>ERZ1034871.15-NODE-15-length-88516-cov-435.587038_pt1 | contig 88516 bp, 87 predicted proteins | sample MGYA00520631_ERZ1034871 | MGnify/ENA primary metagenome ERZ1034871 (study PRJEB33766, sample SAMN09781721) | gut metagenome | biome: gut microbiome | host: Homo sapiens | place: Madagascar | study: EMG produced TPA metagenomics assembly of the PRJNA485056 data set...
TAATACTATAACTAGCACCTTTATAAACACTAAAACGAGCACTGTTTGAAAAACAGGGCGAGGCATAGCTTTTATATCTTTTATTTTATTATATATACGTAGTATATATAATAAAATAAAAGATATAAAAGCTCTATATTTTAAGATAAAAAATAATACTATATACAAAGTATATAGTATTATTTTTTATCTTAAAATATATAATATAATAAATATAATATAGTAAAATAAATAACATACACAATACTAGAACAAAATAAAATTCTAAAATAATTCTAGCATTATAAAACATGGTATTCTAAGTTGGACTCATCCAGTTCCCCGTATTAGTGTTATACTTTATTCTACACATCATATTAAAAGTATATCTGAACTTTATCAAATTTGTAATACTAAACTTAATAATTAATACTCTAGCAAACATGATGCTGGTTTTAATGATGAAACTAATAATAAAACTGATAATTATAATATTGTTAAAAAAGTTTAATTGTTAACGAAATTATATACTATTTTCTTGTAGTTCAAAATTAAATTATTATATTTGTCATTGTTATAAATCACATATTAAACAAAATAATAAACGTAGTATTATGATTAAATTTAGTACAAGTGGTAAAAATGGTAGTTTTGAAGTAACTCTGCCTACTAATCTTTCAGAAATTCCTAATAAATATCTTTATGATGTTACAAAAGATATTGTAATTGCTGACGATTATTCTCTAATTGGTATTTGTTATTGTGAAGCTTTGAGTTCTATTCTTTTTGCCAATAATGCTAAGAAAGGTAAAATTACAACAGGTGTTGTTCCTATTTTTATAAAACACGGAAATACAAATAATGATTTTGTTCGTAGTATAAATTGTGGAGATAAACTAATAATAGCTCCTAGTGATATTGCTATGGGACATCATGTTGTTGCTCCTAATAACAAAATTACAATAGATAACATTTTATATTGTACTGAAGGAGATAATAGAATTTATCAAGAAGCTTTGAAGTTTAATAAACGTTGTTATTTCCTTGAATTTAAACTAGTTCCTAATTGTAATATTCATGCTTCTTATAAAAATGATGAAGAACCTAATAAAGGTGCTAATCTTTTTGTTAATAAAACTGCTGTAGGGGCATAATAACACAACTCTTCTACGGGGGAGCTAGATTCCAACTAGTACTCTCGTAGAAGATTAAACTTATACTACAAATATGAGTGAACAATTTAAATTTCCTAATGGTGGATATGAAGTTACTGTTCTTCGTAAACAAGATATTTTAGATTGTATTGATGATAATATAATAGATAAAGAAATAGCTTTAGCTATTGTTGAGCAATGTGAAATAGATGCAGCTACTTGTCTTAGTCAAGGTCGTTGGACAGGACTTCCATATATCGCTAATGTTCAAGTTCCAGCACATATACAAGAATTTCATAAAAAAGAAAATGAAGAACTTAACAATATAGCTAAAGAAGAACTTGAAGGAAAACAATATGTAATGTTTCGTAAAGAACTTGCAGCTGAATCTGCAAAACATGCTAAACAAGAACGTTTATATCGTTATTTAGTTAGTATTGCAGTAACTTCTAATAGAAAACTTTATAGAAGACTTTGTGATGAAAAAGGTGAGTTTTATGCTCGTATTTTTCTTTATGCTTGTAAAAATATAACGGCTGTTGATAATGAATTTATAATGCTTGAATATAATGAGTAATAATAAACTTCTTATAGATAGTTTACTTCTCCTTGATGATACTGGTATGCCTCAACCTCCTACTTTAAAACAACTTATAGATAGAGATGTTAGAGAGCTTTATCGTAGAGATAAAACTAAAGAAAAGAAGATGTACATTGCTGAATGTATTGTTATTTATTATCTTGGAGATCCAAAATCACCTGCAAAACAATCAGGACTTAGTGATCCGGAAGCTCTTAAAATGGCTATTGAACAAGCAGGTCTTCCTAAAACTTATATTCCTGATGTTTTAGTTCTTCGTCTTATTAAAAGATATTATGAAGAAAATATTACTGAAGCTGGTAAAGTTGTAGAAAATATTCTTAAAGGTGTACATAACATTAATCTTAGTATTGATGTTATTAATAGTTTACTTAACGAAAAGCTTAAAAGTAATCCTACTCTAGAAGAAATTCCTATTATTCTAGATATGATGAAACGAGTTAATGAACAAGCTGGTGCTATACCTGCTATGCTTAAAAAACTTGAAGAAGCTAAACAAAATCTTATGTATGAAAAAGAAACTGAAGTTAGTCGAGGTGGTCAAACAGTTCTTAGTTCAATGGATGCCGAAGCATATTAAAACAACTATTATACATAAACTAGGAGGTTATACTGTATATGACTATATAACTTATGGTAATAAGCGTTATATAGATGGTGTTAAAGATAATAATAAAAATAATAAAAGTTATTTACAACATCTTGAATCTGTAGCTTATGGTAAATCTAAACAAGAATGGATTGATTTAATTCATAATGCTATTAAAAATTTATAATATGAGAGATACTAGATATGATGAAGTTTATCTTTATTTTCAAGAAGAAGGTCATAAATATACAGATAGTTTAGGAAATAAATATTTTTCTGTTACTACTTTGATACATGAAAATTATGTTCCTAAATTTAATCGTAAATATTGGCTTCATAAAAAAGCTAGAGAATTAGGTGTTAGTGAAAAAACATTAGCTAAACAATGGCAAGATATAACAGATGAAGCTTGTGCTAGAGGAACTGCTACTCATAATGGTATAGAAGATGCTATTAAAGATGTTAGTATGTTTAAAAATGCAATACAATATTTAAACCAAGTTGAAAGTGGTCGTGTTGTATCTGTTGCTGATATTCCTAATCTTAAAGTTAAGCCTCTTGATGTTGATGCTTTTAAAGAAGCTACACAAAATAAATATCCTGAAATTTATAGAGTATTTCAATACTATACTGATAAAGGATATACTATTTATTCTGAAATAGGTGCTTATCTTATTGATTATCTTATTTCTGGTACAATAGATATTCTTTGTATTCGAGATACAGATTTTGTTATTCTTGATTGGAAAACTAATCGTAATGGTCTTCAATTTGAAAGTGGTTATTTTAAAAAAGATAAAACAACTATACCTGCTCAATTAACTAATGAATGGGTTCCAAAAAAAGAAGATATGCTTCCTCCATTAAATCATCTTCCTAATTGTAATGGTAGTCATTATACTATGCAATTAAGTATGTATGCTAAAATGGTTGAACTTATTTTAGGAATACCTTGTACAGGTTTAGGTCTTTGTCATATAGGAAGTCCTTTTATAAAAAATGCTTATGGTATGCCTTATAGAGATGTTGATAATCAATATCCTATAGATCCTAATGGTAAAGAAACAGTAAAATGGTATCGTATAACTTATAGACGTGCTGAAGCTGAAGCTGTATTAAAAGATAGACTTATTCAGTTATCTAGTCAAAAAACTAATTCTAATAATAATCAATTAAATTTATTTCCCGATGATTAAAACTGGTCTTTATAGTAAATGTCTTACTTATGATTTTAAAAAATTATTTCAAGATAAAGGTTATGCTTGGTTTGATAAAGGTACTTATAATTTAAATATTATAGGTGTTCGTAAAAATAATCCAAATAATAAAATTACAAATTTATACGATGATATTCTTATAGTAGATTATAATACTGAAGTCGGTCATAAACGTCAATTATTTAATATAACTACAGAACCTGGAGCTTATTATATGGAAAAACTTAGTAATCCTAATGGTACTGCTATTTTAGTTCCTAATCAATATCGTGGTGCATGGCAAATAGGGCTTCATCGTGGTAAATATAAAGCTCTTGTACAACGTAAACCTGTAAGTGTTTATCGTGATGGTAACAAAAATGATATTTATGATTTAAAACCTACTTCTATTCAAAATGGTTTATTTGGTATTAATATACATCGTTCTAATGAATCTTGGACTCGTAATACAATAGATCAATATTCAGCAGGTTGTCAAGTATTTAATAATCCTCATGATTTTCTTTCTTTTCTTAGACTTTGTGAAAAACAAAAAGAAAAATACGGAAATAGTTTTACTTATACTCTTATTAACGAAACTGATTTGAAATGATTATAAATACAGAAGATTTTAAAAATGCTATTAAACACGTAATATATTTACTTTGTCTTATAAGCAGTTTAATTATAATATGTTTAGCTGTAGCTATACTTTATGATAAACATATTAACCGTAATAGCTCCCCCGTAGAAGAAATTGATAAAATTGATTCTATTAAATTTGAAAATAATAAACTTACTACTGAAATTAATATTTTAGATAGTATTAAAAATAATAAAGTTAATGATGTTACGAAACTTAATAATGATAGTACTATTAAGTTATTCTATAAACTTATTAGCACAAAACAATAAACACTCTTCTACGGGGGAGCTAGACAGTGTACGTATTTCTTATAATGATTTACGTATAGTTAATAGTAAACTTGTAGAACTTGATTATACAAAACAAATTAATAATAAGTTATATAATATAATACGTAATGATAGCATAATTATAAATAATTATAAAAGTGTAAACGATAATTTTAATAAAACTATAAATAAATATAAACGTCAACGTAATGTTGCTTTTATTACTTCACTTTGTGCTATTGTTGGTATAATTTTTTCTTTTGTAAAATAATATGGCAAGAAGTGAAATTAGTATTGAAGAATTTATTAGAACTTATCCATTTCTTGAATATATAAATGAAGATAAATCTCATTATAAACACGCTAAAGATGAAGGCTTTGATGATCCTGACGATTTATTTCTTATAGGTGATAGTGGAGGATTTCTTCTAAATATTCAGCCAGGTGATAAATTTGTTAATACTTATTTATTTACTGAAATGGCTGATTTTTATCGTAAATATAAAAAATATACAAATTATAAAGAAGATAGTATTCCTCATAGACAACTTAGAAAAAGAGAAGAATATCGTAGACTTAATGGTTTTACCGCTCCTTGTCTTTTACGTAATGGTGTAGTTCAAAATGTTCGTATTACTGGACATCATTATAATTTTCTTAATTATACTATGATGGAACAGCTTGACACTAGTAAAACTAAAGCTGGTAATAAAGCTAGTGTTGGTGCTAAACATTATGATTTTAGTAAATTTATAGATGCTCAATTTTGGACTTTTCATATTATAGATTTTGCTAAACGTAATGGTTTTCATCTTATAATAGATAAAACTCGTCGTGGTGGTTTTTCTTATATTATGGCTGCAAAGAGTGCTAATACTCTTAATCTTCAACCACGAAAAGTAGTAATTCATGTTGCTGCTGATAAAAAGTTTCTTACAGCTACAGGTGGTTTAACTGATTTTACTATTAACAATCTTAGATTTTATGAAACTAAAACACCTTTTGTAAAAGGTATTCTTTCTACAGATAAAGAAAATTTTCGTTTAGGTTTTAAACTTCCTAATGGTATTGTATCTCCTAAATCTTGGCAATCTGCATTATTTAGTGTTTCAGCAATGAATAATCCAGATTGTGCTATCGGTAAAGATGCTATAGATGTAAATGTTGAAGAGCTTTCTACTATGGAAAACTTTGATGATTTTATGGCAGTTACTGAACCTGCAATGAGAACAGGTTCTTATGTTACAGGTAATCTTACTTGTTGGGGTACAGCTACTAGTGGTAATATGCAAGTTTTTGAACAGAATTTTTATTCTCCAAAATCTTTTCATTTTATGCCTTTTGAAAATGTTTGGGATAAAGATTCTCGTAATGAAATTTGTGGTTATTTTAAAGCTTATGCTTGGGGACTTCAAGGTCAATTAGGTGATAAGTTTGCAATGGACAAAGATGGTAATTCTGATTTAGAAACAGGTCTTAGAATTGCACATAATGAAAGAATAAATAAAAAACAAACTGCTAAAACTTTTGCCGATTATATCAATTATCTTGGTCAATATGCTTTAATGCCTGCTGAGTCTTTTAGTAGTGCTACTGAAAATATATTTAGTAGTGAAGAACTTCTTGCTTGGGAAGAAAGACTTAGAACAGATAATAGTTTTAAATTTTATGTAGATGGTTGGTTATTTGAAAATAATGGAAAAGTTGAATTTAAAACTAATGCTCGTATAGAGGCTGAAGGTGGTGTATTTAATAAAGATTATTGGGACTGGATTGAAGGTGTTCCTCGTAAAGGACATGAACATCCTCATGGTTGTATTCGTAAGTGGTTTAATCCAATGAAAGTTCCTTATCATGATAAACAAGGACAATTAATAACTGGAACACCTCCTGGTATGTATTCTATAAGTTATGACCCTGTAGGTGTTAATAAAGAAAATAAACTTATTACTAATAAACACTCTCATAATAGTATTAATGTTTGGATGAATCCATGTCAATATAATGGTTTTAAAACAGCATTAGTTTGTGCTTATTATGGTCGTCCTGAAAAACTAGAAGAAGCTGATAAGGTTTGTTTACTTCTTGCTAAATATTATAATTGTGTTGGTACTACAGGTGTAGAAATTAACCGAGGTGAAACTGTAAGTAATTTTACAAAATGGAAAGCTCTTAAATATCTTATGAAAGATCCTGTTCAAATTTGGGATACTACACTTAAAGGTGCAACAGTTGGTACTTATGGTGTTAATATGGGTGACGGAGCAAAGAAACTTGAAGGACTTCGTTTACTTAAAGAAATGCTTTATACAGTTATCGGTAAAGATGATTTAGGTAACGATGTTTATTTATTTCAAACTATTTATGATTATCAAACAATTCTTGAACTTAAAAAATGGAACTCTTTAGGTAACTTTGATAGAGTTTCTCAAATGATTATTAGAGCACTTCAATGGAAACTTGAAGATATTGAAGCTGCTAAAGCTTTAGCTCATCGTAAAAAAGTTCTTGAAAATCCTGATACTCGTAATATTCTTATGAGAGATTGGTTTTAATTTAAAAGATAATATTATATTATGGATGATGAATATAAATTTTGGCAATATTTAATTCCTTATGAGGCAAGTAAATATATTATGGGTTTAGCTAGAACTATTCATAATAAAGGCAAGCTTAGTTTAAGAAATATTAAATATAATATTGAAACTGGTTCTGAACCTCAATCTGTTTTTTTATTAGATAGAGCTAGACAAAAAAGATATATGTTACGAAATGGTTATACTGTAGATAATACTGGCGATTATGGTTTAGTAAAAAAATCTGTAGGTAACAGAAATCTTCCTATTTATAGAACTCCGGATTTGTATTATGACGATGATGGTCATATGAATGTTTTAGGTAATATTTATGCTCATAATTCAAGTAAATGGTTAGGTAAAACAGGTGCTATAATACACGGTGGACATTACCCTACTGCTTTTTATTATAATGATAAAGATAATAATTTTTATCAAAAAGGTTGGGATTTAAATGATTATGGTAAAGATGAAAATAAAGAACGTAAAGGAACTTATTCCACATATGATAATGTTGAAAGATTTGCAGCTAATACTTTAGATTTTATTGGTAATCCTATGGTTATTAGTACAGGTTATAGACAAACACCTTATAATATTAATAATATAACATTAGATCCTGGTCGTACTAGACATCCTACAGCTTTTATTACATTACAACGACAATTTAACACTTGGTTGAAAAAACATAAAGGTTCTAGTATGATTAATCCTTATATTAATAATAACGGTCTTACTGATCAATCTATGTATTATGATTATGTTTTAGATGATAATGGTGATATAGCTTATGATGATAATGGTATGCCTAAAATTGATTATAGCAAACCTAAAAAACAAATCAATAAATATATAATAGTTAATACTACAAAAATACCGGAAGTAATAGCTAAAAGAAAACATAAAACTTTAGGTGGAATTTATTAAATTATTAATATTATGGCTGGATTTTATGATACGTATTATGTAAATGATACAGATAATACAGATAAATCAAAAAATAATAATTACGCAGTTCCTAATAGAACAGGTGCTAGTTTACAAAAGAAACAAAAAAGTGGAAGTATTAATGATTTTGTTGCTTTTAGTTTTCCTAGAAATTATAATATAATGCGTTATTTAGGATTACCTAAACAATTAGCTTTACAACGAGCTGTTGATATGACTATGCAACATGGTTTAGAGAGTCAATATGGTAGATCTAACGCAGCAGTTAATAAAAACAATAGAAGTGGTATGATGTCAAATGGTAGAACTATTTATTATGCAACACCCGAATTAAATGATACAGCTATTGTTAAATCTTATCTAAATAATCCTAATTGGATGAGAGGTATAAATAGTTCTAGTAGTTATGATTATTTTTATAATTTACAACATCCAAGAGCTAATGAACACGCTTATGAAGGTAATATGGTAAATACAAATGAATATTACAATAAAATAAGAGGTGCTAAAACATTACAAAAAACTATAGATGCTTATATAAAAGCAGGTAATACTAGAAATTGGACTATGATGCCTGTTAGAAGAGATTTAGAAGATATGATAGTTTTAAGTTAAACTTTTAATATTATGGCTAGATATACATTAGAAGATGGTCAATATGAAGAAGATTGGTCTGATAAAATAGAACCTTGGACTGCTGGTTTAGGTTTAACTTCTGATGCAGTAGGTTTAGGCACTGCTGCTACCGGTGTTGGTGCTCCTATTGGAGGAACTATAGCTTTAATAGGTAATATACCTAATTTTATAGTAGATGCTTATCAAATGGGTAGAGATTGGTATCGTTATTATAATGATGGCGGTGGTGGTAATCTTAAAGATGCTTTATGGAATACAGGCGAAACTGCTTTAGATGTTATTGGTGGTAAACTAGTATCTAAAGGACTTAAAAGAGTAAATGATAAAGCATTTGTTAAAGAACTTAATGGTAGAATACAAGATGAAATTAAAAAACGTGAAGGTCAAAGATTTATGCTTAGAAAAAAAGGTATGACTGATGAACAAATATTAGAATATATAACTCAAAAAGCTACAGCTGCTGCCGTAAATTCTAAGGATATAATAGATGCTAAAAAACGTATGAAAGAAAAACAAATCAATCAAGAAAGAATGATAGGTCATATATTAAGTGGTATTCAAAATGGTCATAACGTAATAGCAGCTTTACCTAATGATGCTACTAGAGTTAATAGACCTATTTATATTCCTCAACCAATACAATTAAGATAATATTATGCAACCTAATTATACATTAAATTTTCCACAACAAAAAGTTAGTGGTACTGTTAAAAGCAAAGCTGAATGGTACACTAATTGTATAGATTATGTTATTGATACAGGTCTTGCAATGAATGATAGAACAGAAGATGAAATAAAACTTCGTATTCTTCGTGGAGATATTCCAAATAGTTTTTATAAGAAAACTCTTAACCCTTATAATGCTACTAATGAAAAATATCAAAGATTTCCTGCTACTATGAGAAATCTTGATATTATGTCTGATATTATTAGACGTTATGTTTCTGAATATTTTAAAGGTGTTCATGAATTTATAGTTGGTGCTAATAATCCAGATATTGTTATTAATAAAAATGCTAAACTTAAAGAAAAGATTGGAGAATTAGCTCAACAAGCTTTTCAACAAGAATTTGAAAAAGCTTATCAACAAGCCATTCAACAAGCACAACAACAAGGTCAAGATCCTAATACTATAAATCCTCAAGATAGTATGCCTGATCCTGAACAATTTATTAAAGAATTTAATGAGAAATATATAGATGATGAAAGCAAACAAGGTCAAGATATGCTTGATTATATTCGTTCTATAACTCAAGACAATATAATATATCTTTCTGCTTTCTTTAATTTTGTTTCTCTTGGTGAATGTTTTTCTTATTGTGATGTTAGAGGTAGTAATATAGTTAAAGAAAATGTTCCTGTTCTTGAAGCTTATCCTATTCCTAATGGGAATTATTTTGTTGAAGATCATGATATGTTTGCTAGAAAAATGATGTTATCATATCAACAAATCATGGATATGTTTGAAGATAATTTAGATGATAAAGATAAAGCTTTTCTTGAAACTTATTATAGTCGACAATCTGCTCATGGAGGAATAACTAGACTTACATATAATCAATATTTTGAAACTTATCCAGATGTTTGTGAAAAATTTAATAAAGAAGAGCGTGAACTATTTAAACGTGATCCTATAAATGTTTATGATGTTAATACTAATCTTTATGAAGTTTGGCATGTAGTTTGGAGAGGAGAAGCTAAAAGAGGTATTCTTACTTATATTAATGAATTAGGTTTAACTACAACACGTGTTGTAGATGAAGGTTATACACTTAATAAAGAAGTTGGAGATATTAGTATAGAATGGACTTATGAACCTCAAGTTTATGAAGGTTATCGTATTGGTACTCGTTATACTGCAATATATCCTATTAAAGCAAGACCTATAGCTTTTAATCGTGGAGGAAAATTGCCTTATAATGGTATAATGGAAGTTCTTCCTATGATGGGTAAGTTTAGTATTATTAAACTAATTACTCCTTATCAAATTATGCGTAATATTTTTGCTTATCATCGTGAAATGGTAATTGCTAAAAATAAAATGCTTATTCTTTTATTACCTGAAAGTCTTATAGCTTCAAATACTGAAGATAAGATTTATAAAATGGCTGCTGATGGTGTTCTTTTAGTTGATGATACTGAAGATGCTAATTCTCAAAAAATGGCTAATATTAGATTACTTAATGCTAATTTAGGTTCTTATATTACAGAACTTACTAATCTAATGGAAGCTACAAAACTAGAAGCTCGTGAAATGGTAGATATGAATGTACAACGTTATGGTGATATTGCTCAATCTGCTGGTGCTGCTACAACTCAAGAAGCTATTACACGTTCTTCAATGGGTATGGTTATTTTAGTTCAAATGTTTGATGAATTTAGAAAAGCTGATTATAATAGAGATTTAGATTATTGTAAACTTGCTTATATTGATGGACTTGATACAAGTTATTGGAATGAATTAGGACAAAAGAAATATATAAGTCTTGATGTAGATACTTTTATTAATTCTGATTATTCTACTACAGTTCGTAATGATTCTAAAGAACTTGATAAAGTTCAACAACTTCGTCAATGGGCGTTTAGTGCAGCACAAAATGGAGATCTTGATATGGCTCTTGCTGCTATAACTGGTGATAATGTTTCTCAAATTAAAGCAACTGTTCAAAAGTTTACTGAACTTAAAAGACAACATGAAGAACAAATGCAGCAAACTGAACAAATGCTTAAACAAGAAGAAATACAAAATAAACTTCGTGAGATTGAAGCTAAAGGTGAACAAGATAGACTTACTGAGCAACTTAAATATCAATATGAACTTCAACTTAAATATGTTGATGTTGATATGTCTTTACTTGGTCAAGAAGGAGCCGATGATGGTTCTGAGAAAAGACTTGCAGCTTTAGCTGAACAAAATAAAACTAACATTGAACAACAAAAACTTCAATTAGCTCGTGAACAGATGTATGCTGATAGTTATTCCAAAGCTGCTGATAGACAAGTTAAAAGAGAAGATATTAAAACTAAACTTCAAATAGCTAAAACTAATAAAAATAAATATGATAAATAAGTAGTGCATTCCTAAACTACTCTATGTCCTTATTATGATAATGTTTATTGTAATAAGGACATTATTATTTTATTGTATATTTTTATTTTAGATTTGAGAGCATATAATCTTAGACCTTTATAGTTTATCATTTGATGGATTAAAGTTCAACAGAGAAAAAGAAAAGTAGCAAATAGGTATAAGTTATAGCAAGCAATTCTATGTAGAAACAAGATAAAACAAATTAAACCAAATAATCTAAGTAGTGTTAGCAGTAATATAGTTGGTTGTGTTTGTGTTTGTCTTAATGTTGTTAAAAATGGTCTAATTTGTTTGCTATTTGATGATAAAATTATTACTTTTGTATCACATAAACCAATAATACGTTTAATTCTAATAATTATTTTAAAGTTATGCCTCTAGCCGATATTGATTTTGAAGGTGCTGCTCAACAAACAGGTAATTCTGGTGCTGCACAATCTAATGAAAGTGGTGGCAATAATGGTGCTGCCCAAGAAGACATGACCCATCTTAATGGTAATAATCAAGAAGATATTACTTCTAAAGATGGTGTAAATAACAATAATGGTCAACAAGAAGGACAATCCGATGATACTAGTAATGATAGTAATCAGAATGACCAAGATACACAACACTCTTCTACGGGGGAGCTAGCTGTTGGAGATACTCTTGAGTTTGAAGGTTCTACTTATATAGTAGATAAAGATGGAAATCTTGTTGATGATAAAGGAAGTATTTTTAAACAAGCTAATGAAGTTTCTGATTGGTTGAAATCTATGGATGTAGATGATAATGACCAAACAGATGGTGGTTTAAATCTTGCATCTATTCAAGAAGCTCTTGGTGTTACAGTTACAGATTCTGAAGGTAAAGCTGTAGAATTTACAGATGATGCAAATGGTGTTAAAGCTTATGTTAATTCTGTAATTGATTTAAAATCTAATGAACTTCAAACTGCTGCTATTAATAAGCTTTATTCTGATAATCCTTTATTGAAGCAGTTTAATGACTATGTTCAACTTACAGGTACTCCTCGTGGTTTTGGTGAAATTCCTGATAGAAGTGGTATTCAAGTTGAAAAAGATAATGAAGCTCAACAAGTAGCTATTATTCGTATGGCTGCTCAAGAATTTGGTAATAAATCTCTTAATGAGAATTATATTAAGTATTTGCGTGATAGTGGTGGTCTTTATGATGAAGCTCGTAATCAACTTCAAGCTTTAGCTGAAAAAGATATTGCTGTTCGTAAAGAAATTGAAACTAGAGCTGCTACTAAACGACAAGAAGAAGCTGAAAATGTAGCTAATTATTGGAAAAATGTTAGTAATGTTATTGACGGCAGAATGATTGCTGGATATAAACTTCCCGAAAGTTTTACTAAGGAAGTTAATGGTCAAAAAGTAGTTATCACACCTAATGACTTTTATAATTATCTAAGTAAAGCAAATGAACAAGATGCTGATGGTAACAGAGTTACAGGTTATCAAAAAGATTTAAGTAATTTAAGTGATGCTGATTATTTAAATCGTGAATTACTAGATGCTTGGCTTATGTTTACAGGTGGTACTTATAAAGATTTAATTGATATGGCTGTTAAAGAAGATAAAGTTCGTCAGTTAAGAGTTAAGTCAAAAGAACAACGTACTGCAAAATCTGTTAAGATTATAAGAAAAGCAAGTAGTAAAGCTGATATTAATGATATTATTCTTTAATATCTTATTTTTATTGTTTAATTTTATATTAATTTATTATGTACAAACTTAGAGAAGTATCTCGTGGTAATTATGATGACCGTGGTTATTCTAATGAAGAAACCATTGCACATCTAATGCTTGCTAAGCCAGAAGAAATTAATAATGTTCTGACTTATACTTATGGTATGGATGATGATCGTTTTCCTCTTACTTTTCTTACTGAAGGTCAAGGTTCTACTGGTGTTGTAGATATTGCTACAGTTCAGTGGACTTGGAAAACTATGGGTCGTATGAAGTTTAATGATTATGTTCTTTATTTTAATTCAGCTAATACTACTCCTGGTAAAGGTGGTGCTGTTTTTGAAGTAGAATTTAAAACTCATTGGCTTATTGAACAATATGGTTTGATTGCACCTGATGGTGTTACTCAAGTTCGTATTATGAAAGACCTTGGTGAAGGTACTCATGGTGGTTATCTTTATCGTTTAAAGCTTACTAATCCAGATCCTAATGCTTATGTTGATCCTGAAAATCTTAAGCAAGGTAAGTATTGGTCTATGACTGCTCCTACTATTAGTGAAAGTTACAGTAAGGGTAATCGTTCTAATGTTATGGGGCCAGGTAAGATGCAAAGTCAACTTGAGTTCCACCGTTATTCTAAAGAAATTGCTGGTAATATTTCTAATGTTGTAGTTACTTACGAATTTAAGACTAAGAGTGGTGGTACTACTAATCTTTGGATTAATGAAGAAATGCGTCAACATGATATTACTTGTCGTATTATGGATGAGGAACGTCTTTGGCTTGCTGAATATAATAGGGATGTAAATGGTGAAATTAATCTTATAGATCCTGATAATGGACAACCTATTCCTCATACTGCTGGTATGATTCAAATTTGTCGTGAATCTAATTACGATACTTATGGAGAAGTTCTTACTTTGAATAAGATTGAACGTACTATTGGTGATATTCTTGATAAGGATACTGATACAGGTTCTATGGAAGTAGTTCTTATGGGTGGTAAAGGTTTTATGGAAGATTTTGACCAAGCTATTCGTAATGATGCTCGTTCTGAAGGTTTTGCTACTCCTCTTGGTGATAAGATGATTGAAGATTTCAATGGAGGTCTTTCTTATGGTAAGTATTTCCGTCGTTATAAGACTGTTGATGGTCATGTAATTACTGTTCAACATCTTCCTTTCCTTGACCATGGAACTCTTGCTGAAAATGCTAAGGCTAATGGTATGATACATCCTCGTTCAGGTCGTCCTATTACTTCACATCAAGCATTCCTTATTGATATGTCTACTTATCAAGGTGTTCGTAATGTACGTAAGGTTCGTCAAAAGGGACAAATTTATAAGTGTGGTGTTTTGAAAGGTCTTACTGATATTCCTGCTGCTTGGGGTTCAGTTCCTACTAATTCAATTTCTACTGATGTTGATATGTCACGTTATGAAATTAAGAATAGCTACGGACTTCAAGTAAATAATGCAACTAAGATGTTGCAGTTAAAGTGTGTAATCTAAAAGTATAAATCAGATAAATAATAAAACTATGCCTCTTAATATTCCTACTACTAAGGATGACGCTGATAAAGTTCAAAGTCAAGTTGAAAGTAAACCTACTGCAAGTGCAGAAACTTTTGAAGAAGATTTAAATAAAGAATATGTAGATAAGCGTACAGTTACTATTAGTCTTGTTCATAATTATTCTAATTATCGTAAAGTTAATATGAAAGTTCTTGGACAACGTAAAGAGACTATTGGTAGTTCTATTACTTCTTGTCGAGTTCTTTCTTCTAATCGTGGTGAAGTAGAAGCTTACTTCCCTGCACTTATAGGTCTTTCTCCTAACAATCCTGATTTTATTACTCGTGTAAAAGGTTGGCTCAGTAATATTCAGTTTATCGTTAATGATAATGATAAGAGTTTAGATATTTCTTTTGTATATAATAAGAAGTCTGATTATCTTGATTTTAAGAAAAAAGAAGAAGCTATTGATGCAGAATATGCTAAAACTGATAGAGCAAATACAGCTCAAATTAGAGAAGCTGTTAAAAAGAGAATAGATTCTCTTAATACTCTTGAAAGTAGTAAGTATAAATATGGTCATCCTGTTAATCTTCAAGATTATTTGATGTATCGTCATTGTCTTCTTTATAGAGATGTAGCTAAAGATCCTGCTTTAATTAATGCTGATCCTACTCTTCGTTTTTATATTAAAGATGAGGCTAAAGAAGCTGAGAAGCAAAAACAACTTACTCAAGAACGAGTTAAAGCTATGCGTAACTTTATTGAACTTAATGCTTCTGAACAGAAGTTTAATGCAGTATATGTTGCTATGGTTGCACTTCGTAATGAGAATGTTGCTGAAGCTCTTCTTAAAGATAAGAACGAAAAAACTTCTAATCTTATGGACTTTGTAAACAAGTCACCTGATAAGTTTAATAAACTTATTGCTGATAAGAATATTGTTACTAAAGCTCTTATAGAAACTCTTATTGTTCGTGGTGAACTTATTCGTGCTGAGTACAATCAACAAATTTCATCAGCAGATGGTAATTTTATAGGGTCTAATATGAATGAAGCAGTAGCTTATTTCAATAATCCTAATAATAAAGATATTCGTACTGCTTATGAAAATAAATTAAAAATGTTTTAATTTAATATTAGAACTATGAATATAGCTGAAATGCACGTATGGTTTCGACAATATGCTCAACAAATGGGTTTACAAAATGTTCGTGCTATCCTTCCAGAGCAAATTGATTTAGTTATTAATACAAGTATTACAGATATAGTCAACCAAATAATCACACAAAATATAGGTATTACTAATGATAGAATTATTACTGATAATTCTAAAATTAGTCAAATTAATGCTCTTAGAACGTTATATAAAACATTTGATAGTAGTTTTACATCTACAAAAGGTGAAGTTTGGACAAAAGATAATACTAGTCCTACTAAACATTTAAGTGCTAAAATTACAGATTTAGATAAAGCTAATAGTAATAAAGATTTTGATTATTTATTCTTAGTAGATTTATCTATAAAATATATTTTAAATCCTGATAATAGTAGTTTTACTAATTATTTTCCTGTAAGACTTATAGATGATTGTTATTTAGCTGATACTTTAAATGATTTTATATTACGTCCTAGATTAAGATCTCCTATTGCAGTTATAACTAATGGTATCATAGATATTTATTATAAAAATAATGATGATACTATTTTTGGAGAAAACATTAACCCATATGCTTTACGTGTTGCTTATCTTGCTAAACCAGCAAAAGTAGCATATCTTTCAGATGTTGGAGGTACTAATGTAAATTGTGATTTACCTGAATATCTTCATGTTGATATTCTAAAACATGCGGTTGATTTATATCGAATTGCTGTTAGTGGTCAACTTTATAATTCTCAACAACAAGCTCATCCACAACAACAAGCTCAAACTCAACAACAAACTCAACAATAAAATTTAATAAATTATGAAGCAATTACTTCTTTTAAGTAGCGATGTATATCCTTCAGAACTTACTGCTTATGATGCAACTAAGATTCCTGTTGGTCAAATTGCTGTTATGCAAAATAGTAGTATTGTTACTTCTGTAGCTTCACTTGAAGATAAGAATTTTACAATCCTTTATCGTAAAAGCAAAGATGCTCAAGTTAAAAATTTTGATGTAGATTATAATAGTCTTAGTATTGTTAAATCTGTATCACAAGCATCTAAAGCTAAGAAGATGACTGTTACAGTTCCTGCAACTGTAGCTAAAGAAACTTATAGTTTTACTATTGTAAAGAAAGGTAAAACTTTTAATGAACGTATTAACTATAGTTATTCTGAATATGCTAAAGCTGATGGTAAGCAAGCTGATGTAGCTGCTGCTCTTGCTAAAGTAGTTAATGCTAATACTGAAAATACAGGTGTTAAAGCTACAGTTTCTGCTGCTGTTATTACTCTTGAAAATGTAGTTAATGAAGATTTTAATGTAGTTAGTGAACTTTGTACTATTGCTACTACTCAAGAGTTTGCTCCTGCTATTCTTGATGCATCTTATGTAAAAGATTTAGCTCAACGTTGTATTGGTGGTAAAGGTATTCAATACCTTGCTGAAGATGGTAAAGAACTTTATCCTGGTTATCCTGAAGCTGTAGTAGATGGTTATTATGCAATGTATACTCTTCGTTTTGCTAATAAGCGTGCTGCTAGTAGTCAAGTAAGCGATAATGTTTATCAACTTCTTCATGTCGTATTTCCTGTTGAAGCTGTAGGAGGTTCTGGTACTGGTACTGCTACTACTAGTGTTTTTGAAAAATTAATTAATAGTGGTGTTCCTGTTCCTCAATCTAGCGAAGTTACAGATAAATCTAAAACTATTGTTTAACTTAATGATTAATAATTAGCTCTCTTTTATAAAGAGAGCTATTATTGCTTTTAAAGATGAATGACCTACAATCAATTAATGATTTAATTAGTAGTGCAGTTAAAGATTCATCTTATATCACAGTTATTATTTCTAGTTGTGTTTTTCTTATATATACAGCTATTGTTAAAATTGTTGATATAGTTAAAGCTAAAGACAGAGCTAAACCATTACTTGAAATGGCAAATGCTGTCAAAGAAATTAGTCAAAATGTAGTTAAACTTAATACTGTTTTAGATAAAACAATCAAAGAATCTGAAGCTAAAGAAATTAGTAGAATAAATCAAATTATAAATGTTTCTTTTGATAGTTTTAAATCTGCTGTATTAGATGAATGTATTGATATAATTATACATAACAATATAGAAACTAATAGAGATAGTATTAAACAAAATATTTATAAATGTGTAAATACAGAATATTATAAAGTTTATTCTATTTTTTCAGCTTATGAACATGATGATGTTAACGTTTCTACTAGTATAAAAGAGGAATGGATTGATGATACTACTAGTGAATGTCTTCGTATAATATATAATGGACAAGATTCTGTTAGTCGTATAAGACAATTAAATAACAAACTTAATATTATTACTGAAGAATATTCTATTTATATTAAAAATAAAGTATTTAATCATTAATAAGATGTTCTTATTATTATGAATGCTAATTATTAAATATTTAATTGTTCTACTAGAACTACTATATTTAGTGGTTTTAGTAGAACTTTTTTGTTATTAAAATTATAATTATTATGTTTAAACAACTTTGTAAAAATCTTATTGATAGTTTAGGTGTTAATACTCTTATAGGAACTAGAGTTAAATCTATATTAGATTTTATAGCTACAGACAATAAAGTAACTAGTTATCAAATTAAAGAACTTCAAAATGAAACTATTATAAATACAGATGTTATTAATAAATTAGTTGATATAAATAATTTTACTACTAGCGAATTTATTGATTGTACAGAACCTAGTCATAAAGCTACAGCTAGTAAAATTTATATAACCGAAGATGTTCAAAAGATACCTATAATAAGAAGTATTACCATTAAAATTTCAGAAACTGCTAGTGAATCAACTCCTACTTATATAGTTCTTACAGATAAAACTCAAAAAGTTTTTATAGGTAAATCTAAAAATAGTATAATACAAACTGAAAATAGAGGTAAGTTTGTTACATGGCATTTTGATTATTTATCTATACCTAGTGGGCAACTTGATATTTTATTTACAAATGAAAACAATGAATTATATCCTTGTCGTTTACATGCTGCTGTTAAAGTGGAAGGTGTAATTTGTGTAAATAATGATGTTGAATACAATAACCTTTGTCCAGCTTTAGGTATTAATATTCTTCCTAATCATGATTGATGAAAAGCTTATAAATAAAGATATAGTTAAAGTTACGAATATTATTTTAGAAGTTGAATCACTAGGTTATATTCCTAATACTAAAAAGTATCTTAAACTTAATAAAAATATTATTTGTAAGAAACTAAATAAATATAATACTATATTTAATTCTGTGTTTAGACAGAACGTAACACATTTTTATAATAAATTATAAAGAATATGGAAGAAATCAATGCAAATCTTTTATATCTTTGTATTCCTAAAGCTTGGAACAATACATATTATAAACTTTTATATTTACTTGCTAATGAAGGTAAAAATATAATAGATGATTGTAATTATACTTGTTCTAATCATGGTAATAATGTTTTTACTTGTTGGAATTTATTTCAAAGTGCTATTGCAGCAAATGAAGTAGGTGAAAATAAAAAAGCTAATTTGTTTATTAACTATATAGATAAACAATTAGATTGTTATATTAAAGGTAAAAATATTATAATACCAACTATTGATGAAGACAAAGAATATCCTAAAATAAGTATAGAGCCTAACGGCGATGATACTTTTACTATTGTATTAGAATATAAAGATAAACAAACTATTATTAAATTTCCTACTATTGAAGTTCCAATTGTATATTATGGAAGTAATAATACTAATACTGCTAATGGTGTAGATTTAAAAGTATTTACTAAAATAGATGATAGTATGTTTAATAAAGATATTACTATTGAAACAACTAATTTTAATAAATATATTTGGTTTGTTTCTACAGTAGAACTTACATTTACTTGTGGTAATATTCCTGTAACTTTAAATCAAACTAATATTAATAACTTATATTATTATAATACAGATGCTTTAATTGCTGGAAATGATAATGTATTTGTTATAAATAAAAAATAATATGGAAACTAAATATCCTAATACTCTAATTTCTTCTAGAGAAGATAAAAAGTTAGTTTATGCTAATAATGTTTATAGTAAATATTATGGTAAATCTATTGAAGATAAAGTAATGGATTTAGATAATGAACAATATACTATAAAAAATAATATAGCTACTAATCAACGTAATATAGAAGAATTAAATAGTAATGTTGCTAATAACACTAACGATATAACTAAAGCTAAAAATGACATAAACACTAATAAAAATAATATAAACACTAATAAAAATAATATTAGTACTAATACTAGTGATATTAGTAAACTAAAAACAGCCAATACAGGTATTAATAATGATATTAAAACTATAAAAGCTGATATTAATACTAATAAAACTAATATCAATACTAATAAAAATAATATTAGTACTAATACTAGTGATATTAGTAAACTAAAAACAGCCAATACAGGTATTAATAATGATATTAAAACTATAAAAGCTGATATTAATACTAATAAAACTAATATCAATACTAATAAAGAAGATATAAAATATATAAAAGGTACTATAGAACATATTACTAATACTATATCTACACAGTATTATACTAATACAGAAGTAGATAATAAATTAGGTAATATAATCGAAAATACTTGGTGTACTAAAGAACTTATAAATTGTACAGGAAATGATGATTCTCATAAATTATATGTTGGTAGAATTGATATTCCTAAAAATATAAGTAATATAAATTATTTTACTACAATTACTATAAGATTAGCTAAAGATGCAACTAGTAGTAATTCTTTAAAAATAAGAGTATTAGATTCTGAAGATAATTTTATTGCTGATAGTAGTAATTATATAATACAATCAAATAACACAAATAAATATGTAACATGGTATTTTGATCCTATTACAGTTCCTCAAAATGGTGTTCATATTAGATTTATAGATTTAAATAATAAATATGACTTTTTGCGTGTTCATGGAAGTATGGATAATGTAGGTATAACTTGTTTAGGAATGGATTTACAAGTTTATACTATGTGTCCTGCTATAGGTTTTAATGTAACACCTTTAGTTCATTTAGATTTATATAACAAATTTGTTTCACTTAACGTTTAAATTATTATAACTAAACCATCTTCTAATTCTCAAACAAAAGTTAGTACTAGAACTACTCGTACTAATAGTCCAAAACCTTTAATTCCTAAAGCTGGAGTAACACATTTTGGACGAAGATCTTATTAATATTATGGAAAATTTTAGTATAAAGTCTATAAAACATTTTATAACTATAACTAAAATAACTCCTATATTAATAGCTTTTATTCATTTAATAAATGAAATTGTAGGTTTCTTAGGTTTCAATGATATTCCTCTAAATTATATAGGTGGAATATCATTGATTCCTATTATTTATCTATATTATACTAGTTTTGTATTTAAGTTATGTAGTTATTATAGAATGTTTCTACATTATGCAGTTACTATTAATATAATAAATACTATTGATTTTTATATAGGTTTTCCTTTTGATGATATTCAATATATTATATTTCATATTATAGTAACTCTAGTATTTATGTTTATAATAATAATAAAGTTGAAATTCTTTAAATAGTTTGTACTATGAATAATTCAATTAAACTTACTATTATTAAAATACTTAAAGATACTATTGATAAAATAGAAAACGATGAATGTTCTTTAGATGATGAAGAGATTTTATCTATTGCTAAAAATTTAGTTCATATTAAACTTAATATTGAACAAACTTGTAATTATATTCATGTATCTAGAGCTACACTAAATAAAATGATAATAGATGGTAGAGTACCTACACCTAAGAAAACTCTTGGTGGTGATAAATATTGGTTTCAAGATGAACTTGATGATTATATAAAAGAACACAAACAAATAAACTAATAAGTAATTTATGATACGCTTAACTATCTGATAGTTAAGCGTTTTTTATTATTTTGAGAGCTATTTGTATTATGAAAAACATATCTATACCTTTGTAGCATAATATTCTTGCAAGATATTATATAATTAATTTTACTAATAAACTTAATTTTATAATTATGTCTGATTCTAAAGTTTTTATGTTTCCTGATTCTCCTTGTCAGGCTACAAATGGTACTGATCCTGCTACTCTTATGGCTATGATGAATAATGGTGGTTTTGGTAATGGTAACTGGATGTGGATAATCTTTTTATTCTTCCTTTATGGCTGGGGTCGCAATGGTAATGGTTTGTTTGGCGGTAATAATGGTAGTGATACAAATTATCTTGCAGGTCAAGCAGAACGAGATATGTTGATGCAAGCTATTAATGGTAATGGTGCTGCTGTTCAAAATCTTGCTACTAATCTTAATTGTGATGTAAATTCTATTAAGACTGCTATTAATTCTGTTCAAAGTTCTATTGCTGGTGTTGGTAATCAAGTTGGTTTAACAGGTCAACAAGTTATTAATGCTATACAGCAAGGTAATATGAGTCTTGCTCAGCAATTTGCTCAGTGCTGCTGCGATAATAAACTTCTTATTACTCAGATGGGTTATGAAGGACAACTTCGTGATTTGTCTAATACTCAACAACTTACTTCTCAACTTAATGTTGTTAATACTGGTCTTGAAAGAGGTTTTTCTTCTGTAGCTTATGGAACTGCTCAACAAACTTGTGCTCTTCAGAATAGTATGAAAGATCAAACTCAGACTATTATAGATAAGCTTTCTAATATGGAAGCTAATGCTCAGCAAGAAAAGATTAACAACCTTACAGCTCAACTTACAGCAGCTAATTCTAGAGCAGAACGTGCAGCAGAACTAAAACCTATTATAGATGAGCTTAGTCAAATTCGTAGTGCTCAGCCTAATACAGTTTCTGTACAATATCCTCAAGTATCTGTTGTTCCTAATTATAATGGTTATAATGGTATGAGTTGTGGTTGTAATAACGGTCAAGGTTTTTGGTATTAATTTAAAATTTATATAGATATGAATGGAAGCGTATATATTAGTAATAGAGCTGGTATTCCAGTAATCACTACTACTCCTGTTGTAGGTACGAGTAATGTTTTAATTACTCTTCCTAATCATATTTTTAGATTTCTAGGACAAAAAGGTAAAATTACTATTAATTTTAATTCTGTTATTCCTAGTGGAACTACTACAACATTACCTATTTTAGTTTCAGTTAATAATCAAACTTTAGCTTTAACTAATTCAGCTGGTACAGCTTTAACTGTAGCAAGTATTGCAAATACATTAACTTTTGATGTTTACTTTGATAAACAACTTAATGTTATTAGAGTTACATCAGTAATATCTTAACATCATGTTTTCAGGTTTAACTCAAGGTAGTCTTATTTATATTTTAGATAAGACTAAAGATTTACAATATAAGGTTGGTGAAGTTGTTGGTATAACACAACCTAAATTTGGAAATAATACTTTTAATCCTAGTCAACCTAATACTCAAACTTTTGTAGATATTAAATTAAAAATAGATGGTGTAGTAAACGATTTTAATAGTATTCCTAGTGCTAATAGTTTAGTTACTTATAATAATGGAAGTTTAATTTTAAGCGAAACTAAACAAGGTCTTCAAACTGAAATTGAATCTATTATTCAAACTCGTAAACAAGCTTTAGATAACATAGAACAATATAAAAAAGATATTGTTGATGGAGAAAACATTCTTAAAAAACTTAATCCACAATTTGCTAAAGATAAAGCTAGAGATGACCAAATAAGTACACTTAATAATAAAGTTAGTAACATGGAAGATACTTTAAACAAAATCGTTACTATGTTATCTGATAATACTAAACATTAAATTTAATCTTCTTATGAGAATTATTATAACTGAAGAAAAATCATCTAATATGATGAGTAAACTTCATAATCTTAAAAAGATTGTAAGTGAACTTACAGAATGTTTTGAAGAATGTAAAGAAGAATCTTCACGTAATCATCGTTATGATGATGAAGATGAATATGATAAGTATTCATCTAAACGTAAGAATCGTAAAGATTACGATGATGAAGATTATGATGATTATGATGATGATTATAAACGTTCATCTCGACATTCTTTTCAAAGAAGTAGATATTGATAAGTTGTATATCTAAAAGTTTCTAATATGAAAAGAGATAGTCTTGATAGTTTTGATGTTCTTCCTGAAGATATGATTAATTATCTTCGTTACAATGGTAGACATTTTAATCATAAACTTTGTAGTTATGCAGTTTCTAGAATGAAATCCAAAGTTTCTTCTACGGGGGAGCTTAAATCAATCACTCCTATCACTAAAGAAGCTTTAGATGCTAAACTAGATGATTATAATATAGAACTTAAAGAAAATCAACTTTATGATTATGTTTATGTAGCTAATATGTGTAAAGCTGATTTTCTAGGTAGTAGTATTGACGATGAAAGACATCTTTGTTTATATGTAAAAGATGTTATAGATGATCCTGATGGTTATGATGGACTTGTATTTAATCGTTGGTATGCTGATATGTGCAGACAAGGTATTCCTATAGATTGGCACGAGTTTATTTGATAGTTATAAAGTTAGTAGTAATAATAGTTGAAAAACTGTTATTACTACTTTTTTATTTCTACTATTTATTCTCATAGTTAATTAAATGTAATCATTTTGATGATTGAATATAAAATAATATATTTGTTTATTATAAAATTACATATAATCTAATCAATTAAATTATGCTAGAAGAAGTTATTAGCAATATAATAAATACAACTATTGCTAGTTTTGATTTTCCTTATTGTGTTATTGTTAATCTTTTAACTTATATTACTATTAAATGTATTAGTACTTATAAACCTAGATTTCTTGGTACTTGGAGTAAACGTCTAATATTTTTTATAGTTTCTATTTTAGTTGCTATCGTTTATTGTTCTAATGGTAGTGATTATAAAATTGTTTTTAATTCAATTATTCTTGCTCCTGTATCATGGTCTTGGATATTTAAACCTATTTGTAATAAACTTAATATTGGTTATAAACTTGGTAAAGAACTTAATGATATACTTTAATTCTTGTATATTTTTATTTTAGATTTAAGCCAGTTTATTTTTATAGCTTATAACTTAATCAACTAAACATAAAAAATAGCTTGAAGCAAAGATATGCTATGAAATTGGCCATGTTTGTTTGAATTTATAACCTTGACTAAACACATCAGCTCCCCCGTAGAAGAGTTTTGTAATACTCTAATTAAATATAATTATAAACTTAATATCAATAATATGGCAAGTATTGCAATGTTAGTTAGTGAATTTGCTCATAGTTTAAAACAACCTAATAATACAGCTTTACGTCAAAATATTAAACAACTTATTATTCATACTCGTAATGAAATTATTCGTAGAAGTTATGAAAATCATGGATATATAGACAAAGGTTTAGTACAAAGATTTAAAGTTTCTCTTATCGATGTTTTAGATGGTGAATTAGAAATTCCTAGTGGTTTAGAAGATGTAGATGTTACTACAATAAAACGAACTAAAGATAAAGTTCCAAGACCTGTAAGACTTACTAATAATCTTCCTTTTGATAGAGTTAGTAGTATAGGTTTTAAAACAAATAAAGAATTTCCGTTTATTAAAGAAACTAGTGCTAGATTTAGAAGTTCAGTTCCAGGTTTATGTGGTATTCCTTGTTATGATTATATAAATGGTTATATTTATATTTTTCCTACTAATAATAAACCAATTAATATTAATAATATATGTATTGAAAGTGCTTTTGAACATCCTAATGAAATTCAAGAACTTAACAAAGAAGTTGATAAAATGCAATTATTTATGGATGAAAACGAATGGTTACTTAGTGAAGATATGATTGGTCAAATTAAAGATATTATTTATAAACGTGATTTACTTAGTACTGTAAGAGAAACAAATGAAATTCCAAATACTATAAAATATAATTAATGATATATGGCAATAAAAAATGTACCAGTAGGTGTTAGGCATTATCATAAAAGTATGCTTAATACTTTTAGTAAGAAAAGAGAAGAAGCTCTTACGAAACTTAATGAACTTAATAAAAAAATTAAAGTTGAACATGATGAGATTAAATCTAATCTAAATGTATATAAAGACATTTGTGGTGTTAATCTTTTAGATTATGATGAGTTTGTAAATAACAAATACATTAATGGTAAGTTTTTAAAACTTACTAAAGGTATGTATATGAATCGTTCTAATAACTATGAATTAGTTAGTGATTTATTTAATGTTTATAATTTAGCTACTCATCAAAAACAAATAAGTGAACTTGAAAAAGAAATAAGTTTATATGATAAATGTCTTAAATTAAAACCTAATGATTATTTTAAAGTTCTTCGTACTTTTTATACTGAAGTTCATAAACAAATGATTATTAATGGTTATGGTTATGCTTATACTGGACGTTTAGGTTGGGTTTGTGTTAATCGTGTTGTTATTAAAGGTCATCGTAAACAAGTTCTTGATTGGCAAGCTACTAAGAAAAGAGAAGCTGAACTTAAAGCACAAGGTAAACGTATTTATAATAAAGAAGAAGCTGAATGGTGTGCTAAGAATGGTATAGAATATAAAGCTGAAGATAAACGAGTTTATATGAAGCCAGAATCTTATTATGAACTTTGTTTATGTAATTGTCAACTTCCTAATGCTACAGGCTTTGTTCCTGAATTTGTAGATTATAGAGCTGCTGGACTTAGAGGTAAAACTAATCAAGATTTAATTAATGATTGTCATAATAATGTTGAAGAAATTACTCAACTGCCTATAGATCTTAAAACTAAAGTTATACTTTGTAATAAAGTAGATCCTATTTTATATACTAAATTTATACGTAATGAAACTCAAGCAACATACACTAAAGATAAGTCGTCTTATTGGAAAAATAGACAATGATTTTAATATAAGTGAATCTGATTGGATACCTAGAGTTGCAGCTTGGGTTATTGATGCTCTTTCACAAATGAAAGTTCTTCCTATGGAACGTAAACGTAGAATACTTGAAGTTAGTGAAAGAATTGCTCAATTTCCTTGTTGTATCAATACAGATGAAATTAAAGTTTATGATAAAAATGGTTGTGAAATATCACAATTAAATAATGATAGTTCTTGTGGATGTAGTATCAATGTTGATAATTATAGTCCACAAGAAATTGCTGTTATTGATAACAATAATAAAAGTGGTGTAAACTTTATGAATGTTGGAACTATTGTTAATAATAGTAATCGTAATTTTGTTCTTCAAGGTAATAATATAGAACTTAATTTTGATACTGATAAAATTATAGTTGAAACATTAGAAGTAGCTACTTATTATGATGAATATTATGATTGTGAAGTTCCTTATATTTATGATGATGGTTTACTTTTAGAAGCTCTAGCTTGGTATTGTTTGTTTAAATATCTTAGTAGAGGTAGTAAACATACTATTTATGATTTAAAAAGTAATAACGCTGTAATTAATCCTTATATGCAATGGCAAGCTCTTAAAGTTAAAGCTGCTAATTCTGTTAAAATTAAATTAAATCAAGATAAAGGTTGGCGTAATTTCTTTTATAATAGTACATTTATTCCAAGAGGTTAAGTTATGGCTAATATTGTTCCTAAATTAAATCTTAATAGAACACCTAGTATTATTACTAATAATAGTATGGTGTTTGCTAAAAATATCAGAATTGATATAGACAATAGTATTCATAAAGATTACAGTATTGAATCATTACAAAATAAAGGTATAGTATTTCATAATAATCTTTTAACTAGAATCATTTCTGATTTTAAAGTTTTAAATACTGATATATCTAATCATTATTTAGATCTTATAAACGATATTTCAAAAAATCCTAGTAATGAAAATTATTCTGTTATAAAAGTAATATCTGATAATAAATCTTTTTATGTATTACTTAAAATATATGCAAAAGATAAAAGTAAAAATATTATAGTAAAATTTGATGAAGAAGATGATTTATTTCATCCTTGTAATTGTAATTGGACATATAACGATGGTGATATAACAGGTTCTGTTATAAATAATCTTTTAGGTGAAACTATATTGATTATTGCAGAGAAAAATGATAATAAAAACATACCATTAAAATGTATAAATCTTTCTAAATCTAAATACAATGATGATGAAAGTGTTTATACTCAAACTCCTAAAATACCTATTACTAATCTTATTTATACAGGTGATTTTAAGTTTTCTATACCTAACGGTGTTTATCAATTTTTTATAAGATATAAAATTAGAGATAATTTTTATACTAATTGGTTTCCTGCTAGTAAAGAATTATTTGCTGGTAATAGACATACAACAAATACTATTTTTGGTACTTTAGGTTATCATGTTGATAATATAAATTCAGATAACAGTTTTATATTTACAATTCAACATTTGATTGATGAAAATGTTGCTAATTTTGAAAATTTTCAAATAGGATTTATAGTATCAAATAAAGGTGCTATTAAAGGAAGAGCTTGGAAACATTTTTCTTTTAAAACTACTCAAATTAATTTTGATTATAAAGCTTCAGAAGCTGAAGAAGTAGAAGTTACTGATTTTACAAAACCTATATTTAATGTTTATAATGTCGGTAATGTTTGTTCTTTTAAAAATAAATTATATATTAGTAATTATAAAGAAACTGATTTTAATCAAAAATTACAAGAATATGCAGATAAAGTAAAATTAGATATACATTATGTAAATCAAGATATTGATACTAAAGATAAAAGTATAGTTTATAATGATCATATATGTATTTTAAATGATGATAAAAATATTATAGGTTTAGATTTAAATTATGGAGGATCTCAACATTTAAATAGCTTAATAGAACCAACTGTTTATAATTCTATTGTTAAAGCTGTAAAAGCAAAATACTCTTATAAAACTAAAGAAACTTGTTATTATGTTCCAGGTGGAGGTTTAGCTAATATAGATGTTGGTATTTATTTAGATATTAATAAAGAAACTTATAATATAAATAAACCTAATAAAATTATTTTATATAGTTATCATGACGATGATTATATATATGATTTAAGTTATGAAGGTAATACTGAAAAAGAACAAGAAGATTCATTAAAAACATCTATTAATGATTTTGTTTATAGACTTATAGCTTATTATAATTTTGGTTATATTGATACACATAATTATAATTTCTTTTCTGCTGGTAGTGATAATACTAAAGGTTATTTTAAAGAAACAGATCTTATAGAACCTAAAACTGATATATCAACAATGATTATTAGATTGTCTAAAGATAATAATTATGATGAAAATGATGAAACTACTTATGATGAGATAACTATAGACATTAGTATTGATAAATCTTTAATAAGAAATAATATTATTCCTGTTACAAATAATACTACTTTAATACCTTATCAAATATATAGATTTTATATACATTATGTAAAAGACACAGGAGAAACTACTAATGGTTATTTAGTAGAAGAAGTAAAAATAGAAAATAAAGAAAATAGTTGTGATAAACTTATATATCCTATTTTTGATAAAATAGAAATTCCTAATGGATATAATGCTTGTTTTTTCAGTATAGCTCATGTAAAAAATCAAACTAGTGTTTTATATAATATAAAAATTCCTAATAATTCTACTTTTGAAGGTACTTGTTTTGAATTAAATACTAGATTATTTAATTTTAATTCTAATCCTAAAATACAACTTATAAATAATACACATGATAAAACATTATTAGTTGAAGGAACATATTATAATAGTGCTGATACAAAATATTGTAGATATTTTGGAGCAGAAGGTCTTGTTACTTTTAGTAAAAATGATATTAATGATGATATAACAAATGTTTTACCTGATAAAAAAGTTTTTATTGTAAATAATTATGATAATGTTGATGAAACTAATTTAGAATTAATTAAGTGTACTCCTTATATTAAAGGTGATAAATATAATAATTATAATAACTATAATTTATTAGGTTATGTTTGTTCTATATATCCTTTAAATAGAGAAAAGACTACTTCTATATATACTGATGGTACTAGTTTATATAAAAAAAATAATGAAATTGCATCTATATCTTCTTTAAATCTTATAGAATATGAAAAGTATTTAGGAGATAATTATATAGGTAATTTAAATATATCTGAAACAGATCCTATTTTAATATATTCTAATTTTAATCTTAACTATATAGAACTTAGTGAAGATTTTAAACTTGTATATGTTACATATTATAATAGATATGAAAATAGTGATGTAATTAAAGATAATAAGAGTTATACTAAAATATTCAATCTAGTTCTTAGTCAACTATTATCTACTGTTTATAAATTAAATTCTGTTTATTATAATTATACTAGAAAAGTTTATAGTGCTTATAACGAAAATGATGTTTATAAATTTGATAATACAATAAGAAGTAGTAAACTTGCAGGTGATGAAGATAAATTAAGTATTTTTGAATTTGATGCTGATGACTATTATAATATTCCTACAAATAGAGGTAAAATAGTTAATTTAATATCTGTAGGTGATGTTATATTAGTTCATACAAGAGATAGTATGTTTAAATTTACAGGTAGTAATACACTTCAATCTAACAATGGAGAAATTCAACAAACTGAAAATAATGTTTTTCAAACAGGTGTTAGTGAAGTTTTTGGTTCAGATTTTGGTTTTGCTGGACTTCAAAATAAAAATGCTGCTATTACTACAGAAGCTGGATATATATTTTACGATAAAGATTCTAAAATCATATACATGTATTCAGGTAATGGTCAAATAGTTAAACTTAGTGATAGTATAGAAAAACTTTTAAGATATGATATACTTGATGATGTAAGTTTTGCTAATGATTATTATAACAATAGATTCTTTACTTGTTTACATTTTAAAACTGGTGATGTTACTCTTTCTTATAGTTTTAATCAAGAAAGTAAATCTTTTATATCATTACATGATTTCAAATTCAATAAAGCTTTTAATACAAAAACTAAATGTTATTTTATAACACCTAATGATAATATTTGTAGAATAGATAAAAGTAGTTATGGTTTATATAGACATTTAAATAAAGATGATAGTTTTTATCCTTATGTTACTAAAAATATTAAACAATCTTTTGTAAATGATAATGGTAAGATTATAAATATTTTTACTAACTTATATTATTCTATTATAGATATTATTGAAAACGTTAATTATGAAAATATTAAAACTCTTAATTATATTAGTTGGAGTTGTGCTATTATAAATAACGAATTTCCTATATATACTGATAATATAAATTATTTTAATGCTTTAGCTTCATCTGATGAAAAATACCCTTGTGATTCTATAACAATTTATACAGATACTTGTTCAACTGAAAAATTGTATTGTAATAATATAAGTAATGATAAAAGTATTTCAGATATAAATTCAAATCCTTATTATAAATATCCTAGATATAATCAAGGTTTTTGGACTCTTAATTATTTTAGAAATAGACTTAATACTGATGATAAATTTAAATATTTAACTCAATATAATGACGGTAGAACAGAAGCTTATTATCGTTCAGATAATAATTCTCTTATAGAAGGTAAATATTTTGTTACTAGATTTACTTTTGATTACGATAAAGATTTTAAATTTGAAACTATTAATTTTAATTACGATACTAAATTATGAGATATAAATTAAAAAATGGAGGTAAAAGTCGTCCTAAAGCTATTTTTGGTGTAGATGGTGCAATTACTGCTGCTGCTACTTTAGCCGCTGCTGCTATGACAACAGCTGCTACTATTAAAGGTGCTAATCAACAAGCTAAAGCTGTAGAATCTTCAGCTAGAACACAAGCAGATGCTATTAAAGCTCAAACTGATAACAATACTGCTCTTCAAAAAGAAACTATGAGTTTTCAAAGACAAATAAATCAAGAAAATAGACAACAACAAAAAGATATTCAAACAACTCTTCAACTTATGTCTGGTCAACAAAATATGAATGATAGACTTAAAGCTACTCAAGAAGTTGCCAAATATGGTGGTAGACCTAAAAGAAAAAAGTTGTCTAAGATGACATCTGATACACTTTCCTACGGGGGAGCTAGAATACCTTTCCGAGTTACTGATGGAGGTGGAGTAATTCCAATTCAAACTGATGATGCTGGTTATGGTTTATATGAACTTTATGGTAATGATCATGATCATTATCATAAAACATCTGGAGGTAAATATAAATCAGGTGTTGGTATTAAGTTTGCTGATGGTAGTACAATAGAAGGTGAAGGAAATCAAAATAGTAATCAAGGTGAATTACTTTATGTAACACCTAATGATAACATGTTTATATCTAAACATAGTATTAAAGGTTTCAATCCTGCAAAAGCTGTTCAAGAAGGTATGCATCCTCAAGATGCTTTTGATACTCAACAACAAATTAAAGCTATTTATGGTATTAACGATGATGGTAGTAAGAGTAATAACCTCCACCGTAAAGAAGCTTTAATTGGTTTAAACCAAGTTGTACAATATCCTTTTGTTGATAATGCTATTGATGATACTACTGTAGCTACTGTTTATAATCAAAATAATAATAACAATAATCAAGTATTTAAATGTGGCGGACATCGTAGACTTAAATGTGGTGGTCGTGTTAAAAAAGGTAATGGCGGTTTTTGGCAAAATCATGCAGGAGCTACTTATAATGCTGCGGGTAATTTACTCGGTGCTGGTATTGCAGCCATTGGAAATGGTATTGCTGGTCATAAACTTTCTAATGCTTATAATACTGCTGGTAATATATTAGCTGATGCTTATTCTCAAATGCACGGAATAGATTTATCTGAAATAAGTAGAAGTGATTATGCTCCAGCTCATGTTATAGCAGTTGTTAGTAATGCAGATACTAATATAAATCCTCAATTAGAGCGTATTCGTAGAGATGCTGCTTCTCAAGCTAAACAAGTAAATAATTCAACTATGAGTTCTGCTGCTAGACAACAACGTCTTGCTGGAATTAATGATAGAAGTTTACAACGTGCTAGTGAACAATACGCTTATAAACAAAACGAAGATCAAAAAATTCAACAAGCTAATGCTGAACGTATTCAACAAGCTAGTGCAGCAAACGCTCAACTTGATGCTCAAGCAAATCAAGAATATGCTAAATCTAAACTTGCTTTAATGCAATATAATAATGATATTGAAAATAGTAAGATTGCTGGAGCTGCACAAGCTAGAGCTGATGCTATGACACAAAGCAGTACAGCAAGTGCTACAGCTTGGCAAAATTCTATGAATACTGTAGGATCTGCATTAGCTGCTAGTGGACAAGGTTTCGCTAATTCTTATACTGCTATGAATAAAGCTAAAAACGAATATGATTATGTTATGCTTGGAGCAGATACTGCTAATAAAGTTGATGCAGTTATTATGAGAAATGATGAAACTAGTGCTAAAGCTTTATATGATAGTTTTAAAGATAGTACTAATCCTGTTAATCAAGAATATGCTAGAAGATTAAATAATAAATTTAATTTTGAACAAAATAATCCTAATAATATAGATACTAATAATAATAATAATTCTAATAATTATAATAGAGCAAGATTATTAGGTCAAGCTGGTATTCTTTAAATTAATAATATTAAAAATTAATATTATATTATGGCTAATACAATTCCTACAATAACACTTAAACAAGCTACTTTACCTCAAAATAGTTTTGTTCCTCAAGTATATACTCCACAAACTGCTGATGTGAGTCTTCTTGCTAATTCTTTAGCTCAAAGAGAAGCTCGTATGGAAAAAGCTTCTGCACAAGAAGCAGCTTTTAATGAAACAGCATCTAAACTTGAAACTCTTGTAAATCCTAATGAAAAACAATGGGTTTATGATTATCTTAATAAACAAAGTGAAGGTTTTAAAAATGCTCTTGATGCTGGAGATTACGGTGCTGCTGTAAGACAAGCTACCATTGCTGGTTCTAATCTTCTTAAAAATCCTGAAGCAATGGGTCGTATTCAAGCTCAAGAACAATTTAAAAAAGAACAAGATAGACAACAAGCTCGTGTTACTAGCGGTGATATTAAACAATCTACTTATGAATGGTGGTTAAACAATAATCCTTATAAATATGAAGATGTTAAAGATGCTAATGGTAATATAATTGGTGGAACTCAATATATTAGTGAAACAGTTCCTGTTAAGGATATAGATTTTGCAGCACAAGCTTATGCTGCTTTTAAACTTATAAATCCTTATAAAAATACAAAGATTACAGGCTTTGATAATGCTGGTCAAGATTATAACGATACTGAAAATACTAGTTGGAGTAGAAGTGGTAAAACTTCTAATAGTAGAGAACGTATAACTAAAGAACAAATTTTAGCAGTTATGGATCAACTTGTTAAAAGTAATCCTGATGGTTATCGTGCTGTAGAACAAGCTTTTAATGTTGCTCAATATGATTTACAAAAACTTCAAGATAAATATGAAAAAGCTTACACTTTAGATCCTAATAGCGATGATGTTAAAAATCTTAAAGAACAACTTGATGAGCGTAAACAATTAATGTTTAATAATGGTTCTCCTATATCTTATAAAGAATATTATGCTAGAATGGTTACTAATGAAGCTTATGCTCGAAATTTAGCTTATGATTGGAAAACTACAGAACATATTACTGGAGAAAGTAATGGTAAATCTGCTAGAACTAGTGGTTCTGGTAGTGGTTCTGGTGGTTCTGGTAATGGTTCTAATGATGGTTCTAGTTGGGTTGCTAGAGGAGAAGCTGGACCTGATACTAAGCAAGAGCAAGATACAGATAAAGCATCTAAAGGTACTATACAATCTGCTAACAATATTAGTTTTATGTTTAATAAATAACAAAATAGATAATATGAAAATTAATTTTGGTAATTATACTTGGTTTGGTGATTTAGATGATAAACGTAATATTACATATAATGCTAAAGATCCAACTCAAAAGGAATTTGAAGATAAGCAATTTAAACAAGATCTTTTTAATCAATATGTTAGTAATAGAGAATATGAAAAAGCAGCAGATTATGCTAATGAATTTCATTTTAATGATCCTAAAAAACAAAGAGAGCATTTAAATAATATTGCAAATCTTCGTAGAAATGGTAGAATATTAGCTAGTTGTTATAGAAAAATACGTGATACTCAGACATTAAATAAAGTAGAATTTTTTGATAAAGTTTTTGTTAATGGTGGACTTGAAACTTTAAAAGATAATGAATATACAAATAAATTTATAGAAGCTAAACGTAAATTGGGTTCTACTTATAAAAAATTAATTACTGGTAATAATTCTATTAAAACTGAACGACCTCAAGAAGCTACTAAATTAGAAATTACTTTTCAACCTAAAGTTCAAAAATTTTTAGGTATTGATTGGTTAGCTAAAGATAATGATAAAAATATAGATAATTTTTATATTCAAAGTGGTTTAAATGAGAAAGCTTTAAAAGCTCAAGGTGTAGAAGTTATAAATAAAGATGGTAGAACTACTTTAAAATTTGATAAAGCTAATCCTTTAGCAAATAAAATTATATATAATTTACCTAGAAGAGAACGTAATGGTGATACTCCAATACCTCAAATAGGTGGAAATATAGATGTAAGTATTGTTGGTATAGATAATAAAAATAATAAAATAAATAATGCTATTAGCAATCTTACTGAAATTCAAGATATTATAGATTCAGCTAAACAAACAAAAGAACAATATTTTAAACAAAATGATTTAACAGAAAAACAATATAGTTCTACTATTGCTGGAAACATTGATGATAATTTAGCTATGCTTCAAGAAGCTCTAAATAATGGTTCTATAACTCAGCAAGAATTTAACAAACAATATAGTATTAATTGTGGTTATATTGATAGTATTCTTAGAAATATAGGTACTAGTCAATATGAAATGTATTCTAATAAATTTAATGAAGAAACTAGTGATGAAACATTAAATCCAGTAGATAATGAAAAAAGAAATGAACTTATAAATGCTATTACTGCTACTAATAAAGCTAATGTTCATCTTTCATCAATGATTTCTAATGGTAAAATTGGAACTCTTGTAGAACTTGATGCTGCCGGTTTAACTAGTAAACAACAAGAAGAACTTGAAGGTACTGATGATGATCAATTAAGTAATGGTAGACGTATTCAAATTTTTATTCCTGGTTTATTTCAAGAACAAGCTCAAGAAAAAATAAATCGTAATACTTCTTCTCAAGCTATCCAAGAAGCTAATTCAATGCAAGATTATGATTATGATTATAAAACTCGAGATGGTAAAACTTTAACTTATGATGGTTTAGGAGGTTATATTTATGATGGTGAACAAATTGATAAAGATAATGCTATTAAAATTATAAATAAAGATTTAATTATTCAAGATGCAGTAAATACTCTTCAATTTAATTATATAAATAAAGATAATAATTTAATAAATAAAGAAGATTTTGAAAGTATGGCTCGTCAAGTAGCTGTTAAAGCTTGTAATGATATAGATCCTGGAGTACCTTTATCTTATACAAATGGAAAGCCTTTAACAGAAGATGAAGTTTTTGCTCATAGTAAAGCTAATCCTGATGATGTTTATTTTGGTAAAATACAATATCAAGTATATGATAAACTTCAAAATCTTTATGATGTTTATAATGCTTTAATGGACTCTATTTCTTATTATAATTAATTTAATATTATGGATGTTATAGAATTTATAAATAATAACGGAAAGAAAAAAGTACCTAATCCTAATTATAATGCTAAATCTAAAAAAAGAGGTGAACCTAGAACTATAGAAGTTCTTGATTTAGGTTATAATGAAGATCCTAGAGTTAATCTTGCTATACAAGATTTTACTAATCAAACTTCTATATCAGCAAAAGAAGCTGAAAAATATAATAAAGCTGGACTTAATTGGAATAATTGGGAAAATCTTGATAAACAACTTTCAGATAGTCAAAGTACATGGTCTAAATGGAAAAACGCTTTAGCTCAAACTGTTGTATCGGAAATAGGTCTTGGTACTGTTATTGGTATTGCCGATTTGTTTGATATGATTGGTCAAGCTGTAGGTATAAGCGATCCTAATTATCAAAATCCTCTTAGTGCTTATCTTACTGAAAAACAAGAAGAATTTAGAAATTATGCTCCTATATATTCAGATCCATCTCTTAATATAAGTAGTGGAGGTCTTTTAGATGCTGGTTGGTGGGCTAGTAACATACCAAGTGTTGCTAGTTCTTTGACTTTATTAATTCCTTCAACAGGTACTGTTAAAGGTTTATCAGCATTAGGTAAAATAAATAAAGTTGCTAATTTTGGTAGAAAAGCAGCAGTAGCTGTAGCTAAAGCTGAAAAAGCAGTTAAAGCTGGTATAACTGGAAGTGAATCTTATGGTGCACTTGGAAAATTATTAAATACTACTAGTGGTAGATCTACATTAGGTTTAGCTTTTGAAAATGGAACTACTGCTGCACTTAGTAGAGCTATGGAAAATTATCAAGAAGCTCGTCAAACATATAATGATATGTATGCTGATGCTTCTGAATATTTAACTAAATTAGCTAATAGTAATAAACAAGAAGATAAAGATAAATATAATGAAATTATACAATCTAATTCTGCTTTATTAAAAGATTCTGAAGGTAATTTTACAATTGATATAAACAATCCAAATGAAGTAGCTAAAGCTATAGCTAAAGCATCAGCTGATAGAACTTTTCAAATGGATTGGGTTAATGTAGTTTCTGATGTAGTTCAAATGTATGCTTTACGTAATGCTTGGAAAGGTCTTAAAAATGCACCTGAAGATCCGTCTAGTATAAGACGTGCTAATAGGAATGCAGCTAAAAATTTATTTAAATCTGAAAAAGAAATTGCAGAAGAAGAAGCTAAACGTAGTTTTAAAAGTAAAGCATGGGAAAAAGTACATGATAAACTTCTTGATAGTAAACTTCTTGTTACTAGTGAATTAGGTGAAGGTGTTGAAGAAGCTGTAAACTATATTGCTCAACAAGAAGGTATGACTCTTGGTAATACACTTCTTAATAGAAACGATGATGATAGAAGTACAGGTTGGGGTAATAGTCTTAGTAAATTCTTTGATAAAAGAATGGAACAGTATATTAAAGCACCTGAACTTTGGGATTCTGCTTTTTGGGGTGTAATGGGTGGTGTACTATTTCAAAGTGTTGGTAGTAAACTTAGACGTATATCTAATAAACTTACTGAATCTAAATCAGAAGCTAATGATGAATCTAAACAATCTCTTCCTTGGTATGCTCTTGACGAACTTCCAGAAACTAAAAGACGTAAAGCTGAAATAGAAGCTCGTGGTTTAGATTTTAAACAATATAAACAACAATTAGAACGTATACGTAAAGGTATAGATGTTTATAAATCTACTTCTGAAAATGAAGTTAAATTTGATTCAGAAGAAGAACAAAGAGTTGCTGAAAAGAAACTTAAAGATGAACTTATTACTAAGATGACTCTTAGAGCTATGAATAGCGGAAACCTTGATATGTTTAAAGCTTTTATGGCTGATGATAATGTTCGTAAAGGTATGGTTAAAGCTGGATTGTTTAATGAAAAAGATAAAACTAAAACAGAATCTGAAGTTGAAACTGAATCAAAACAATATATAGATGAAGCATTAAAAAAAATAGAACAAGTTGAAGATATGTATGATCAAGAACTTGTAACACTTAATAATGCTAGTATTAAAATTAATATACATAATCCTTCTGAATCAGCAATGCCTGCTGAATATCTTCAAATAATGGCAGTTAATAATGTAAATACTCGTTTAGCTATGAACAATAACGATATTGAATTAGCTGCTATTAATTCTCGTATTGGACAACTTAAACATCAATTTGAAGACCAACTTGATAAAAATATTGATTACGAACATAATATTAAACTTGGAGTATTAACTTATAAATTAAAAGATCTTTATGCTAAAAGAAAAGCTTTAAAAAATGATAAAAGTAAATCTTTAAGTAATGAAATAGCTATTGATGAAATAAATAAACAAATACATAAAATAGAAGATCAATTAAGTGATGAAGAATTAATTTATGCTACAGGTATTGCTTTACAATATAAACTAGATGAAAAAGGAAGAACTGTACGTGATGCTGATCAAAGTGAAGCTTATGCTTATCAAGATGCTATAATAGTTAATAGAGCTGAATCAGATAAAGGTACTGTTATTAATTTACCTGGTTTTGAATATTTATCTCCTAGATCTCGTAAAGTTTTAACTGATGCTGAAAAAGGTGTTTATGATACTTTAACTTATGATACTGATACTTCTTTTAGTGATCTTAGTAGTATAAGTCCAGAACTTAATTCTCTTTATCAAACAAAAGCAGCTCTTGAATTAAATAATTTAGAAAATAGAACTAATTTAATTAGAACAGTAAATGAAGTAAGACAACAAGCTAGTTTTCTTAATAATACAATGAATGAAGCTAGAGCTAAAGCTATAGATAATTCTAATAAAACCATTTTAGATTTATATAATAAATACGAAGTAGGTAAAACTGTAAAGTACGGTATAAGAGATGCTATTTATGATATTGTTCATGGTCATGATTTAAGTCATAGTAATTATACTGATGAAGAAAAACAAGCACTTAAAGATGCAGTAGAAGTTCTTCAACTTACAAAACCTCAAAATCAAGAACTTAATGAAAATCTTGAAAGACAATTTTTCTTAGCTGAAGCTAAATATGCTCAACAAGAAGTTCAAAACACTAATGATGTAAACGATAAAACAAATGATACAAAAACTCAGAGTTCTACAGAAAATCAACAATCGAATACAGACACTCAAAATTCAAATCTGAACAATTCATCAGAAACAACAGATGAAGTCAACACAGACGAGCAGACACAGCAAAATCAAAACGAAACAGAAGTTTCAAACCCTCAAGATATTTCAAATAGACAATCAATAGGATATGTAAAATTCTATACTAAGCAAGGAAGTACTAGTGGTAAAATTAATAAACAAGATAATGGTGGTGTAAAAGTTTACGATAATCAAGATGGTACTTATACAATAGATGCTACAAATAATCCTAAAGTTCTTAATGATAAAAATATATTTGAAAACACTAATGAAGTTGATTTAACACGTCCTTATGAAGTTGAACAAAAACCTATAGCTACACGTAACAAACGTGGTAGAATTGTAATTACTGAAAAAGGTAGACTTGTTAATACAGATACAGAAGAATATAAACAATCTCATCAAGAACAAGAAAATACTTCACAAGAACAAATTGACACAAATACTGAACAATCTTCAGCAAATACTGAACAAACAGATAATGAAGAAGAAACTACAAATAATAATAATCAAGCAACTTCCAATACAGAAGAAACTCCAGCACAACCTTATATAAATCCTGCTACTTCTAATGATGATGAAAGTTCTAATATAAACAATGAAACTTTAAATCAAAATCCACAAGACTCTTCTACGGGGGAGCTAGAAGAAAGCACATCTAATACATTAACTAAAGCAAGTAGTACTACAAATAATTCAAAACAATCTACTCAACAAGCTAAAAATCAAAATAAATCTAATAATACTGATGAGCCTATTATTGAACAAACACCATCTGATGATAATATTAAAAATGAAGCTCTTAGTAAAATAATGTCAGAAGTTCGTAAAAATCATGACATCAATATTGATGATTTAGCTAAACAATTAGCTGATGATTATGTAGCTAAAGGTATGGATAGAGCTTTTGTAGAAAAAGCTATAAATTGGTCTGCTTCTGTTATTAAACGTAGACTTGATAAACAAAAAAATAAAGAAGCTCAAACTATGAGAAGTAGTATTGATGAACTTATAGTTCAATCTACTCTTGTAGAATTAAATAAACCAAATCCTTTTGTTTTAGATTATACTAAAGCTGTTAAAAATTTAATTGAACAATATTGTAAAGAAAATAAAGTTAAAACTATAAATGGTAAAGTTTATATTAATTGCGAAGATATGCTTCGTTATATTAATAATATAACTTCAGATCAATCTACTGGTGATTTTCTTTATACTACTCTTACTTCATATCTTAAAACAGATGAAGCTAAACAAAAATTTATATCTACAGATGAAGATAATTTTGATAAAGAAGATTTTATCGAACAAACTCATAAATCTGAACAAGAAAGATATACTGAACGTTTAGGTAGTAATAGTATTCAACGAGTAGATATTAAAAGTTATAAACAAAATATATTAAACAATGATGATTTAAGTGATGAAGAAAAACAAAAACTTATAAAAGATTTTAATGATGCTTTAGATGATTTAAGAAAAGATCAAAAACTTAAAACTGTTATTAAAGATAATATAATTCAAATTACAGATGAAAAAGGAAGAATTGTAGGTACTTTACCTATTCCTGGTATTAACGAAAATACTGGTGCTTTTGAAATGTATAATGATGGTTGGAAAACAGATGTTTTAAAAGTAAATGGTAATATTGTTAGTAAACTTTGTGACCTTTGGAGTAGATGGCTTACAAGTAATACTAAATCTTGTAAAGAATTAAATGATATATTATATGAATTAGCTTTTGCTAATCCTGATAATAAGCGTAAAAAAGAATTATTAGATGCTTTAGATAATAATAAAGAAATAATATTTGCTAGAGGTAAAGGTTATATTAGTACAGATGCTGATATTAATAAATTAGCTAATGGTCTTATTAAAATTTGGAAATTTGCTAAAATATCTAGTAAAGAAAATAATGTAGCTAATAATATTATAATTAGACGTTCTATTAATGCTTGGTTTAATAAATTACATTATAGTTATAGTGCAGTTAAAGCTCTTCAAAATAATAAAAATATTGATGTTTCTGTTGCTACTATTTCAGATGGTGAAATAATTCAAGTACAAAAAGAAGTTACTGATGAAAGTTTACTTCCTCCTGTTAACGAAGCTATAGCTGGAGGTTATAATCCAACAGTTAATAAATTAGGTATAGTACCTTTTAATACTAATAGTGTTATAACTTTTAGTGGTGGTCAAAAAGGATTTGTAAAATATGCTAGACAAGGTAGAACTTTTGTTTTAATTCCTAATAGACGTGGTTATCAACATTCTTATGTTAAAGCTTTTCCTGTAAATATAGCTGAAGATTTTATTGGTGAAGATGCTAAAGCTATAAGAGATGCTGTTATTGAAGAATTTAATAATGTTTTAACAAATTATTTTAATGAACATGATGATAAAGCTTTTAATGCTTTAAAAGATTTTGTTATTAAATTATTAGGTAATACTACTAGAGGTAATAAAAGTTTATTTGATGGTTTAACTATTACTACAACTAATGATAAAATTATTATAAATACTCCTGGTACTTCTGCTGATGATACACATACTATTATTTTTTATAAAAATATTACTATAACTAATAAACAAACTAATGAAAAGTTTAAAAAACCTTCTACTAGTTTTACTATTAGACATCCAGAATTTGAAAAAAATAAAGCAGGATATAATACTAAAAATTTTACTTATGATGATACTAAAGGTAGAAAATATATAAAAGAAATACTTTTAGATAATTTAAAATTTAGACTTAGTCCTGCTTATCTTTTATCTGATAATGTTTCAGATCAACAAATGCTTGGTTTTGCTACTCGTAAAAATGGTAAATTTGAAATTAGTATAGGAAATAAAAATTGGACTTATGATTCTTTTAGTGATTTTATTTTAAGTAATAATCTTGTTAGACTTAATACAAAGCCTAGAGAAGACGGTAAAAGTAATTTTAGACGTTATAGTGAAAATCAAGAAGCTAATCAAATTTTTGATATTGAACTTAATATCCCAACTAGCTCCCCCGTAGAAGAAAGTTCAGAGAGTCAAAAGAAAACTTCACAAAATACTGTTCAAGAAGATAATACACCTATTCAAGAAAATAATACTCCTCAACTTGATATTTCTCAAAAAGCACAAACTATATTAGAATCTACAGATGATAAAATAGATAAAGCTGCTGAATTAGTTGCATTAGCTTTTGATGATGAAAAAACATTAAAAGCTTTTCAAAGTTTAGGTTTGTTACCTAAAAGTATTATATTTGATGCTGAATTTAATAAAAAAGAAGGAAATGAAGAAATAAATGCTCAAGTTAATACTAGAACAGGCGTTGTTACTGTAGGTACTAAATGGAAAACTTTATTTGATAATAAAGATACTAGACAACAAGCTATTCGTAAACTTATTCATGAACAACTTCATAATAAATTATCACGTAATAGAGGTTATCTTAGAAGTGCTAAAGAAATTTATAATGAATTTAAAGAAGCATTAGAACAAGGTATTGATAATCCTTTATTTGATAAATTTATTAATCGTAACAATATTACTAAAGAACAAGCACATGAATATTTAAAACAATATTTATTTAGTAATCTTCCTGAAAATAAAGCTATAGAAGAATTTCTTGTTGAAAGTTTAACTAGTAGTGATTTAGCTGAAGTTCTTAATACTATTGATGCTAAAGATTATGAAGCTAAAAAAGGTAGTAAGAATTTATTTCAAAAGATATTTGAACTTCTAACTAAAGTTTTTGGTTGGGATGTAAGAAAAGGTAGTCTTTATGAAAAAGAACTTAAAACACTTAGAGCTAATTTTAATAATAATGAAACAATTCAAGAAAAAAATGCTAAAGAAAAATCTGCTGATGTTGTAGATAAAATAACAAAAGATGGCGAACATGTTCGATTAACACCTGATGAAATTTATTATATTAATGATGAAACTAATGAACTAGAAGCACGTGTAACAAGTGCTATTCAAGCTGATGATGAAAATGTAGGTGAAGATGGTAAAGTTCATAGAGTTGATCCTAATAATCCTTGGGTTACTCCTAGTACTAATATAGATACAGGTGTTGATGAATTTGTAAGAGATTTCTTTTTAGGTAGACTTGATAATATGTCTAATGAAGCTCTTGAACAAAATTATCCTAATGTTACAGGATATGATTGGAATGAATTTAGACAACAACTTAAAGAATTTAAACAAGGTTTAGCTAATGGTACTATTATAAAAGATAAAAAAATAACTATTGTTTCTAGAGATATTAAAGTTAGTGGAAAAGTAGATATTAAAATGCCTGATGGTAGTATTAAACAACTTCCTGTAAATGGTACTCTTGATTTATTAGGTTATGATGAAGATGGTAAGTTTTATATTTTTGATATGAAAACTGTTCATTCTAAAGATTATAAAAGTGATAATGAAAAGAGTAAAAAATGGAATAGACAACTTCAACTTTATAAACAATTTCTTGAAACTAAATATAATATAAATGTAGAATCTTGTTATATTATTCCAATAAAAGTTGAATATGATACTCCTAAAGGTGCTACTAGAAAAGATGGTTCTGATATGGGTGGAACAGCTGAATATACTGTTCGTAATCCTGAAGAAAAAACTAATTATGATAATCCTATGCGTACTCAACTTCTTCAAGATGGTGAAGAATTTAGAGGAGCTGAACCTAAATTAGAACCTATTCTTAAAAAGAATCCTAAACCTGGTAGTATTCAATATAAAAATCTTGATGATAATGTTAAAGCTCTTCTTGACGGAACTGTAACTGTTGAAAATTATAATCAAATAAATACTAATACTCAACAAGAACAAGAAGTTGAATCAGAAACTTCAAATGAAATAATAGTTACTGATGATAATACTTCTATAGATTCTAAATTTGGTGAAGATATTAGTGATGATTTATTAGATGAATTTGATAGTAGTGTTACAGAATTAAATAATGTTGAACAAAATAATATAACTAATTATTTTTCAGAAGATAATATTTATCATAGTTCTGTTACTGAACTTGCTAATAATGTATCAAATGTTGAAAGCTTTACTCAACAACTACCATTAGACCAACAAGCTAAATTCACCCAAATGGTAACTTCTGCCGAAGTTTCTGTATCATGTCGATAATTAGTAAAGCTATTAAATAAAATTCGCTTAAAACTAAAATAAATATATTATATAACTTACAAATTAAACTTACTATTATGAGTTGTAATTTATCAATTATGCAAAGTAGTGTTACTGAACTACTTAGAAAAGAAGTTGGAACTAATAATGTTTTATTTTCAACATATTACACTTCTGTAGTTAATAATGAAGATTTTACTCCAGAATTTAAGCAATGGTGTAAAGATAAATATAATACTACTATTGATTTTAATTCTAAAAATAATGATAAAAAAGTTGTTGATTATATTAAAGAATATTATAATGAAAAACATCCTAATATAAATTACAGCTCTCGTATTCAAAACGATTCCACATTAGTGGGTCGTTTTGGTTATGGGAGTGTAGAAGATAGAGAATTTTGTAAACATATTGCTGCAAATTACGCTCTTGATATTCATAAACAAATTCTTAACGATAAGCATCTTACTATAGAAGATATGCTTAAACAAATGAAAGAAAAAACAGGTAAAGATATTAGTAAAAAAGCTTATGTTGCTAGTGCTATATTTGCTAAAGTTAAAAAAGAAATTATTAACAGACTTAATACACAACATGGTGTTAATCAAGCAAATATTTTAAATGCTTTTAAAACTAATAATACTGAACAAATAGAACAATGGTTTGGTAATGATTTAACTGTTCAAGATAAAAATCTTCTTGCTTTATATAAAGAAATTATAGGTAATCGTGAAGAATTTTTTAATGAAGTATTTAGAGATAGTCGTTTAGGTGAATTAAGATTTGAAAAAGATGATAATCTTGATTCTGATATTACTGAAGCTAATCTTGAAAATCAAGATGAAGAATCTAGCGATGATAGTAGTGAAGAAGAAAGTAATAATTCACAAATTGAAGATAAAGATAATTATATTAATAATCTTAATAACAAAGATGGTCAATATAATAATTTTATGACTCATATAGATATAGGAGTTAAAACTTATCTTAATAGTTTAAAAAAAATTATAGATTATGATAGTACTACAGGAACTTATATTTTAGATACTAATAATAGTTTAGGTGTACCTGATACTATGAATGCTGAAGAAGTTTCTTCACTTATTTATGGTTATGCTGATTATACTAATTTAGATAGTTTTATTAAAAGTCTTCATAGTTTAGCTGATGATATTCCTGGTTTTACATCTTTACATCAAATGGCTGATTATCTAAAAACTAATAGAGATTTTGGATACGAATGTTATCGTACATTTGCTAAAGCTGTAATAAGTAAAATGGAAACTATTAACGATAATGAAAAATCTAAATGTAGAATTAGTAATCGTAGTGCTGACAAATTAACAACTTTACGTTTTGAATATCTTAATTCTTCTAAAGCTACAAGTATTATCATAGATGATTTAAATTCTAGAGCTATTTTTGATAATCTTAATAAACTTATAACTAAATATAAAGGAATTTATGATGCAGCTCAAGCTATAGAAGGTGATGATCCTATGGATGTAGCTGATAGATTAGCTATAATAGATGAAGCTGATAAACAACTTCCAACTATTATAGCTGAATTAGCTAAACAACTTCGTAGATATTATCCTACTATAGAAGATACAACTATAGCTAATTATATTAATAATGCACATAATGGAGATAAAGTTAACAACTTGATTACATTAAATGGTATTATTAAAGATACTATAAATGCTAGTGTTGAAACTAATAATAATTATAGAGATAGACAATCTCAAATATATAAAATAATAAAACACAATCAAGCTTTAGATGAACGTAAATTTAATAGTGAACGTGTAAACAATGATGATTATAAAAGTTTATCAGAAGTTTATCTTAAAGAATATGTTAGTAAAGGTACTCAAGCTGCTGCATTTAATTTAGCCAACGAATTAGTTAAATATACTCATGTTAAAGTTGATTTAAATTCTCGTAATGTACATGGTAATTTATCTTCTGATGTGCTTAATAATAGTATGATTACTAATATACTTAATACTTTAAAATCAGATATTGCTTTAGGTAATTATGGTAAATATAAATCTCAAAGTCGTCAATATGATTTTAGTAATATTATGATTGAGCATAAAGCAGCTGATGGTACTATTATCAATTATGGTTTATTTACTAAAGATGAAGTAAGTCAAGAATTTATACCAACTCCTTATGCTAAACGATTACTTAAAGCTAGATTATTTAATGGAGCTACTGATGCTATAAGTAATAAAAATGTACTTTATTCAGAAATGAGTAAAGGCGATTATATTACTACAGCTTTTATAAATTATTTTAATACTGAAGACGATTATACAACTGATAATGAAGGTAATGATATTACATTCGCTAATTATTTTATGCGTATTCCTTCAGATGCTCCTAAAAACTTTATAATTACAGCTCCTAAATATTCTATAAAAGAACGTAAAATAAACGGTAATGATGGTTTATTTATTATAGATAATCCTATAGAAGCTAATAAAAAGCTTTATCAAAAAATTAATAGTATTCCAACATTAGGTATAGAATATGAAGCTCTTGAAAATCAAGCTTATAAAAGAAGTTTAGCTCAAATCAAATCTGATATTGTTTCTGAACATATAAGTGATATTACTATTAAACCTAAAAATATAAATGAATCTAATGCTAAACTTGGAGATACTGTTACTGTAACTTTTGAATACAAAGATGAAAACGATATTAGTACACAATATGTATTACAAGGTGTTTATGCTAAAAAAGGTACTAAAATTATATTATCTAATCCTAAATTTATAGGTTTTACTGGTAATACTCGTTCTTCTGAAATTGTACGTTTTCTTGAAAATCATTATAGACAAGAATTAATTAAAAATGGAGAAATTAAACGTATAATTAATACTAATCATCCTATTTATCAACAATTTCGTAATATAATTATACAAGAACTTACAGATGCTGCTACAGCTTTAGATGTTATATTTAAAACTAATGATGGTAAAGTAGTTACAGATATAGAAACTAAAGAATTAGTATTTAATGATGGTTTTGCAGATGACACTGCTACTATTCGTAAACTTTATGCTAATTATCATGTTGGTAAAAGTAAAAAACTTATCGAAAATGGTAAATTAACAGGTGCTGTATTTCATAGTGATAGATTTAAGATTACTCAAAGTGATGAAAAAGGTAATGTTAAAGTTAGAAATTATGGTCAAGAAATATTTGATGAAGCATTTGATTTCCTCTACGGGGGAGCTAACGGAAAGTACATTCATACAACACGTAAAGCTAAAGGTATAGAAGTTAATCTTACAGAAGAACAAGAAGCTAAAGTTACTGAAAAACTTTCTGAATTTATAAATGATTATATAGCTGATACTAATAATAGAATTACAGAATATTCAGAATTATTACCTGAAAATATTAATAATGAAGATAATATAGCAGAATTTGCATTAAATTATTATTTAACTTATGTTTCTTTTAATGATATATTTGAAGGTGATACTAAATATTATAAAGATAGTCAAACTTTTTTGAAACGTGCTAAAGAAGTTCAAGGTTCTGGTGTTCCTTATGGTCTTATAGATTATAATATGAATTTGTCAGCACCTAGAACTCAAGTTCTTAGTAGACTTAATGAAGAAAAATTTGTTCGTAAATTTGCTGATGGACATACTGAAGCTTTAGAAGTAGGTCAATATAATAAATTTAGAGGAGTTACTATTAAAAATAGTATTCGTACAGGTAAAACTATTGGTAAATTTAAAAAAGATAAAAAAGGTAATATTATAAAAGACGAAAATGGTATTCCTCAATTTGAAGAAGTTGGTAGTTTAACAAAAAAACTTATAGAATCTCTTAAAGAAAAAGGTTTAACACCTAAACAAGCTGAAGATAAAGCAGCTATAATGATGGCTGGTTATGATTCTACAACAGTAAATGATGCACAATCTTATATTACTTTTGAAGAATGGATTAGACGTATTTCTGCTAGAGGTCAATTACAAAAATATTTACCTTTAATTCAAGATGTACTTGATGAAACTAAACCTTTAGATGCTGTAACTATAGGTAAATTTATACAAGTCCAAAAGAATTTTTATTATGATCAATATTTTAATGAAGAATTAAAAACATTTACACCTCGTCAAATTAAAAATGCTGAATTTGTTCTTGTTCCTAGACTTATTAAAGGTACTCAACTTGAACAAGTTTATAATTTAATGAAAGAAAATGGTATTGACCAACTTAATACTGAAGAAACTTCTAAAGCAGGTAAATGTAATGTTCTTACTATTTGGAACAATGATGGAGAAATAACTCAAGAAAATATAGATGATTTTAACAATAATGCAGCAGAATCTATAGAACTTTATAATTATAATTATCTTTATACTCAACAAGAAACACCACAACATGTTGCTGCTGAAAATAAAGCAGGTATTCAAATTATGAAGAAAATTCTTGATAATATACCTCCTACAAGTAAACTTTATGCTATTAAAGAACATTTCTTTAAACTTTATTCTACTAATATTAAAGAAAGTTTCACTGAATTATTAGATGAATTTAATCTTCAAACCGATGAAAATGGTAATCTTGAATTAGATGAAAATGGTAATATTAAAGGTTTAAATTATCAATTGTTTTTTGATAAACTTGAAGAAGAAGTTTCTAGGCTCGGTTTAGATAGTAATAGTGTAGATTATGTTACATTAGATAATACTCAAATGTTTGATGAATTTCATACTCTTAGTACTCCTATTACTAAAATACCTACTTTTATGAGTAATTTTTCTACTAAACTTGAAAGTATTGCACAATCAGTATTTAATAGTAGAATTACTCGTCAAAAACTTCCTGGTTTTCATGCTGCTCAAATTACTAATATAGGTTGGAACGCTTCCAATCAAACACTTACTTATACACTTAATGAAAATGGTAAAGGTAGAAATTTAAAAGATAATCTTAGTAAAGAAGAATATGATAAACTTCCTATAAAAAATAAGATATATTATAATAAAACAAAAGGTGCTATTTCTGCATCTAAAGAATTACGTTATCATCCTAATGGTGAACATTATATTGAAATTCTTCTTCCAAAAAGTAATTTTAATCTTAAATATAAAAAAGAAGATGGTTCTCTTAAAACAGATGAAGAACTTCTTAAAGAATTACAAGATGCTAAATTAGATGAAATGATTGGTTATCGTATTCCTACTGAAGGTAAACAATCAATTTGTATAATGAAAGTTGTAGGTTTTATAGACGATGCTTTAGGTTCTACTATTGTTGTTCCTGATGACTGGGTTTCTCAAACTGGTTCTGACTTTGATATTGACTCTGTTTATGGTATTAATTATACTAGTAGAATAAATAAAGTTACAGGTAAAATTGAAAGAATTCCTTATAAAACAAATACTACAGAACATGATTACTTTGATTTTCTTAGACGTAAACTTAAACATATTCCTACTAAAGTAGGTAAAGATATTGAAGCTCTTAAAACTGAAATTCAAGAAGAACGTAGTGAACAATATACTAATTTAATGACAGATGAATCTGAAGCTTATCATTCGTTACCTGATGAAATTAGAAATGAAATTAAAGAACTTCAAAATATAGAAAGTAAATCTGAAAGTAAACTTGAAAATTATACTAAACAAAATCAACAAGTAATAGATGGTTTAACTGATTATATAAAAAATAATGAAAATCTTGATGAAGATCTTAAATCTCAAATTCAAGATTATATTAGTATACGTACTGCTATTAATAATTTTATCAATAATAGTACAAAAGAAGATCAAAAACGTTTTAGTGAAGGTAAATTAGATATTTTAAAAGAACGATTAAATAATGTTGAAGCTAAAGCTAAAAAAGCTGGACTTCCAACTTATGAACAATTTAAAAATATGAGTGAAGAATCTCGTAATTCTAGAAATGCTAGAAATAATGAAATTCTTCAATCTATGATTGAAATTCTTAAAAATTCTGAATCTTTAGAAGAAAATTTATCTCGTTCTAATTTTGAAGATATTATCGATGCTCGTAATAAATCTATAGATCCAAATGTTGCTGCTCGTAGAAAAGCTCGTAGTCCTTATAATTTCTTTGATCAAGCTGAATATCAAGAAGACGTAATGAGTGGTGCTAAACTTAAAGCTTTTAGTGTTACTCGTGATACTTTTTGTTCTATTTGTAATACTGTCAGACCTTTACTTAATTCAAAACAACAAGTTAAAATTATTTATAATGAAAAAGATGGTTATAATTTAGATAATCTTAAAAAATCTTTTGATAATATTGAAGTTATAGGTGATAAAAAAGGAGAACGACAATTTATAGTTACTCATGATACTTTTGGTTGGAGTAAAGATAATAAAAATGCTGCTGGTAAAATTCTTACATCTTATTCTTCTCAAACTACTGCACATATTCTTGATGCTGTAAAAGAAGGATCTATACCTAATGTTAACGATTTTACTTTTCAAGTATATAAAACTTTTCCTGATTTAGGTTCTGATTATGAAACAGGTGTATCATTTATTATGCAACCTGGTGTTACACGTATAGTTAAAGCTTATAACAGTAGTAAATCAATTTATAGTAATAATTATAGTAAACCTATTAACGAAGCTATTAAAAGTATTGCTAAAGATCTTTTAGCATTAGAAGGAGTAGAACTTAATACTAGAGATTCTATTGATAATATAATTAAACAACTTCAAAAGTATAATTCTGAAATTGCTAATTTATTTAATGCTAATGGTAAAAATTTTAAAATTGATTTAACTGATAAAGAATGTGGTAAGTTACTTATAAATAGTGATACACTTAAACATCGTCTTCAAGAAACTGATGAATTTAGCGGTAGCTCCCCTGTAGAAGAACGTCGTAAACTTCTTTATGATCTTGGTGTTATTCTTCAATATAATAAAATATCGAATCTTGCTAATAGTGTATCTGCTTACGCTAGAGTATGTAATCCAGATAAGTTTGGTGCTAAACAAACAATTTATGCTACTAATAAAGTATTTGACGATATTCAAGACTTAATAGATGAAGAACAACCAGCTTTACTTGTTAAAGATAAAGATGGTAATATTAAATCATTTTTAAAAGCTATTTATCCTGATGTCGATAAAGATCTTGAAGGGTATATTGAAAGTACTAACAATGATTCAGCTTATCTTCCTCTTCATAGTTTTCTTAAATATGCTACTGCAACAAGTATAAAAATTAATAGAAATCTTTTTGAAACTCAGCAACCTGCTTTTAGAAAAGAAATAATGAAACTTAAAAGACTTTTAAGTGGTTCTAAACCTAATATGACAGAAAAACTTTATAAAGATTTTCAAAACTATGTTTTAAGTTATCTTTATAATCAAACAGATGCTATATCTAAAACTATTACTTATATTCGCGGTGAAGGTTTTAAAGCTTATAAAGATACAAATGTAGATGCTGAACGTAGTCGTATATTTGGTTATGGTAAAAATCCTGATTTAAATGTTATTGATGAAAAAGGAGATTATATTAATTTTGATGTTAATGATATAAATAATCCTAATGAAAAAGAAATAGAACAATTTATTACACTTAGTCCTGCTCAAAAAGTTCTTTGGATTCAATCTCATTTTAATGGTGGTATATTTCAATATCTTCATGCTACTTTATTTAGTGATAGACAATATCGTAAAAATAAAGCTGGTATGCAAACTTTAGAGTTTGTTGAAAATAATACTAATATTGAAACTATTTATAATGAATTTGAAAAATGTTTTTATAATGATAATCCTTTAATTGCTTTAACTGCTTTAGATATTGTAAAATACGGTTTTGTAGTTGAAGGTTTTAAAATGAAACGTAACGGTATAAGTAAAGTTATTAAAAATTCTTGTTTAATAGATGATACATCTTATGGTACTGGTATTGTTACTCAACTTATGAGTTTAATCGGAAGTATATCTAATAAAGAAATTAATATGGAACAATTACGTAATAATTTTATTCGTAGTCATTCTAGTATTAGTCAAATTGAAACACATAAAGTTGAAAGAGATAATAAAAAACGTTTTGAATTAAATAAGCGACAATATGGTATTATTTATTTAGATGGTAGTAATACAACAGATAAAGATTTAATTAAAAAATATGGTTTTGGATATGAAACTGATAATAAAGGTAATATAGAAACTAATAAATTTGTTAAACTTCGTTTTGGTAAAAATATCGAATTATATAAAATAGAAACTATAGGTACTGAAGTTTTTGCTTATCCTGTAAGTTTACTTGAAGAAAACGAAACAAGTGAATGGTCAGCAAATGCTCAAAATAATTATGGTAAATATGATAATGATTTTTATCAATCTATAAAAGAAGAATGGTTTAATACTACAGATAGTAATATCGAACTTAAACAAATTATAGAAAATCATAAAGAAGAAGCGGATAAACATAAATATGTTAATCCTAATAAACCTATTAGTTCTCATTATGCAGCTACATTTGATATTAATACTAAACGTTCTGTTGATACTGGAGGTTTTGAAGATGTTATAGAAAAAGTTACTAAATATTTTAATGAAAATCCTAAAGGTATACTTTATTTACGTAGCGGAGCTTTAGCTAAATATATTAAATATACAGGTTTAATTAATGGTAGTATTCAAGTAATTAACGGTCGTGAGTATCGTATTACTAAAGAAGATTTTAGTAAATATAATAGACGTTATATTGGTTCTAAAAATCTTAATCATGAAATTAAAGAAAAAAATGAACAAATAGTTGATATTATCGAAAAAGCTAGAGATGCTGGTTATAAAGTTAATGATGCTTTTAGAATAGAACCTGTAAAAAATCTTGAAGAAGATATTGATACTATAATACCAAATGAAACTATGAATAGTAGTGTTACAGAACTTGGTACTAATAGTGTTAGAGTAATGTCTCGTAATGCTAGATCTAATGATGATGTACAAGCATATAATGCGATAAATTCTTTAAAAGATAAGGGTATTAATTTTAATAAAGAAAATGTTGAAAATAATATTACTGAAGTAATAAATACTACTGCTGAATATATTCAAAATGCTACTACTAATATTCTTGATGGTTTAAATAATTTTATGCAAGATGATGAAGGTAAATATCATCCTGTAAATGATAAAATTACTATAGATTATATTAGAAATAATCCAGCAGAACGTAAAAGATTTCTTAAAACTCTTCTTGATGCTAGAGCATTTGTTCGTAATTATCATATGATAAATGATTTAGATATTGATGCTGAAGATGAATCTATAAGAAGTTCTTTAACTATTATTAAAAATGCTATTAGTAAACTTCAAAATGCTACAGCTATTAATAAAGCTGAAGAGTTATTTGCTAATGAATATCTTGCTAAATTAAGTAATAATCCTATGGTACAAAATGATTATCTTAGTTTATTAGATGGTTATCATAGTGCTGGAGCTTTTGATGCTTGGGTTAATGATTTACAAGAAACTTCTAATCCTTTACTTCAAATTATAACTAAAGAAGTTATGCAAAGTATTAGAGGTGCTGAAATGAAAGCTACTAAACAAATAAGAGAGTTCAAAAACAGATTGAATGAACTAAAAGAAACAGCCCAAAAAGCAGGAGTTTCTGTTGATTGGAAGCATATAATAGATGATAATGGTAAATTCATTCAAGATTACAATAAAGCCTTTACAGACAAAATCGAAGAATTACGCGAAAAACGAGATGAAGCTAAAGCTCAATATGGTGATGGTAGTATAGAACATCTTAAAGCTAAATTTGAATATGATAAGTTTAAACTTAATCATGTTTATCAACAACTTGAAGATGATTATTATCAAAAAAAGCTTATGTATCAAAAAGCTATGCTTGATAATTTTCCTAGTATTTATTCTGAATATCATAAACTTTTAGCTAAACGAAATAATATTCTAAGTCATTCTGTTAATGGTAAACTTGATGAGGCTTATGAAGAACAATTCAAAGAAGTTAAACGTGAAATTGATAATTTAACTAATACTTATTATTACAACTCTTCTACGGGGGAGTTTGAAGAAAAGTATTCTGTTAATGATCCAAATAATAATTTAAAAAGTGATGCTAAAAAAATATATTCTATAGAAGCAGCTAATGCTTTACAGAATTATTTAACTAATATGCGAGAACTTCGAGAACAATATTATACTAAAGATGCTAAATTTGGTTTTGATAAAGAACTTGAAAAAAATCTTGATATTATAGCTAAAGCAGAAGAACGTGATGATTTTGGTCGTCCTACTAGAAGTATTGATGAACTAATGAAACGTGATGATTATGTTAAAGCTAAAGATTGGATTGACCGTAATGCTAGATATGTTATTGGAGAAGAAACTACAAAATTACTAAATAACGCTTTTAAAGTTCTTCGTGAAAAAAAACAAGGACGTAATCTTCTTTCTAGTATAGCTAAAACTCGTAATGCTTATGATAATCAAGGAAATATAGATGCTACTAAATTTACTGATGAAGATATTGAAAAACTTTTTGAAGAAGAGCTTACAAATTATAATATTAGAGAAGGTGAACCATATAGTGATAGAAGTTTGATATCTAATGCTCCTAAAGATGGAGATGTATTTTATCAAAGCTTTTATTCTAATATGAAATCTAATGGTTTAGATAATCCTACTTATCTTAAACTTGTTAAAGATATAAATAATATACTTTCTTCTTATTATGAAACTGCTACTGGAATTTTACATACAGAAGAAATTACAGAAGAAGATTTAAAACGTCTTATACCTTTATATGATCAAATAGAAGAAACTAAAAAAACTATAGATTCTACTAACGGTAAAGTTATTCGTAAATATATCACTAAAAATGTAGATTTTATTGTTAATAATGAAATTTATAAAGAACAAAAAGGTTTAGCTGAACAAAAAGGTAAAAGATATTTAAAACTTTGGCAAGAAGTATTTGAACGTATCGAAGAAGATGAAAAAGGTAACGATATTGTAATACCTAACAGAAGAGTATTCGGTTATGCTGTTCCTAAAGGTTATAAACCTGATGGTAGTGGTAATAACAATTTGGTTGATAAAGCTAAAAGTAATGCTCTTAAAACTATTAGAGCTTATACTACTACAATTAAAACTAAATATTATTATCAAAAATATCATGAAATGAGAGCTAAAGGCGATAAAGCTTTTCATGAATGGTATAGAAAAAATCATATTTATAATCCTTATGATAAAACTTATCAGCCTTTATCTTGTTGGACTACAATGAAAGTTAATCCTATGGCTGATGAAGGAGAACATCTTGAAGGAGGTCTTTGGGTTCCTGCTTTTAATCAACAAGAACTTAGACCTAAAAATGGTAAGGATAAAAATGGTAAAGAAGATGGTAGTGAAAATTATATAAACCCTAATTGGAAAGAAAAAGGTAGTACTGCTAGTAACTATAAAGCTTCAGGTAGACAACTTAAAGATAATTCTATGCTTCCTTTTGGTAATGATGGACGTTTAGTTGATGATTTAAAAGATTCTACTGATTATAGTAATCACGATATTCCAATAAATAAATATGAAAAAGATATTAGAAATTTACTTCAATCTACTATTGAAAAATTAGCTACAACAGCTGGTGCAAAACAATTTATAAATAGTGGTTATGCTCCTGCTAGAAATAAAGGTCAAGAAATTGATGGTAAATTTTTAGCAAAAGAAGTTCTTAAATTTATAGGTTGGATTGAAGGTGCTAGTGGACGTGATGCTTGGTATGAAAATATAGATTATGCTAATGATAAAACTATAGATATGCCTATGATGAATATGCTAAAATCTAAAGATAGTGTAACTGTAAATCGTACTAGACCAGAACGTGAAGAAAATGAATCTGATGAAGATTATAATAAACGTCTAAATCAATGGAAAGAAGATAAAAAAGCAGCAGAAGAACAAAATACTAAAGTTCATAAAGAATTATTAGATAATAATTGGGAATCTGTAATGGAAGATTTTATTAATAAAGCTGTTCATTTTAATGCTATTCAAGAAAATAAATATATGCTATTTTATGCTAAAAATATGATTGATAAACTTGATGTGTATGTTAAAAATGAAGGATTTAATAATCTTCAAAAAGATAATCTTAATTCTACTGACGAAGAAACTAAATATGTTACTAGAAAAGATACTAGACTTCAAGAACAATATATTAATTGGATTCGTAGATTAGTTTATGACCAATGGAAAAAACCAAATGCTAATTTAACTCGTACTGCTAATATTTTACAAAGTATTACTTCAGCTAAGTTTATGATGTTTAATGTAACAGGTGGTATTGCTAATGTTACTGTTGGCGAAACAGGCATTTTAGGTGAAGCTTTTGCTAAAGAATATTTTGGTACTAAAACTTGGAAAGAAGGTATGGGTATTTGGCGAAGTGGTATTGGTAGTTATTTAGCTGATAAATATTCTGATAAATCTACAAGTTTAGCTAATGCTATAATTAAATTTATGAATGTTGTAGATTTTGATGAAGTTACTGGTAGTGTACATATACCTAATGCTTCTACATATATTGAACGTGCTCGTGATTTAGCTTTTACTCCTCAAACTATGGGTGAACATTTTATGCAAAACGGAGCTATGTTTAGTATGATGTTAAGTCATAGATTATTTGTTAATCATGATAAAGAAAATAATGGTAAATTAAGTTACGAATTAAAAAATGAAGCTGAATATATTCGTGATGCTAATGAAAAAGCTCTTCAAGAAGTTCTCACAGATAAACAAAAAAGACTTTGGAAAGAATTTGTAAAATATGAAACTAAAGATGCTAATAATAAAAAAGAATATGTTTGGTTTAGAAAAGATTTAACTACACAATTTGAAAAAATTTATCTCGATAATGAACAAAGAACTAAGTTTATTGCTAAACGTAGAGAACTACAAAATAAAGCTAAAAAAGAATTTAATGATGATACAAAACATCCTACTTTATATAGTCAATTAAAACTTGGTTCTGATGGTAAACTTGATTTTAAAGATGATTCTATACTTCAATCTATGGGTGACGAAGCTTTTGAATTATTAGGTGGATTTAAAGGTAGAGTCATATCGGTTAATAAAAAGATTCATGGTGTGTATGACCGTCTTGGTGCTGCTAAATGGGAATCTTATTGGTGGGGAGGTATTGTTATGCAATATCATAAACACTTATATCCTGGTATAATGAAACGTTATCGTCGTCAAGGTTATTTTAATGAAGAACGTGGTACTATCGAAAAAGGTTGTTATGCTTCACTTAAAGATTTTCTTTCATTGCCTCTTCAAAAACGTAAGTTTGCTAATAAAATAAAAGCAGATAATAATATGTCTGATAGTGAACTTCAAGCAGTACAAGGTGTTCAAAATTTATTTAAAGAATATGTTGATTTTGCTACTCATATTAAACTCAATTGGAATAGTCTTCCTGAATATGAACGTGCTAATATCAAACGTTCTTTAGGTGATTTACTTGGAGTTGCTAGTGCTTTATGTATTGCTATTGCTTTACGTGTAGTAGCTGGAGATGATGATGACCAAGGTTTAGTTTATAATCTTATGATGTACGAAGCAGACCGTCTTGCTTCAGAATCTGCAATGTATAATCCTTTAGGTCTTGCTTCTGAAGGTCAAAAACTTTGGTCAAGTCCTGTTGCAGTACAATCTGGTGTAGAAGATTTATTACATAGTGCAGGTTTTATAAGTCAATGGATTATACAAGGAGACGAATTTGATCCTTATTATTCTAGTGGACTTTATGCTGGAGAAAATAAACTTTGGGTTAATATTCGCCGTCAAATACCTATTTACCATTCTATTAATATGATTCAAAGACTTGAACGTAGTAATAAATATTATAAACTTGGTAAAAATATGCTTAGTATTATACCTACTGGTGATATAGGTGATGCTATTGCTGGAAGATAAGTTTAGTAAGAACTCCCCCGTAGAAGAGTTGTGTATAATTTACCAACTCTTCTACTTAATAATAAATTAAATAATAAAATTATGGCTAAAGATAAGTTTAATAAATGGATTAGAAGTATAGCTGATATGAGAGGTTGGGATGTTAATGAAATGCTTAATGACCCTACTTATAATTATAGACATTTTTTTAATGCTCAACCTCAAATAGCTTATGCTATGCTTAAAGACTCACCTTATGCTCATTTTACAGATATTGCTAAAACAGCATTTCATCCTACTTTTAGTAATGAAAGTGATTATAGTGGAAAACCTAGTGTATACAATCCTAAAGGTATAGTAGGTGGTAGTTGGAGTGATGCTCCTAGATTAGGTAAAAACGGTTCTAGATATACTCTTTCTGATTCTCAAATGAGAAATGGTTGGGATGTTGGTAGAACTATAGATTATGTTAGTTTTAATGAACCTAATGGAGCAGAAGTTAGACTTCCTAATGGTACTATGCCAAGATATGATGGTGCTTATTTTGATGCAGTTCTTCCAACTGTTGAAGTTATTGCTAAACGTAAAAGAAAGAAATAAGTAATTATTTTAAATAATTTAATAACATAAAAATTGGTATTTATAATAATTCTTTCTATATTTGCATTTGTATTCAAACACCAAACAATGTTTGACTAACTAAACTTCATAAGAGTATATCTCTTATATGTCCTGTAGGTATTATTACCTGTTATCCCTACGAAAAAGAATTGCTAGTTATCTTCCTCCTTTCTCTAACTAGTATTGGTAGATGTTCTTCGTCCGTTCTTAATCTACCTTTTTTTAATGTTCCATGGTGTAATGGTAGCACTAGAGTTTTTGGTTCTCTCAGTCATCGTTCAAATCGGTGTGGAACAACTACTGGTTAATGATTTGATGGTTATGTAAAATGTATTCTTTTTGGATGTGGTAATACCCACTACTTTCATGGTAATTGAGTTGATAAAACTAATTATTTATTTTATTTGTTGCTCCTATTAGTTGTGAAACTAGTAGGAGTTTTTATTTTTATATGTTTCGTATGTGTTCTAACTAATTATAAAAAAAAAGATATAAATAAAGATGATATTTTATTTACTCTTGATAATATGTTATACAATAATTTGATTTTAGATTTAAGCAAGTCAAATATGATTTGCTTATAAGTTATCATCTGACATATAAAAACCCAACAGAGCCAAGAAAAAGTTGCAAATCAGCCATATTTGACTACATTCAACTATACCAAATATTCATTGATACTCTTGTAAGTTGTCTGTATTATTAAAAAAAAGGCTAGTAGCATTACTGCCACCAGCCTAAACAACACAACAAATTAAAATTGCAAAGTTTCTATTAACTCTTTAATTTTTCTAGCACTTTTAGTACCACTAAAATGATATCTAATAACATCATCTTTAATAAATACTAATGTAGGAAAATCAGTAAGTTTAATATTAGTTTTAATCCAAAGTGGAACAAATCTAACATCTTGTACTCTTATTCTAATATTACTAAAATCATTATCAAGAATATCTTTCATAATTTTACATCCTTGACAACCTTCAGTAGTAATAAGATATAAATATTTCATTTAAGCATTTTCTTTACCACAAACAGCTCGTTCACTTCGACAATTATCACAATTATTTTGACAATTATCACAATCACCATCACAATGATTAATACAAGGTTTAGCTAAATGTGCGAAATATTCACCATCTTCATAAATAATATCCTGATTTTCAAGCCTTGCACGAAGAGCTTCTTCATATTTCTTCATAGCAGCAAGTTGAATACATTTATTAGCAAATTCAACTTTATCATCTTTATCACTTGCATCACTATAAATATAATTATGAAGTTTCTTAATACGTTCAACAAGTTCAGAATGTTCAATAATCATACGTTGTACAAAATTTGTAGCCATAATAATTTAAATTTAATCTTTAATACAAATGTTATTTATTTTACTATATTCATCAATATACCATTCTTTCTTATTCTTATTATATGTAACTTCAAAGTAGCTAGAAGAATCTTTAACTCCAACAAGATATTTTCTATTACCTAAAATATAACAAGACCAAACTATAAACATATCGTTTATATTAGTATTTCTATATCTATCATTAAGATAATTATTTTATTTAATACCAGTATGACCAAAACCACCAGTACCTCGTTTAGTATTTATAAGTTCAGAAACTTCTACTAATATAGCTTGTTCAACTTTAGAAAATATAATTTGAGCAATTCTATCACCATGATGTAGTTTAAAACTATGTTTACTATGATTAATTAAACAAACACAAATTTCACCACGATAATCAGCATCTATAGTTCCTGGTGTATTAAGTACTGTAATACCATATTTTATAGCTAAACCAGAACGAGGTCTAATTTGACCTTCATAACCATAAGGTATTGAAAGATAAAGACCTGTAGGAATCAAAACTCTTTCACCAGGAACAATACTTATAACTTTATCGTTTCCTTCTTCATCTTTTAGATTAGCTCTAAGATCCATACCAGCACTATATTCAGTACTATAAGTAGGTAAAGGATTAGAAGATTTATTTACTACTTGTACTTTCATTTTATTACTTGATTTATACTATTATTTAACAATGCAAAGATAATGAGAATATAATTAACTGCCAAAGATATAATATAAAATAACAAACACTCTTCTACGGGGGAGCTAGAGTGCAACTATCAATTCTAATAAAAAGAATATAAATAGCTACACTCTAGTTTTACTTTAATATGTTCTATCCATAATATCTTTAATTAAAGACATTAATTGACGTACACCAATAGGTATATCTTCATCTTCTTCATTATAATCAACTCTAATTTTATTATATTTATTTTTTATCGTAAAAAGTCTATCCTTATATATTTTATCATCTGTTGGAATTTTAGAAGTATAACATTTAGTAAGATATAAATAAAATCCTAATAAAATAATAATAGCTAAAATAATTGTAGTAGAACAAATATAAATCATAATTTAAGCAATTTTTAAATCAACAGCTGAAACTAGTGCTTTATTCATATTTCTGTTAGCTCCCCCGTAGAGAAGTGAATCAACACGTTTTTCTTTTTCTAGATTAGCAACATTAGAATAAAAACCAGTAACAGCATTATATGCACCCCAAGCAGTACCTGCAATATCTTTTTGACCAATACCGTCCATATAATATTCAAACATATTAGTAATTTGATTTATTTTACGTTGACTAATATTAGTACGTTCCATAAGAAGATACTCACTATTAAATAGTTTTTTGTAACCATTTTTATCATCATAATCAAGAAGAGCTAATCGTTCAGCTTCAGTAAGTTGTAAATTAGCAATATATTTCATTACTTCTTCATCAGACATTTTAATAGTTAAAAGACTATCATAAAGTTGTTTAGCATTATTAGCATGTTCACAAGCTATTTTTAAAATTTCACTACCACGTTCAATTTTATCTCTAGCAGATTTAGTATGTTTTATACGAATATATGAATGAGAACTATTTAAAGCACTATTCAACATATTAGTACAAATAACTCTAATAGGAGAAAATAGAATATTTATAGAAGAACTACCATCATGAGAATTACTAAATACAAGATAATTATCTATTTCATCTTTACCAACAGTAATAGTATTAGGTAATTTAGCACTAACAAATATTTTATGTCCATAACCAAATTTACCAGCTCTATCCCATTGAGCTTTATTAAGTCCAATAGCATCATTAAAGAAATTAAAAGCTTCGATATTTTGAATAACTTCATATTTATCTTTAACTAAACCTAAAGGAGTATTAGTATCTGTACGATAAGTACCATAAGCTTTAGGACAATCTCTATAAATATAACCATCCTTAGCAAACTCACCACCTAATTTATTAAATTTATTATTACCATTAATACTAAAAGGCATACGAGCTACTAAATCACATTTATCTACATAGAAATTAAGTCCAGCTTTTTGCATAACTTCTTGAGCTGTAGTACAATCTGAAACATCTTTTCCTATATCACTAGCCCAAGGTAAACCATTAACACTATATTTACTCATAATTTTATTTATTTTTTAGGAGTTATAATACGAATATAACCATCGCATACAATTTCTATCTTATTAATTTCTTCACTATTTATACGAACTTCATTCTTTTTATTATATACAGATAAAACTTTAATAAGAGCACCTATAGTCATATTTTCATTTTTATAAAATCATCAATATCATAATAGTCAATACCAAAATTAATAGCAGTTTGTTTATCACTATCACTAAATTGACCTTCTTTACCTGAAGCATCACCTATCATACACATATTTTCTTTATCAACAAGATAATCATCATCAAAAGCAAAGTTTTTAAGTAAATGTTCTAACATTCCTGTATTAGGTTTTCGATAACAACTATCTTTATCATTAGTATAAGTATAAGCACTTTTACAAATACAATCTTGACCTATATATTCTGTTACACAATCAGTAATATATTGAAGTTTATTCTCAAAGTTATGTTTATTTACATAACCTTTTTCTATACCACCTTGATTAGTAACAATAAACACATATTCTGAAGCAAGTACTTTAAGTTTATAAAGAAGATGAAAATTTAATTTCATATCCCAAATACCTCTTGGAAAGGGTTCATCATTTATAGTATTAATAAGAGTACCATCTAAATCAAGAAATACAATTTTATACTTTTTCATAATTTAATTATTAGATTGTTCAACACTAACACCAACACATTTAAGTAAATCTAAACCATTTGTTTTACGATAAGGTTCTAGATAGACAACTCTTTTAATTCCTGCTTGAATAATAAGTTTAGCACATTCAATACAAGGAGAATGTGTTATATATAAAGTACTACCATAAGTAGCTTTACCATATTTAGCACATTTAAGAATTGCATTACTTTCAGCATGAAGTACTTCAGGTTTTGTATGAATATCTAAATATTGACAATTTTTACAATTAGAATTTATCTTTGATGAAGCATTTGTATTACAACAAAGATAACTCATACATCGTTTATCTTCACATTCATTACTTAGACCACTAGGAGTACCATTAAAACCATCTGATATTATTTGATTATCTTTTACTATAATAGCACCAACTTTAAGTTTTTCAGCATAACTGTTTTGAGCACAAAGTTGAGCAACATTAATATAATATTTATCTGATTCTTTTTGATTCATTTTTATTTATTATAAAAAGTTACACTTTCATCATCTGCAATAACTGTAGTACATAAAGTACTTAAATCTTCAATATCACAATTACAAATATCTATAGGAGTATCATCAGATAAACTTCGACAATCTTGATTAATAAATTGTCGAAGTTTACCTAATGTAATACTACTATGTTTTTTACTTTTTAAAGTAGCAAACATAATATTTTATTTTATAATAACATTATCTTTAATTACATATTTAGCAAAAGTAGGAATTTCTCCATTACTTTTAACTTCTTTCTTAACTTCTGTTTTATCAACAGAAGGTTTAATAGTAGCTAAAACTTTATAATCTAATAAAGAATTAATAAGTTTAAGACCATTAGGATTAGTAATTAAATCTTTTAGATTAACTTTAAAATCTAAATTAGCTTGAAGATTAGTCAAATCATCATCTGTATAATTAGTTTCAACTATATCTTCTTCATCGTCTTGTTTATTTTTATTACAAAAATCAATTATATCTTTAACATCTAATTCTTGTTGATCAGCAGTATTTGTAAAATGAAGCCAATTAAAATATCTAAAGAATCTATTTACAAATTGTTTTGTACCTTCTTCATCAACTTCAATAGAATCAGATTTACGAATACTAACTTTACCTGTACCATAATCTAAGAATTTAGTACCTGATTTATTAGTATCTCCAAAAGCATCAATAGCCATAGCCATAATCTTTTTAAGATTATCTATAGTTTTCTCTTTAGATTTTTGTAAATCTTTAAGACGAGCTATTTCTTCTTTAATACCTTTATTATCAAGTTCTAATTGCTTTATAAAAGCAACATAACCTTGAATCTTAGTACTAAATTCTTCTCTTTTTATAGTAAGAGCTTCTTCTAATTCCGGAGTTATCTCTCCTTCATTTTCTTCAATACTATCAAAAATAGAATAAAGATTTTGTTGAATATTAAATATACTAGCCATTTCTAAATCTTTTAATAAAGTTTTTAATTTTATTTATACGATAAATAATTATATCTTTTGGTTCTTTTATATCAAATTCATCAATTAAACTTTCAAGTTCATCTATATTTCTTATATATCTAGAAAGTCTAGATTCATGTTTAAGAATTTTATCAAAACCTTGTTCAATAACTATAATCAATATAATACCATAACAGGACATTATAAACATTAGTACTAGAACATTATTCATTTACATTTAAAGTTTTTAATTTAAGACGATAACTATTATACATTACAAGACAATTATCAATATCTAAATCATACTTATCAAGTAATTCTTCAGTAGTTAAATTTGAATCTTCTTTTGTAATACCTATTTCAAGTACTTCATTTGTACCAAAACTAAGAATATAAACATATTCTTTACAATCATTAATATCTGCCATGACCTTCTTCTGTTAAAACAATATGTTTACTAAGTTTACCACAATTAGTACAACGACTAATAAAAACTTTACCTATAACATTTCCCTTAACATCAACATAAGATTCTTCTTTAATTATCTCATACTTATGTAATCTAAAGAACTTACACCAAATATTTTGTTTCATAATCTTCAATAGTTTTATCAATAGTTTTTGTATTAACAAAATCATTCCAACGATTGATTTCAATAATACAATCATTATCCAAATAAAGAATACAAACAGGAACAGTAACCACTCCTCTTTGTTCAGCTTCCCAAATAATATAATCATCATCACAGTTTTTAAATACTACATCACATTTAGGAGGATTATTAAATAACTCCATTTCTTGTCTATAGCATTCATAATTACCATGTTGATAATGAAATAATAGTTTCATTCTATTTACCAATTTTTGTAATTAACTATTTCATAACCTTTATCTTCAAGAGCTTCTTTAATTTGTTTTACTACAATTTTTACATCAGGATGAGCACCACCAGTATAATCAAATAAACGAAGATTAATTATATATTCCCAATCACGAACACTATAAGTATAAGCAACTTTACTCATAGTATCTAAAAATAAACACCATCTTGCATCTTCTGGTTTAAGATTAAGACCGTATTTACTTCTAGATATTTTATAAAACCATTCGTCAACTTTACACATAAGTTTGACTAAACCTTTTTTATAAAGATTAAGTCCAAACATCCAATGACATTTCTTAAATACAATACCAATTTTCTTAATAAAATCTACATATCTAGTACTACGTTCAGAAATAGCATTAGGAGATTTACGATTTAATTCTCTAGTAATATCAATACCTGTATCAATAACAAAAGTATAATAAAGCATTTTATTACTATAAAAAACTTCATTATTAGCAGCTACTTCATAAGGTATTTCATATTGAGAAAGTTCTTGTAAATATTCTTTAGCATATTGTCTATTAGTAGAAACATAAAGATAATTAGAATTTTTTGCTACATTACAATAAGGATTATATAATAAATTATGTATAAAAAAAGCTTTATAAATTTCATTATATGGAATTTTATAATAAACACCTACATGACGAAACATACTATGATGGTGATTTTTCCATAAATGATTACACATTTTTTCATTATCTACTAGTTTATTACTAGCATAACAAATTCTAGCACATTTAGCTATATGTAGAGCTTCATCATCTCCTTGATGAATTAGCTCTACTTGTGGTTCTAATATTTTCATATTATTCTCCTAAATCAATATTTTCTTTCTTATTAATACTCTCATTATTTATTTGACGAAGACGTTCTTGACAAATATGAATAATTTTTTCATATTTAGTAATATCATCTTCACCGTATTTATGACGACATATACGCTTAACAATATCAGCATCCCAAGGATTAAGATCCCAATCAAGCCAAACACTCCAAGGTTGTATAATATGTTTGCTATAATCACTATCACCAACATTATTACATCTAATATTATCTTGACTATCATCGATAACACCAAGATAATAAAGTTTTTGATAAAGTTCATCATTAATTTCCATAATTGTAACTTTTTAATTAATACCAAATTTATTTTCTAGATTATAATATTTAACAAAACTCATAAAATCATCAATCCAAATATGATGATAACCAATAACAACAACATATTCCCATTTATCAAGAAGGTTACCGTTATTAGTTTGTTTTTGTCTAAATTCTATATATCTTAGATTATATAATCCAACTTTAATGTTTTTACCATTAAAATCATGTTTAATTATATTACCTTTTTGAGGATTATCATTAAGAATAGTACGTTTATATAGTTTATACATCAATATAGCTTGATCTAATGTAACACTAGCACTATTAGATGTTTCAACTATATCATATTTAGGATTATGTTTACTTTTTCTATATCTAAGTTGAATATTATTAAATATAATTTTAGGATAAAGTCTATCAGTTATCCAACTACCAGTACCATATTTAAAACTACTAACTACAAATTTATTATATTCAATATAATCAGTATTATATCTAGAAGTATTAAAATCTCTCCAATTTTTTAATCGTTCTTCATAATGTTGATTATTATATTCTTCAACAGCTTTATTATAATTATCTTTACTTTTATGAATATTAGCTTCTAATATATTTCTTGTATTAGATTCAATAGCTTTAGCATAAAGTTTAATACCATCTGTCCATTTTATTAAATTAGGTCTATCATCAAAATTAATATTAATATTACGTTTATTAAATAAAACTTTTAATTCATTTTCATTATAATCATCATTCCAACGAGCTTCTAGTTCTTTACGAGATATACCATATCCTCTACAATATAAACCATAAAAATAACTTTGTTCAAGTTTAAGTTTTTCTTTTTTATTAAATATAGTACCAGTTATAATCTGTTTAAGAGATGGAAATGGAATATCATAATAAGTATAATCACTCCAATTAAAATTATCTCTTATACTTAAAACATTATCTAAAGGTTTATTATACCAATCATATTGTTTTACTTTATATCTTTTAGTAAAATTATAAATTTTAGAATAATCTACATAATTATACCAATTTGGATAAATAGTATTTTTATTTTTATAATTAAATAAACTATTAATATCTTGATGAACTACTTTACGTTTACCTTTAAGAACACCATAAAATTCAGCTAATCTATCAACAAAACTTTTAATAAGATATTTAGTATGAATTTTTATAACTTCTGATAGCTCCCCCGTAGAAAGAATGTGTGGATTGGTTATAGTTTCTTCAGTAAGAAATACTTGATAATCATCAGGAATACTATTAATAAGTTCATTACTTCTTTTAGAGAAACTAGTATTAACTAAGATAGCTTTAATATCTCGATTAATAACAGCAACACAACAACGAGCATTATAATCTAAATTACTATTCCAATAATAAGTGATATTATTTCTATCAGCATTTTTATTTAAACAAAATGCAAATAACCAATCATATTTACCACTTACTATATACCTTTTATTACTATAAACATAAGTATCATTATGTATCCAACGATGATATACTTCTTGTCTAGGAAAACAATGTCTAACACGTTTACCATTTTCTTTAAGTTCAGCACTTTCCATAATGTTAAATGAGTTAATTGTTATACAAATATACTAATTATTTATTAGAAATTGAATTTTCTACAATATTTTATTTTTCGATTTAAGCTAGTCAAAATTGATAGCTTTATAAACTATCAACTACCACTATATAATAGCGTAGAGAAGCTAAGAGCAACTAAATTCAGCTTGTTTACTCATAGTTTTAACTTAGAAATAATCAAATCATCACAACTTTTCTACGGGGGAGCTAAAATAAAGTAGCAACTAGAACTACAAAGAGTACTAATTGCTACATTACATTAAACATCTATAAAATAAATATCACAATCTGAATCATGTTCAACATGTTCTATCATAATATTACAATTACTATCAAGTTGAGATAAATAAGTTTCATGCCATATAGGAGCAAGACTTATTTTAATCCTACCATAATCATCTATTTTAAGTTTTTTACAAACTTTATCTTTAGGAGGTGTATCAGTTATTGCTACATAATATGAATTACTATTAGTTTGTGCATCGTATCTTTTAACAAGTGTACTATATTTACGTTTATTTATTTCTCTACTAAGAAGTTGTTTTTTCTTAATATCTATCCAAGACTTGCTTTTATCTATTTTATTGTTTATACCATCATAAGCACTAAGATTCATAATAATTTAAATTATATCAATACCTTTAGCATGAAATGGAACTTGTTTAACTCCACTTCTAGCTCTATATTCAACTTTTATATATTTTCCAATATATTTATTTTTATTGATTAAATATTCTTCTTGAACATCTTGTTTTTTATTTATAGTACATTCAAAAAGTTCATCATTAATATCATTACGACAAATAAATTTTGGAAGATTTTTACGTTTAATACCTTCAGGAACAATATCAACTATTAGAAATTTACCATCTTCAATTCTTTTAAATTTAAGCATTGAATTATTACGTTTACCACCAAATTGATAATCTGCTTTAGTATCTCTTATAACTAAACCTTCAAAACCTAAATCTATAAAATAATCTCGTTGTCTAATAGCATCTTCTATACAATGAATATTATTAAAAGATGGAAGTAGAATAAAACGTTCTTTATTATTAAGATGTCCATTTTTAGATTGGAAATCATATACTTTAGTATTAAAAGCAGTTTCTAAAGTAGTATATCTATCAATAGCAGGCATACTATCAATAGCTAAATCATAACACCAAAATTGAAGTTTATAATGTTGAGGCAGTTCAGTATTTTTAATAAAACTATTAATTTCATTAATACCATAACCTGGAAGATAAAGTTCACCATCAAGAGCTATACCTTCTTCTATCATCATATTAAGGAAATAGTTTGGAATAATAGGAATTAGAAATTCATCTAAATAACTAAGTTTATTAGTCCAATCTATACCATGTCTACTATGATATTTAAGATATATGTTATCAAACAAACCATTATCTTTATAAGCAGTTATCAAACATCTTTCACCATCAATTTTATATTCTCCAAAATATTCACTTTTAGTAAAAGGTTTGTTATCTTCTAAAGTTTTACAAAGCATAGGTATAAATGTACCATCAGCATGAGTATTATCTTTAGGAAGATAAGTATTAAGATAATTAATTAAATCTTTATCATTTTTAAAATAATCAGGAGCATTATCATATAAATCTGATAGAGCTTTATATCCTTCTTTTTGTTTAGCTATTATTTGAGATTTAATTTCTTCATTTAATTGTCTATTTGTTCTAATTTCAGTAGTATGACCTAATTTACCTACAAGTCCGTAAGTAACAACTATTTTATTAGTAGAATCACTTATTTCCCAAAATATAGGTTTACCTTGAGCATTACGTTTATAAAATTTCATGTTATTTTACAGATTTGATATTAAAACTAAGAGTATTAAGTTTAGCAACTTTAGCTGCTAATTTTCTTTCAGCTACGGATTGCTTAGGAACTTTTTCTTTAGTTGTAGTACTTTTCTTTTTAGTACGTTTAGGTTTATCTTCTGTTACATCATTATTTTTTGTTTTAGTTTTACTTTTAGTTACTTTTTGTTTATAAACAATAGGAGGATTTTGTTTTTCATATTCAAGATTATTTTGATGAAGCATTAAAAGTTTAATAAAATATTCATCACGCTTGCATTCTTCAATATAATTTTGAATAATATAAACAGTTTCAGTAATATTTGTTTTATAAGAATGGTCTATAGTTTGTATAGCTCTCATTCCATTAGGATAAATATTAGCACAATTCAATCTACGAAATTGATAATCTAAATAACAATTAAGTCCAACACTTTTAATTTCACTATCTACAAAGTTACTAATAAAAGTGTTGAACTTATCTATATAATTATTTAAAGGACTTATATCAACCATAATTATAGGTTTGTTCTAAATAATACAATTCTTTTTGGTTTTTTCAAACAACCATGAGCATATTGACAAAGTCTTGCAGGTTGCCATGTATGAGTATAACGATATTGTCTTATAGGAGAATGACATTGATGATTTTTATAATCATAATCAGAACAAATACAAGCTCCTGTAAAACTATTAAGATGTTCTAGTAAATTAAAAGTATTAATTTCAGCTAAATCATTACTTCCATTATTAAAATCAACTTCACCATAACAATAAAGTTTTTTAGCTTGAACAGTAAAAGTACGATTACCTCTATCAATTTTAATATCTTTACCTTCGTCAAGTAAATCTTCTTCTTCTTTAGAAATACTTGTCATAACAACTATTTCTTTACAAAGACGATTAGTTTTATTAAAACTAACAATATGGTAATCCTTGGAAAAAGGCATCTGTATCGTGTAGAGTTTCTTTGTATCTAAGTTCGACATATCTTATAGTTTCATTTATAAAATTATCAATTTGTTTATTATTAAATTTTTCATGTAAATCAGCAAAATCTTTACATTCATAATTAGGAAGTCCAAACTCACCACGAGTAATAAAAATATAAGGTATATCATAAGTATCTTTTAAATATTTAGCACCGGTTCTACCAGTAGCATCAAAATCTAAAAGACTTATAATCATACCATCTTCTGCAAGTTTACTAGAAAGCCAATTATATTCTTTTTCTTTAAGTTTATAATTTTCACTTGGTAAATTCACAACGCCAACATTAAGTTTAGCTTTAGCTCCCCCGTAGAAGAGTGTATTAGATAAATGACTACCTATACTAAGTCTATCTTTACTACTTTTAGTTATAAGTATATAATTATAATTGTCAAGTTCTAAATTAGGAAGTCCTTCAAGAACATTACAATTAGTTACAAATTTAAGTTCAGTACTTCTATTACGAAGAGGAAAATATAATTTTATAAAATAAATACCTTTACGATTTTGTCCTAACATATAAGCATAACATGGGTCTTTAGTTTTATAGTAATATTTAGGATCACTATTAACACCACGATCTATATAATATTGATCTACAGGTAGAACAAAATGAGTATTAAGATAACTAAGAGAAATATTCCATTTATTCCAAATCTTTTTATCATCTTTGTTCCAACTACGAGGTACAATTTCAATAATAGGTCTTCTTTGTTTACCTACTTCTATTGCATCTCTAATCATATCAGTAACATTTTCATCAACTTCTTTTCCATCAATAATATCAGAAAATGTATAAGCTATATGTTTGAGAACATAATAGAAATCTTGTTTATTATTAGTTTCAATTTTTCTATTACATATCAAAGATAAGACATAAGCAACTACACCATAAACATCTTCAAAGAATCCAAATCCTCCGAAGTCACGAACTTTAAGTCTACCTTTAGTATTATATTGAATACCCATACTTTTATTAGTATCATTATCTCTAAATACAGATTCTATAAGATGATTATTCTTAATACAATCTTGTACAACTTCCATTGGAATATCAAGATATTTACTAACAATAAGTTCTTGTGAAACTTTAGATTCAATATAATCCTTAGTAAGATTTGTAGTATTAGGATTACGCCTCATCATTAAATGTCTTAGATGATTAAAAAAAAAGGAGCAGTATCACTAAAAGCAATACCACTCCCAAAACATTAAACCATTAACTGAAAAGAACTATTAGAATGGCATATCTTCTCCTGCTGCTTGGAATGCACCATTATCAACAGGCATACCCATACTAGGAGCACCAGCCATTACACCTCCCATAGCAGGAGCACCTATACCAGGAGCACCAATTGTAGGAGTTTTCTTAGTTTCTTTTGGAGTAATAGATTCTTTAGCGAGATCTAGTCGAAGAACAGTAGGAGGACAATCCTTCTTTAGAAGTTCAACTACACCATTACCGATAAAGCCGTCAAATGCTAAATCTCCATTAGCACCAACATTAATCCAATCACCCTTACGCTTCTTATGACGAAGAAGTTTCAACCAACAAGGAATATATTTACCATCAGAAGTTTTATAAACTGGTTTAGCAACTTCTCCATCAGAAAGCTCAAAGCTACCATTAAGCATAGCAGCAGCATTTTCAAAGATAGCACGATAACCAGCAATTACATCTTCAACTTCAACAGAAACATATTCTCCGTTTTCATCAAAATCTTCAAAGGTCAAACTTAAAGCATCTTCTTCAGCTTCAGTCATTTCACGACCTTTAAGATAGAATACATCAAGAATATGCTTAATCCAATTAAACACATTATTGACTCTCCAATCTTCACTTCCACCAGGAATAGTATTAACATTACTTTCAACAGGGAATAGAGTTTGATAAACGTGACGTTTCTCAGAAGCATTAGCATGATTAGAAGCAAAATGGAAAGTAAGACGAGGAATAGACATACCTGTAAAAGACTTAGCATCTGCATTGTTAGACCAATCAACTCGTACTTCTTCAAGATGACCTACAAATAAGCCATTTTGTGCTGCATCTTTCTCATGAAATTTAAGTTGAGCAACAGCTTGAGTTTTGTTACTAACACCTCTTCTAACCTTCTTTGCAACAGTTTGCGCATTTACTGTTGCAGCATTTGTTTTAATGTCTGACATAATAACTTAATTAAGTTTTTTAAAATAAATAGAGATGAAAAATGGCGGATAACCAATTAAAGGCTATCCGCCACAATTATGTTTAACTTTAGGACAAGCTACAATTAAGCTTCTTTCTTAGATACACGAGCAATCGGTTCTACATCCTCAGCAAATTCAATAGGATAAATAGTAACCTTAACATTCTCATGACCATTGTTATAATCTACTTCCTGAGCATCATCAAGAAGAACGTTAAAAATACGATTCTTCTTATTAGCCTCATCACCAAGATCAGCCTTCAAAGTATTCCAAATAGCAGTATCTGAGAAGTTCAACTGAAGACCTACACCTGTAGCACTTGAAGTAGAAGCAGTCTTAGAACCTGAACAAGCATGGAACTTAGGAGATTCTACCATATCAATAGTAAGCTTATCAGCAAGTTCTTCATCAGACATTTCACCAAACTCAGAAATAAGAGCATTACGATTAGCTTCTACAAGTTCCATCTTGTGAGCTTCAAGATACTTAGCCTTATCTTCCTTAGTAAAACGCTCTGAAGCCATTACAGGAGTACCATTAGACTTATACTGAGGAACACCCTTAGCAATAAACCACTGAGTAAATACTGCAAGAAGAGCATCTTGACCTTCACGAGTATCAATATCAATACCGTTTTCCTGTGCATAAGCAACTACATCGTCAACACGAGCTTGAATAGCAGCTTCAACACCAGGAATATTGTTCAAGAACATAATGTTCTCACCTACTGCAACATTCATTGCCTTAGATACCGGACTAGTAATACAGAACTTACCTACTGTAGAATTAACTGTAAGCTGAGGAACAGCATTAACTGTAGCTGACTTCTGACCTGCAACGATAGCACTAACACCAAACTGAATTTTGTTACCTAACTTCATAGTTGTAAAGTTTTAATAGGATTAATAAAAATAATAATAATTAGAATAATATGATGAATAACATCAATTTTAAAAGAAAGTTTATTGAAATTCTTAATATATGTAGTTCTTAGTTAATCATGGATTTCTTCATAATTTACATCCATAATATCACTATCTTCTATATCTACATTATTAACAATTTTCAATTCTGTAGTTTCTTGACAACCCATAATAGCATCAGGAGCTATATCACGAGCACCAAGAGTAAAAGCACGATGACCTATAAGAACTCTAGGATATTTCTTATAAGTATCTTTTTCAAACAAACCAGCAGCTTGAGCTTCTGTATAAGAATAATGACTAGTACAAACGATTTCATGTTCTTTACCATTAATCATTTTATATCTAGTAAATTTATATTCAGTAACATAATCTACTGGTTGAGCATTAACTCGAATAATTGGAAATTTACCCTCTTTAGCTACGTTAAGAGCTTGTACTTTATTTATACATTTAACGCATTTATCACTAACTTGAAATTCATTATAAACATTACCTTTCAAATCAGCATACCATTTAACAGGATAAACACCAACAACATCATCTGTTGTCTTTTCCTCAGCTTCTTTAGCAGTACGACATTTAACAACATATTGAGGAAGTTGTGTTTCTAAATAAATCGTATTACCATCAGTATACTGATACTGAGGAGTATAATCTTTAGTGCATTCCCAAACTACTCCTGCCCTTGATAATAACGACTTAATAATATGAACATCAATACCAGTTTTACCATTGATTACATGGATATGTTCAATACAAGTTGAAAAAGGGAGTTGAAGATCTTGAGCACGTGTTAAAATAGCAAGACCATCAGCAACACTTTTGATACCACCTTTTTCACTTGTCATAAACTTCTTTAGAAATACTTCAGCACTTGCAAGCTGTTTTTCATCAAGAAGATTAAGAACACGTAAACTAGTAGATGAGTCATCATGTCTTGTAACCAATGCACGATTACTACTACTATTAATTTGTTCTTTTTGCTTGTCCATTTTTTCAAAGAGCATTTGTTTTATTCAACACTGCAAATATATGAATTTTCTTTTAATCAACAACAATAAAATCAGAATTATCTTGTTCTATAATAACTTTTTCTTCATCATTTAACACTTTATGATTAGAAGAAAGCATTTGACTATCTAATAACTTCTCTTCTGTTGAATTTTTACAATATATATTATATAAATGTATGATGTTATCATTAAACCTCAAATTATCCAGGCGATAAATATAAGATTTTATTTCCTCACATTGAGGAGAAGTAATAATAACAATATCTATATTAACACATAAAGTTTTATCAGGACTATTAGAAGTACTAAGTACTCTAATATCACCTCTATTAAAAGCAGCTTCGTTAAATGTACGTTGTGCTTTATCAGCCATCATTTTACGTTCACCTTTACGATTACCACTTTTATAATATAAAGGATTTCCATTAATATCAACAGCAGGAATTGGAGATACTTTATCATGATAATTTCCACAAATAACAGTTTCAGATAAATTATTAATATAATCTGTAACTTTACTTGCAAAATCAGCACGTTTATTTATTATAAGTATCTTTTTATTAGGATTATCATGAACAATATTATAAATAACATCTAATTTACCATTATAGTCAGAAAGAAGATTACTTCTTTTACGAATTATTTCATAAGTATCAGAAGCTCTATCTTTTAATTTTCCAGGATTATAAAGTTCATCTATTTGAACATTAAATTCCATAGACATATCAAGATGTTCGTTCCAACCATTTTCTTTAGCTATTTGAGAACAAATCTGAGCAGAACTTATATTAAAATCTTTATTACCTATTCTAGCTTGATTCATAATATCAAAGCTACCAAATATAGACATACTAGTAGAAACATATTCATTATAGTATTTTAGAAGTTTACCTTCTTCACTATCTTCGGGTATATTAACACCTAAACGAATATCTTCTATGGGGGAGCTTATACGGATAGCATTTATTTCGTTTTGTTTAAAATCATCTAAAATAGGACAAAGTTTATATAATAAAGCACTATCATTATTATTAGTTAAAAGTTTATTCATTATTACTAATTTAAACTTACTAAAATCTAATAATGCTTTAATTCCACGATCAATAGTAGTAGGATGATAAATAATACATAAAAGAGGACTACCTATGTATGAACTTTTAGATATAAAATCATTAGTAAATACTTTAATAAATCCATCTTTTATAAGTTTTTTAAACTCATTATTATTTTCATCTTCTCCTTTTTGATTTGTTAGAAACTCAATTATAGCAATTCGTTCATCAAAAGAGTTTACACAAATTATTATTTTAGCCGTAGGGCTTTTATTGCATACGCGCTGAAGAATACCTAATACCATAACTTTATCGTTTAATGGTGGCAAAATGAGGGCTGTTCCGACCCCTTTCTTGTCTTTCCAATGGTTTATAGCATCTTCAAAAATTTCACCAAAAGTTTTCATAACACATCATTATCTAAATCAAAATCATCAAATAGAGAATTATATTGTCTAGCACGAGCTTTAATTAAAGCCTTACCACTTTTAGTACCAAGTCTTTTATCTGATTTAAGATTAGGACTAATACCAAGTTTAATAGGGTCTATAATTTTATAACACTCTTCATAATAATAACCATAATCTATATTTCTTTCTTCTATAGGTTTATCATCTAAAGAATTAAGAATTACAACAGGTTTACCACTAGCTAAATTACTTCGTTTTTTAGTAACTTTATGTTGTTTTTGAATTATAATACCTTTAGTAGATACATAAAATCTAACATGACGTTGAGAAGTAACAGTTTTAACTTGACGATTTTCAACTATACTATAAACAACATCAAATTGTTTACCTACATTTTGTGTTTTACAAAAATCAAGAATATCTGTATGTTTACGTAAAGTTTCAGATATTGGAATATTATTTGTAAAATATTCAAAAACAGCTTTAGCAACTATAGGTTCATCATATCCTTTCTTTAAATCTTTAAGATATTGTTTAGGATCTAATGCACCTTTAAATTCAATATCACCATTAGTTTGAATATCAAAGTAATTATTAATATCTCTACTTACAATAACTTTATATGTTTCATAATCAGCACCCATTTTATTATGTTCATTCCATTCATCAGTAATTCGTTTATAAACATCAAATTTATCTTTTGGTAATTTAATTACAATACCATCAGTATTTGCTGATATAACATGAATACCTTCAAGTTCAAGAGCTTCTACAAGAGTCATTGTCATTAACTGTCCATTAATAGTTACTTGCATTTGAGCAAATCTATCATAAAGAAAGAAAAGTTCAGAACCAAGTTTACCATAAATACTATTAATAACAATCTTTAATGCTTCAGCTCCTATTTTATTAGGAACTCCTTTAATAATATGTGCATCTGAATCTTTAGTATGTTTACATTTAACACGAGTATCTTTTAGAAAAGTCAACATCTTAATAAAAGCAGTTTTATTAAGATGTTTTGGTGAAATACCATAACTAATCATAATACTAGGATAATAACTAGTATAATCATGATGTATATATTCATACTTATCATCAGATTCACATACTCTAGGTGGGTCTTGACTATGAATACCTCCAGCTGCTATAGTATAAGTAGTACCATAAAAATTAATAGTACGTTCAAATTCAGCTTTATTAGTACGATATATAGATACTTTCTTAATATCATCAAGAAAATCTTGAAGCTGTTTAGTTTTAAATTTAATATGAGGAAATATAATTTTATTAAAACTAAGTCGATGTCTTTCAGTACGACCTTTAATAAATTGATCTTTTCTAAGACCACTCATATCAGCATAAAACTTAACAGTAAGTTTATCTGCGATATTAGCTCTAGCACTACATAATACGTTTACACCAAAAGCTGCTGTAATACTATATCTAAGTTTAACTTCATCAGGTTTTTGTCTAACAATTTCACAACATAAAAATACATCATTCTTATTATAATAAAGCATAGGCTTTATATATTTAGGAAGAACATATCTATCAAAATCATTATCAATTAACTGATTAAGTTCGTCTAAACTTAAATTTTTATAATTATGTTTCTTACGCCAATAAGTATTAGCTTCTTCTTCATCAATAGGAGGAAGAGTAAAATCTAAAAGTTCATGCCATTTAAGATTAATAGAAGTTTGTTTAAGAGATTTACCGAATTTAGTACGTTCACCAGTATCTTTATTAATATTAATACCTGCTGAATGAAGTCCATATACTCGTTGTAAATCAACAGTACAATAAGGTAATTTATAAGATCTAAGAAGTTCTATATCTTTATCATTAAAGAAAGCATCTTTATCATTTTGTAAACTAATAATTTTCTTACTAAGTTCATAAAGATATTTAATAAGTTCTTTAGTAGTATCAAAACGATTAAAGTGCATAAGAAATCCTTTAATCATATAATCATCATAACCTTTATTATTAAAACCGAATAAATCAGTTCTAACAGCTTCTTGTGTTACATTACCATCTGAAGTAGTTATAGTATTATATCTAGCTTCCATTTGATTAATATAACTTACAAGTTCAAGTAATTGACTATCATCAGTATCTGAAATATAAAATATATCAGATTTAACTTTATCTAAACGAGCTTTTATTTCAGTAACATTTAAACATTCTGTTAAAGCTTTAGGTTTACCTTTAGAATCAACACAATCTTTAAATTTAAGTAAATAATCTTTTAAATCTATAAAAGTAATACTAAATAGATTAGGAAAGATTTCTACATCTACACATTTAGAAATAATCATAACAATAACATTTCTTCATATATTAAGAATTTTATAATTAGTAAAATCATTATTTTTAATACTATTATACCATCTTATAAGATTACTTTTAAATGTTTCATACTTATTAGAATCAGTATAATTTATAAGAGGTGAATAATTAACCCAATATCGTCTATTATTTACAGATATAAAAATAGTATCAAAATAATCACTTATATTACAATTTAGAAATCTTCTACCAGCACTTCCAAGTAACATAATGTTTTTAAATTGATACTTTTTCATATCTTCAACAAGATAACCGATACATTTAAGATAACTATCTTCATTTAGTTCACAAGAAATATATTCATTACATCTAATTAAAGGAAGAACATATAAGTCATCTAGCTCCCCCGTAGAAGAAATGAGTGATTTTATAATTTCAACTTGTTTACTAAATTTCATACCTCCTTTTTTATAAGCATTATAATCTACATTAGGAACAATAATACAATTACCGAAATAAGGATTACCGATTCCTTGTAGATTATAATGTTTAGTATTAAAAAGACGTATTACACAATCTTCACAATAGTTCATTAAATAACTATATCTTTGGTAATAATTTTAGTCAACTTACCTCTATAACCTCTAGCTCTAAGTTCTAAGATTAATTCTCTAGAAGTTATATCTTTGAATTTATCATTTTTAGGAATATTATTTTCTTGACATGATTTACAAATCCAACGATAATTATTTGGTCTATAATGATTAAATTCAGTTATAGGAAGTTCTTTACCACAACATTTACATTTACGTATTTGTGTAGGAAGTATTATATTATTAGCATCCATATTTAATATAAGCTTTATTTTTACATCTACTTAAAGCAACATAAAGTCTACGATTTATTTCTTCAGCATCAGTATAAGGATGACCATATTTATCAAATACAATATCATCTACATCTACAAATACTGTATCAAAAGTAGAACCTTGACTTTTATGAGCAGTAAGAGCAAAACCATAATCTAAATCTCTTGCAAATTCTATTTTACCATCACGATTAATGATATTAGTAAGAAGTAGACAAGATTCTTTAAATTGAAAATAATCTCTCCAACGTTGAGCACGAAGTTTGGCACTAGCTGTTTTAGCAGACTTAATTAAATCACGAGATAATTTTACATACATATTAATAGTAAAATTATCTTTATGATCTACAATAAATAAAGGATAAGTATTAGTACCTCCATGAATTGCAGTAAATCGTATCATAAAACCTTTAAGATTATATTTAGGATGTGTATAATTTACAACATCTTTAAGAATATATTCTTCAGAGTTTTTAATAATACAACTATTAAATTGGTCTACTATAGTACAATAACTAATAATTAAATCATTCTTAGTAATTACACTTTTATCAGCATCTTTAATGATAGCATTTCTAACAAACTTATTCCAACCTGAAACAGTATTATTAGTATAAGCAATTACTTTAGCATAATCTACATTTTTAGTTAAAGCTTCATCATTAAAGTTAGTATATACTACTTCTTCGAACTCTTTACTAGTACAAACTTGATAACCTTTAATATTATTATCATCAAATTTACTACGATTTTTAGATATATAATTTAGAAAATTAAAAGTTTTATGTTCTATATCATATCGTAATAAATCAAGAAGATAACTTATAGGATTATCATCACCTTGTCGAACAATTTGCTTTAAAGTATTTACTTTAATACCTTTAAAAGCAGAACTATATTTTTCGTTTACAGGTGCTAATTGAGAACCATCACCAATATAAATTATTTTACATTGATTACTTTTACAAGTTTTCTCAAGAAACATACACAGTCCACGATTAATCATAGAAGATTCATCAACTATATAAAGTTTATAATCTCCTATTTTGATTCTACCTTTAGGGTCAAAAGGAGGATTGGAAATATCAAATTTCTCTACATCAAAATTAAGTCTAAGACCTAAATCTGATTGTAAAGTATTAACTTTGACATTTCCAATCCCAATACTTTCAGCAAGTACTCGACAAGCTTTATGTGTAGGTGCAGCAAGACCTATTATAGAATAAGCCATATTACTATTTCTAATAAGAGCTTTTACTAGATAAGTTTTACCAGTACCAGCAGCACCTATTAATGCTCGTTTATAATCGTTAGGATTATAAGGAGTATTTATAAAATCTATAAGAGATTCATAGGCATTCATTTGGTCATTAGTAAAATTAGTAATACTTACTGCATCTTTACCATTTGCTTGACTTATACTTGTTATGTTCATTCTATTTTATTTCTTAAACAAAGGTTTATCCTTATGAGTTAAACAAGGTTTATAATCTTCTACAAAAGAACTAAAAGATATAAAATCTTTATATCGAAAATACATCTTTCCATCTATTCGTATAATATCACCTGTAATAACTATATTTTCTCTAAAAGGAATATAATGTTCTACATCATTGCAAAGATTAGATGAGGCTTTATCTCTTATAAGACATAAAAATCTACCATTATCAATTCTTTCTTTACTAAAAATTATTTCTTTACCTTTAATATCATAACTTTCAGTAGTAAAAGGAATTAGTAGAATATCAGAATTTTCTTCATTATCAATATTGATTTTAGCTTTAAAACCTTCATCATCTTTGATAACTATAGCTCTACATACTCTACTAATAACATTACTTTTTGTAGAAACATTACGCTTTTTTTTGTTTCCTTTGGCAATATTAATTTTTATGCCAACAATAGGAACAACCATAACTACTTTCTTTTATCAGTTAATTTATGTTCTTTTGCAGCTTTCTTTGCAGCACGTGCATTAGATTTAGCTACATTTTCTGAAACAACTCTAGCTGTACCTTTAGCTGTATTGTCCCAAATGAAATGATATCCGCAATAATTTACAAGATAATCAATTTTACCCCACATACGAATACCAATAATTACAGCTTTAGAAGCACTAAGAGTTTTAGTAACTACATTAACATTACCGATACGACCAAAACTACGAAGGTCTTTGCTTTCATCATGACGTTTTGCCATTTTACAACAATTTTTAAAAGTAAATAATTAAGTTAATTAAAAGCTCAAATAAGAGCATTGTCTTCTTTATGAGAATCGAACTCATTTATAAGATTATTTATAACATCTTATGTTTTACCTATATAAACTAAAAGAAGAAAAACCATTACGACTTTCACAAGCAGTAATGATAGTGGTATCAAAATCAGAGATTTATAAATACCATAGGACAAAAACTGAGAATATGAGAATAAGAGAATAATTTTCATTAATAAAAATACTACGACTTTCACAAGCAGTAGTATTCAATAAAACATAGAAATAACATCTATCAAAACAAATCATACCTAGTACCTAGAATGGGACTCGAACCCACACAAGCTAAAGCTCAACAGATTTTAAGTCTGTCGTGTCTACCTATTCCACCATCTAGGCAACATCTTCCATCATAAAAGTTATATAATATATTTATTTATGATTTCAGAGAGTTTATTTTGTTAGTTAATGAAGTTATAAACTAAATCATTACAATTTATTGTGCTCAAAATAAACTATCAAATTTGACTTATTTGGTAATGCTTTCATACTTACGAAATTTATAATCCTCCATCAAGATATTGATTATCCAAACAATCAGAACTACAACAATACATATCAGCATCACAACTTTCAAGATAATCTCTAACATCTTTATCAGACATCGTTTCAACCATTTCATCTAAATCATTCATAATAATATAAACATTACGATTAAAACAGTTACAGTAATACAAGTACTAAGAATAGCTAAATTCTTAAACCTATTACATTTATCAACAATTTCTTGACATTTACTTGCATATTCATCACAACTATAAGTAAAATCATTTACTTGTGTGATAAGATTAGCAATATCATTGTTTTTATGAGCTAAATCAATATCTTTGTCACTAATAAGTTTATTTAGACTTTTTATTTTATCATTTAAATCTTTATTAGTATCATTAATCTTTTTGTGAATATCATCTTTACGAAGTATAATATCAACTAATTCTCTTTTAGTCTTATTCATTAAAGTATTAGACATAATATTAAATGTATTAATGGTTATATTATTTTATTCAAATTCAAAGTTATCTCCAAAATTATCATCTGATTCTTCCATTATTTCACCATAAAGGTCATAATCATCAAAATCAGAACTAATACAATCAGAATCAACTTGAACTTTATAAGCATCAAAATTATCTTCCATAAATATAACAGTTGTGTTATTAGTAAATTTGATACAAATATAATCATTTCTTCTACGGGGGAGCTATAATACCACTATTTTAAGTAATAATAATAGTTTTATTATAACTCCCCCGTAGAAGAGTTGTGTATTACATTATTATATTAACTCATTATTATCATAATAATTTATCGTAATAATATCTTCAAGCACTTTATCAGTATGTATGTTAGCATACTTATTCTCTTCAGTTTTCCAATAAAGACCATCATCGGAAAAATCTTGATTAGTATGATATGTTACATCATAATAATTATAAGTAACAACCATATCACCTGTAAACCAATTTATAAAATTAATATCTTTAATATTGGTAATACAACGATTTATCTTAAGTTTATCAATAACTTCAAGAACTTTCATTTTATTGAAATCATCTTTAGTTTTAATAAATGATTTTATTTCATTATTATCACAAAGACACATTTCAATAAAACGAGAAATTCTATGTTCACCTTGAGTAAGTCTAAGATGTTCAGCTAAAATATTTAGAATTTGGTCATTCTTAATATTAGCAATAACTTTTGAGATAGCTTCTTTAGTAATCATAATTTTAGTCCTCCTTAAATTTTAAATTGCAAGCATTCTAGGTTTACCTTTAGCTTGATGTTTAGTAAAATAATTACAAGCAAGAACATAAGCTCTTACAGGGTTTGATGTAGCAATAGTTATATTATCTACTACATCATTAGGTCTAGATGACCTAAAGAAATACAAATTAATCATTGTAAAGTCCTCCTTTTAAAAAATGATTAATAATACTACTAGCAATAAAATATCACTAGTAGTATTACTTATAAATTAAAAACCAAGAAGATTATCAGCAAGTCTATCAATCTTGCGAATAGCAAAATCACTAAGTTGAATATCAACAATATGATTAATAATCGTATCATGATCAAATACAGTAGATTCTGCACTATCACTCCAAGGATTTTTATATTCTTCACCTGCAACAACAGGTTCTTGAATAATATCAATAGTAGCTCTTGAAAGTACTACTGACATAGAATCTGGATGTTGAACAAAATGATTAACAGCAAATGCGGCATCATCATTATCTTTAAGTAAACTTGTAATAGAAAATAAACTAACAAAGATAACTTTAGTTTTAGCTAGTTCATAATCTATACCATTTTCACTATGATAACCGTCAACTTCTTGATCAAGAGTAAGTCCTAAACGAACATAATTTTCTTGAGGAGCTACAGTTACGTTTTTAACTTTAAGACCTTTTACAGATTTGCCACCATTTTTCAGCAACTGAGCAATTACATCTTTCTTTTCCATAAGGCTTATTAATTTTAAATAGTTAATTTTTATGAGGTTCAGCACCTCTTGTATGTAATTTTTTATTTAATCTTTTACTAATACAAATAATGTACTAATAGAAGATATAGATGTTTATTTTGAAGTTGTTTGATATTTTCTACCCATTTTAATTTGAATTTCTTTAGGTAGATACATACGATATTTCTTGTTTGTTTTTTTACTAATTTTCCAAACATAATAAGCTCCAGTCCTAGACTTATATACTTTGTAAATGTTATCAGACATCTTATAAGTATAAGTCGTAGTACTATCAACATTAGATGTTGAATGTTTTGTAGGTGCTACAAATTGTTGAGCACCTGCTTGTAATGATACTCCTAGTACCATTACAAGCAACAGTGTTAATTTTCTCATTGTTATTTTTGTGATTTATAAAGTGAGTCAATTATTTCTTTTTCGTTGTTGATATTGTCTTGTTCTTCTCCATCAAACTGTGGACAATCATAGTTATAATCGTCCCAAAGAACATCAGCTAATTCGTTAATCATAACATCTTGATATTCTATTAACTTTTGTTGATGTTGAATAAGCTCATATTTAAATTTATTTGATTCTTTGAGATGTTCTACACCGTTTTTGTTAGATGTTGTAAACGAAACTAATATTAATGTTACAACAATACTTATAGCAGATACTACAAAGTTAATTGATAAAGAGTTACTTTTTTTCATTGTTTTAGTCCTCCTAATTTTTAAGTTTATACTAATACCATTTTAATATTGGTAATGTTATTGATATTGAAACGTTCCCATTTCTGAGTTTTGAAGTTCCAAATATGTAAATAATTATTGCTTACTTTACAAGCTAATGTTTCTAATACACATGGAATAAATTCTTCATGTGAACCAAAGTACACTGATACTGATTGTCCTACAGCTTCTGCTGCATTAAGTAATTTACGTAATTTTTCTTCTTGTGTCATTGTTAGTCCTCCTAATTTTAGTAAGAGTACTAACATCAAATATGATAGTACTCTTACTAAAACGTTTAAAGTAAATCCCATTCAGCTAATGCACCTATAGGTGTCATACCTAATAAGTCCATGCAAATTCGTATTTCTGTTTCTAAACCATAAACAGCTGCTATTTTTAGTGCTCGTTTACGATCTATCTTTTCTTCTGTTGTGATTCTTTTAATGTCATCTTTTGTAAGATGTTCAAAAGCTTCTGTTAACTCAGAATCAGAGATTGTTGTTTTGATGATAATTACTTTCTTCATTTTACTATTTGTTTTGTTGTTTGTGGTACTTAATTTAGTACTCATACTCCTCGTACTCGTACAAGGTTGAACCCAACCTTTAAGTGTGGTTATCTCATAACAGTATCTATAATTATTATATTACTTAATATACTAATAGTAGTAATAATGTAAGTAATATAGTAACTGATAGTTTTGACGATGATTGAAATTGTTGTTGTTTTTGGATAGTTGTTGTAAGGAAAGTAGTAGTTGGCAGCATATTATTTTTGATGGTAATGAAAGATGAGTTGTGAAATGAGATGAAATTGTAAATTGGGAAAACATTCCACCTAATCTTACACATACTTCTACACATCATCAAAATCCTATACTTGATACCAAATACTATTTTTCTTACATCTAACTAATCATAGTGCTACTATTATTCACACTATTATTTCAACACTTCTAGCAAACCTCTTGACATATCTCCTTCAAGATATGAAAGAAACAAGCCAAGAGATAACAAGCTAGCTACTATACCTAATACTAGATATAGTAAACAAGTGATGATTTTACTGATGATTTTCTTCATAATTGTATCAATAAAATTCAATGAACTCAATATCTTCTAATGGTACTAAATTCCAACTATTGAAATTTGTATTCCAAACATAAAGATAATGTGTATCAACGTGAACATCTTCGTATTCTTCATCGCTGAAGTCTACAAATACTCTAAGTTGAGCTTTAGTTACTACTACAAACTTTTCTTTTAAAGTTCTACCAAACTCTAAAAGTTGTTTGATTCTTTCTTGTGTCATAATTAGTCCTCCTAAAAATGTTGTTTAAGTTGTCGTTTGTGTTCAAATTGGAGAGATTATATGATTAATTTGAACAATTATTTTAAGTCTTAACGGATGTAATATTAGATAAAATCTAAAAAGTCTTATTAGAAGTCTTATTAGATGTCTAATTAGAGAACGTCTCTTTCCAATTCTTGTATTGTTGAGAATGAGCAAACCTTGTTTTGTTAAGAATGAGTGAGCTTGTTTTGTTAGGATTGAGTGTCCCCAATCAAAAGCCGCAAAAAGTGATGGTAAATAATACCACCATTTTTTGCGAACATAGGTTAGAGAGTGATTGCAGCATCAAGACAACGTGTAGCACGCTCGCTAAGCGTACAACCAACAATGTCTGTTGTATAGCAATCACGGTCGAGTGTAATAGCATCATCGCCTTCGCCAAGTACTTCGCCAGCCTTGTGCAGCTCTCGGTTCAGTTTTAGTTTAGCGTTGAATAATATCACGCCGAACTCTTTCTGACCAAAGCTGTGGTCAAGTGTAGCACGATACATTGCTATATCATCGCTACACTGACACAACTGAGCTGTAAGACGAGAACGAAATACACTGATGTGATTTACATCACCTTCAGCATACGTTCCATCTTTCTGCTTAGCAAAGCCTTTGATCGGTTTGTCGAAACCAATTTGAACATTAGCTTGATCTTCAGTGATGAACAACTTAACACTCTTTACTGTAACTACGATTGTCTCCATGATTTTAATTATTTATTGGAGTTAAACGATTAGATGCTTAGATAGCACCAGCAACAGTCCTTCTATTGCCAAAACTTGCATTGTTGAGAAAGAGAATGAAGTCGAAGACTTCTTGTATTGTTTGGAATGAGTGGTGGGGGAGTGCCATAAGGCTTATCAACCCCGGGGGTTGCTTGTACATACCCTCCCATTCCCACAATTAAACACTAATTACATATAACTCCATTACTAAAACAAACACTAAAACAATCATTAAATTTATTATTTTCAATATTACTTTACTTATTATTATTTTGATATTTACATAAAACATTTTCCTCTTCAACAATTAAAAACTAGTTATATTATTTCCATTATTATTTCCATTATTATTATTTTCATTATAATATTAGTCATAATTTTTACTATAAGTTTTACTTATACAATTATATTTTATTTAAAATACTAAATCTAGCATCACAAAAACTAGAATAATAAAGTGTAGTAAGAGTATAATAAATATTATTAAAAATTTAATAACTTA
>ERZ1034871.18-NODE-18-length-85802-cov-39.097613_pt1 | contig 85802 bp, 77 predicted proteins | sample MGYA00520631_ERZ1034871 | MGnify/ENA primary metagenome ERZ1034871 (study PRJEB33766, sample SAMN09781721) | gut metagenome | biome: gut microbiome | host: Homo sapiens | place: Madagascar | study: EMG produced TPA metagenomics assembly of the PRJNA485056 data set...
TGTCTTTCTTTCTATAGTTATTCTCTCTCATCCAATTATAAAAATATCATTATTTGTGGTATGGAGCACCCGCATTGATCCGAAAAGCGCGGTAGATTTGTTCGACGAGGATCAAGCGCATGAGTTGGTGGGGATAGGTCATTTTACCAAATGAGATTTGGGCGTTGCTGCGTTTCATGACGGCTTCGCTTAAGCCGAGTGAACCACCGATGACAAAAGTGATCTGGCTTTTCCCTTGGATTCCTAGTTGGTCGATTTCTTTGGCGAAAGCTTCACTGGTTGGATTTTTCCCTTCGATCGCTAGTGCGTAGACGTATTCTTGTTCTTTGATTTTGCTCAAGATCCGCTCGCCTTCTTTTTCTTTGACTTGGCGCATTTGAGCTTCACTCAAGTTCTCAGGTGCTTTTTCATCGGGGACTTCGATTCGTTCGATTTTAGCGTATGCTTGCAGCCTTTTGACGTATTCATTGATTCCTTGAATCAAGTATTTCTCTTTTAGTTTACCGACTGAAATGATTTTGATATTCAATTGCTTTACTCCTTCATTTGTCTTTTTCATTGTTCGTTGTTCGTATTTCCTTCTTTTCTATTATAACGAAATGTTTGCTAAAAGAAAAAGCGAGTTATTTTTTATTTATTTAAAGATTCCCACATAGTTATACACATCATCCACAGGTTTATCCACAGAAAAGACGATGATTTTGGCTTATTTTATAAGTATTTCTTAAGCAAACGTATGTTTTGCACTGATTTATCCACGTTGTCCACATCTTGTGGATAAAAAAGGGTATTGTTTTTCTGCGAGTTTTCCGCTGATTTCTACACAGGATTTGTGGAAAACTTTTTTCTTATTTTTTCATCTGAACGCAATGATTTTTCCTAAAGTTTTTCATAAAAAGTTCATAGTCTCCAAGTAGACTAATCTTAACAAATAAGTCTATACTTAGAGATAGAAGAAAATGATAAATGGAGGCAGATCACATGGAGAGAAAAGATGTGACACCAAAAATGAAAAAGAATAATGGAATCTGGCGTAAGCTGGGTCTAGGCTTAGTCGGTGGAATTATTGGGGGCTTGGTAACGGCTGGTATTTTTTATGCTGTCATGGGTTCTGGAAACGCAGCGTCAAATTCGGGTGGTCATCAAAATTCAGCGGGCGAAACTGTCGTTGAGAATGTCAAAGTCAATGTCGATTCAGATATTACGAATGCGGTCGATAAAGTCCAAGATGCGGTGGTATCTGTTATCAATCTTCAAAGCCAAAATCAAGGGACCAACGGCTTTGGGCAACTGTTTGGCCAACAACAACAAGAAAGTTCTGATGATAGCAACCTAGAGGCTTCTAGTGAAGGTAGTGGTGTCATCTACAAAAAAAGTGGTAATTCCGCTTATATCGTAACGAATAATCACGTAGTGGAAGGCCAACAAGGATTAGAAGTTTTATTAAAAGATGGAACAAAAGTCAAAGCTGAATTAGTCGGGACGGATGCTTATTCTGACTTAGCCGTTTTGAAAATCAGTGCAGATAAAGTGAACAAAGTTGCTTCATTTGGTGACTCTAATTCATTGAAAGTAGGTGAACCGGCGATCGCAATTGGTTCTCCTTTAGGTTCTGAATATGCCAACTCTGTGACTTCGGGGATTATCTCTTCATTGAATCGCCAAGTAACCAGCACGAACGAGTCAAATCAAACGGTCAATATCAATGCGATCCAAACAGATGCTGCGATCAACCCTGGTAATTCTGGTGGTCCATTAGTTAATATCGAAGGTCAAGTGATCGGGATCAATTCAAGTAAAATTGCAAGTACTTCTGCTTCTTCATCAGGTGTAAGCGTGGAAGGAATGGGCTTTGCGATCCCAAGTAACGATGTAGTAAATATTATCAACCAACTTGAAAAAGATGGAAAAGTAACCCGTCCTGCTCTAGGGATCACAATGGTTGACCTTTCAGCCGTTTCAACCCAACAACAAGAACAAATCTTGAAAATTCCTGAATCTGTGACAAATGGTGTGATTGTTACCAGCGTTCAACCGGCGACACCTGCAGAAAAAGCTGGCTTGAAACAATATGATGTCATTACAAAAATCGATGATACTGATGTTTCTTCTGGTGTAGAATTACAATCTGTCTTGTATCAGAAAAAAGTCGGCGATTCAGTGAAGGTCACTTACTATCGCGGAAAAGAAAAGAAAACAACAACAATTCAATTAACAATTGATCAATCCGCATTAAAACAAAGCCAATCAGAGAACTCTGGTAACTAATAACTAATTTCCTATACAAAAACAGCACGGTTGCTCGGCAACTGTGCTGTTTTTTGCTTATTTTGGAAATGCTTCGCCAATCACTGCATCTTCTGGTAAAACAAGGATCCCTTTTTCTTTCGGTGCATCTGGTAATTGTAATTCTTTTGCCGAACAAATCATTCCGTGACTTTCACCCCCACGTAATGTTCCTGGCCAAATCATCATTCCATCAGGCATCATAGCTCCTGGTTTGGCAACAACGACTTTTTGTCCTGCTTCAATGTTCGGAGCGCCACAAACGATTTGTAAGACTTCCTCTTTTCCTACTTGTGTTTCAGTGATCGATAAGTGATCAGAATCAGGATGTGGTACGCAAGTTTTGACGTAGCCAACAACGATTTTTGGTTCATTTTCTTCTGTTAACGTTTCTTCAAAACCAGCTTCTTTGATCAAGCGGTTCAACTGTGCAATTTGTTCTTCTGTTAGTTTGACTTGTCCGTTACCTTCGATCGTAAGATGGTCGGAGATATGGAAAAAATTCCAGCCAACGATTTGTCCTGTTTCATCTTTGATTTGAGCAACATTCCATTTACGGATGACCGTATTTTCGGTTCCATTGTCATTTGAGACGATGACCATCAAGGTATCTCCCACGTGCGCTTTATTATAAGCAAAAATCATGTTTTTTCCTCCATTATCCTTTGCTGACATTTATCTTAACAAAAAAAAAGTTTTTGTGCATGCTTTTTTTCATTCTTCAAAAAAAGTGCGAACAACTATTTTCTTAGTTATGGAATCGCAAGAATTTTCAATAGCAACGAGCCTGTGAAAGATATCTTGCCCTTCACTCTAAAAACGAGTAAACAGCATGCAAAAAGTCACTCTATCAGAAAATTTGCCGGAGAATCCCAAAAATAGGAGGAACTATTTTCGGATTCTCCGGCTTATTTCTTAGAGCTAGGCATTTCACTATCTCTTAGTTAACGTATTTAATTGTCGGTGTTGTTCTCCACTTCATCAGAGACAATCAAGACATCACATGGTGCTCGGCGGATGACATAGCTGGAAACACTACCTGTCATAAATCGTTCAACCGCATTTAATCCTGATTGACCGACCATGATCAAATCGATCGCATATTTTTTTGGTAAGTTGACTGCCATTGATTCTCTAACAGAACCATAAGCGACGATTCCTTCGATTTTTTGATAGTCAACTGTTTTTCCATAAGCTTTGCAGTCTTCGATCATTTGTTTCGCTGCTTCTGTTTGTTGGTCAACTAGCGTTTGATCTATTGGGACATAGCCCATGAAATTATAAAATTGTTGGTCGATCACATTTGCTACATAGACGGTTCCGTCGTTTCTTCGAGCAACCTCAACTGCTTTTTTAAAGGCAGAAAGTGCTTGCTCACTTCCATCGATCCCGACCAAAATATTTTTATATTCTTGTTCCATCCTGATCCCTCCTAACAAATATCCAGATGTTAGCCGTTCGTCACACGATTTAAAAAATCCTCGATTTCTTGTTTTGTTTTCCGATCTTTATTCACTAGACGACCTAATTCTTTACCGTCTTTGATCACTACAAAACTTGGGATTCCAAAAATGTTCCACTCAGCGGCTACATCTATGTATTTGTCACGATCGACTTCAATAAAACGCCATGCGGCAAAATCATTTTCTATTTCTGGCATTTGAGGCTTGATAAAGCGACAATCGCCACACCAATCTGCGGTAAAGAAAAAGACACTGTTCCCTTTTTCAACGTAACCTGCTAATTCTTCTAAGTTTTTTGGAATAATCATTGCTGTCCCTCTTTTCTTCTTATATTTAAATTATACACCTTTCTTTAAAAGTCACCAACTCCTAACCAGTCCTCACTTTTGTATTCAAAAAATTCAGGTGCTTCAACCAAAAAAACGATTCACCGATTTCCCCCGTATTTACTGACTGACGTCAAAACAAGAAGAGGCCGAGACAAAACTTGTCTCAGTCTCTTCTAGTATCTCTAAAAGCGAATAAACGGTGTTCAAACATCAGCTCCTTGAAATAAGCCTGAATTTTCCAAAACATGAGAAGCTGTTTCAAAAAATTCAGGCTTATTGTCATCAGAGCTACCCGATGTTTTCACGACCTCTGATTCACGGCGTTCAAGAAGCAACTCCTCAACAATAAGCGATGATTTTCTAAAATATGAGGAGCTATTTTAAAAAATCCTCTCTTATTCGCTCGGAGCTAAACGCTTCTTTCACAGCCTCTTCTTAACTATTTATACTATCCTTCGCTTATCTCTGTTCCACGATCCATGGTTCTCGTTTCACTTCGTTTAAAGGATGTATTCTTATTTTCCGTAAACGATCGTATTGACAGTCGATTTGTCTAATCCTTTTAATGTTTGGATTAACATCTCTCTTGCTGCTTCAAAGTCACGAATGCTAAACATTGTTTGATGTGTATGAATGTAGCGTCCTACGACTCCGATCACCGTACTTGGGATTCCTTCGTTTTGTGTATGTGCCGCACCTGCATCTGTGCCGCCTTTTGAGACAAAGTATTGGTAAGGAATGTTGTTTGTTTCAGCCACGTCTAATAAGTATTCACGCAAGCGTGGTAACATGATCAATCCTGGGTCTTGGATACGCATCAACGTTCCTTCACCTAGATGTCCGAATGTCCCTTTTTTCGTTACCGTATCGTCTGCTGCTGAGCAATCGACTGCAAAGAATAAATCAGGTTTGAATTTGTTGACAGAAGCTTTTGATCCACGTAAGCCAACTTCTTCTTGCACGTTTGCTCCTGCGATCAATGTATGACCTAGTTTTTCATTTTGCAGCGCTTCTAACGCTTCTAACACCATTGTACAACCATAGCGGTTATCCCATGATTTACTGATGATATTTTTGCCATTAGCCGTTTTGATGGTTTCAGCGAATGGTACGATCGTATCGCCTGGCAATACGCCAAAGCTCATTGCTTCTTCACGTGATTCAAAACCAGCATCAAATAAGATATCTGTCACTTCCACTGATTTTTGGCCGCTTGTTCCACGTAATAAATGTGGTGGAACAGAAGAAGAAATACATGGGTAATTTTTGCCAGAAGAAGTCTTCAATGTGTAGCGTTGAGCAGAAACCACATACGGATTCCAGCCACCTAAAGGTACAACTTTGAATAAACCGTTGTCCTGGATTTGGGTTAGCATAAATCCTACTTCATCCATATGAGCCGCAACCATCACACGTGGGGCATCTGCCTCTTCATGTTGGCGTAAGCCAAAGATTCCACCTAAACCATCTAGTTGTAATTCGTCCACTAAGGGTTCCATGTGCGCTTCCATATACGCACGAATGTCTTGTTCAAAACCACTTGTTCCTTGAAGTTCTGTTAACTCTTTGATTCGTTGAAATGTTTTTTCATCCATAATAAAGTTCGCCTAAGATTCAGACTATGCTCCTCTCAAATTTATAGTTGACTGACTAATTTGTATTGCTCTTAGTCAATCACTCACATTTATTATAGCTTATTTTAATTGATAGCGGTTATTTATTTCTAAGAAAAACACAGAGTATGGTAGAATAAATGAAGATAATCTTTTTGGACAAAGAAGGAGGTAAGACGTATGTATTCTGAAGAATGTGAGTCAAATAATTTTAAAAACGGTCTTGCTATAGGTATCGGACTTGGTTTAATCAGTGGCATCACTTCAATGGTTTTGTATCAACGTAAGAAAACGTTATCAGCTGATCAAGTCTTAGAACAAGTCAAAGAATCATTCTTAAAAGAAGGCTCCATCGAGGGGTCTTGGATCTCATTTGAAAAAGAACCGACTAGAAAATTTGCGATCCATTCCAAAGCTTATCGTGGAGGGATTTCCCGCCTGGAAGATGGCGAAATCATTTGCTACGAATTTTTAGCGGATGCGTATACCGGCACCGTGTTAGAGATTTCAAGAAAAAAGAATGAATTGATTTAATAAAGCGAAGCCTCAGCCATCACCATTAATATAAAAATAGTGGTTTTATACGGGGCTTTTTACAATGGAAACAAAAAGAAGTGAAAATTCTCTCTAGGTACTAGCATTTAAGAATTTGATACAGTATTCTTAATAGAGATTTTGTTTTCTATGATTTAAGGAGAGTGAAAAATGGAACAACAAGAGAAAATTGCTGTTCTGATTCCTTGTTATAATGAAGAAGCGACGATTTCAACAGTCATTGCAGACTTTAGACGAGAATTACCGGAAGCAGAGATTTACGTATATGACAACAATTCGACTGACACCACCTATGAACTTGCCGTGGCGTGTGGGGCAATCGTCAAAAAAGAACCAAGACAAGGGAAAGGAAATGTCATTCGGCAAATGTTTTTTGATATTGATGCAGATTACTATCTCATGGTGGATGGTGATGATACCTATCCTGCCGAAGCGGTGCATGGATTACTGGATAAACTTCGCTCAGGTGAAGCGGATATGGTAATTGGTGACCGACTTTCAAATGGGACTTACTTTGACGAAAACAAACGTCCGTTTCATGATTTTGGGAATAATTTAGTGAAAAACACAATCACACGATTATATAAAACAAAAATACGAGACGTCATGACAGGCTATCGAGGATTTAATCGTATTTTTGTCAAAAGTTTCCCGATCATGAGTTCCGGATTCCAAATCGAAACTGAACTGACGATCCATGCCTTAGACAAAAAATTCAAATTGGTCGAATTGCCGATCGATTACCGAGACCGTCCAGAAGGCAGTGAATCGAAACTGAATACATTTTCTGATGGATTTAAAGTGATCATGATGATCGTTAAAATGTGGAAAGACTACAAACCATTGATGTTTTTTGGCATCTGGACCTTTTTCTTTTTTGTATTCGGCTTATTTGCCGGTGTTCCAGTGATCCGAGAGTATATGCTGACTCACTTTATCACACGGGTACCTTCTGCTATTTTAAGTACCGGATTGATGATCCTTGCCTTACTTTCATTAGTTACTGGGTTGATTTTAGATACTGTTGTAACGAATGCCAAAAAAGAATATGAACTAAATCTCTATCATGTCTATCATGAATGTCGAAAGCAAGAACAACAGAAATAACGTAGAAATAACCAAAGAAACTAGCTGGGAAGAATCTAGCTTCTTTGGTTATTTTTTTGCTTTTTGATACGCTAGTTATTTAGCTGTCCGAATCGTCACAAACTTCGCTACTACATATTCTTCCACACCGTAAGTTCCATTTTCCCGACCAAAGCCTGAATGCTTGACCCCTCCAAATGGCGTAGCTGAATTTGAAATAGCTGTATCATTGACACCGACCATCCCATATTGGAGTTTTTGGCTAACATTCGCGATCGTGTGGATATTCGTTGCGAAGAAGTAAGAAGCTAACCCAAAGATGGTATCATTGGCGTCTTTGATCACTTCCTCTTCTTCCTTAAAAGCAATCAACGGAATCACTGGTCCAAAGGTTTCTTGATAAAAGATGTCCATTTCCTTCGTGACACCATCCAAAACAGTGGGTTCAAAGAAATAACCATGCGCATACTCGCCTTCTGTCAGTCGTTGCCCACCTGCTAAAATCTTGGCTCCTTTATCTACGGCATCTTTGATTTGTTCTTCTACCTTTTCTAAACCTTCTTGATTAATCAAAGGACCTGTCGTTGGATCATCTAAGCCATTACCAACGGATACTTGTTTGATTTTTTCGACGATCAATTTCGTAGCTTCTTCTTTGATTGCTTCATGAAGAAAAATTCGATTAGGCGACGTACATACTTGTCCGTTATTGATGAATTTTGTTTTGATCAATTGATCCGTTGCTAATTCTAAATCTGCATCTGGAAAAATAATCAACGGCGCATGTCCGCCTAGTTCCATGGAAACTTTTTTCAACGTTGATGCTGCTTGTTTATTTAAGATTTGACCTACTTCTGTCGAACCAGTGAAAGTGATTTTTTGCACGTCTTCTGATTCGGTTAGAATTTTACCGATCGTTGAGGAGTCTCCAGTCACGATATTAACGACCCCTGGAGGAAAGCCAGCTTGATCAAAAAGCTCCATTAACGCCAATGCAGAAAGCGGTGTCGCTTTTGCTGGTTTTAAGATAACCGTGCAGCCAGCCGCGATTGCTGGAGATATCTTACGGATAATCATATTGGATGGAAAGTTCCAAGGAGTGATTGCACCTACTACTCCAACTGGTTCTTTACGTACTTGCCATTCATTGGTTGCCGGAGAAGGAATGATCTCGCCTAAGATTCTTTGCCCTTCGGCAGCATTCCACCGCAAATTTTCAACATTCGTGTTGATTTCTGAAGCAGCTTGTTTGAGTGGCTTTCCTTGTTCCATCGTCATGATCGTAGCTAAACGTTCACTGTCTTCTTCCACTAGATCTGCCATCTTGTTCATTAATTTTGCCCGTTGAGCAGGAGAAGTTTTTGACCACTCTTCAAATGCTTTCTTAGCGGCTTTGATTGCTTCATGTGTTTCACTTTCTCCACCTTTTTGAACATTCGCTAAGGTTTCACCTGTTGCAGGGTTGATCACCTCGAAGGTACCTTCTGTTCCTGTCTGCCATTTGCCATTGATATAAAGACGAGTTTCGACTTTTGGTAAATCTCTTTTTGCCATGTGTCTCTTTCCTCCTTCTTATTCGGTACAAATCTACCCTAACACGGTTAAATTTAAAGCTCAAAGCATACGCATCAGATGACTTTCCTGCTTTTTGTTTTTAGCTGATTTCTGAATCTACTGCAGGTGTCATCATAGCTGATCCCCTTTGATTCGCTGCTCCTATCGATTCAGTTAAGCTCGGGATAGTTCCAAATTTCGCCTATCCAAAACCATTATATTTTCCACACTTTTAGTGATTTTATTCGAAAATATTATAAGATAATAAAATACTTTATGTTGGAGTGAAAATGTGTGAACAAAGACAGATATAAACAATTGAAACAAGCAGAATTAGGTGCAATCATCAGTATTGTCGCTTATATCGTAGTCTCGATACTGAAGTTGACTATCGGGAATCTCGCAAATTCTGAAGCGTTAAGAGCAGATGGCTTAAACAATTTTACGGATATCCTAGCTTCAGTTGCTGTATTGATCGGTTTGAGAATCTCACGCAAACCTGCAGACACTGAACATCGCTATGGTCACTGGAAAGCCGAAAATATTGCAAGTTTAATCACTTCGTTTATTATGTTATTGGTTGGTCTGGAAGTCTTGTACTCTTCGATTCTCTCGATTACTGACAAAAAAATGGAATCACCCGATATGACCGCAGCCATTGTTGGGATTGTCTCAGCGCTGATCATGTACGGGGTTTATCTCTTTAATAAAAAACTAGCCACAAAAGTCAACAGTCCTGGTTTACTAGCTGCTGCGAAAGACAATCTTAGTGACGCGTGGACAAGTATCGGTACGGCCGTGGCAGTGTTTGCGGCCTCCTTCAATTTGGGTTGGTTGGATAGTGCCGCTGCAATCGTCGTGGGTTTATTGATTTTAAAAACAGCGGTTGATATCTTTAGAGAAAGCTCCTTTTCTTTATCTGATGGCTTTGACCAACAAAAATTAGAGCGCTACAAACAAGCAGTCAATAACATCCCGGAAGTCCAAAGCGTGAAGAGTATCAAAGGGCGTACTTATGGTTCAAATACCTATGTAGATATCACTGTTACCATGGACCCTAATTTGACTGTCAAAGAAAGTCATGATATTTCTGATTTGATCGAACACACTTTATTTGAACAATTCCAAGTCCACGAAACAGATGTACATGTCGAGCCTGTGGAGAAGTCTTGAATAGCTGATAAAAAATGAAAAAAGAATCATTCGCTTTTTTAAAAAGCGAGTGATTCTTCTTTTTTAGCTTTCTACTAAATCATCTTCCATATCAAATTCTAGTTGTTTGGCAGCATTCAGCTGGTCACTATAATAACTCGCTAGTTCTTCCGCTGATTGTGGGGTCAAATCTTCAAATGAGAAAGTGGTGTAAGCTTCCTGTGTTTCTCGACACACTGAAGTAATCTGCAACCCTTGTTGTTGATCAACAAACATATAGTTTTCTCCCGGAATGAATGATTCCCCACCAGTTCTGATCCGAAAGCCATTAAAACTCATTTGATACATCTCAAAAATTTTCGAATCATAGGATAACTGACGATTGACTGTAATACTTAATGCTTCACTGTCACTTTCGATATCTCGGTTTTTACCGATCGTGATGGCATAAAACAAGCCATAAAGATTATAGACTGACCATACTAACGTAACAATATAACCAAATTCATAGCCTTCCCCACGAATCAATCGATAAAGAGCAATGATACAAGCAAAAAGAATCCAGCAAAAAAGAACGATATGCGGGAACACCGTACGCCAATCAAATGCGTTACTCCCGACAATTTCTTTTTTCGTTACGTTGAATTTCTTTTGTGGTTTGAAAAATTCTTTTAATAATGCTCCTGTGTGGATCGGTGCCACAAAGCAGTCATAAATGTGAGAACTCGTTAGATTTCTTATTTTAGGCACGTATAACCTAAAGGATAAGGTGATCATAACAAACGGCGGTAAAAAGAATAGTAACAATTGATGGTTGTTACTTCTAACAAGAAAAATATCAAAAACCATAAACAGCGTAGGCGCTAATAAAAAAATAATTTTCTGGAAAGAAGTAAACCAATACAAATAAGAGTTGTAATAACATAATTTTTGCATCAATGACAACCCTTTTAACTTTCGTGGCTTGAAGTGGTCAAAAATCTGCTTCGTACCTTGTGCCCAACGCGAGCGTTGGGAAGCTAGTTCTTTCGCTGTATAAGGGGTAATTCCCAATGCATAAGCCTTGTTGATAAAGAGGGTCTCGTAGCCGGCATTTTGTAACAACATCCCTGTCGCCATGTCTTCTGTAATACTATTCGTTGGAACCCCACCGATTTCTTCTAAAGCACTTCTTCTAATAATTGCATTTGTCCCGATATGGATCAGGGCGTTTTCTCGAGAAAGAGCTGGCTCCAAAAAACGCATAAATAATTCTTGCTCATTATAAAAGGAATTTCTTAAAAGCTGAAATGGATCTTTATTATAGAAGGTTTGAGGATATTGAACGAGTGCCATTTTAGGATTTTTGAAATAATTAACGGCTTCAAAAATGATATTTTTTTTGACAATAAAATCTGCATCCAATAGTAGTACGAGGTCACTAGTCGTTTGTGAGAGTGCATAGTTGATGTTGCCAGCTTTCGCATGCTCATTGCCCTCTCGTGATAAATAACCGATGGAAAAACGTTCTGCCATCTCTTTTAATTCCTCACGATGACCATCATCGCAAATATATATTTTTTTATTGGGATATCGTAACGCTTTGACAGCCAAAGCCGTGGCGATCACTAATTTACTATTTTCGTTATACGTACAAATAGACGCCGCAACACTTGGTTGAAAACTCTCGTCATAGGCCTCATAGAGATGTTCATTTGACAATTTATTCGAAAATAGGTAAATAAAAAAACCGTAGACAAATAACCCGATAAATTCTGCAATATAAAGAATGATCCCAAATATTAAAGAAACAGAACTATCTATTAGTATGGTATAAAACAAGCGCCATATCAAATAAACAACTAAAAAAGTAATCGTGATCTTTGAAAAAAGTTGTTTGACAAAATCATATTTTTTTGCCAACAAATACAACAATATAATTATTAAAAACAACCCCGTCAGATAGTACAATTCCACATTATCTCCTCCTTTATGTTTATATTAAACATTATAATGGTTATTATAAAAAACAGTTAGTAAACGGTTTCTCTGAATCATTTAGTTAGTTATGTAACCAAAAAGACTGTAGTAAAAGACGGCTTTCGTCTTCTGCTACAGTCACTTGTTTGCTAGTCCTTTTCAGTTGCATCATTCACTTTTTCGTTCTGGACTTTTCCATGTGCCGCTTCCGTATCCTAAAATCGTTTTGATTGCTGGGATAAAGGTCGTCATGATGGTGATCGCATTGACCATCCAGAATAACAACATATACAATGGGGCAAATAACATATATTTCAATTTTCTTCCTTGATCGTCTACCACCAAAGATGCAATCAGTTGAATGATGCCTGAGATCATTTCGAAGCAAACAAACAGAAAACTAATCGTCAATGTCCGATAGATTTGTTCAAAATTTCCTTGATAAAGATAAATACCCATTAAAATAATAAAAACGAAAAATGAAATACAAAAGAACAACGACCAAATAATACTAAAAGTTTGATCAATAAACATGAACGTCCTGCCGATATTTTCAAAAGGATGGAAGAGGACTTTTTTAAAATTCGTCAACCAGACTTCCGTCCCCCCTTTTGCCCAACGTTTTCTCTGACGATAAAGCATCGGCAAACTTACTGGAACTTCCATAAAAAATATGATGGTTGGCGCAAACACCGAGATCCAGCCATTCAGCTGATGATCCCACGCAATACTGATATCTTCTGTCGCCCGATCTTGACGAAAGCCGCCAACATCGATCAATGCGTCTTTTCGATACATGGTATTTGCCCCACTGTACGCATAAAGACCGCCAAGTACACCTGCTTGTGTTCGTTTGATGATCCCTACGATGCTCGAAAATTCAACAGTCTGGGATTTTCCAAGTAAAGACGTACGATTTTTCACGTCCATATTGGCAGTAACAGCAGAGATATTTCTACCACCAGGGCGAATAAAGTAATTCACATAATTTGACAAAGCATCTGGTTCAGGTACCGTATCCGCATCATTGCTTAAGATCAACTGACCTTTGGCAAAAGCCATCCCAATATCAAATGCGTGAGCTTTCCCCTTATTTTTATCAATGCGGATCACTCGTAATTTGGGGTATTTTTTTTGTAAACGAGCTAATATTGCCGGGGTTTCGTCCGTTGAACCATCATCTGTCACTAACACTTCATAATTCCCATAATTGATTTTTGTCATTAAATAATCGATTGTGTCTTCAATCACCACTTCTTCATTGTGGGCCGGTACCATGATCGTGATAAACGGTTCGACCTCTGTCGGAATCTCCGCCCAATCAATGTGCTTATATTTAAATAAAAACGAATAGCATAATACCCCAATAAACCATGCAAAACTACCAAGGATTGGGTAAGAAACAAGGATAAAATAAATGATCGTAGCTACAAAATCCAGTAGTTCATTACCTGTATGAATGACTCTGACCATTAGAGTTCGACCCCCTCGTTTTTTTAGAGGTTTTCGATCAAATCTTTTTCAAGATTTTGCTCTTCTGATACTACGTAATAGCAAACCGCTTCACGCTCTTCCTTAGGTCCAAAGCGCATGCTGAATTCCGTTTCTAAAATATCTCGACGCTTTTCTAATTTTTCTTCATCATACATTTTTTCACTTCTTAGCATCGTTTGGTAACGACGATTATTCCAACGAGTCATGAATAAGAATAAAAGAACAAAGCCTAAAAAAGCAACCGCTAAAAATAGCAACAAAAAAGAAAACGTTTTTCGTTCTTCCGGAAACGAATGCCATTGTAATCCTCTCCCTTTCATTGAAGCCCGAAACGAAATAGTTACCCAAATAAATGGAAAAATCACGCCACACCATCCTAGAATCGCAACAATCCATTGCTTGATTTTTAACCGTCGATTTCCTTTGGCAAAAAACTTATCCTTAATCAAAAGAGTTGCTACTTCTTCACGTTTTATTCGAGTATTCATTTTTCTCCCACCTTTAAAAAATAAATTTAGTCCCCTTTTATAAAAACCTTTACATTTTTTGATGATGACAGCTAGACGAACAATTCATCAAATGACCAACTACCCTTTACTTATACTTTACTTTTATTGTGTTTATTTAATTTTGTTTATTTAATAGTAGCTTGTTTCTTGAAATATGTATGAGATTTGATCTTGACGTTAAGGTTTTCTTAATAAATTAAAATAACTAAAATAATAAAAATATAAAACAAGTTATCTTAGCGAGTCTCACTAAAGATAACTTGTTTTTTCTCTATTGATCTGTTACCAAAGAAATAACGACAGTTTTCATTGCTCGAGATATAGCCGTGTACATTTGCCTTCTTTCACGTGGGGTATTCGGTTCAGCTGTTAGATAAATCAGTACGTGATCAAATTCGAGTCCTTTAGAAAGACTCAATGGGCGTACTTGGATGTTCAGCTGATTATTCCGCTCTACTTTTTGTTGTATCATTGCGGCTTGCTGTTCTTCCAACGTAATAACTGTTAATTGTTCACCTGTGTGCTGTTGTCGTTCATTGACCTGACTGAGCCACTGATCAAAAGTCGCTGCAGTCACAAATTCCGGCTCTTCCCCATAAGGACGAACGGGAACAATAGCGATCTTTTCTTTTTCCCCTGAATATTGGGTAAAGAGAGTCGTGATTGCCCCGCTTGAACGATAACTATTCAATAAATCATATCTCGTCACAGATCGTCCAGCCGTTGAAAAATAGCTTTCAATTGCTTCAAAAGAAGTCGTGGAATTAAAAATCCCCTGATTTTCATCTCCTACGAGTGTAAAGCGAGCGTTGGGGAAGATGTTTAACAAGAGCAAAAGTTGCGCACTTGTATAGTCTTGCACCTCATCGATCAACACAAACTTTTTGACTTGGGTGATTTTTTCGATCAGCAGATGGCGCACATGCAAACGTGCGACGGCTTCATCTAATGTACAAGGAGTTGTTCGCTGATACTTATTCCCAGTGTAACTTTGATAAATCTCCTCAAATAAAAATTGTTCATCGACCCATGCCATCTGTTTGATTTGTTTCGTTACTGTTCGATATTTTCTTTGAAGCAATTGTTTGCCATAACTGACTAATTTTTCTGGCGATTCATCGGTGATCAACTGTTGGAAATACTGTTGTTGCATCTTTTCTGGTAAGGATAATAATTGATCTTTAATGGCGTCACTACCTGCTTGTTTCAGCAATTGCTTTTCCCAGTAGCGCAACAATCGGTCTTTAGTCGCTTGAAGTTTTTCTCTTAGATTCGGGTAATCGGGCGTGCTATCATAGATTTTTTTGATCACTTCTTTTGAGATCACGATTTTTTCCTTCTTTTTGATGGCTAAAAAGAAATCAGCCTGTTTAGTAAACAAGGAAGTCGCTTGCTCGATCTGCTTCATAAATGCCTGACTTCTGAGAACTGCTGTCTGGTCATCCACATCCGTCTGCGTAATCCGTTGAAAATAAGCTTTTTCTGACTCAACATTCCCTAAAAAAAGTTGATCCACCAACTGAATCATCGTGACATTCAACGGATTTTTTTCACCTAACGAAGGTAATACCTTACCGATATAATCAATAAATTGATGGTTCGGTGACAAAATCAGCAAATCATCCGCAGAAAGTTGGTTTCGGTATTGATAAAGCAAATAAGCAATTCGTTGCATGATCGTTGAGGTTTTCCCACTGCCTGCAACGCCATTGACTAAGATATTTTGGCTTGTAGTGTCTCGGATGATCGTATTTTGTTCGGATTGGATCGTAGCCGTGATTGCCTTCATCTCTGACGTCTCACTTTGTTCTAAAGCATCAAGTAAGACATCATCTTGGATTGCTACCGAGGTGTCAAAAAAGTGGAGCAATTGATCTTTTTTGATGATAAATTGACGTCGCTCATGGATCATTACCTCAATTTGGTTTTGATTCACTAAATAAGAAGAATGACCTAAATCGTTGTTATAAAAAAGAGAAGCAATCGGCGAACGCCAATCATAAACCAAGGTTTCATCTTCATCATTGGTAAAGTTAGCCGTCCCAATATAAAAAGCTTCGTGACTGTTTTTTCCTTGTGCTTCTTCCTCTAAAAAATCAATTTCGATCTTCCCAAAATAGGGACTCATCAATAGCCGTTCGATTTTTTTCAAGTCTCATTAGCTGATTGAATCTTGAGATTCAATTGATCGATTTCGCGATTTTTCATCTCGATCAGTGAATACGTATCAAGATTGTCTAAATAACTTTCAAAATTGATCCGAATATCTTCAGACATCGTTTGTAGAGAGTCCCGACCGTACGCACTGGTTTCTTGTAATAGTTGCTGATACTCTTCCTGCTTTTCTAGTAATTGCCGATAAACTGACGCTAGATAGGCTTCTTCTAAATTTCGTGTGTTGACCATACACATTCTCCTTTGATTCGAAGTAGTAGAACTAACCAGTCTAGCGCCATTTTACTAAGAATGCAAGGCAAAGCTCTATTTTTCTGGATAAATCAAGTCTTCTGGACGAACAGCGTGATACAAAGCAAAGGCGCCATCGAGATTTTGGACATGAAAGCCTGCTTGTTTCAAGATACGTTCTGCTAAGTAACTACGAAGTCCACTATGACAGCTGACAATGTATTCTTTCTCACGGTCTAATTCCGCCAATCGACAGCGTAAATCATTTAAAGGAATATTCAGCGCATCTTTAAAAGCACCGTTTTGCAACTCGCCTTCATTACGAACATCGAGTAAGATTTTTCCTTGTGCAAGTGCTTCTGGCAATTCATGCCATTGGATCGTCTCGCTTAGCCCTTCTGCGACATTCATGGCCACATATCCCAACATGTTCACTGGATCTTTCGCAGAACCAAAAGGTGGCGCATAGGTAAATTCTAATTCCGGTAAATCAAAAATCGTTAGTTGTCCTTTGATGGCTGTGGCTAAACTATCGATTCGTTTATCAACACCTTTGGCACCGACTCCTTGTGCACCATAGATTTCACCTGTCTTAGGATGAAAGATCAGTTTTAACAAAATATCTGTAGCTTCAGGATAGTAACTAGCATGGTCTTTCCCAGAAACATGGACTACTGAGAAAGGTAAGTTGGCTTGTTGGGCCATTCTTTCTGTTAATCCAGTAGAAGCGGCAGCAAGGTCAAAGACCCGCACAATTGACGTACCAAGACTTCCTCGATTGTTACGAACGATTCCCGCTATATTATCTGCTGCTTGTCGCCCTTGACGGTTAGCAGGAGAAGCAAGAGAAATCAACGCATCGGCACCTGTAATTTGTTGTTTGACAACGATGGCATCTCCCACCGCATAGATGGAAGGATCACTTGTTTGGTAGTGTTCATTGACTACGATCCCACCACGCAGCCCTGTTTCAAGTCCAGCCATTTTTGCCAATGTACTGTCTGGCTGAACGCCTACTGAGAGGATCGTTAAATCAGAATCGATCGTTGTGCCATCATCTAATCGTAACTGCTTGCCACCATGTTCAAAAGCAGTGACAGAACGTTTTGTTTGGACATGGACGCCTTGTTTAATGAGTTCATTTTGGATATGCACCGCCATTTCTTCATCTAAAGAAGGCAGGACATGTGGTGCCAGTTCTACAATTGAAACTGCCAGTCCACGTTTTTTTAAATTCTCTGCCATTTCCAATCCGATAAATCCTGCCCCTACTACGACAGCTTTTTTGGGTTGTTCTTCAAGAGCATTCATTACCATATCAATATCCGGTACATTTCTAACAGTATAAACATTTTTGGCTTCTGCTAATCCTGAAATAGCTGGTCTGACTGGTTTTGCCCCTGGGGAAAGAAGCAATACATCATAACTCTCCTGCCATTTTTTCCCGTCAGATAAAACTTCAACTTTCTTTTCATCTGGATAAACGGCTGTGACTTCATGATTGGGACGCACATCTAATTGAAAACGAGCAGCCAATGATTCTGGTGTTTGTACCAAAAGATTCTCTCTCTCACTGATCTCACCAGAGAGATAATAAGGTAACCCGCAATTGGCAAATGAGACATACGGTCCTTTTTCAAACACGACGATTTCAGCATCTTCTTTTAAACGACGTAATCTAGTGGCAGCAGACATCCCTCCTGCTACCCCGCCGACAATAACAATTTTCATTTATTTCCCTCCTACTGTTGGTTCAAACCATTGATTCATCCCACCACGTACATTGATAACATCATACCCCATTTTCTTCAACTCTTTCGTAGCTTGTTTGCTCCGCATTCCCGATTGACAGATGACATAGACAGGCGCTTCTTGTTTTCCTTTAAAACTTAGAATACGTTGAAGTGGAATATTTTTCGCTTGTCTGATATGCCCCCCTCGGTATTCTGCTGGTGTTCTTACATCGAGCAACTGAATAGAACCATTCAATTTTTCTTTTAATTCCGCTGTTGAGATTGATTTGACTGTTTGAAATAGTGACATCTTGATTTCCACCTTTTTATTTTTTGTAAATACCTTATGGGGTATATTCAACACAAAAAAGAGAGAATTGTCAACTATTCAAATTCTAGCTTTTTCAAATCGACATAATTATTTACAAAATATACCTACATAGGGTATCATCTCACTAGAAGCATAAAGGAGGTTTTCAAATGGAAATCAATGACAAGAACATCATCAATCGACTGAAACGAACAGAAGGACAAATTCGCGGCATCCAAAAGATGATTGAAGAAGAGAAAGACTGTATGGCAATTATCACACAATTAAGTGCCGTTCGTTCTAGCATTGATCGTGTCATGGGAATGATCGTGGCAGAAAACTTAAAAGACTGTTTGGAGCATCCAGAAAACAGCGCAGAAGAGCAAGCCAAAAAAATGGAACAAGCAATCAACTTGATCATCAAAAAATAAGGAGAGACTCAAATGAGAGTTGTTTTTCATATCGATGAAACGAGAAAGTGGCATGAAACGATGAATAACGTCAAGAACCTATTGAAAATCGCTCCTGAAACGACGATTGTGGTTAGTGTCAACGGTGAAGGCATCACCGGCTACCTTGATCCAGCAAATGAAGAATTTCTTGCTTTAGGGGTTACCTTCCACGCTTGTGCTAATGCGCTACGTGGCAATCACATCAGTACAGAATCCTTGCCTGAAAAGGTCATCGTGGTACCAGCTGGTATTTTAGACCTCATTGAATTACAAGAAAAAGGCTATGCTTATATCAAACCTTAAGACTACTAGCTTCGAGAGTTAAGCAAGGTTCTCCTATGGAAAATAAAACAATGAGCGGAAATCCATCCCCTCATCAAGTAAAAGAACTCAAACCACTTCCTTGGCTTGAGTTCTTTTATTTGTATTTGAGACATTACTCTCTTAATTCAATAGTTTATGATATTCACGGATATACAAAACGAAGGATTGAAGCAAGCTATAAGTGATCAATCCAAAGATCCAATTGACCCAGATCGCAGGAAGTTCGGGAAACAACAGTAAAAGCACCATGCCTGCGTAAATGACCGCAGTTGCTAATTTCCCATACCATTTTGCCCCATCTAATTTCACATTTTTTCTCAATCCAATGATACCAGCAAAAAACATGAACCCTTCTTTGATCAGAAATAAACCGAATATCCACCAAATCATCGGTCGATACCAAGCCATGGAAAGGATCAAGACCAGTTGCGTCAACTTGTCTGCCACTGGATCTAATAATTTCCCCAATTCCGTGATTTGGTTGAACTTACGAGCAATAAATCCATCTAAAAAGTCAGTGATTCCTGATAGAGCAATCAAGATACCGGCAAGCATAAACGATTGCTCTAAAACAAAGTAAAAATAAAACGGCAAAAGAACCACACGAAAAATTGATAAGAGATTAGGGATCGTTCCTATTTCTTTTCGCCAATTCGAAGTCAGTTTCATCCATGACATCTCCCTAAATAAACTTTGTTCCATTTTAACCTAAATCGGTAAAAGTGCCAATTTTTTCCCGTTGTCTAAAGTCATGAGTAACTCTCCAATTTAGCTATTCACATACTTGGATCGTAAAAACTACTGGAACGACTGTCAAAAAAAGACGAGAGCTATTGGCTATTCCTCTTTAAAACAATGTCTTCATTTAACCCCTAGTCTCTTTTTTCTCGTCGTTCTTTAGCTTCTTTGGATAATTTTTTATGCGCTTTTTTCGATCCTCGCGCTAGATCTCTTTGCCATTTTCTAGTTTGAAAGTCTGTAAACAAATGGTCTAATTCATAACCGACTGGATATAACTTTTCTGCTGACATCTTTAACGTGAGACGTTTTCGTGGGACATTGATTAACTCTTTATCCAAGAAAATCGTAACCGTTTCTTCTGCTGTATCTTCATAAACTAAGGCTTCTTGTTGGTGGACCGCAGAATATACCCGATCCCCTTTCGAAAATTGCTGCACTTGTGTCTTCGTCCTAGGCACGTTTACTTTCGTTGTCTGAAACACTTTTTTGGTTGTCCGATAAGCTTTATGCTGGATATAATATTGGGCTTGTTCGATCAAGGTTTGCGACATGTTCATTTTTTGAGCGATCCATAGCGCTTGGCTTTCTCCTGTTTCCCCCACTTGAAGAAGGTATTTAGGTTTCAATGCTTCTTTATCAAATGCCATTGCGGCTGGAATAAAATCTTCATGATCATTCGCAAATTTTTTGATTTCGCCATAATGAGTAGTTGCAACGATCAATGCCCCTTGTTCATACATGGCTTCCATGATAGCAACTGCTAGCGCCGCTCCTTCATTAGGTTCTGTGCCACTGCCGATCTCATCAAGTAATACAAGGGTATTTCTACTCACCTTGCGTAACATCTCAGCAATATTTTGCATATGACCAGAAAACGTACTTAACGCATTCTCGATCGTTTGCTGATCGCCAATATCCACAAAAATCTCATCGAAAACAGCTAGCTCTGTTCCTTCGGCTGCCGGAACCTGTAAACCAAACATCGCCATCAACGTCAATAACCCCACTGTCTTTAATACGACAGTCTTACCACCTGCATTCGCTCCAGTGATCACTAATCCTCGATAGTCTTTACCAAGTTCAAAGTCTAACGGAACAGCCTTCCCTTGGATCAGTGGATGCCTTCCTTGTTTGATCTTGATGTATTCTGATTGATTGATCCGTGGTGTCACACCATGTATTTCTCGACTATACTTCCCTCTGGCGAAAATGATATCTAATCTAGTAATCGTTTCGATAATCAAATCGATTGCTTGTTCTTGTTCTGCTAAAGCACCAGTCAAATAAGCTAAAACTTGATATTCTTCTGCTATTTCTTCTGCTTTTAACAATTGATAATTCATACTCGCTTTTTCCACAGCCGTTGGTTCAATAAAGACGGTCGTCCCTTTATTTGACTGTTCAATAATCGTGCCTGGCACTTTATTTTTATAACTAGCTTTGATTGGGATCGTATAGTGATCGCCTTTTTGAACAATCATTGCTTCTTGGATCATTTCTTTGTTATGCGGATGTCTTAGAAACTTTAAAAGACGATCCTGGATTTCTTTTTCTGTTAATTGTAATTGTTTTCGTACTTTCCGTAAATTTCGTGAGGCTTCATCACTCACTTTTTGGTTCTTGATTTGTTGATAGATCAACTCTTCGACCATCGACAAATCAGGCATATTCTTACTATACACATGCAACAAGGGTGTTTGATATTGATTTTTTTCAAAAAAACGACGGATCATTCGACTACTTCTTAAAAAGTCTGCATACTCGATCAATTCAGTTGGTGTCAGTAAAAAGCCTTTTTTCACTTGGGAAGTCAACGCATCAATCCGTGTCAATCCCATAAAGGGAACGTGTTGCTGATTTTCTAAGATTTGTCGCGCTTCTTTTGTTTCTTCTTGGCGATTTTTGACTGTCTGTAGATTAGTTTGCGGGGTCATTTCTTCGATACGCTTTTTGCTATATTGTCCAATAGCTCGTTTTTTCACTTCTTCTTTGATTTGATTAAATTGTAATTTATCGATTGTTTGTTTCATATTCTCTCCTTTTTTGAAGAGATACCTGTCCTAAAATAAATAAGACCTAGGAAAAATAAAAAGATGAGGAACATCTCAAATAAGACGCGCCCCATCCCTCATTAATAGAATTGTTGGTTATGAAATGACAGGTATCATCTATAAGCATGCCAAATAAGCTTACGGCTCTATTGGCTATTCAACTTACTACGTTAGATACCTGCTACACTCATCAAAATACCTCATTCATCTAGGTTTTATTTATTTTCAAATTCACTATAGCAAGTTTAGCTGTCACTGTCAATCAAAAACGAAAGCCCTTTATTTCACTCTGGTTAGTTCAATCAAGACCCATGAACAAATCTAAAAAAATTTTCTGGTTGTCAGCAAAGCACCCCGTTGATTTTGCGATCTTCAATAACCCATTTTTAAAATGCTGTTCTTTGTCAAGTGCTAAAAAACGATAAAATAGAAGAACTATTTTACCGTTTTTTAGATTATTTATTAATGAATAACACACTTTACCGCCTTTTTATACCATCAACATATACATGCCCACAGCCACGACAGCTCCGACCATTGGCGCTACTACTGGTATCCATGAATAGCCCCAGTCTGAGTTTCCTTTGTTTGCAATTGGTAGAATCGCATGGGTCAGACGTGGACCTAGGTCACGAGCTGGGTTGATCGCATAGCCAGTTGGTCCTCCTAGGGAAAGACCGATTGCTAAGATCAAACCTCCGACAGCAAAGACATTCGTACCATCGGCAAATGAGTTTTGTCCAAACGCTAATAGTCCTAGTACTAAAACGAAAGTACCGATCAACTCGGTGATAAAGTTCGCTGGATAATTTCGAATGGCAGGACCTGTCGCAAATGTACCTAAAATTGCGCCTTGGTCTTTTGTCACACTCCAATGTGGTAAATACGTCAACCAAACTAAAACAGCACCGACGATCGCACCTAACATTTGCGCAATAATAAACGGAATCACTAGGTTCCAGCCAATTGCACCGGTCATCGCCATCGCTAAAGATACGGCTGGATTCAAATGAGCAGGTCCCATAAATCCGGAAATATAGACAGCCATTGTAACGGCTAGTCCCCAACCGAAAGCAATCACGATCCAACCAGAAGCTTGGGCTTTACTCTTGTTCAAGTTAACCGCAGCACATACCCCATCACCAAGTAAAACTAAAATCATCGTACCAATAAATTCTCCCATGATCTGCGTCATTTCTGCACTCATCTATTTTTCCCCCTTCAATTCACGTAGATCCGACTCTGCGATCAATTCTTCTAAATGAGCTTCTTGACGCTTCTTCTCTTCTGCTGACCAAGCGAAGTAAGACGCAATGGCATCAATGATCGGTTGTTTGATTGCATCAAGTTGATCACGTTCAAACAACAAGTGATTCGTGCGGCGAATCAAGTAGTCGCCTGGTGCTAATACCATTTCTTCTTCTAACCCATAACGTAAACGAGCAGATTCAGCTAAACTTAGTCCTTCATACGGTGTCATTTCTTTTGCCAAAGCAAAAATCTTTTTCGCATTGGTTCCATAAAAATCTGCAATGTATTTTGCATCAGCTTCTGCTAAACCAGATTCAACTCCGATTTTTGTCAATTCTTCCACAGTTTCTTCCAGTTTTGTTGGATCAAAATCTCCTCCAGAAACGGGATAATGTTTCGAATCGATTTCTTTTACTGACATCCGGTAGTCATCTTTCAACAACTGGCGGATTAATTTTAGTGCTCCCTCCGCCATCTTACGGTAGTCTGTGATCTTCCCACCTGATAGTGTCACCAAACCATCCGATTCACGTTCTAATGAGCTACCTCGAGAAATCGAAGAAGGGGCTTTTTCATCACGGCTGTTTTCTAAATGATTCAATACATCCTCTACTTCTAACCGAGAAGCCTTGTTTTCTTTATATTCAGTAACCGTATCAACGACTTTGCTAAAGCTTTTATCTGAAATAGAGCCGTTGTCACCACCGTTATAGTCAGAACCAGAATTACCGATCAATAATGGGCGTAACCCTGCCCAACTTGATTCGATGTCTGCGAGGGTGATGTTTGCATCTGGGTAACGATGATTGATGACATCTAATAAATAGTCCACATCTTCTTGCGTTACTTTTGGATCCGTATAGTCCCCTTGATAGTCCGTATCTGTCGTTCCAAAATACGTTTTATTTTCTCGTGGAATGGCAAAAACCATTCGGCCATCTTGTTTGCCCGTGTCAAAATATGTTGGTTGTGGAACAGGCAGTTTTTTAGCATCTACGACTAGATGAACACCTTTGGTTGGTCGCATCTTAGGTGATACCGCACGTTTGAAATTCAAGTTACGGATTTTATCGACCCATGGACCACTTGTGTTGATCACTATTTTTGCGTGGATTTCCACGACTTGATCCGTTAGCAGATCACGTGCTTTGACACCCACGATTTGATCTCCTTCATATAAAAAGCCAATCGCTTTCATTTTACTTACTAGGTAAGCGCCATCTTCTGCTGCTTTTTTGATGTTATCGATCACTAAACGTGAATCATTGTTCCGAAAATCTAGATAAACACCAGCGCCCTTTAACCCTTCTTTTTTCAAAAATGGTTCTCGTTCTAACACTTCTTCTGGTGTCAGCGTATAGTTTTCATATTTTGTTCCAGTCACATTTGCCAATTTATCGTAGAGATCCATTGCCACTTTGACTGAAAACATATTAAACGTCGTTGCCCCCTCATCTTCATAGATCGGTAGTAACATTGGATTAGGTTTTGGAATGTGTGGCGCAATACCTTGGACCACCGCTCGTTCGCCTACAGTATCTGCTACAACTTCGACGTCAAAAGTTTTAAGATAACGAATCCCTCCGTGTACTAATTTTGTGGAGCGTGAAGAAGTACCTTCTGCAAAGTCTTGCATCTCGATTAGCCCCGTTTTAATTCCTGATGCAGCGGCTTGAAGCGCCACACCAGCCCCTGTGATACCGCCACCAATAATCAGCAGATCCAACTTTTCATGTTGCATTTTTTCAATACTTTCTTGTCTTGTTCCTCTTGAAAACATGACATTCCCTCCCTTTACTCAAATGCTTGTGTTGCTACTACCGCTTTTTTCCAACCGCCATATAATTTTTCTCTACGCTCTTCAGGCATCTCTACTTCAAACATCTTGCCCGCTTCATAAAATTCTCTGATTTCATCTGTATCTTTCCAAAAACCAACCGCTAAACCAGCTAGAAATGCCACACCTAATGCCGTAGTTTCCAGATTTTCTGCTCGTTGGATCGGAATATTTAAAATATCTGTCTGAAATTGCATCAAATATTCATTATTCGCTGCTCCACCATCGACCTTCAAGACTGGTATTTTGATCCCTGTGTCTTCTTGCATCGTATCAATGATATCTCTTACTTGGTATGCAATCGATTGTAAGGTTGCTTTGATAATGTCTTCTTTGGTCGTCCCACGTGTCAACCCAAACATCGAACCTCTCGCAGCTTGATCCCAATAAGGTGCCCCTAACCCAACAAATGCTGGCACGACATAGACTTCATCCTCACTTGTGGAACGTTTTGCTGCCTCTTCGGAATCACTTGCTTTTTGTAACATTTGCAACCCATCTCGCAACCATTGGATGGAAGAACCTGCTACGAAAATGCTCCCTTCCAGTGCATAGTAAACCTTGCCATTGATTCCATAACCAATCGTCGTTAATAGATTGTTCTTGGATAGTTGTGGTTCTTCCCCAGTATTCATGACGATAAATGATCCTGTACCATACGTATTTTTGACCATTCCAGGTTCAAAAGCCATTTGTCCAAACAAAGCAGCTTGCTGGTCACCAGCCATCCCAGAAATCGGCACTTCACTTCCATAGAAATGATACCCTTGTGTATAACCATAAATTTCTGAATTAGAAGTCGGTTTTGGCAGCATTGCTCGAGGAATGTTCAAGAGATCAAGGATTTCCTGATCCCAATCAAGATCGTGAATATTAAACAACATCGTCCGACTTGCATTGGAATAATCCGTCACATGTGCTTGACCGTCTGTTAATTTCCATACCAGCCATGAATCGATCGTACCAAAAAGCAATTCGCCTTTTTCAGCACGTTCTTGCGCTCCCTCTACATGGTCAAGAATCCAACGTATTTTTGTAGCAGAAAAATAGGCATCAATCACTAAACCTGTTTTTTTATGGAAAAAGTCTTGGTAGCCTTCCTTTTTTAAATTATCAGCAATTGATGCGGATTGACGAGATTGCCAGACCACAGCATGATAAATCGGACGTCCAGTATCTTTTTCCCAGATCACCGTCGTTTCACGTTGGTTAGTGATCCCGATGCCTGCGATTTGATTCGGTTTGATCCCAGATTCAATAAATGCTCCTGCAATGACCGACTGTACGGAGTTCCAGATTTCATTCGCATCATGTTCCACCCAGCTCTCTTTAGGAAAATATTGCGTGAATTCTTTTTGCGAACTACCGATATGTCTACCTTTTTTGTCATAAATAATTGCTCGTGAACTTGTCGTTCCTTGGTCAATCGCCATGATGTATGTTGATTCTGTCATTCTGATCTCCTCCATTATCTGCAAACGCTTTCTAAATTTATCTTTATCTTACACCGATTCATTTTTTAGAAACTGCCAAAAAAACATTTATTTTCTGTTTTTTTGACAGTTTTTAATTTTTTGCTTTTTTTTCTTCTTCGATTTTTTGCTTTAACCTTGCGATATCATAGCTTGAAGCAAACTCTGATAAATAATAATAATTTTGATGAGGATCTTCTTGATTAAATGTAATCACTAAATCATACTTTTTTCCTGGTCGTCGATTTTCAATCTCAATTCCACTGATTCCTTTTAGTTCTCTTAACAAAAATTGTTGAAATGCCACTCGATAAATCGGTAATGTTTCAATATCGATTCCGATAGTGACCGATTTCGCAATATAAAAATCGATCATCATAAGAATATTGGCATACTGAATCATGAGATAACTTAAAGCAGCTTCTTCACCTTGTTTAGCAGGTAGTTGTGTCAGCGTTGTTTCTTTCAATCGTTCGAGTAATTGACTAAGGGAGCGGCCTAACATCTTTTTCTGTTGTTGCAGGAGATGCTCTGGCTCATAGATCATCATGACTCCTCGAAAAAAATAAAACTCATTATCGATTTGAGCTAATTGATAACCGACTGCTTTTTCTTCCTTGATCTTCAACTTTCGTGGACGATAGTGCCACAACATCGTTTCTCTAATGTACGTATCTAATACAGCTGTTGGTAATTTTTTGCTTCGGGTTAAATCATATTGATAAAAATGTTCTTCTGATAACACAGCAAACGAGACAAAAAAACTGTAAAACATTAAAGGCTCATAGCCACTGATCTCAGCAGCTGTCCGACTTAAATAAAGTGAAATGACCGGATCAAGTGCTTGATACAAACGATCCTTTTGGTAAAGTATTTTCTTTTCTTTCAATGTAGCAAACGTCGTTTTTTCACTCAATAGCCGTTTACGAGTGATCCCCAGCCAGCAGGCGATTTTACTAGCTGACTCTTGAGAGAATGTCGTTTCTAAGGCTCGCTCCAATCCTAAAATAAGTGGCGCTTTATCAGGCGTCTGTTGTAAGAAAAGGGGACGTTGTGATTCAGAGATAAATTGGAATAACACATAGTAGAAATAACGAACTTGCAATTCCTCACCATAGAGTTGGCCATTTTTGATTTGTAGAGAAAATTCTTGCAGTAACTGATTCAATTCTTTGATCTTACGAAAGACAGAAGATTCACTGATATTAAACGCTGTCGCTAGACGAACGATCGATGCTTGGTGATGTTCTAATAAATAAACAAGCAGATTGAATTTCAAGCTTTGTTGAACTAAGAATAGAATGATTTTTTCTAAGCTGACATCTTCAGCCAACTCTAATGTGACTTGAAATTCATTTCTTTTGATTGCTACTTTCTTCCCCATCATCCTACCGATCATTGGGATTTCTGCTATATATTGATCAAATGATGTTTTAGAAAGATTGACTTGTTCCCTTAATTGATTCGTGCCTACAGTTCCACCATGCAACACCATGTCCCTAAGAATCAGCACTTGCAACTGCTCTTTTTTCTCTAGTAATTGTTCAATCTTCATCGAGCGTATCAACCACCTTTATCAATTGAAGCGGCAACCGATATTCTGGCTGGAAGAATAACTCCCGTTCGAATAATTTCTCTAACGTCCAGCCTTCCTCAATAGCGAGAGTGAATCGATCCAATAAATCGAATATCTCCTCTCGACTTCGCAACTGCGCACCAAGTAATTGTCCCTTTTCATTGCACATCACTTTGATTTTCGCCGTTTCACTATTGGTCGCAGCTAAGCGGGCAAGCAAATATGTTTTACGGACAGTCTGCGGATAAAAAATACTTTCTTCTTCCGTTAGCCCGACACTTCCTAGAAAATAGCCAAACCAATGATTTCCAATTGCTCGGTAGGTTCCCGGATCTTTCGTACGTTTGCCACTAATCGTTTGACTGACCACTTGTGCCGTACGTAGTGCATTATTGACCAAAGAGACATACATTTTTTCTTGAGTCGGTTGGAACGTCACTTGGATCGCATCACCGATTGCATAAATATCCTTCGCTGACGTTTGCAAATACTCATCGACCCAAATCGTACCATCTTCATTTAGCTTCAACTGATCTTGCCAGAGATGATGGTCTGGACGCGTGTGATTCGCTAGCAGAACTAAATCATAGCTTTCTGTTTTTTGATCCGTCACTACGGCCACTTGCTCGTTTTCTTCGAGCGTTTGTACTTGTTCATTCAAAAACAATTGGATATGCCGTTGCAATAACTCATGTGTTAACGGTTCAACCATTTCGGGATCGAAATAACGGAACAACAATGTTGGTCGACTTTCATAGAGATGGATTTCTTTTTGCTGATGATATAACCCTTCTGCTAATTCAAGTCCTACTTGTCCCGCACCAATCACAGCAATTTTTTGTGCTTTCGCAAGACTTTGTTCCAAAGATTCTTTTAAGTGGATATCTTTAACAGAGCGGATCTGCGTACTTTTGTTTCCATTTTTGAATTGCTGACTCGAACCCGTTGCAATCACCAATGTATCAAAAGTAAGCTGTCGCCCATTTTGGATAAACACAGTCTTCGTGGCTATTTCAAGTGAAACGACTTCCGTGCGTACTTGCACATCAATTGCGTATAGCGCTTGCAATTCTTCCTTAGTCAACCAATAAAGTTGCTCTTTACTTGTGAGTTGCTTTTTTAACAGTAAATTGAGTCCACTCGGTATAAACCCAATCTTGTCTTGTTTTTCCAAAAGTATGATCTCACTGTCAGGACAACTTTTTCGCAAAGAAATTGCTGCATAGATCCCCGCAAAAGAACCACCAATGATCACGATCCTCATCCATTTCCCTCTTTTCCAATAGCCTATTTGAAGAGTATCATGTAACCGTTAATGTTTCAAAAAATGTACTCAAAAACGAAGCAAATCTTCGATCATAAGAACAGCCGTGGTGTTAGATCAAGTAGGCAACTTTTGCAGAATAAAAAAATAAGTTCGATTTTGACAATAAAAATCAAAATCGAACTTATCTTCTTTTTGAGAAAGAACTATCGTCCCAGTCTCATTAATCTATTATTAACGAAGCATCAATTACAATAAACTTTTTGTACTCCACATCATAGATTGTCCATAAATATGCTCCAAGTCCTTCTCGCCCCCCATTATAATATTGGGTAAATTCATTATTCCAAAGATAGATTTCCAACCTTTTTTTTTCTGGAAAAAGTTGCTGGTTTATTTCAATAAAATCTTCCTTTTTCCCATATAAATTTTGAGGATTATCCATAAACGCATGTTCATATGTTCCTTTTTCTTCAAAAAATTCTTCGACAGATATTTTTTTGCTATTCATTAACTCTGGATTTACTTGGATAGGATAACCTTTGATTTCATCAAATGAACGCAAATTAGTGTAAATAATCTTTTCCTCTCTTGTTTCCTGATACTTCTTTTCATATTCCCTACTAGTAAACTTTCCATCTTTTGTTTTAATCGCCCAAATTCTAAGCGCCCACAGTCTATTTTTGTAATTAAGAAAAGCTAATGCAACTTCTTGATGACTTATTATCTTTTGATAATTCTCTTCATAAAAAAAAGCATAATTCATAGCAAAACCTTTTTTTCTGAAATTCCATGTTTCTTCTTCTAATAATTCCATTTCATCACTCTCCTATACTTCCCCATACTATTTTCCTTTAATTCCATCATAAAACCTTTTTAATTATAAAATTATTTAAAACTACTTTTTCACAAAAAAAGGAAGAACGAACTTCGAAAAAATCATAAGTATTACATTGTCACTGCTTTTCCAGATCTAAAAAGATATAAAGAAGAAACAAATACTTTGCTCTATGAATAATAGTGTAGTATGGAGTAATCGAACTACAATATGTACTTGATTTTGTTGATTTCCCCTTAAAGAAAAGAGAGCCAAGGAAGTTCTACCCTTGACTCTCCTTTTTTAATCATTTTGTATCATCTACGGGATAAACAGTTCAATATCAATGACCGTAAATCGTTTTTGTTTCTTATCATAGATCGACCATAGATACGCTCCATCATCTCTTCTACCTTCATTATAAAAGTTGGTAAAATCAGTATGCCATTGATAAATGACTAACTCACTTCGATCAGGAAACAGAAGTTGATTGACTCGTCGGAAATCTTCGATTGTTCGATGGGTCTGGAGATAACTACAAAAAGCAATTTGGTATTCCCCACCCTTGGCAAAAAAAGTGGTAGAACTGATTTCATCAGCTTTCATCATTTCGGGATTGACCCGTATGGGAAAGCCGTCATAAGTATCAAATGAGGTTTCTTCCATATAAGTAAGCGTTACTTCTTCAGTTCGCTCGTAGAGTTGTGGAAATCTGATCAATAATGCTTCACGCTCTTTTCTAAGCTCTTTTATCATTTGGTAACGCTCTTGTTTGCGTTCTTCATGATCAATTTGTAGCTTTTTGAGATCTACTTTTCGTCCGACGGCTTGAAGATATTTGATCTCTCCTTGTATATCTCCTTTTATTTGGGCATCTACCTCAGCTTCTATTCTTGCTTCGACTTCTGGGGTTAGTGTGACCTCAACTTTTGGCACTTCGGAAAATTTTTGAGTTAATCCAGGCACAAATTTTGGTGTCCAAATGCACCATACCCGATTAAAATACGTGAGAAAGGCCAGTACTGCTTCTTGATGACTCGTAATCCCTTGGTTATTGTCTTCTTTAAAAAAAGCACAATGGACGGGTTCAATTAAATGATCGTTATACTTATAATAGAACGTTTCTTTTTCTAGCAATTCCATTTCATCATTCCTTTCTTCCTTAGTTACTTTCTATGTATCCGCTTTTATTTTACCATGTTTTTTTACCTCTCATACTCCATAAAAAAATCAATTTTTAGACTTACGTTGTACATTCTTTTTATTTTTTTATAGAAATAGAGGGCAAAATCTGAAGCGACTCCAAACAGTTAGACTAAAAAATCTAAATTTTGGAGGACGTTTCAGATTCCACCCTCTACTTTATAAAGTTTTCTTCTATTGTTAAATTGGATTGTTTTTTGGCAGACTTACTATAATGCTGTAATAAGAAGGCCTACGTCGGAACTGTTTATTTTCGTTTTTTGCTTAACTTTTTCCCTTAACAACTTACTTCTTCAAAGATTCAACGACTTTGATTCCTAATTGATGGGCAGATTGAGGATTCTGTCCGGTCAACAACTGTCCATCTGCATGTACGACCGCTGTAAAAGCTGGTCCTGCTTGATAGTTTGCTCCTTTTTCTTTCAAGGCATCTTCTGTTAGAAAAGGTACTTTGTCCGTTGTTCCATTCGCTGTTTCTTCTTCGTTACTAAAACCAGTGACCGTTTTCCCCGCTAAAATCGGTTGACCAGAAACGTCAACTACAGGAAGTAACCCGACTACACCATGACAAACAGCTGAAACGATTCCGTCATTTTGGTAGATCGATGAAGCAATTTTTCCTAGATCCGTTGCTTCAGGAAAGTCCCACATGGTTCCGTGTCCACCGGTATAATAAATCGCACGATACTCGTTTGGGTCGACTTCAGCTGGACTCAAGGTGCTTCCTAACGCTCGGTTACGGAAATCTTCGTCCTGATAATAGTTCCAATCGATTTCATCCATCGCTTCCAGACTCTTCGGCTCCAAAGGAACATACCCACCTTTAGGACTGACAAAATCAGCTGAGATATTATTTTTGACTAAAGCATCATAAAAATGAGTCAGTTCACTCAGCCACAGCCCTGTTGGACGGTCGGTTCCTTTATATCTTTCCACATTCGTTAAGACGATCAATACTTTCATTGTTCTCTCTTCTTTCTTTACTAATAAATCTTCACTTATCTATTAGTATTTGATTGATAACGGATCTGTAAAAAATTATACAATGGATTAGGTAAATAGAGTTCTTGATATGCTTTTGCAAATGGTTTGGTCACAAGTTCTGTATCGCGATTTTCCATTAATTTGACCGCCCATTCGGGGTCAACTAATAGTTGCTGACCGACTGCAACAAGTTCTGCATCAGATAAAACGGCTTCAACATCTTGGCGATTACGGACATTCCCTACACCCACTAATGGTATTTTTCCTTGCACTGTTTCATGGAGATAGTGAAGCATCGATTGCTCATTGTATTTCTCAGAACGAGCAACACGATCATACGTACTTAATGAAACATGAAGGTAATCCAATTTTGTTTCACGTAATTTTTCCATTAACCATATGGTATCTTCAAAACGGATACCAGGCGTTTCAAATTCTTCTGGTGAAAAGCGATAACCTACGATAAAAGGCTTTGTTGCGTATGTTTCGACAGCTTGAAACACACTTTTCACTACTTCATCAATAAAGCGATAGCGATTTTCTAAGCTTCCGCCCCATTGATCTTCACGACGATTAGAATGTGGCGAAAAGAATTGTTGGATCAAATACGTATTAGCACCGTGTAATTCTACACCATCAAATCCAGCTTCGATCGCTCTTCTAGTTGCTTCACCAAAAGCCTTGATTGTTTCTAAGATTTCGTCTTCTGACAAGGCACGTGGTGTTTCCGCATTAGGTCGTTCTGCAGGGATTGCGCTAGCCGAAACAGTTTGTTCGCCTGATAACGTTGCTCGACTCGTCATACGTCCGCCATGGAAGATTTGTACGATCGCTTTTGCCCCATTTTCTTTGATTGCCTTTGCCAAGTCACTGAGCCTAGGTATCATTTCATCATGCGCTATGCTAAGTTCACCGGGCCAGCCTTTTCCTATATCTTGCACATTCGCAGCCCCTGTAATAACAGCGCCTAGTCCCTTCGAACGTTCTTGGTAATACGTGATCTCATCTTCCGTAATCACACCATTATAAAAACTTAACTGGGTGGTCATAGGTGCCATCATCAAACGGTTAGGTAATGTCACACCAGAAGGAAAAGTGATTGTTTCGTTAAAATTTGCCATGGTGATTCCTCCATTCAGTTCTCTTCGTTTATTAAAACACATAATTAGTTGCGCATACAACTAACTAGATTAAAAAAATTTATTTTTTTTGTAGTTTTTCAGTGGCTGAATTGATTGCTTTAGATAAACATTCACTTTCTACAGATCCTAGAATCTCTTGATATGCATGATGTAGTTCTTCCCAACTACTATCGATTTCTTTTACAAATTCCCGTCCTTGATCCGTCAGATAAACTAATGACAAGCGTCCATCACTGACTGTTTTGATATAGCCTTTGTATTCCAATTTTTCGACAAAACGAGCAATCGTTGAAGGTGCAGAACAAAGTAATTGGGCGATATCCTTTTGTGGTAACCCATCTTTTTCTTTTAAAATCAATAAAATAAACCCATATGTCGGTGTCAAACCCGTTTTCTTAAATGCTTCATCTGCCATTTTATTCAACAGGCGATCTAATTTTTTCATACTAAAAAACAGACAATCATTTAACGCTTGTTCAATCGGTTTTCCCATGTTTTCTCCCCCTAATATCCGCGTAACATATCATAGTATGATTTTTGTTATTTGTCAAAAAAGGCTGTAGTAACAAGGGAAAACAAGAGCATGTAAAATTCCTAGAAAGAATAATATAACCTGTTTTAGGGGATATAAAAACGCAGAAACAAGATTCAAGCACCTTCAAACAATGGGCTGCACCAAAAATTTGAAATAAGATAAGTAGAGAACAGATACGGCAAAAAATTGTCTTGGTATTTTTTATCATTTTTGAAGTCTTCTTACTTTCTTGATGTTTCATACTGTTATCTTTTCACATGCTCTCCTTGTTGAAGAGAGGTCTTATTCCATTCATAAAAGAATGATTCAAAAAAATTGTCACTAGGTACCGCCGAATAAGAAAAAAATGCGACTGATTGGTTTATACTTTTTTCAGATAAACTACTTTGGCACCTAATAATGAGACACCGATATGCAAAGTTTCAGCAACTGCAGGTACGCTTTCACCAAAAGGCAATACGCTGACACGATTGATGATGACCCCTATGATAAATACAAGGACGGTCAGCCAAGTTCCCTTTTTTACCCATTGCTGGTCACTTTGTCTTTGATAGATTTTTACAGTTTGGGCACGTAACACGCCAAAGATGAACCCCAGCAAAACAGACAAAACAATAAGGATAAGGGTATGGTTAGTCTTAATGATTTCTTGCCAGTTGCTTATGATTAAATAAAGTCCAACTAATACAATGATAATTTCACTTTTCATCGTGTCTTTGATTGCTCTTTCTTTAAGTAATCTCTGTAAAATAAAGAGAATCAATACTAACACAATGAGATAATTTTGTAGATGTTCCACGTTTTATTCTTCTTTCTTTCCTGAAATTCCTGAATGCCGTGTATTGATTATTTGGATTCGTTTATTTAACAATCGGGCTCGTAAAAAGTTCCTGATGATCAAACAAAGCCACACAATGAAATAGATACTCACAAAGGTTAGCGTGTATCTCTCAAGATGAACAGACACTCTTCCATTTAACAGCACCAACAAGAAATAACTAAAGGCATACGTACTAATAAAATGCAGCAGTATAATCTGAAGATAATTAAGCTTCTCAATTCGCTCGATCAGCGATACTACGCCAATAAAAGCCGAGAGAAAGAAGACAAAAAGAATCTCATTTCTCGTGATCTCATGGGTTTGTGAAACTAATTTGAACAGCAAGAAAGCAAAGCTTCCAATACCAATACTTCTCATCATACGTTGTATCAATTTCATCGGGCTCTCCTTTTCATCTTACCAGCTATCAGGTACATTTATTCTACAAGGTTTCCTTCTTGAAGCTAGTTTGATTGTCATTTCTTGCATTTTTCTTGTCACTTGTTGCGAAAAGTCTGATCGATTTTTTCTTTTAATGCTTTGGAAAAATAACGGCTAACGAGTAACTCTTCTGTATTTTGTAATGTGACATAGAGATTTCCATTTAAAAGCGACGAATTGATTTCTTTAACCATATAGATATTTAAAATAGTCGTTTTCGATATTTGGATAAATGGTTCTGGGAGTTCTTTCATTAACTGAGCTAGTGTCAATCTTCGCTCATACACTTCATTTTCCGTATAAAAGAAACATTTGCGATCAAGGTATTCGATATAAAAAATCGAGAATAAATCTAAATAGACATCTCTTTCTTTTTTATAGTCTCTCACTAAAATAGTTTCCACTTTGTATTTCTCTAAAATATCAGCAATCGAAGTTAAAAATGGTACCTTTTCATGAACTTGAAAAAGTACCATCTCCTCTTGTTTTTTTGGAATCAAATCAAACAATACTTTCATCATGGTCCTCACACTTGTCTAAATTTCTTTTATCATACTCTTTTTTGAGGTGTTCGGACAAGTCATTTATTTGCTCGTCTTCAAAACAAAAGCTTCATAAGGACGTAAATTCAGTTTGCCTGTTGGTATCTGTTTTTGTGGATAGTTTGAAATGACTAGTGTCATCGCTTGATCAGCCAATGTGTATGGCTGATTTTTTTCAGACATATTGCAAACGACTAACCATTGTTCATTATTCAACGTCCGATAATAGGCAAATACGTCATCGGGCGTATCTGTTACCAACTGATAATCTCCCCAGACGATGAGTTCATTGTTTTTCCGTAACTCGATCAATTGCTTATACGTATAAAAAATAGAATCTTTCTTTACTAAGGCTGTTTTCACATTGATCGTTTGGTAGTTTGGATTGACGTGTAGCCAAGGAGTTCCTGTGGTAAATCCAGCATGTTCACTATTATCCCATTGCATCGGTGTACGCGCATTGTCACGCCCTTTTGCATTGATCGAACACAAGATTTCTTCCGGAGTAAATCCTAAAGTTAACCGTTCATGATACATGTTGATCGTTTCAATATCTTGCGCTTCAGAAATATCCTTGATCGGGTAGTTTGTCATCCCGATTTCTTCTCCTTGATAAATATAAGGTGTCCCTTTCATCATATGAAGCAAAATCGCAAACATTTTACCACTTTCTTCTCGATAATCTTGATCATTCCCCCAACGTGAGATGATCCTTGGCAAATCATGGTTATTCCAAAATAGACTGTTCCATCCTTCATTCCCTAAAGAAGTTTGCCATTTTGATAATACCTGTTTCAACTCAGGAATACTTAATGGTTTTAAATCCCATTTGTCTTTTCCTGCCTGTTGATCCAAACCGACATGTTCAAATTGAAAGATCATCGATAGTTCATTTCTCTTGGGATCAGAATAAAGCTTGGCAATGTCCGTGGTTGCTCCCCAAGTTTCGCCCACTGTCATCAGATCTTTGTTTCCAAAAGTAGCTTGATTCATCTCTTGTAAATAGTCATGAAGTTTGGGACCATTACTTGTTATTTCTTGATCAGGTAACTTCCCAATCGTATCGATCACGTCCATTCGGAAACCACCGATTCCCTTGTCGATCCAAAAGTTCATCATCTGATAGATCTCTTGACGTAAATGGGGATTTTCCCAGTTTAAATCTGGTTGCTTTTTACTATAAAGATGTAAATAATACTGACTAGTTGTTTCATCAAACTGCCAAGCGGAGCCACTGAATATCGACCGTAATTGATTAGGCTCATTTCCATTGATTGGGTCACGCCAAATGTAATAATCCCGATACGGATTTTCTTTACTTTGACGAGCTTCGATAAACCAAGCATGTTCATCTGACGTGTGGTTGACGACGAGATCCATAATGATTTTTATTTCACGTTTCTTTGCTTCTGCAATCAGTTCCTCCATATCAGCCATCGTGCCAAATTCGGCCATGATTGCTTGATAATCACTGATATCGTAACCATTATCGTCGTTAGGAGATTCATATACGGGAGATAACCATATCGTATCGATCCCTAAATAATGCAGATAATCCAATCGAGTGATCACTCCTTGTAAATCCCCGACTCCATCCCCATTCGTATCTTGAAAACTATGAGGATATACTTGATAGACAACTGATTGATGCCACCATTTTTTCTCCATACTTTCCTCCATTGGTTAAAGATTATTGATCCCTCGAAAAAATTGTAACGCTTTCAAAAACGAGAGTAAATAGCCATTATTCTCCTTATTTCTTTCACCACGCCTAAACCTTGATGCTATCGTCTTTTACTTTCAGTTGTTACCGATAACAATTTTTTCCAAAAAAGAACCCTGGCATTTGTTTTCTCGCTAACAATAGCGAGATCTCCATTTGCCAAGGTTTTTTTACTTGTCACACATCATAAAAATTAATCAACTAAATCAAGTTAACTAATGTTCAGTATCCACATGAAGCCAATAAAGACAAAGAATAACAGATACATGATCGGTGATACTTCTTTTCCGCGTTTTGCTGCGATCATAGTAATTGGATAGAAGATAAATCCTAATGCGATCCCATCAGAAATACTGTAAGTTAACGGCATACCGATCAAGATCAAGAAAGCTGGAATGGCGATCTCTAACTTGCCCCATTCGATTTGACGCAACGATTGTGCCATCAATACACCGACAATGATCAGTGCTGGTGCTGTTACTTGTGAAGTCACTACTGATAGCAAAGGTGAAAAGAATAAACCGAATAGGAATAAGATCCCGGTCGTTACTGCAGTAATCCCAGAACGGCCACCAACAGCGATTCCGGCAGAAGATTCAACGAAAGCCCCAACTGGTGAAGTTCCTAATAAAGAACCTGCAAGCATGGCTGTTGAATCAGAAGCCAACGCTTTCCCAACACGAGGCATTTTGTTATCTTTCATAAAACCAGCTTGATTAGCTAAACCGACTAACGTTCCTGCTGTATCAAAGAATGTAACTAATAAAAAGGTTAATACGACTACCCACATTTGTAGTGAGTTGATGTCTCCGATATGTTTCAATGCAACTAAGAATGTTGGCTTTAAACTTGGTGCAGCTGAAACTAATTGAGAAGGCATAGGAATAAGTCCAGTCACTAATCCAAGAATTGTGCTAGCTACCATCCCAATAAAAATACCTCCTGGAACACGTCTTATCAATAAGATTGCTGTCACAACTAACCCAAAAATCGTCAACCATGTTGAACCTACGCTTAGTGATCCTAACCCCACTAATGTGGATTCATTTGAAACGATGACTCCTCCTTCATTCAAGCCAAGGAAAGCAATAAATAAGCCAATCCCACCTGAGATCGCATATTTTAAATCAGCTGGAATTGCATCAATGATCATTTCACGTAATTTGAAAATCGTGATTAAAATAAAAATCAAAGAAGCAACGAACACGCCTGCTAAAGCTGTTTCCCAAGGAATCCCCATTCCCAAACAAACGGAATAAGCAAAAAAGGCATTAATCCCTAATGCTGGCGCAGTACCAATCGGGTAACGTGCTAAGACCCCCATTAAAATACAGCCGATCGCACTTGCTAATGCTGTAGCCGTAAACACCGCACCTTCGTCCATTCCTGATGCGCCTAAAACTGTTGGATTGACAAATAAGATATATGCCATTGAGATAAATGTTGTAAAGCCTGCAAGTATTTCTCTTCTGACGGTGGTACCTAATTTTTCAATCTCGAAGTAGGAAAGTAGTTTTTCCTTCATCTTTCATCCCCCTAAAACCGAACATTTATAAAAAAGTCCCTCAAAATTTTGAATTATTTAAAAACAACGTGTTTAATCATATACTAAATCAGAACATAAGTAAACAAAAAAGTCGGATTTCAAGCAAAATCCGAACTTTAAGTTTTTTTGATCGTTATGAACTGATTTAACAGTTTTTTTAATAGAAAAGGAGCATTTCAAACAAAATAGCGTACCAAATCGGTTTGCTTTAGCTATTTTTTAGCTGCTCTTTTCCGATGCGTTTTTGTTCTTCAGCAATGAATCCCTTGATGTCACTTTCTGCCGAAAAATATTTACTAATTTCACTAGAATTAGTCAACGAATTCAAGCCGCCATATCCTGTATCTACCATTTTCCCCCAACCTTTTGTTGGCTTTTTCCCTGTCTTCAAGTTTTTCATACGGATTTTTTCACTTTTTTCTTCTCGTCGTCTCTGTGAATATTCTTCCATTTTTGCGATTAGATTCATGACAGTCTCTCCTTTCCTTCAAAAATTTGTTATTCATTTATTTAAATTCCTTGTCCTGTGCATCTCCTTTTCAAACACCAGGACCTCTTCTGATTTCAAACATTACAACTTACCGATCACAAAATAGTTTCCTTCTGGATCAGAAAAGTTGAACGTCTCTACGCCATTGTTCTCCATGATTTCACCAGCATTCTCTATTTTTTGATAGATCTCCTCAAATTGATCCGTAAAGAAAATGATCGAAGGAGTCGTACCTAACACTTCTGGCGAAAATCGTTGGACAAAAACTTTTGGAAAAATCCCTAATTCAAATTCTGGTGAAAGTTGCACGATCGTACTTTGAAATTCTTCTGGTAACTCAATCGTTTCACTAACTGTTGCGCCTAGAGTTTCGACAAAAAATTGACTAAGCACTTCAACATTTTCTGCATAAAGCATGACTCTGGTTTTACCGATCATCTCTGATCCTCCTTTGATGGTGTTGATCCTTTTCATTAAGTATATCATGAAAGCGGATAATCAAAGAATTCTCGGTTTAAGAATCGAAAAATCCGACAAGATTTGACAGACTGTGACGATTCTTTGTCAGTTTGTCTTGTTTTGATAAGATTTGATGGCACAACAGTGAAACGAAACCATTCAAAACTACACTCGTTAGAGAAAACAAGATCACATAGAAAAATCCCTCGTTTTTCTATGTGATCTTATTGGTTGAGCTACTTTTTCTTCCTACGTTTCGCTCCTACTTCAAATGTTCATTTCTGGATGTTCCTTCGTTAGCGTAAATGTTTTCCCTTCTACGCCAAATGTTTGTTCCACGCGTTTTTTCAATTCTGTCATTGCTTTTGCGCCACGTGATGCTTGCTCTTTTGTGACTGATTCAATAACCAAAATGGCTTTAGTCGTGTCTTCCGTCAACATTGTCCGTTGCGCTTCTCGCCAGTTGAAACTGCGACAGATTGCTCCTTCGTTATCGTAATAAATGATTTCTTCTGGTAAAGCTGGTGCATCAGCTTCTGCTCCTAGAGGTAAGAAACTTTCACCACCATGAGCTTTTCCTAGATGAAGATCCCCTTTGATTTTTTCTTGATCTTCTCCTCCACATGGCACACCAAATGTTAGAGAAATACTGTTATAGATATCGACTAATGGGTTGATAGGGAAAAATTCACGTTCTTGGCTAGCTCTTTTTAATAACGCTTCAATCGATGAACGGGCTCCTTTTTTGGTTTTAAAATGTGAAAAAGCTTGACGCCATTGGGCAATGACTTCATTTTGACTGAATGTTTCTTCTGTCAAATATCCTCTTGCTTCTTTCGCTGCATCATTCAATAGTTGATGGAATTGTTCTTCTTTGGCTTTATCTACATGATTATCGATACCTTCGACTACCAAAACTTCAATTGTTGCTTCTGGAAAGACTTCCCAAAAATTTTGTTCTGCGATGATTTTTTCCATGTTTCTACTCCTTTTATTTCTGTAAATTTTTGACATATAGATAATCTGTCTGAGCATCATCTCCCATATAAAAAATATGTTGGCTATGATGTTGGAATCCATGTTTTCTATAAAAAGCTAAGGCAGGATAGTTATGTTCCCATACCCCTAACCAAATCGCCTCTTTTTGTTTTTCTTGCGCTTTTTGCACAGCAAATTCGATCAATCTAGATCCAATCCCTTTAGATTTAAATGGCGATCGGACATAAATACGTTCGATCTCTAAAAATCCTTCTCCCATTGCTTCTGTTTGTGCTTGCCCTATATTTAATTTTAGATAGCCAGCAATCCGGTCATCTAGTACTGCCCAATAAAATTCTGACTGTTCCTCTTGTAGTTCTCGCCTCAATTTATCGAGCGCATAAGCTTCATCCAAATAGGTCGTCATCAATTCTTCACTGTTGTGTTCACCAAAGGTAGCTTGATAGGTCTCGATACTAATTGCCTGTAATTTTTCTACTTCCGTTTCTTTGATCCCTACGATTTCGATTGTTTTCACCGCTCCAGTCCTTTCAATAAATTCTTTTGTTTCCTTTTTTTATATAATGCCAATCTTCACTCACATTTTTCCGAACTTTTTGCAAAAGTGTGTGTAATTGCAAAACTTCTTGCTGGGATAACCCTTTGACAGCTACTTGATTGGAATAATGATGCTCTCGAAGGATAAACGGATAGACTTTTTTTCCACGATCCGTTGGGTAAAGTTTTTTTATCTTTTTATTTTTTTTATCTGGCATGCTTTTTATCAGGTCTTTTGCTATCAATTTTTTCACCGCACGTGCCGTTGTTGTTCGGTCAACGTTGATCATCTCAGCTAACTTTTCTTGAATAATGCCAGGATGTTCACAGATTCGTACTAAATACAGATATTGTCCTCTTGTCAAATCAACTTCTTGAAACTCAATGTTACTAATCGAGTCCAAGGCACGGGCAATTGCTCCAATCTCTCGAATGATTTCGTCCATTTTAGCCCTCCCTTACCTAGCTTTAGTATGATTTTACTCTTTTTTATTGCATTTGCAACAAAAAATCACTAAAAATAAAAAACTACCTTCCCTGATCAATCACAATAAGGCAAGGTAGCTTTTTCTAAAATCAATAGTTGCTCTTTGGTCGTACGTTTCAGCGAGAGTTTTGGTAAATCATTTAAGTGGAAGAATTTCATATTAGAAGTTTCATGGTTTGCCACAAACGTACCTGACAAGATAGCGCAAGAAAAAACAATTTTATAATACTGAAAGGCTTGAGGGATGTCTGTGCGCAGATTCGTATCAAATATCGCTAATAATTGACCTACTTCTACCTCTAATCCAGTTTCTTCTTTGACTTCTTTACGTATATTTTCTTTAGGAGACAAACCAACTTCTGCAAATCCTCCTGGTAATGACCATTCTTGTGTTTTTGTATCTTCGATCAATAGAATCTTCTCGTCTTGTTTGATCCATGCACGTACGTCAACTTTTGGTGTTGGATATCCTTCATGAGCTTCTATTAGGCTTGTCCATTCTTCCTTTGTTTCCAATCCCACTTCACTCAGCAGCTTCAACGAGATTTCTTGCAGCTCTTCATATCGTTCTTTGTCAAACACGTCTTTCCCATAAAGCAATCCAGCTTGAGCAATCGCTAGTAAGCGGCGATAATCGTTTAGTCTGTTTTCCATTCTACTCACTCCTCTCACATGACTATCTTTTTACTTATTTTAGTATAAGTCAAATTTTTTAGCTAACTTCTACTTTAAATAAACGAAGGCTGATTGAAGTAAAAAAATCCAAAAAACTCATCCTTTATTTGATATTGTGCCTTTTTTCATTATACTAATGGTAAGCGCTATCTAAAATAATCAGGTTTCATTATGAAGATGCGGCGAAACGAGTGTCTTCCTCACTTGTCATACTTAACAAAGAAAGGTTGATCCGATGTATTCTTTAATGAAAAAAATCATTACTGAAAAAGATATCAAACGCCAAGTCTCTTTAGTGGAACTATTACTGAATCACTCGCAAATAACTGTGAACGAATTGGCCGAAGTTGTCAATACCACAGAGCGTACGATTTTTTCTGATCTTCAAACAATCAAAACCCAATTACCTAAAGGCTGGCTAATCAATAGTGACCAATCAGGGATTCAACTAAAAAACGAACAGAATCTCCTGACAAATGAACTGTGGGAAATTTTTCTGACACAGTCGATCAGTGTCCAATTATTGAAAGAATTATTAACGATTAAAGAAGTCGCTACCCCCACCTTTTTAGCACGTAACGGCTTGTCTTACGAAACATTGAATCGTCATGTCAAAAAATTGAATCAACAATTAGTCGTCTATGAATTACAGATCGAACAAAACCGCCACCGTTTGTCGTTTTCAGGTGAAGAAGAAACCATTCGGCTATTTTATCATCGGTTACTTATGCCGTTTACCCATAACAACTATTTTTTCGAGGATTACTCGATCCATGAATCACACTACTTCCGATTTCTCAAACGTTTACGACAAGCTGAGTTAGCTGTTGATACCGAAGAGATATTCGGGATTTGTTGGTTTTTTATCAACACGATTCGGATCAAAGCTGGTTGTCGAATCCCGACTTCATTGTTTTCTACCCAGGATCAATTATTTTTACTCTATGCTCCTGAATTAGAAAAACTGTACCGAACTGAAGGGGTCTATCTTAAAGATAAAGAAGCAGCGTTTGCTTTTTCCTGTTTTCTTGACAGTTGGAACTATAACAACTCTTACCCGCCTATGATCTTGGATATTTTACACCGTCACCCTGCAGAAACAAACATTCGTGAATTTGTAAATCGTCTATCAGAAAGCTTAGCTATCAAAGAGTTAGAACAAACAAACTTACCGGAAAATTTGATTTTACTACTCCTGAAATACTATGAATCACCGTTATTGATCGAACAAACAACCAAACAATATCACTATTATTTAAAAGAATATGAACAAGAATACCCAGAGTTATATTCTCATAAATTCGCTTTGTTGCAACAAGTTAAAGAATCGACGAGCATGGTCAAAAAGGTCACCAATGAGACTTATTTCTTTTATTTACTTTCTTTATTGATCCAACAGACACTTTTAGCCGTGCAGCCGTATCAAGCAACGATTTATTTTATTTTTCAAGGGGAACCTTCATGGAAAGCTTTTTTGCAACAAGAATTAAATGCTTATTTAGGCAAACGAGTGATCTTGGAACCCATTGAATTGAGTCAATTGTCAGATATCACTATCAAGAAAAATGATTTATTAGTTTCAAATATTCCGATCGATACACCGCCAATGCCTGTCATTTATCTTTCAACGATCCCGACAAAAAATGAATTGGATCGTTTAAGTGACTTATCGTTGCGATCGTATTTGTAACTCACACTTAGTTTTTTTATGCTCTGTCTTAACATCGATCAATGATCAAGTAACTAACAAAAGCTTATAAATGTCTATTTGGTAATGGCCAAAGAGTACGTTTATAAGCTTTTATTTCCTGTTTGTGGTGGTACTTTTTACGTGGGTAACTCAGCATTTCTTTTTTTGGCGATCATCTTACTGATCCGCTTTTCGATCTCAACGATTACAAAAAGTATTAGAATATTTAGTAAGATCGGTAGTTGCTCTGTCAGGGAAAGACTTGTTGTCCCAATTAGCTGTTGTGCGATCGGTAAGTAAATCACTCCTGCTTGCAAGAGGACCAACATCCCGAGTGACAAGAACAACGCTTTGTTTTCAAATAAACTACGATTCAATGAAGGATCAAGTAACTCGCGGCAATTGATCATATACACAGCTTGAGCAGCTACGATATTTTGTAAAAGCATGGTTTGTTGGAGCGCTTGTCCTTCAAAGCTCATTGCTAGTAAATAAGCAGGAATCATGATCAGCAATGACACATAAAAGATTCGGAACACACTGTAGCGGGTGAGAATCCCTTGCTTTGGATCTCTCGGTGAGCGACTCATCGTGTCCTTACCAGCTTTTTCAAATCCTAAAGCATAGGATAACGTGATCGTAGTAACCATGTTCACCCATAAAATTTGGACAGGTGTCAGTGGTAACGGCTGGTTAACGAGTAGTGCCCAAATAATGACCAGTCCTTGGGCTAAAGCTGTTGGTAAGAAAAAATTGATTGTTTTTTGAAGATTGTCGAGAATCCTCCGCCCTTCTTTGACCGCTTTAGCGATCGTATGGAAATTATCATCACCCAGTACCATGTCCGCTGCCTGCTTGCTCACTTCACCCCCTTTGATTCCCATAGCGATTCCTACATCAGCACGCTTCAAAGCTGGCGCATCATTCACACCGTCACCCGTCATTCCAACGATTTCTTCATTTTTTTGAAGAGCATCCACGATCCGTAACTTGTGTTCCGGTGTCGTTCGGGCAAATACATCTACTGATTTCACTTGTTTCGCTAGTTCTTCATCGGATAAACGATCAATGTCAATTCCTTCTAACACGTTTTTTGTGTGTTTGAGACCGATTTGTTCAGCAATTGCCTGCGCAGTGTCTTTATGGTCTCCTGTGATCATTTTCACCGAGATCCCTGCATTTTGACATTCTTTGACTGCTCGGATCGCACTCTCTTTTGGTGGATCGATAATTCCTGCAATCCCTACAAAGGTCAGTTCATTCAATTGATCATGTCCCAATTCTTGATCAGGAGCAAGTGTCTTATAAGCAAAGCCTAAGACTCGTTGTCCTTTTTGGGCGAGTTTCATCGCTTCCTCTTGCCATTTTCCGACTTGTTTCGGTGTCAAGTTCGCTTTTGCTAGTAATACTTCTGGTGCCCCTTTGACATAAACAATCGCATGTTCCTGTTTGTCATGCATTGTTGCCATGTATTTATAGCTTGAACTAAATGGGATTTTTCCTTTGACTGGCTCCAAAGGTAGTGATGCTTTTGCCGTGTAACGTAGTAAAGCAAGTTCGGTCGGGTTTCCTGTTAATTCGGTCACGTTTTGATTTGCTTTGGTTTGGATCTCTTGGCAGTTTTTCATGATTGCCAACATGGTTTCTTCTTGATCCGTCACTGTTTCGACAACACTCATTTCGTTTTTTGTCAGGGTTCCTGTTTTATCCGAACAAATCACGGTCATAGAGCCAAGAGTTTCCACAGAAGGCAAGCCTTTAATGATCGCTTGCTCTTTAGCCATTTCGTTCACACCTAAAGAAAGGATCATCGTGAGTACTGCTGGTAAACCTTCCGGGATCATCGAAACGATCAAAGCAATAATCGTTGAAAATAAGAAGTTCATTTCCAAGCCATATCTAAATGTCGTGAAAAAGAGTAAGAACAAGCTAAGGAAAAGAATCCCACGAAAGATCTGCTTGTTTAGTTGGTTGATCTTTTTAACGAGTGGTGTAGTTTGTTGTTGGACTGATTGTAGTGCCTGATTGATTTTCCCGATTTCAGTGGTATCTCCCGTTTCGATGACCACACCAATCGCAGTCCCTGTTTGAACTAAGGTACCAGAAAATGCCAGATTCTTCTGATCTCCGGTTGAGACAGTTGTCGTCAATCGTTCGCTAGTCTTTTCAACTGCTTCCGACTCCCCCGTCAATGCGGCTTCTTCTACCATGAAGTCATGGACCTCAATCAAGCGAACGTCTGCAGGTATAACATCGCCTGCTTTCAACGCTAACAAATCACCTGGTACTAATTCCTTAGCTGGAACCAATTCTTTGATCCCTTCTGTGAAAATCACCGCGTTCTGTCCTAAAAGTTTTTCTAAGCCGTTTAACGCTTCCTCAGCCTTTCGCTCTTGCCAATAACCAACAAAACTATTGACGAGAACGACTGCCAGAATAATACTGCCTTCAATCACTTCTCCTGTAAAAAATTTTAACAAAGAAGCAACCAATAAGATAATCATCAATAATTCTGTCAAATGCTTCAAAAACTTTCGTAATGGACTAACTTTCTTTTTTACTTCTATATGATTATAGCCGTTTTCTTTTAAACGACTGATACGCTCATCTTGGTTTAGCCCATCTGGAGTCGTTTTGAGTGTCTTCATCACTTCTTGGGCTGTTTCTTTATACCAGACCATCGCAATCCCTCCTCTTTCGGTTGTGATACTTTTATTATAGGTAGGAGAGACTTGATTTAACGTCAATTATTTCAGAGGGCCCTGAAAAAAATAGGGGAAAAATATCGAATCATTTTGGAGAGGTCTGACGAATCCGTTGATAGATCAAGTTCAAGGCACCAAACCAAACAACGGAAACTACGGGAATCACACGAGTAGTTGGTTCAAAAAACAAACTGATTCCTACCAAACCAAAAAAACATAGAATGAGTCGATCTTTCCATTTTTTCAACTGACTTTTCGTTAATTTTAGATGGGCAAATAAAATAGCTGACCAGACAAATAAGAACGAAATCGTGGTCATGCCTGCAAGTAATTGAAATAAAATCCGACTATCTGATACAAAAAAGTGTAAACAAAGTCCTAATAAAAACATGCCTCCAGTAAATAAGATACCGTGCAAGGGCACACCTCGAGAAGATAATGTTAGAAACCATTTGGAAAGATTTTTTTCTTTTGCCGTATTATATAAGATACGACTCGTACTATAAATGGCACTATTCGTGGAAGAAAGGGAAGCAACCAAGATGATCAAGTTGATGACTCCTGCCCCTTTGCTACAATGAATGAACTGTAACATCGTGACCAACGGACTTTCTTTTAAATCTAAAGATTGCCAAGGAACGACTAACAAAATCGCCACGATCGTTCCAATATAGAAAAAGAGGATACGTGCGGGTAAACATTGGATCGCTTTTTTAAGGTTTTTCTGTGGATCTGCTGTTTCGCCCACCGTTAAACCGATCATTTCAACTCCGGCAAAACTAAATAAAACCATTGGAAAAGCAGCAACTAAGCCGGTTAGTCCAAATGGAAAAATGGTTTGGAGCTGATCAAAATTTTCTCTGACACCAATTCTTGGTGACTTGAAGTACAAAAAGCAAACGCCAATCCCTAAAAGAATAAATAATAAAATCCCAAAAATCTTGATAGTTGAAAACAAGGATTCCAACTCACCAAACCAACGAACCGCAACTACGTTAATGATCACTAAGGCAATAAGTGCGAAGATCCCACTGATTAAGGGAGAGAGTGCTGGTAACCAAAAGCGGATATATAAACCAATCGCTGTCAATTCGGTCAATCCAGCACCCATCCAACATAACCAATACGTCCAGTTGACTAAAAATGCCCATCGTTCGCCTAAATAGTATTGGATGAAATCGCCGATCGATTGAAACTCATTATTGGATAAAAAGAGCTCACCCATCGCATACATCAACCCATAAATAGCGAGGCCGCAAACAAAATAAGTAAGCAAGACAGCAGGTCCCGCCAACTTGATTGCTTTGGCAGAACCTAAGAATAGTCCAGTCCCGATCGCACCTCCTAGCGCAATCATCTGGATATTCCGGTTCGTCAAAGTTTTCTTCATTGTGGTTCTTTCCATCTTACTCACCTTTTCTTTATTCTTGATTCAATTTTTGTTGGACTTCTTGTTCCCATGATGGTTTTCTGATTTTATCAATACATAATGGGGCAATGAATAAGATCAAACTAATCACCGTTACTGCGAAAAAGTTGATCAACGTTCCAGCTTGCATCGTCAAACCTACCGAACAGCCAATTGCTGCAAAAAGAACAAGTACAACGATCCATGCACCTAAATCACCCTTACCACCTTTTTTACCGATTCTAAATGGTCGGGCAAGTTCAGGTTTGGCTTTTCTTAATTTCAAAATAGCAATCCCCATAATGACATATACAATACAATAAATCACTGTCGTGGAGTTCACTAACATCAGAAATGCCTGATTGACACCTGGTATCAACAAATAAAACAAAGCAAAGATCGAAATAATCGTTGATTGTGTTAAGATTACTGATTTTGACACATCAAATTGGTTCGTTTTCCAAAAATTGAATTTTGGTGGATATGCTCCTTTTCTCGCACTTGCAGTGACTGTTTTGGCTGGTCCTGAAGCCCATGCAGATAATTGGACAGCTACACCTACAAAGACTAATAGACTGAAAATATTAACGATGATATGTGGTAATCCTAGAATCTGACAATAGATTGAAATGGATTGCGCAATATTATTCAACTCCATTTGGCCTTTAGGTACCACATTTGCTACGACTAACGCATTCAACGTATTCACAAAGAAGAGAAAAATCAATGCAGCAAAGATCCCTTTAGTATAAGTTTTTACAGGATTTTTCAAACGGGTGATGTAGACAGATGACATCTCGATCCCCGTAAAGATAAACATGATTGGTGCAAAGTAAACGAATGATTTCGCTGTTTCTGCATCAGGGATCAATTTAGCCCAAGAAAAATGACCTAATGTTGCATGTGGTTGGATACCGACTTTGATCCATGAAAAAATACCTAAAAGAAGCATAATTGCTAATGGAATATATAGACCTAACCAAACACCGGTCTTCCCACCAATTTTAGCCATATCAAATTTCAAATTTAATAATGTAATGATCCAATACACGACTAGAATAACGATCAAAGTAAATTTACTATTCAACCCTAAAGGAACGTTATCAATCATATTACCCAATAAAGGTGCTAGCGCTGAAGCGACCATCACCATCCCTGGAAACATTTGGACCCATAAAAGCCATGAGACAACAAAGCCCCATTTTCGTCCTAAAGAATTTGAGACCCAGAGTTCTGGTCCACCTTTTTGGGGAAACATCCCAGCAAATTCACCTGAGATCAACGAAATAGGAAAAGCATAAAATAATACCGCTACAAGCATATAGAAAAGCATCGTCCAACCCGTGGCTGCAACATCAGGAATGTTCCGAACACTAGCAACTAAGGCACAAGTCATACCGATGAATGTCAGTGTAGTGATTTGTGAAGTTTTCGAATCTGTCATTGTTATTTTCCTTCTTTCCATCAACACAGAATAAACTATCTAATTTGAACGTTACAGGGGGGAAAAGCTATGAACGAAAAAAATTAATGGCAGTACTTCATTTTGAAAAAGAACTGCTTGCGTTTACCCGATTACTCACTAGTCTTCAACTATCTGAGTTTGACATAATCTTGATATCTTGAATCGGAAAAGCGTTTGAACATCCACTCTTTCTACTCTGAATACAACAATTCAACGTGCATCATCTATCTTCTTTGATCATAGCTTCCTGTAACACCGTTCTTCACTAGACAGTTTATCGGTTAATTTTTATTGTTATAAGATTTCATTGAGTGTTTTTTCCATGGCTTTGGTAATGCCTTGCGTATAGAACTCGAAAATCTTGTCATCATTAAGATATGGTGTCATAATTGCCGCTCTTAGCAATGTCACTTTTTGTTCTTTTTGCCATTCTTCTTTCGAAAGACCTATCCGTTCAATGAAAGGAAGTGGGGAATCTCCATATTCTTCTTTCATAAAGGTCGTATGTGAAGTAATGAAATGTTCACTATAAACATCCCCTTCCATATAAGAAGAACGATTGAACATTTTTTCATTCAATTCATTGATCGTTTTTAAATCCGTGCATCCTTTGACTTTAAATACCCAATTGACCATATTAAAATCTGGATGATTCAAAGGATAAACTTCAATCGTTTTCCCTTTGATGGTAAAGCTCAATTGTTCTAAAAATGCTCGGAATCGTTGAGCTGCTTCAATCGAGGCACCAATCAATTGACCATAACCAGTAATGTTCAATGGCAATACACGATGAGCAGTCCAAACAGCAGCAGCCGTTGCCCCGGCTTTTGATCCTTCTAAAATATAGGCGCCTAACATGTCCGGTGCTTTTACTGATTTTTCAAAAACATAAGGAGCAAAATAGGAAATAATGTTACGCATTTCTTTGTGTTTGATTACGATACCTCCAGCAGCATAAGGAACATAGCCCATTTTATGCGGATCGATCGTGACCGAATCTGCCTCAGAGATTGCTTTGAACCCATCGTAAACACTTTGATCAATGGAAACATCATAATTAAATACATGATGTTCTTCAAAAAAGTCTGGCAGAGATTCATAAGGTACAAACTCGCCTGCTTCATTTAAGAACAATGCACGTGCATATCCGCCATAAGCTGCGTCAACGTGAAGATAGAAATAAATTCCTTCTTTGTATAATTTTTCTCGCAATTCGACGATTTTATCTACACTATCCACTTGGCCTTCTTCCGTAGTCCCAACGACCGCTACCACACCTAGGACTGGAATTTTTTGTGCGGCTAATTCACGGATCGTTTTTTCTAAAATAGCAACATCCATACGATAATCTTCTTGAACTGGGATAGCGATCATTTGATCTAACCCAATCCCGCAAATGTCTAAAGCTTTCATCCATGAATAATGCTTCGTTTGTGGCACTAACCATTTGCCAAGTTCTTGGAGGTGTTTCCCACTACGAGATGAAGCTGCTTTGACAGCATCTAATTCTTCATCACTGAAGGTTCCAACCATTTCTAAGATTTCTTCGACAGAAAGATTCAATAGTTCCCAATCTGTTTTATCTTTGACTTTTTCAGGATAAACTTCCTTCACTGCAAGGGGAATAGATTTGATACAACGTGCATACCAAAGACCTTCAAGGTTTGCGATCGAGCCATCTGCTGTAATATGGCCCCAGCCACCGGTCATATTGAATAAATCAGCAAAATCTTGTCCTACTTCTGCCTCCATTTGTGAAGTTGCCATAGAAGATTCCAATGCCACATTATTCGGATTCCAAAGCATAGCAAAGTTATAAGCAAGCAAGGCAGGCATCAATGTCTCAGCGTTCATTTGACCCCAATAACGCCCAGCAGAATGCCAAGGGATCGATCCTGCACGCATCCGTTGACTGACTTCATCCAAAACTTCCACCATATGCTCACGAGTGGCGATATATCGAGGTGCTTGTTTGTCGGCTTCACTAATGGCTGCAACGTCACCAGGAAGATAATTCTCTCTCCAACCTAAATGTTCATCGACCATCTTGTTCAATTGCATTTTGTAAAATGCGCCATTTTCTGATTTGTCGCCAATAAAGACGGCTTTGATATCCATATCTTTCATGTCTATTACCTCCATATTGTTCTCGTTGGCCAACGATTTTGTAACTGCAGATGAAACCATCCATCTGTATCACACTACTGACTATAGAACAAAAAATGAGATAATTTTTTTTATAACATTGTAAAATAACCCCTTTTTTTAGAAAAAAATAAAGAAAGTCTGATTTTTCAGAATTTTCTACTCATAATAACGAATATTTTATAAAAACATGAGATAAAAAACTGTCGTTTCTTAAGTGTGTTTAAAAATAAATACGTATATTAAAAAAATAATTATTTTATTTATCCGTTTACTCATCCATTTTTTACTTTTATTGTATTTTTTTCACAAGAATTTTTTCTCTTTATATTTTTATAAAACATCGTTTTATAACAAAAAAGCTTGTCATCACAAGCTTTTTCATTCATATGAAAAAAAATAAAGGTGTTTTAAACTTTAAATCATGGCATAATGAATAATACATTGTTCAACCATCTACAAAACGGAGGAGTTTTAATGTTTGAAGACTATTTGGAAAAAAATATTTTACGCCAGTTATTTCTTTGCGGTCAATTCTATCACAAAAAAGAAATCGATTTAGACGAACTATCCCATTTATTACAAGTCTGCAAAACAACGTTACTCAATGACATCAAAGCGATTCGAACTGAACTCAAGGATGAGATCATCTATAGCCACCGAGAAAAAGATACTTGTTCCTTGTATTTTGATCCTACGATCCCTCGTTTTCGCCTGATACAAAAATTAGCACGCCCTTCTTTATTTCTTAAAACTTGTCAGTTATATCTTGAAAATGAACCTGATTATCTCCAACTGACTGAAATCGAGTATATTTCTGTTAGCAAAGCGTATTCATTAAAAAAACAAGTACTTGCTTATTTTGAAGATTGTGACATTCAAATCCAACACCACTCTCCACGATTTACGGAGATCGAACGTCGTTTATTATTATTGAATGTGACTTATCGAACGGGCACCTTGAAGATCCCAACACTTCCAGCAGACTACTTCCTGGCAATAGATGAATTTATCGAATCGGTAACCTTTAATAGTAGGCGTATCTACGATAAAGACAACCGTGAGATCTTACGTATTGGATTGTTGATCAGCTATTTGTCTCAAAAAAAGCATCCTTTATCGATTGAACAAGATTTTATATCCGAACTTCAAAAACGCCCCATTTATCAATATGTGATGGATGCATGGCATACAACTAAACTAAAACATTATTATCAAGAAAATGAAGTATACTTTGCTTTGATCTTATTTAATCTCAGTGATTATGGCTTCAATTCTTACCAAGCAATCGAAGAAGACTTCTGTCACCTCCATCAAGTTTTCATTGAAGATAGCCAATCAATCAAGCAACTGATTACCCAGTTTGAAAGCTATTTCAATCGAAAATTCATCGGTAACCGAGCATTCGAACGCGCTTTAATTCGTTTGATGCGCACCGCATGGGATAATTATCAACTCTTTGTACCTGAAAAATTTTATCTTCTGTCCCCAGAACAGCAATCCTTATTAGCCGAAATACAGCCTTTATTCAACCAATGGTTAGCCCAATTACCTTATAGACTACGACTTAAAATCAATTGTTTGGACGCTTTCGTTATTGAATTAAGTGGCATTTTACGCATTAATAAAACAAAACTCCACGTCCGTATCGTTACCAACTCAGACGTAAAATATCTGATTTACCGAGAAGCCTTAGAGTCCGTCGCTACTTTCGATATGGAAGTCGATCCCGTTGTTTATCAGCACTTAGACGAAGCGATAAAAAGTGCTGCACAACAAGAAAACACTCGGATTTTATGTGAAAAAACTCTCTATACGCCAGAAGCAGAACAGTTTCCGACAATTGTTCCCGTTTCCGTAGACACAATTGAAAAATCGATTGTCTGGGCAGTTCAAGCAGTTCGATAAGCCGTGTTGGGAAAAAACGGCGTATGCTTCGCTGAAAGCCAGCTTCCAGTGAAGAAACCAAGTTGTTAGAACAACTGTTTAATAACGTTCGTTCTGTAAAATGGCTGATGTTAGGCAATTAAAAAGCAAAACAAAAAATCTCAAAACATGGAAAGTCGTTTTGAGATTTTTTCTATATTGCAAATGTTTCTACGTTGGCGCGCCATAATAAACTAATTGAGTGATACTTATAACTTATTGTCGTGCATCCGAGCCGATTTCTTTATTTAAAAAGAACGAAATGATCGTTCGGATCACAACCAAAGCAGCTAACTGGAAGACATCTTCCAAGGTTGGTTTGATAATGGACTCAATGATACCAGCTGAGATCAGGACTTCTAAACTCAACAAGATATAGCCACCTAACATTTTTTTGATTGCATTGTTTTGGTTAATCCGCTCTGCTTTGATTCTTCGTTCCGTAAAAGAAAAGTAGAGAAAATCTTTGATAGCTAACCAGGCACCCCAGAGAATGATTAAAATAGCAAAAACGTCTAATATGATGACTAATTGTTCCAAATAAGGGGCAAGTTTCTCGATCAAATTAATTTCCATTATGTGTTCCTACCTTTACTTGCTTTTTATCTTGTGTTTCTAAATTCAAGAAATAGGAAATAATCGTTCGAATAATGATGATCACTGCTAATTTTAAAATATCTGTCCAAGTTGGTTTGATAACTGATTCAATGATATCTGCTACCACTAGCACCTCTAGACTCAGCAAAATATAACTAGCCAATAATTTGCGTACTTCCGCATTTCGGAAATTACGCTGTTCGTAGTCTTTTTTCAGTGGGTGCCAGTCAAAAAGATTTTTTAAGACTAAAAAAATCCCTACCAGCAAAATAATGATTGAAGCAATATTCAAAATTGCGATCAACCAGTCCAAATAAGTTATCAAATTTGTATCAAACATCTCACTGTCCCCTCTCACATTCATTTTAGTTCACGAACAAATGCCTACTGTTTGATGATAGAGAAAAAGCACGAAATTAGCAACTCATCTTTTCTTTGAGAAAATGAATTCGTTTCAATGTTGATAAGACTGAACAATTGTGTCCTGTTCCGTAAACATACCCATTCATTTTTAAAAGGCACGATTCCCCCTTTCAATGATCAAAACTTAGCAGATTCAACAACTGAAGACACTTTCCTATATATAAGTAAAAAAAGAGCCTACTTTTCATGATAAAGTAGGCATCTTCATTCATTCAAAACAACATAACTCTAAAGCTACCTCTTATCATAGTTGATGAGGTCAGCACTCAAAATAACACAAAACTAAAACAGCGATCGAGTAAAGCACAACGCTTCTACATTTTGGAAACATTCAAAACAACATAGCTCTAAAACAACGACGACGAGTGGTTAGAGCTTGCGAAAGTTTTGGAAGCATTCAAAACAACATAGCTCTAAAACAGTCAGGCTCTTGCGTATGCCAGTGCATTTGTTTTGGAAGCATTCAAAACAACATAGCTCTAAAACCCCATCTTTGATATATTTCTTCAGAAGACAGTTTTGGAAGCATTCAAAACAACATAGCTCTAAAACATATTGGAGAAGATGATATTGATGGGGAAGGTTTTGGAAGCATTCAAAACAACATAGCTCTAAAACATATTGGAGAAGATGATATTGATGGGGAAGGTTTTGGAAGCATTCAAAACAACATAGCTCTAAAACCGCTTGCTTTTGTAAATTATCTTGTTTTCTGTTTTGGAAGCATTCAAAACAACATAGCTCTAAAACCTCGCAGAAAAATTTTTTTCTCACGAAATCTCGTAATCGCGCTACTCGTCCATAGCAAAACTTTCGTCTTGAATGCTCATTCATGCTGTTTTTTGTTATTTTGATTGTTCTTATTTTACCACATTTCTTCACACAAAAAATAGTCTTGATCTAAAACAGTTTGCTTCAATCCTTTTATTTTTCGTGGTTCGATAAAAAGGACAGGCATATGACACAAAGAAATATATTCCTGTAGTTCAGCCATTTCTGTGGTTGTTAAGTACGCTCCAACATTGATAAAAACCAAGCATTTCTTTTTCACTAGATACTTATAAATCTGTAAAATCTCCATTATTTTTTGAAAGATTAATTCTGGTTGCGTCGTAATTCTTATTTTTAATGCTTTGAATAGCTCAACCATACTCATTTCTTCACAGACTAAATCTAATTCATGTTCTAAGAGTTCCTCACTAATCCATTCCTGAACCTTGGTGGTTAATTGATCAATCCTTGATTTTAGTTCGATGTTTTCATTTAATTGTTGCTCTAAGTCAGCATAGATCAGCTTCAATGTAGTCGGAGCTTGGCTATCAAAACTTAAGATATCCGTCACAACTATCAATTCTGATGGTTTGAGTAGCTGTAATTTATCATTGAAAAACTTTAACATGCTATTTTCACCATACTGGTAAACTCCATGAACGACTTTTGAAAAAACTTCCACATCTTCAATTACAAAAATCAGCGCTTTTTCAAAGCTTATCGGTTGTTCTAATAAAGAAAAGTTAAGGTTCATCCTCCACATCCTCTCCTAAAAAAATGACTCGTTCGTCTGAATTAGCTGGACTCAGGTCTTTTTCCTCACACAAATAAACCATTCGTGAAAATTGTTTTTCAGTGACCGTTAGTAAGGTAACTAAGCCCTTTTTAGGATGATGGGCTTTTAATCGACCGAGCATCGCTTGATTAGCAGTACCGTTCAACAACAACTTACTATATACTGAAAATTGATGCATGATAAAGCCTTCACTCAGTAAAAACTTTCTGAACCTTCGATAAACTTTTCGATCATCGCTCGTCTCTGTCGGCAGATCAAACATTAATAACATTCTCATGTAACGATAACTCATATTCCGAAATAAGGAACTCCTTTCCCTTCATTATTCAATGTTTTAATCGTTTTATTGGTGTAATCCGTCACGATATTCGTTAAGAACATTTCTTTTTTCCCATATAAATACTTTTGTGAAAACAAATCAAACAGCCTTCTTTTGATAATTGGGAAAGGTTGATCACGATATGTATAAACAATTTGATCAACTAGCGGACGAAATGGTTCCATCAAGTCACTTGCTAGATTAAAATCATTAAATTGGTTCGCATGTTTTAAACCGAATTGTGTCATACAACCATTTTTAACGATTTCTCTTGCAAACAAACTCATTAGCAACGTATAACCATAATCTAACCCCGCATTGATTTCATTCGACTCCTCCCGCGTGAATTGATTACCAAACAACGTTTGAAAGTAGATTCTTGCCGCATGCCCTTCACGATTCGTCGGATCAAATGTTTCCAATTCTTCTGATAATTTGGAAAGCGCAGATGCCTTTTCAACAAAATCATTTTCTTGTAAAAAACGACATTGGTTATGGATCTTTTGGGCAATGATCGTTGTCCAAACTACGCCCTTCAAGTCCGATTCCCACTGAATTTGTTTAGATAACTGCAAACTACTATCATGTCGCCCATAATAGGAGAATAATTGCGATGACGGCAATCGCTTGTCATCGCAAAATATCACTAAGATTTTTTCATCTGTTAAACGCTTCAACAACATTGTCGTGATCGTGATATCGGTTGTTTCTAAAATAAGGATATCGATCTCAGACAAATGGATTTTTTCCGTTTGTTGCGCATTTTTAAACACCAGATGATTATTTGCATAAGTCAGTTTAGAATGGGTATTGATTACTACTGTTCGCCAGCCCATAAGTCACCCATCCTTATCCTCGTTTCGTATAAACCAGTGACCGACTGGTAAATGATCGTAGCATCCCAAATCTCCGTTAAGCTGGTATAACGTTTTCGAGGGATCGTTACTCCGAAAAATTTAAAGTCTGCTGGAGCACCTATCGCATTGAACTGTAACAACTGCAAAAAGGATTGTGCGATCATCGAAGTCTCTCCATATTTGTTTTCTTCATAGAGTTCTTGAATTCGCTTTATATTTTTATCCGCAAGTGTATACTTTTCTGCAAAAGCGAGAACTTCGGTTAAGATGGCTGAGAAATCAGAAAGATGAGTATTGACGTAATCAAAACTTTCTTGATAGGTGATTTTGTCATAATGTTGCGCATGGTATAACAAGGTTACTAATTGGTCCGATAAGATGAAAGGATTCCCTTTTTGCGACTCCTTGTGACTTGCCAGGAATCTTCTGCGCCCATTATCAAACTCAAACAAGGTATATTTTGGCAATTTGATAAACTCTGTCACCTGAGGAAAGCCTTTTTCTTTTAAAAATGTAGTCGGATCTTTTTCAAAAGCCGCTTGTTCCATGATGGTAATTCCTTCAATTGCCCTGGTTTTCTTTTGTGTCTTCCCTTTGGCATAAACAAACGCAATGGCATAGGCAATGACTGGACTTCCAAAACCACCGTACTTCGTCACATCCCAATTATTTTTCCGTTCGATCAGTTTATCAGGTTTTTCTTTTGAATTGACCGTTTCCTTATAGAAACCACCTTTTTGTTGTTCGACTTTTTTCACTACATTCACTTGATGGGAGCTAAGAACTTTTTTGATCCGTGGGAGATGATGGCTTTTTTCCCAATAAATTTCCCCATTTTCATCGCAAAACGGTTCGTCTGATTCAAGGAACTTTAAAATATTGGAATAAAATTCTTTTTTAGCGGTAGCTTTATTTTCTCTTGCTAAACTATATTTGACATACTTTCCATAGACAAATTCAGGTGCTAATTTAGGGTACCGTTTTAACAAAACATTCGCAATAAAACCATTTAAATACGCATCATGCGCATGATGATGTGGATTGATCTCACGTACTTTATAAAGCCCAAAAGTTTGTCTGAATTGGCTCGTCAATGTTGCTTTTAGCGTAATAATCTGTACCCCATCACAATCTGTTCCTTCCTCTTCCTGATTAAACGATTGATGTAAAATATTCGCAACATGTTTCGTGATTTGTCTCGTTTCGACTAATTGCCGCTGAATAAAACGGGCTTTATCCTCTGGTGTCAGTTCAATTTTGGTTAAATACGCATATTTTTTTGGACTAATCAATTTGGCTTCTTTCAGTTGATTCCAAAAGATCCGTTGCTCGTTGACTATTTGTTTTTTCGGCACATCGTCGCGCTTCTTTTGATTTTGTTTACTAGCAACTAACACCTTGTTATCAATAGAATTATCCACAATAAAACTTCTCGGTATGATATGATCCACTTCGTATTGGTGAAGATTCTCGATTTCTAGCGGTTCTCCCGTATACATATCTCTGCCATTTTGCAAATAGTACAGGTACAACCGTTCTTTTTGGAGCGCTTTGTTATCTGTTGGCTGTTCTTTTAATAACGTGCTTCCTATCTGTTTCAACCCATTTTCTAAGGCTTTAAGACGTGGGCTCGTCCGATGCGTTTTTTGGTTTTCTCTTGCCATTTCGATCACGATATTCTTTGGTTTGTATCCAATGATCGCAATCAGTTCTTCCACGATTTTAAGACTTTGCCAAATTCCTTTTTTGATCGCCGGACTTCCTGGTAAGTCTTGTATGACGTCAACTAATGATTTATGTTTAGAAAACACCGTTGCTTTTGCAATTTCTTCTTTAAAAGATAAATGCTCATCATTGATCAGCTGCATCAAATTACGGTTACGGTTAGCCGGAACGTCATCATCGTTGATTAGATAATCAAGGATCGTTTTATTCGTTTTTCGATCTCTGATGCCATGGATCAATTTAGCTGAGAATCTTCCCCAGCCAGTGTAATGTTTTCTTGCAAATTCTTTGAGCAACTTTTCACCGAAGACCTCTTGATACTTACTTAATTGATGTTTAATCATTTGACGGTCTTCAAAAATGGTGAGTATTTTTACGATATCCTCAAAAATCGGTTCCATTTCGGGCTGTTCCAACCACTCTTGCATGGCTTTTTGGTTTGTTTTTGCTAATTTCATAAAATCATGATACGTGCTATACGAAGCATTAAATGCTTTTTCAATACCAAAAATCTGGGCATTTTCAATATGGTAATGCGTATACAAAAAGTTTTGTAATTTTTTGACAGTGATTTTTCCTCGCTCTTTTTGAAACAACTGTTTAAAAATCTGCTGTTTCTCATCACCTGAAAAATACTGTTTCACACCTCGTTCATCTTTATAGCTCACTTTGGTTAGTTCATTGAAAATCATATATTTTTGATAAAGTAAGCTATTTTTAGGAAGTACTTTTTCTGTCGGTAAATACGTATCTTGCTTTGTCATTCTTTGAATAAAACGCATCGCTGATTTTTCGATATCTACGACTTCTGAAAAATTCCACGGATTGATTTTTTCAGCTGTTTTCCGCTCGATCCAAGCAAAAGAACTAGCCTCTTGTTCTTTTGCCAAAGGACCGACATAATAAGGGATTCGAAATTTGAATAACGCAATGATTTTTGGTCCTGCTTCTTCTAGAAATGGATAATGTTGTTTTTGTTGATCAATGATCGCTTTCAATTCTATTAGATGTACTTGATGAGGAATAACCCCATTGGTATAAGTACGTTGTTTCAATAAAAAGGTTTCTTGATCGATTTTTTCTAGAAAAGGCTCACTTCCTACTACCCCACTTAGCTCTTTTTTGACGAATTTATAAAATTCTTCTTGAGTTGTTTTTCCTTTGATATAACCAGCATAACCATTTTTGGTGGTATCTTTGAAAAAAACCGTTGCTTTTTGCGGTACGTTTTCTTTCACGAATTGTTTGAATTTTGCCAAATCAGCTTTATGCCGTTCATACCGTTCGACCATCCCTGAAGATAGTTTTGCTTTCGTATGTTTGACAGTTGAAGAAATAATCTCTGATAATAAGATCGCATCATGGACTTTCTTTGCTTGCAAAAAGATATCTAGGTACTCATCACCGATTTTTTCTAACAAAGACTCCAGATCTTCTTCATAGGTTTCCTTTGAAAATTGGAGTTTTACTTCTGCTTCCAAATCAAATATACGTTTAAAGTTCGCTTGATTCCCAACGATCAATTTTAAACATTGAGCAAAAAAGCTGTTGATTTTTTCTGTAGGATAATATTTGAGGATTTCTTCCACTTTTTTCGTCTTCGATAATTTATCTGTCAAAATAGTTAAAACGGGTTGGTGAACGATCAGTGGTTGATCTGATTGTTTGCTATACTGTTCTAAAAAAACACGAAAACTTTCTTCAATAGAGGTATTCTCCGTATCCAAGTCTCCTTCAAACAAAAAATGACCACGATATTTCAATAGATGAGCCAATGCCAGATAAACCAAACGGAGATCTTCTTTTTCCGTTGAATCGACTAACTTTTGGCGCAAATGATAGATTGTCGGATATTTTTGATAATATTCTTTTTCTTCCTCTAACGTGGGGAAAATCGATGCTGGTTTGTATTGTTTTTCTTCTGGAACTAAGAAGCTTTCTTCCAAACGTACAAAAAAGCAATCATCTTGTTTGCAGAGTTCTTCAGCAAAAAGATCTTGTAATTTGCTGAGTCGATATTTTCTGCGAGCCAATCTTCGGCGATTCGTTCGCTTAGTTCTTCTAAACTCCGCTGTTTGACCTTCATCAAATAATCGTGCGCCCCAAAAATTTTTTTTGATTTTCTTTTTTTCAGTATTTCCGTGAACGCTCATTTTCCTTTTCATTAATTGATAATCATCTGTTAGTACCGCCCAGCCCACAGAATTGGTTCCTATATCTAAACCAATCGTATAGTCCTTTGTCATTCACTATCCATCCCTTCTTTTAACATTTACACAACTTAGCAAGTTGTCTTCTTTACAATTGCCAACCATCATGAATAGTTAGACAAAGTGATTTTCTTTTTCTACTTGTAACTCTTTGGTATTATGCTATAATCAATTTGTTGGTAGCATTCAAATCAACATAGCGAGTTAAAATAAGGCATTGTCCGTTATCAGCTTTTAAAGCAAGCACTGTCTCGGTGCTTTTTTATTTTGCCTTTTTTGTTATATATAGAATTTTTAACAGTTTTACTATAACACAAAATTTTTATGCGATTTTTATTTTTGAAAGCATTTTATTTAGAATTTTGATTTTAAAATCAAATCTAATGAAACTTTTTTTAAAAAATAATTCTAATTACCTAATGATTCATCAGATATAAAATAACACAAACCTCTTACATATCCTTTCATTGCTATCTGGCAAACCATTCTTTCCAGATTTTCTGCCAATCTTGATTTTCTTCCCAAGCTTTCCATTTTTTCAGCTGACCAACTTTTCGATTCCATTGACTTACTTTTGCTCAAAATTAGACACTCTGTTCAATCTGTCCAAAGTTTGGATATTTGATTACCCTATCATTTGGCAATTAGAATGAAAGGTTCTATCCTTTTACATAGAAGGACGAGAGAAAAAACAAAGGAGGAACATCTTATGAGTAAAAAATGGATCAAACTAGGTATTGGACTAGGCATATTAACATTGGGTGCTGTTTATCTTGGTAAAAAGACAGGCTTGTTAGAAGATGATCGTCATTTGTATGATGAATTTGAATCGATCTAGTCAAAGAAACGAATCGTCAGACTGTTCACTTGTAAAATACTGGAGGAATCACAATGAGAAAAAGTAAAGCAATAATGATTGGCGCTGGAATCGCCAATATGGCAGCTGCTGTTTATTTGATTCAAGAAGGAAACTGGCGTGGTGATCAGATTACGTTTTATTCTTTAGATGACCATGGCTCCAATGATGGTGCCCCAACGGATACCGTTGTCGATGAATATTGGAATAAAAATCATCCCTTAGAAAACAAAAAGGGCTATATCGCCCGTGGTGGACGTATGCTCAATTATCGAACATACGTGGATTTGATGGATCTCTTAAGCCGAATCCCCTCTGTCACCGAACCAGGAATGACTGCGGCTGAAGATACTAGAGATTTTGATGCAAAACACCGAACATTTGATAAAGCACGTTTGATGGAAGGCGGAAAAGGGATTATTGACGGTGGCAAACTAGGATTTAACAATAAAGATCGTTTGTTATTGACTAAGCTGATCGCCATGCCTGATTCAGAAGAAGAAAAATTAGATAATGTCACAATTGAAGAATACTTCAAAGATGATCCTCACTTCTTTGAGACAAACTTTTGGTTTATGTGGGAAACAACTTTTGCTTTTCGTACTCGTAGTTCTGCCCAAGAACTTCGTCGCTATATGCATCAAATGATTTATGAATTTACACAAATCGAACATTTGGTAGGAGTAAACCGAACTCGCTACAATCAGTATGAAAGTATCATGTTGCCATTGATCAATTATTTAAAAGACCAAGGATGTCAAATCATTTTGAACCGCCGCGTAGTCGATTGGGAATTCAAAGAAACTCCGATGCAAGATGAAATTACAGTGACTGGCTTAAAAATGATCAACACGTTAACCAATGAGGAAGAACACGTCGTGGTTGATGGTGATACGGGTGTGCTTTTCACTAACGGATCAATTACTGATTCGGCTACACTAGGTGACTACGATACACCAGCTGTTGAAAATATGGATTATGGTGCTGCTTCTAGCTTGTGGAAGAAAGCCAGTGAACGTTTCTATAATTTAGGTAACCCTGACAAATTTTTTGCCGATCGTGATGCCAGCGAATGGGTCAGTTTCACTTTAACAACTAAGGACCATTTGCTTTTAAATGAAATTACTCGGATCACGACACAAGTCCCTGGTAATGCATTGAATTCATTTATCTCCACTACACCAATCACACCACTCGGACAAAAAGATGTCAATATGTCGATCGTCGTTCATCACCAACCACATTTTACTTCACAAAAACCAAACGAAACCGTCATTTGGGGATATTTCTTATACCCTCGACGTCGTGGAGAATTTGTGGATAAGCAATATATCAAGATGACTGGGAAAGAAATGTTAGAAGAATTGATTGGACAACTTTCGAAAGTCGATCCTGGTCCTGAAAATATTCGAACGAAGGAAACCGAGATTTTTGATAGCGTTGTGAATAATATTCCTGTGTATATGCCTTATGCTTCTGCATTATTTAATAATCGAGCAAAAAGCGACCGACCAAAAGTGATTCCTCAACACTCAACGAACTTGGCATTTACTGGAGAATTTGTCGAACAACCTTATCAAATGATCTTTACGGAACAAAGTGCCGTACGCTCTGGCGAGATCGCTGCTTTCCATTTTGCTGGTATTCCAATGTCACGTCTTGTTAAAACTCCAAGATATGACAAAGATATTCCTACATTGATGCGTGCTGCTAAGAAAATGTTTGAATGATCGATGCAATAAGGTAGCAACAAGGAACAACCGCAACAAAAAATGACTGTCACTTCCTAGTAACGGGAGTGACAGTCGTTTTTTAGTATTTCATCATTCAACGAATGATTTTTATTTAGCTATTATCTCAGGCTTTTTTTAAGGTACTACTTCCAGTTTTCAGCCACTTTTTATTTTGCCGTTTCTGCAGAAGCTTACTTCCCCCACCGAATAATACAGCACAAAACAAAAGAATGCCCCCAATAATCGCTGGATACAGCAGTAGATCTTGCACGTAATGTGTCATTAATTGTAAAGTCGCTTGTGAATGAAAAGCTATATTATGTAAAACGTCTTGTATATAAAGCAATCCTGCTAAAACGCAAAACATACTTCCAGTTGTTCCCAAAATAAACATACCATAACGTAGGAAAGAAAAGGGTGTTTTGTTAATTAACCGATATAAATAGACTAGCCAAAACGCCAATAGACCCAGACAGATGTAAAAAAGAGGTACCACTATTTTTCGAGCAGACACGATGTTTTCGATAAAAATAGTCAAGTATCGATCACCTAATGCACTTTGGAAGTGATACATGTAAATAAAGATCATTGTCTCGATTTTATTTTTCTCCTCTTTATCGATAGTCAGTTGTTTTTTTGTTGCAACTGTAGCCACCGCTTGAGCAATTATCTCACTCACCTCATTGCTGTCTCTTAGCTCATAATTTGTTTCTTCATATGTATGTTGGATAAATGGTCGAAGGGCTTCTTCGACAAAACGTGGTGAAAGTGCCGTTGCAACGACCTCTGAAAATTCACTTTCTTCTGTGTTTTCTTTCCGAAAATTCTGAGCAGCTTCTGCGAGGACCAATTCGCTATACTTTGTTTTTTCGATTTGACCGAGTAAATACGCCTGATCAAAAAACGTCACTTGAATGATTCCTACGGAAATAATCACAAACAAAGTCACTGAACAAGCAAATGTGACCATCAGTTTTCTGATTTGTTCTCCCTTTTTTTCTTTTATCACAAATAACCTCCCTTTTGATCTATTTTTTAATCTGTTATTTACTTAACCTAAGAAATCAACATAATTTAATTATACTTCTAACTATAAAGCTTCTCAATGTAAACCAAATAATACACAAGTTATTTTAAAACGATTTTCCCTTTACTAAAAGCGTTTCACTACTCAAAAGCCAGCTCCTCCTTTAGAATGAAATTAGCTGTTCGTTCAAAAAATGACATGTTATAGGGTTTGAAGAAAGGAGTTTTATTTCATGAAAGCTGTTACCTGGCAAGGAAACCAAAAAATGGAAATCAGAAACGTAGATGATCCAAAAATCGTGGAACCGACAGATGCTATTATTCGAATTACCGCTACTGCGATTTGCGGCTCGGATCTTCACCTCTATCATCATGGGGAGGCTGTCTTAGAAAAAGGATATGTCGTTGGTCATGAACCAATGGGGATTGTTGAAGAAGTAGGTCCTGCAGTAAAAAAACTAAAAAAGGGTCAGCGGGTCGTTATTCCTTTTAATATTAGTTGTGGGCATTGTCATTTCTGTACCCATGAGATGGAAAGTCAATGTGATCGCTCAAATCCAGATCAACTTTATGGTGGTTTATTTGGCTTTGGCCGTTTAAACGGGAACCATTGGGGTGGTCAAGCTGAGTATCTTCGGGTACCATTTGCTGATAGCACTTCGTTTATCGTACCTGACAATGATCTTGCAGACGAAAAAGTCCTTTTCTTATCGGATATCCTTCCAACTGCTTATTGGAGCGTTCAAAATGCCAACGTAAAAAAAGGCGACACTGTAGTGGTCTTAGGTTCAGGACCAGTTGGATTGTTTGCACAAAAATTTGCCGCTATGGCAGGAGCAGAGCGCGTGATTGCTGTCGATCTGGTCCAACATCGTATTGATAAAGCCGCTCGTTACAATCATGTAGAAACTTATTTGTTAGAAGATACTCAGTCTGCTGGGAAAGAACTTTACGAATTAGCAAAAGGTGGCGCTGATGTCATCATTGATTGTGTAGGGATGGATGGCTTGGAACCAGTGAAAGAAAAAGCTAAGAATCTCGTTAGTTTGCAAAGCGGGACGATTTCACCGATCCAAATGGCTGCGCAAGCTGTCAAAAAATTTGGAACCGTACAAATCACTGGTGTTTATATGACCCCGGCTTCTTCGTACCCACTACAAGAATTTTTCATGAGAGATATCACAGTGAAGCATGGTCAGGCACCGATCGTTCATTTGATGCCTAAAATTTACGAGATGATTGCTGCGGGTCTGTTCGATCCAACCCAAATCATCACACATGCGATGCCTTTAGCTGATGCTGCCCGAGCATACGAGATTTTTGACAAAAAAGAAGATAAAAATATCAAAGTTGTTTTGAAACCTTAGCTTTGTTCACAGATAGGTGAGTGAGAGATGCCAGAAATAAAACGAAAAAGCCATGAAATAGATATTGGGAAAGAAGAAGATATCGAAATTGCTGGACAACGTTTTCGTCTTTATTTCCAGAACCGCTATACATTATTGTCTCTTGCAGTTGATTTATTGACAGGGATTTTTTATATTTTTGGAAGCGTAGCGTTGTTAACAGATATTCCAGACCGTTATAGTACCTATTGTTATCTAGTAGGAGCGATCTTTTTGACTGCACGACCTATTTTGAAAATAGTACGTAATGTCTTCATCTATGACGAGAAAAAAAAACAAAAAAAGAGCGAAAAAAAGAATGAATAAGAAAGCTTCCTAATTTTTCGGTAAAAAGACGGAACGCCTATTTAGGATAGCGAGTTCATTCATGCTTTTCCAACAAATCAACCATTCTAAATTCCAGGACTGATAGAACTTTCTATTGCTCCTGGAATTTTTTTGAAGCTAAAAAATAGTACCGTCCACTAAATAATACTCGAATAACCAATATACCAACAAAAATAGCATCAAAAAACAATTTCCGATTTTTCTTGGCATTGCTCACCAGAAACAAAAGATTACTGATCAGACAAAGAACCCTTTTGAGTAATCAACTCCGATCACGTTGTAAAAATCGCTAGTTGATATAAATAAACCGGGATCCCTTCATTATCTTGCACTGTCGTCAGATATTCCCACTCATATCTTTCATAAAAACCTGTATGGTCAGTCGCTACATAGAGCTGCGAAATCCCAAGCGCCCCCATATCCTTTCGAATAAATGATAAAATCTCTTTGGCAATTCCTTGATTACGATATTCTTTTTCAACAAACAACGCACAAACATTCGGAGTCAAATCTGGACGATCATGAAAATCATTCGCGATGACCCCTGCTCCAGCGATAATTTTTTGTTCTGACGTCACGACTATATACCATTGAGGAACAGCGTTAGATGATTGAAGAGAATCTTCCATGCTCTCTTGGTAAAAGGAAAGCGGAAGATGCCATTTTGACGTAAACCATTGCGCTGCCTGTTCCAACCATTCAGGTCTTTCTCTGATCTTAACCAACTCATAACCTTTCATTTCGTCCTTTCACTCCCCTATACATTTGCACTATTATAGCACGCTTGTTATCGAAATGGTTTTTTTTAAACTCCAAAAAAACCTCCTTCTATCCTTCTTTTTCACTAAGAAAAAAGAAAGCTATCCTTGAGCCATTTATCCAAAAAAAAACAGTTATCATGACCTCTGTCAGACAACTGTTTTTTTGATCGCTCATTAAACGAAACAAGATCTTTTCACTAAAGAATAGCTACTTTTGATTGTATGTGCTGTTTCTTTTATGTGCTTTTAGCCGTTTAATGCTTCTTTTCTTTTTTCTTGAACTGTCGCTACTTTCACAAATGGTAGGTAAATCAAGACAGATAAGATTAAGTTGATAGCAGCTAAGACACCGCCAGCGATACTTTTTGTTGCTAATACCCCACCGATTACTGGTGGTGTTACCCATGGTGGCATCACCGTTGCAGCTGGAACTAGTCCGGTAGCAGTAGCAAAATAAGCAACAGATACTAAAACCATTGGGGTTAAAATAAACGGAATAAACATAATTGGGTTCAATACGATTGGTAAACCAAACATTGTTGGTTCATTGATATTGAAAACACCTGGTGCGATCGACAAGTTCGTAACAACCATATAAGGTTTATTTCTACGTCCCACTAAATAAATTGCTAGCAACAGACCTAATGTTGCCCCTGTACCACCTAAGTTGACAAAGCTATCAAAGAAAGGTTTGTTTACAATGTATGGTGCGCTATGACCAGCAGCAATCGCATTAACATTCGCTTCGATTGCTGGTGCATTGATTGTTTGCATCAAAGGGTCTACCATGTTTGCTCCGTGTAATCCAAAGAACCATAAGAATGGTGTAATGAATGCTAACAACAAAGCTGAAGGATAAGAATTGGCTAGTCCCATGAATGGTTCTTGGACAATTGTATAAAACGCGCCTACGATATCATCTACACCAAATGCAGCAAAGATCGCAGCAATCAAAGCAAAGAATGAGATCGTGATCATTGCAGGTAATAATGAAGCAAAGGCTTTAGCTACAGCTGGTGGCACGCCATCAGGCATTTTGATGATTAATTTTTCATTTCCACTTAAACGAACAAAGATTTCTGTTGAAATAATCCCAACAATAATTGCAATAAATAAACCGTTTGAGCTCATGCCCAACGCTCCGCCTAATGCGAAGAATGAACCTAAAGAAATTACTCCAGCAGAAACGCCGTCTTTACGATAACCATTTGCCAAATGATAAGCAAGTAGAAAGGCGATCAAAACTGAAAGAATCGCAAATGTACCATTCCAAGCAGCTGCGCCAAATCCTTTCCAAGCTTCGCCACCAAAAATTTTATTCATTAATTCTTGGAAACCAGGAATAGGCAAGTTATTGATCATTACTGCTAACGCACCTAAAATCATCAAAGGCATACTGACCATAAATGAATCACGAATCGCTACTAAATGACGTTGAGCACCAATTTTTGATGCCACAGGTATAAAATGTTTCTCCATAAATGCAACAAATTTATCCATGTTTCTTTCCTCTTTTCTATTTCACCAGTTTACTTTAAGCATCTAAACGTCGATATAAATCAATGATTTCTTTTGCTAAATCTGTAAATGCAATCGAAGTCATCAGATGATCTTGGCTGTGAACCGTCAATAAAGTCACTTCCATATGATTACCTTGTGCTTCTTGTGTTAACATTTCTGTTTGAGAGTGATGAGCTTGCACTAAAGATTCTTCTGCATCTTTGATTTTTGCATCAGCTAACTCAAAATCTCCTTTTTTCGCTGCAGCAATCGCTTCCATTGCATCGCTTTTTGCATTTCCGCCAAACATGATCAAACCCATGATTGCTTCAAGATTTTTTTGCTCTTGCATTGTTGGTTTCCTCCATTATTTATTGATTAATGATTCTGCTTGTTCTAATACTTTGGCACCGTTCATCATACCGTAATCTTGCATATTGATTACATCTAGAGGAATTCCTTTTGGTGCTAATTTTTCAGCAAATTGATTTTGCATAAAACGTACTTGTGGACCTAAAAGTAAAACGTCTACATTTTTTGATTCTAATTGATTGTCTGCATCTGAAGCAGATACTGCAAAGATATCAGCCTCGATTCCTTTTTCTTCTGCCGCTTTTTGCATTTTTGTTACTAATAAACTAGTACTCATTCCAGCTGAGCATACAAGCATGATTGTTTTCTTTTCCATTTTCTACACTTCCCTTTCTTGTATCTTACACTTTTATATAAAGCAATTACCGTGCCAACTTTTAAAGCGCTTTAATCCCTTGTCGTGCTAACGCTTTCAAGAGGACACTGTATAGATGCACACTTCTTTTTTCTTTGCACACTAAAATTAGTGTGCAAACGTTGATCATTTCTCTGATAAATTTGTGTAACTAATTCATGGTATCAAAAAAAATAAGCCGTAGTTTCGCAAAAATGACTCCTTTGAGCGAATTCCAGCTTATTTTTCATCTGCTTGTCCTACTATTCACTTTTGGTCGTTTCTTGAAATTTTTTGTTTAATTGGGTTAATAACTCAATTTGTAATTGTTGTAATTCTAGCATTTGTTGCCATTGCTGTGACATCAAATAATCGATTTTTTCATGCAACAAACTAATTTCTAACTCAGCTTTTAGGTTTGTTTGATAATCATGGTCGGCTGCTATCCGATCTCTAGTTGCTTGTCTGTTTTGACTCATCATAATGATCGGTGCTTGGATAGCAGCTAAACAAGAAAGCACTAAGTTCAAAAGAATGAACGGATATCGATCAAATGATAGCCCCAAAAAATGTAACGTATTCAACAAGATCCAACTACCTAAAATCACTACAAAGAGAAAGATAAACGGCCAACTACCACCAAACTTGGCAATTGCATCTGCTGATTTTTGACCAAAAGTCGCTTTTTGATTGATCGTTGTATTTAAATTTTGACTAATTATTTGCTTATTTTTCAACTGCTCTAGCATTTCTTGATTAATTTTTTTTGTTTCATTCTGGTCTTGAATGATTTTTTCTTTTATATACTCAAAATGATAATTCATAAAGGTAATAAAAGGGATTTGGGACTCTATGGTCAGTTTCTTATTTTTTTGTAAAATAAATGAACGAATATCTGTATCAATTGTTTTCAGATGAACGTAATCTTGATGAGCCATGGCCACTCCTCCTTTACGTTATTTTTCTGAGAAAAAGGAAAAAACAGCTTTCATTAGTGTCCTAAGATTTGTTCAATTTTCTGTTCTTCTTCAGGTGAGAAGGAAAGATTATCCATCATCCGAACACTTTCTTCTAATTGACTAAGTCGACTAGCGCCTACAAGCACACTGGTCACTGACTCTTGTCGTAGATTCCATGCTAAAGCCATTTGTGCTAATGTCTGTCCACGCAAATCAGCTAAATCCTGTAATTGCTTGATCTTACCCAATGTAGGTGCCACTTGATCTTCTGATAGAAAAGGAATTTCTTTACGATGGGCTCGAGAATCTTCTGGAATCCCATGTAAATAGCGTTTAGTTAATAACCCTTGCGCTAAAGGACTAAAAGTAATAGCTCCCAGACCTGTCTCTTCTAAAACAGGTGCTAAATCTTCTTCTAATAACTCTCTTGAAAACATATTGTAACGCATTTGGTGGATAATAAATGGAGCGTTCATTTCACGTAAGATAGCAGACATTTTCTTCGTGTCTTCCCCGTTGTAGTTGGAGATCCCAATATACAGTGTTTTCCCTTGACGAACTAATTGCATAAGCGCTTCTGCCGTTTCTTCCAAAGGTGTATCTGGATCAGGACGATGATGATAAAAGATATCTACGTAATCTAACCCCATCCGTTTGAGGCTTTGATCACAACTAGCAATGATCGATTTACGGGAACCCCATTCCCCATAAGGTCCTTCCCACATGTGATAACCTGCTTTGGTTGAAATGATCATTTCATCACGATACGTTTGAAAGTCTTCTTTAAAGATCCGACCAAAGTTTTTCTCTGCTGCTCCTGCTGGACCACCATAGTTATTGGCTAAATCAAAATGTGTGATCCCCATATCAAAGGCACCACGTAAAATTTCCCGTTGATTACTTATAGGATCATAATCACCAAAGTTTTGCCATAATCCTAAAGACAGCAAAGGCAATCTCAACCCAGATTTTCCAGTTTTTCGATACGTCATTTTTTCGTATCGCTGCTGATTTGCTACATACATATATTCTTCTCCTCCTAAAAAAGTATACGCTTTCAAAAAAATATGGTTTACCACTTCTTTTTCCTAATCTGCGTATGTGATATTTCGTTGTTGATAACTATTGTTCTATGTGAATTATACGCTTATCAATGGTGAATTGCTAACAGGAATCTTTTTTTGCCACAAGAAAAATCGTCGGCTCATTGGGAAAGTGACCCTAAGAAAGTAATGGAATCAGGTGACTGCTAATGAATAAGTGTACTTATTCGTCTCCTCCAGACCATTTTTTCTTTGCCCGCTTAAAAAATAAAAATTGTTGATGAGACTTCTTGATCTTCTTATAACGTTTTTGTTGTTTTTTGTAAAATTGTTGATGATAATTTTCAGCAGGCCAAAAAGTTGTTGCTGGCTTGATCTGTGTGACGATTGGTTCCGCAAACTGATGCGAAGCGATCACTTGTTGCTTGGATTTTTCTGCTAGTATTTTTTGTTCTTCATTTTCTACAAAAATGATGGAGCGGTATTGATTCCCACGATCCTGAAACTGTCCAAAGGCGTCTAAATTTAGAACAGAAGTGAACGTATATAAATGGAAAAATCCTTTAAAACCAACCATTTAATAGTATAACTTTAGAAGTAACTGCCATTGAATATACCATAAAAGGTAGTCAAAGGGTAGTCATTTGACACAATTTATTTATCAGGTATAATAATGTATGAAAACAAAATGCATTTTTCTATCTGACCTAACAAGTTGCTGATTGTTAGGTCTTTTTATATATAAAAGACACTTAGTAGTTGCTGCTACTAAGTGCCATGTCGACTCTTATTTCTTATCTAGCCAGTGACTAAATAATGCCAATGTCAAACCGATTAACAACGGCAAGATTACATGCTCAAAAACAAAATGCATCCTTCTATCCTCCTTCCACCACGAAATTTGTGGAAGCGACGAGCCGACATTTTATTTTAGCATAAAAAAAGAAACGCCCGAAGGCGCTCTGCTGTTTAGAGTTGTAAAATTTGTAAAAAATCAACATTAAACAAGACTACTCTTTCGAGTAGCCTTGAACGGATGTCATCATAAATAGAAACGGGTGTGATTGTGCAATATGATGACGTTGTTATCTTACCACAATTAAAATTATTGTTTTCTTATTTTTTTCACATACGTGTAAAAATAGAAAAGACCACCCGAAGGTGGGTGGATAATTGGTATTTATATCTTGAAAATTTAACTCAGTTTTTCTAATTCTTTATAATGATATTCTTTTATAAGCTCATCCTTAATCACTTTACTTCTTGAAAACTCATCATAAGTTAAATCCCATGGTCCACCATCAACATGTGAAATTTCAACAAGTCTAGAAGCACTTAAATTCCAATACTTTTGAACTGTTTCTGTTAAAGATGCTAATATTTCAACCGCATCTTCATTCAATGCGATTTTAGCAAATACCAAAGGAACTCTTATATCTTTAAGCATGAATTTTTTTTCAATTTCTTGTTCAATTTTTTCTCTTCCATATCCCTTATATAATTGGTAAACTTCTTCAACTACAGGACCATACTTATAAGCAACAATGTGCTCTTCAAATAATTTTTTACCCGTATTTTTTAAATGAGTTGCATATGCAAAATAAATTAGTTTTTGCAGTTTCAAATTAGTTATGGATCCTATTGACAAGAAAAACTTAGCAACATCCTCAACGTGCATCTTTTTATCCGCACTAAGCAAATCAAAAAAATCTTCCATATCTTCGATTACTGATATATCTCTAAAAAAAGAATCTTTTTCTATAACACTTTTCCAAGTTTTATCTTCAGTGATAAGTTTGTGGATACCAAACTCACTTTTAGACAACCTATACTGGCTTTGTTCAAAAAAATCTTGAATAACAGCTTTATCTAGATTGTCATTAGAAGCATAGTGCCAACCTATTCTTTTACCTCCAGCGTAATAACTTGCTACAGCAATAAAATGATACGCCATTATTCTTCCTCCTTTAAACTAGCTGTCTTATATTGTTCTGGCCACACAATATAGTTACGTTTGGCCTTATGTATCTCATGAGAAATTTCATTACTACGAGCATAGGCTGTATTCCATATTTGTAATTCCCACGGAAAATAGAAATTATTTACATTTTTAAAATAAATATGCGTTCCTTTATAACCTTCTTTGTTTCTAGTATACCACTTCATCAAATTTTGTTCATATTTTATATCTTCTAAAAAATTTTGAATCTCTAAAGAATTAAAGTTAAAATCATCAATAATTAACCTAAATCCTAATAAATCATTTAAACATTTTTGAATTGGGATCTCTCCGTTGTTATGATTACAAAGATAATGATGAAGTTTATTTATAACTGACTCTTTTTGCTTAATTCTAATCCGTGCGTCCCATTCTGAATAATCATATTCAAAATTAGATGAAATTAGAGCCGTATTTAATCCAGCATAATATTCATCTATATAATCTAAAAACTCTTTAGAAATTTTGGAACTATTTTCCACTACATCTTTCACACAAATACTTTTCAAGTTAAAAGAATTATCAATAAGATATATTCTAGATATTTCTTTATGTAATTTATTAATATCACATATTGCATTTTCTAATCTAAAAAAATCCATGATATTCTCCTAACTAAAAAATACTACAAGATATTCTATGAAATATATAGAATACTGTCAATAGTATTTTTCTACATTAATTATAGTAAATTTATGTACCCTGTAGGACTCGAACCTACGACCGGACGGTTATGAGCCGTCTGCTCTGACCAACTGAGCTAAGGGTACAGAAAGCCATCACAACTCCTGCAAACAAAAAGAATGGACATAGACTAGATAATAATGGGTTTCATTCTTCATGTTGTGATGGCATAATTATTATTACACATTTAATAGCAAAAAACTAGATTGTAATTATTCTTTGTAAAATATATTATTTTATGCTATTATTTCCAAGTCATAAAAAGAAAAAAGCTTCATATACTTATCTTTTTGGGGAAAGACTCTAGGGTGAGAGAGTATCTGAAGCTTTTTTCTATGTTCATTATCTCACATGGTTATTTTTTAGTCTATTATTTGCTTAATTTTTTCAGAAGAACGAAAAAGGACCTCGCCCAAGATTGAGCGAGGTCTTATTTTTATGTTTTTATCTACTCTTCATAAAACCAACTTCTATTTCTTTCAGTAACCTTTTGAACGTCATCACTCCTGTTTCTTCAGAAGAGCTTAAGACAAACATGGTTGCTTTACCATTACCTATCTTTTGTAACATTTCCTTTTCAACTAAACTATTTACGTTTTTTCTAACAGTGTGATCTTTATAGCTTGTAGAATTCACTATATCTTTAATTTTAAAAGTAGGTTTTTCCATAGCATATTTAATTATGCTAGATTCTACTTCGTTTAAACCACTTAAACTTTCTAACATATTTATTTTCCATATCCTAACTTCAGTAGAATCAAAATTAGTATCAACTTCTGGAATACGCAAGCTGTTCTTTGCAGCTGCCTCAAAAATTCTAGGTCCTCCTGACCCTCCTTTTTCAGCAATTCCTACTCTTCTAAATAGCGTTGAGATAATCGAATTTCTCGTTACCGAAAAACTTCCATTTATAAATTCCTCTTTAGAAACTTTCATTTCTCCCGGATTGTAGAAACTTACGTAATCATCACAATCGATTATTTTTATAACTTTATCAGAATCATAATAAGCATGCATTAATGTATTTACTAATGCTTCTTTCAAAGCAAGTAATAGGTCTGTTCTATAGGACCCTCTCGTCATATTTTCTTCTTGTCTATAGGAATCAGGCACACTAAGTTCTAATTTTTGAATAACTAAATTATAGAACGAAAACAAATTCATCTCAGGATAATTCATATCCCCACTTGATACCCTATCTCGCCAGTCAGTATCTAAAAAGCTTTGTTTTTTAAAATAATCTAATTGAAATTTTTTAAATCTATCAGTTATAGAATTATATTTGCCAAAAAATAATAATCCACCTACTGTTAGTCTATATGGCGACTTAGAATCTTGTCTGTCTTTTTTTAATACTCCAATATTCTTTAACAATTCTTCATGACTAAGTTCTAAATATTTAGAATTATTCGTATTTTTATAAAGTAAATTTCTATATTCATCCACTGTTTCAAGATTTAAATCGTCTATGTCATAGTTTTGCAATAACTCACTATCGATATCATTCTGCGAATCTACTATTAAGTATTTAAATTGTGCATCATCTGCAATACGATCACCATCGTCTGCTCTAATATATGTTTTACTTTTGTTATTGTTTATATACACTGGTCTTCTTTCATACGGTGCTTTGGGTACATTTATTTCTATAATAGTTTTACCCGATACCTTGAATGTTTGAACATCTTCATTAGTAAGTAAGTTAACACTAACTTTTTGTTTATCATGAATACAATTCCAAAATTCAGTAATAACTTTTTCTGGATTGTCGACTCCTACTACTTTGTACTCTTTTTTAGATACTATCTCTTCGATACCTAAAATTATAATTCCACCATTAGTATTTGCAAACGCGCTATAAGTTGACCATACATCACTAGATAGTTTAGTTTGCGATTTTTTAAACTCTAGTTGGAAATTTTCTCTTGGTGTCGTAAAGATTTCATCTTTTAATTCAATAAACTTAATTTTTTACACCCCTAATCTTAATTCAAAAGCATTCAAAAGTATTTCAAACGTATTTCAAAAGTATTTTTCTTAAAAAAAAGTTGCTATTTCAACCTTTACATAATAATTATACTCAATTATCCAGAAAAATCAAAAGTATTTCAAAAGAATTGACAATATACAAATCTGAGGTATAATATCAACTTTATATACTGTATATAGATATAATATGCCCCTCATTAAATTAGAGAATAAATTTAATGAGGGGCTATTTTTATCGTTGCGGAATATTCAAATACCAACGTTTATCATGGAAATCTTGCGCACCGCCTTTAGTGTTTCCCTCTGGATCATTCGTTGCCCGCATCATGACATAAACTTTCTTATTAGGAAAATTGCGCATGTTAAAAGATACATGATAGCCAACATTCCCAGATGTCCCATACGCTTGATTTACATCCGGTCTATAAATTCCATCAGCTTTTACTCTAGCTAATTCTTTCCCAGTATTGTAATCCATAATGAAGATATACTCGTATTTATAGTTAGCAATGTGCCACCCAGCTACATGCAAGTTTGCGTTTTCGATTTCTCCGAACTGATCAATGTGGGCGTAATTTGTTCCATCTGTCAGCGTAGGATTTGCAGCACCTGCTCTAGTTGGATCAATGACTGGTTTATCATCTGAAGTAGTTGGATTTTCATCGGTAAATCCATGAGCTAAATCATAAGCAAGCTTTTCTTTGCTGACTCCCATTTGCGATAAGTAACCATATGGATCGGTGTGATTTCCCCAAACATAATTTGTCACCCACAAATGAGAAATGATTCCTTTTGTAAATAAAGAAGTTCCTTGATCAAGAGTCAATGGAATTCCATATTTTTTTGCACTATCTCTTGTATATTCAATGTAAGCTCGATAGTTTTTCTCAAACAATGCTTTATCATATGTGCGCTGTAATTCAATCTGTACAGGCGCATAAGGGTTGGCGTTACCAGCACCCCACGAAACATATCCTTGCTCACCCACACGGTAAACAATCCCACCGTCACCAATAACATCTGTGGTATAAGGATTACTTCCGTTATAATTATTTTTCATGTTGGCTGCTACATTTCTTGCTGGTGCATCTATTCCAGTTTCGTGCAAAATAATCTTGTTAGGAATTGCTAATCTGGAATCTCCTTGATTCGGCGCTAAATTATACTCGTCATTAATAGTATAAGCAAACGTATTAATGGGCAATAAAAAAAGTGCCATCATAAGGCCCATATATAAAGTAATTTTCTTTTTCATTCTTATCCCTCCACTTTATTTTCATAAAAATAAAGAAGCACGAAACTATTTTCGTACTTCTTTCTCAATCTCAGTGACTTTGTTTTCAATACGTTCCATATCTGAACGTGTATTCACTAATTCATTTCGCGTATTTATCAGCTCATTTTTGATTTCATTCAACGTAGCTAAAAAATCTCGACGATCTTTTTTTGAGTTTTCTCTCTCCTCGCTTAATTCATTGCGATAATAAATATTGATCCGCCATGCTGCGAAAATAATAAAACCGATCAATATAACTGTTAAAGGTAAAAAAATAAGCCCGTCAATTGCGACTAGCTTGCTGAAAACCTGATCAACACCTTTCATCTTTTTTCACCTTCTTTACCCGATAATCTGATTCACAAACGACACAATATAACTAGAAATCATTCGATATCCTTCATTGTTTAAGTGGTATTGATAAGGCACTTGGCTTGTGTCATCAACGAATAAAACATCTTTATTGACTTCGTTGATTTGCGCCTCATCATATAGATTTAAGTAAGGAATACTATACAATTTCGCAATTTCGACTAGTTTATCCGTAAATTCACGAGGCATTAAGCCACCAAGCTGTGTATTCCACACTTTGTACGGAATAATGATTCCTATGCGTAGCGTTGGAAATCTTTTCAGTACATCTTCTAACATCGATTGATACGCTCCGCAATACGTATTTTCCTCAAATGAAGAACCGATCGCTTGCACTGTGCCAACTGCTCGACTTTGTCCAAAATCATTCACACCGGCAAAAAATGTCGCTAGTGAATAATCACTATAATCAAAAGCTTTAGAACGAGTGCCAATTTGTTTCGTATTCTGTCCAGAAATACCTTGATTATTTACTTCACAGCCAAATGCTGAACGAAGGTACGTTTGATAACCAATGGCTCGTGTATTAGGCATAGTCGTTTTATCTACAAATAATTGATGGTCATACCAAGTAATCGAATCACCAAAAGTAACGATTTTTTTGCCAAATAATTTTTTTGAATATGGATTAAGCCATTTTTGGTTTACGCCATATTCCGTTGCTTTCGTCAAAACATTTTCTCCTTCTGTCAAACTAAAGAAATTTTCATTTCCTTTGCTACTTCCTGCGGTTCCAGCATAAAGGTTTAAACGAATATATCGAGCATTTGATGGCGTTTTGAATTGTCTATTGTTATTGTTCGAAGCTTCCGTATGTTGAATAGCACAAATCGGTTCTTTGAGCTCATTGAAATAATAACCTTGTGCACTAAATGTGATCGGAACGCTATAAACTGTATTGGGTTTTACCGAAATATAGTCTGATACAGCGAATTTCGCATTTTCAGTTATTACTGCTTCGTTGTTAATGAAATACCCTCTTGTAATCGTTTCAGAATCAAATAAATTTGTCTGAACTTCTGGTGCGGAAAAATTGGCGACTTCGATTCCTGTCGGTTCCAGCCAACGAACAGAAGCAACTTCTTGGTAAGGTAAATAGCGATTTGGATAGGTTGGATAGTTCGCATCAAATTCCGTAATCATCGCACTGGTCGCAGGACGTTGTGCGTCTCCATTCCACACAATATAAGCTGCATTTTCCGGTGCTTTATCTGTCATATTTGTTGTATCTGCACGAGAAATAGAACGAATAAACTTTTTCCCTTCATCAAACCATGCGCCTGGAATCCCCAGCCACGAACTAAACTTATAACGTTTTCCACTCGAAACGGGAATATATTCGCTATGATAAACTTGTTGATTCGCTGCTGGTAGAAATTTCCCTGTATTATTATCTACATATTCACCATAAATAACATTTTTCCAATTAAATAAATTCGTTGATCCTTGAATCGTCGTCTCTGCAATCTTATCTGGAGTAATCGAAGCGGCTTGGATATCAGTACTTTGATACACTCCGCCATCTTCCCAAGAAGTAGTTTCTGTCTGCCAATAGTACCAATGCCCATTTTCTAATACTAAAAAAATCCCATCAGTTCCACTTGGATAAGCTGCCTGTAATTCTGAAAAAGTGTTGTACGTACCTTTTGGTGCTCCAGAAACAATCGTTGCAAATTGAGCATCGACAAATGATTGATCCGCTTTGGTTGTTTGTAATCGAGAAATATTTTCCTGATTTTTTTCGACTACTGCTCTTTCACCTTTGTCAGATAACTTTGTGTCAATTTGTTTTTTGTTGTACGTATCAGCTTCTTCATATAGTTCTTCTATTTTGTTTAGATTTTGTTCAACTTCAACTGCTTTCTGTTCAACGTTAGCAAGTGATTGGTTAGTCTCGGTTGCTAATTCTTCTAATTGCTCCGAAAATTTATTAACTAATTGATCAGATTTCTCAGAAGCTGTTTCGATTAGTTGGATAAAATCTTTAAAATAATAATCACCATTCTCTTGAACATTGTGATCAATCATTGACTTCTCAATAGTAAAAGAGAAAGCTAAATTGTCTGTATGAGAACCATCTGGGAAATCAATGTAAACATTGACATCGACTTTCCCCTCGTAAGAAAGTAACATATCGGAAATTGGATATTTTACAATACCTTGCATGTAGCTTTCGGTAATGATTTGGTTGTCAAAAATAGGAAATTCTTTTTTCTCTTCACCAGAATAGATATACATAAAAAGACGGACAGTCGCATTGATTAAATCAGTTGGACTTCCGTCTTGATTTTTAATTTCAAATTGTAATACGCCAGCTTTTTTGTCATAAGATTTGAAAGTAAATCCAGTGACTTTCGCTGGTGGATTTGTAGGTTCTGTCGGAACAACGATTTTCCCTGTCTTTTTTTCCATTGAATTACCTTCCTTAATAATTAAATAGAGAAGTCACTATATTAGTAAATCCCTTCAACACCTGCAATCGTAAAACCCGTGTCATCTGTAAAATCTATAGTTCCATTTTCATGAATAGTGGCCAATCGACATTTAGTAAAACGTAGCACCACGTTGTCACGATAATTAGTAAGTTCTATTCGAATATTCCAAATACTTTTTTCGGATGAACCTATACCCGTGAACATAATAACTGGGTTATCTACCGCTGGTGTTTCAAGCGTAATTTGTGTACCTAAACCCTTGATATGAAATCGTAAACGACTAAAACGACGTGTACTAGCCGTTAAATTCATGTTTTGTCCTACCTTACAATTTGAATCGCCCGCTTTCCACAGTTTCGTTACTTGTTCAATTCGTTTCCAATTTCTTGAATTGTAGCCACCTTCTCCGCCTTCCTTGCTTGAATTGATATAGAAAATACTTCCGTTTGATACATCAATCATCACATAAGTCTTACGTTGAGAGTGTTCCCCGAAAACGTGTAACTGGATAATTTGTCCAGGGATCATTGGATCGGGCGTTCCCATTTCATCAGCCCAAGCCCATACAGTAGCGTAATGCCCAAATGGAATATTCCAGAAACTATACTTCTCACTTAAGTAATTATCCTTAATTAAATGACCGGTTGCTTGTGCTACAGTCTCAGGTGAAGCAAAACCTGCATTTCTCTCAGTAGCAAGCGCATGTGCTTGTTGGTCGTTACCATCACAATGAATAGCAAATTGTTTTAACATGTGATCAATTGCTTGATCTCTTGTCATATTTTCAAACATTATCCACCACTCCTTCAATATAAAAATGATCGTTTGGTTGCTCGTCCCACACCGTTCATTATCAATTTTCTTGCTGTCTTATCAATTGACAATTGATAAAAAGCTTCAAAATCAACACTAGTGTCTTTAGTAAATGCACAAGTTCCAACTATCATTTTCAAAGTACCGAGATTTCTCACCGTTTCCCAATGTTCATGCCCGCAAATATAGGCAATAATGACACCTGGTTCTTTTGTGCTAAAATCAAATACTTCACTTCCTGTAACGGACTCCGATGGTTCTCCAGTTAGCGAATCATAATCAATGGTTACTGACACACCTTGTTTAAACCCATCAATAAGCGTCCGTAATGCTGCAGTATTCCATACACCTGTTGCGGAATCATCTAATGGAATATGACCTACTAATAAAACATGATAGCTACGATCTAAATTCGTGAGGAAAGTACCGAAGTCTTTCAATTGTTTTGCTCCGATTTTCCCTATTTCCCCATCTTTTGTATGGCCACTGAATTCTTTATACTGACCGTTGCTATCAAGTGCATCACTATAATCATCTGTATCAATACGATAGATTGCAATTCCTTTATCTGGGAATAAACGACCACCGAATGTGCCATTATATAAATGGTGCATATCCGCACTATTTAAACAAGTTTCTGGTGTATGCCCTATCCAAGCATAAGGAATTTTTCCAGTATCATGATTTCCACGACAAACGATGACATCTTTTTTCCATACACTAGCAAAATTTGCGAAACGTTTTTGTATGGCCATTGAATGTGTTCGCCCAAAGTCACGAACACCAATCTTGAACTCTCCTGTACGCCCACTATTACAATCACAGTTATCTCCGCCGTAAACAGTCACATCACAGTGTTCAGCCATTTCTTTAAATCTTGCTAAAGTACTCCAACGCCTAGGATTCGTCGAACTATCTCCTGTTGTAAAAGCACTGTCTTTCCCCATCCCATCGACGTGAGTATCTGTGATGAACGCAACGTTAAATAACTGATGATCAATGTTGGCAATAACTTCATCAAAATTAGACGGAACAGAATATCCACCGTCTGTAATCTGTCGCACAGAACTAGACACAGAAAGTTTTTTATTTTGAATGTCATCTAAGCGATCAGCTAAACTCTCATAATTTCCTTTCGCTTCATTCAGAATGTTAATGATCGTACCACCAGGGTCCATGTTTTCCAGTAATTCACGATTATCCTCTAACCACTGCTCCCAGTCATTTTTGCCCTGATCCATGTAATCCTTGAATTTTCTTAGCAAATCCTCAAAGGTCCACACATAACCAGAATCCCGTAACTGACTTCTAGATATTCCAGAAATGACTCGATAGGTAAAATCCTGTGTGCTAAATTGTTCACTCCAAGTACCATCGCCGTTGAGTGAGCGAAAACTGAAATGTGCGGTGTTTTCGCCGCCCCATTGCCAGTCAGGTTCACTTAACGTATAAACAAGCCTTGCTTGTGCTGGACTATATTCTTGTACTTTTTGTTCCACAGGTTGTTTTTCACTAAACTTAGTTGTATTGACAAAAAAGGGAACTAATCCTTCAAAGGGTTTCAACTTCCCGTGTTCGACAACTTCTACAACTAGCTTTTGTGTTTTTGCATCTCCTTGTCTAACTTGGATCATCCCTACATAATTATATGGTTCTGTTGTGCTTAATATGACATTCCATTTTGCCACTAAACTCCCTCCTCCTTACTTTGGTGGTATGACAATGGAAGAAATTGCACTTGCACTATAATACTGGCGATCTAACTTTCCACAAATCATACCTAACTCTGTATTTTGTTCATAAGTTTGCATACGACCATTAGCTAAGCCTCGGATAACGCCAGTATGTCCATAAGTTCCATCTGCAAACCATGAACCCACTTGTCCACCTCTTGCCCAATTAATAATTGCACCAACTACTAATTGATCGTATCTAGGGTTTTGAATCACTTTCCAACCAACAGCAGACCAATCATAGGCAATACCAATATCAGATGCTGCAGAAGTATTTCCTATCACATGAGTTAAACCATATTTTGTCCCAGCACCCATGCCACAACCACCCAGATATCCTGAATATTCTGCAGACAAGCCATAACACTGTCCGTTACCAATTCGTTGTCCAACTAGAGACTCTAAATGTTTTAGTCCAGCTTCTCCAGTAGCTCCTCCTGGTTTTAAATCTTTAAATTTGTTATACCAGTTCACTGCATAATCTTGTCGTTCAGGATGTGTTGCTGCCGGACGTTCATAGTTTCGTTCAAAAGCATATGCTGCTTGTCTTGGATCAGTACAAGCTTTTAATCCCTCAAATGTCGTAGGTTGTACTACACCCATCCATTGTCCGTTTGTAAATGTCCAAATAAGTAATCGAACTTGTGCATCTAAACTCGTTATTGGTTCTTTAATACCTGCAGCAGTGAATAAATTTTGAACATAAACTTTCCCATCCCATGTGGCTGGTCCAACAAGAGGATATGCAGAACCATCCCACTGGACAATTCCGTAAGCAGGTCCACCAATCTGTACAGTATCAGGATCAAAAGTTCCTCCTGTTTCTTGTTGAATGTTCCCTAAGATTCCACATGCAGATTGTTTTGTAAATCCGTTATTACACAAGATATCGTAAATTCGCCATGCTCTTTTTTCTGCATCTGTTTTTAATTCACTAGGATAACCACCAGGTGTTTCTCCTCCTCCAGATGGACCTCCGCCTTGTCCAGCAGTTATAGGTAGACCGTTAAGTCTTAGGGTACCTTGAACGTCCAAATCTCCGAAATAATAAGTTTTACCATTACCCAACATCATAAATCCAGTACCTTCGCCTGCAGAAATGCAGAGATATTTTCCATCTGCAGCAGTCGTTATAACAATTGAATTATCATCGAGTGGTGTAGGTGTTACTGCTCCTGCAAACGGATTGCCAGCGGTAGAAGTTGTCCCTATACGTCCAAGAGTAGTGCCATCAGATTTGTAAAACTCAAATCCTCGTTTATTCATTTGCGATACAAGTTTATTTTTGGAGTACGCATGAATAGCTCCATCTTTCATTTTTAACTGATCGCCACAAGCACTAAACGAACTCTCAAAAATGTCTGCTCGGATAACTCCTGTTTGAATAAAATTAGCATTGAATTTACTATCCAATGTCCAAGCGGAAGTGAAAGGACCATTCCAACCATTTTTAGAAAAGGCGATTCCATTTTTGTTCATTCTTAATACTTCTTTTGCTTTGTTCAAATCTGGATTATCCATTATAAAAATATTTGAAGGCTTTTCTTTTGGCCATAAAACTACATAACCGCCTGCATTTCCTTGACCTGTAATCATCGAGGAAACATAATCATTAAAACTACTCATATAGTTATTCGTGGCATAATCTTTTAATTTATCTTGAATGCTTACGGCTTGTTGTTGATAAAAAGCAACTTGAGTATCCCCAGCTTCCAATTTCAAAACCTTTTCAGATAATGAATCATATTGAACACCGCTAACTTTCGATTCAAAATATAACTTATATTTTCGATGATATATTTTAAACGTATCAAATAACCCATAATTTCTTATCTTAGCGAATTCTTTTCCTTCTTCGGTGTCCGTTAATTTATCGAACTCAACGGTAATAGAAATCTTCGGTTTATCACAGCCTGGATTAATTGTTTTGAAATAATTCTTAGCTATTTTATTTAAGCTATTAACGTCTTTAACCCCTTGTTCTTCTGTGAATTGAACGTGTTCTGTATATACATCAGGATAGTTATTAATATATTCGCTATCTACTGGCGAGCCATAAATTCGGCTAGTTGTACCTGTATCACTTTGAGGATCAGCATACGGAATAATTCTTGTTTTCACGCCTGTCCAATCTAACTTAACTTTTAACCCAGATAAATCTTTTCCATATCGGATTGTGCCAATATTATCACGACCTCTTCGCTTTAATAAAGATAGCTTAAAAGGCTCACGTTTAATTTCTCCGCCCCAATACTGAAGTAAAGATCCTTGTTCACCAGCAATACAATTTAAAACATTTCTTGCTTCAAAAGTTGTACTTGATACAGTTG
>ERZ1034871.20-NODE-20-length-83665-cov-250.234685_pt1 | contig 83665 bp, 127 predicted proteins | sample MGYA00520631_ERZ1034871 | MGnify/ENA primary metagenome ERZ1034871 (study PRJEB33766, sample SAMN09781721) | gut metagenome | biome: gut microbiome | host: Homo sapiens | place: Madagascar | study: EMG produced TPA metagenomics assembly of the PRJNA485056 data...
TTAGGGCTTGTTAGGGACTTGCACCCATTAGAATAAGCTCATGCCGAGCATACAACAAAAAGGGGTGACCGCACGCGATGTGTAGCCACCCCTAAACATATAGATAATGCACAGAAGTTATTCGTCAGCCAGAATAAAAAAGATTCCATACTTTTCTGTATAGTAATTCTCGTTTTTCACACGTCTTGTTTGCGAATCGTAATATAATACAGTTTTGTCAACAGTTTCATAGAAATAGCCATACTTTTGCATAAGATGATACATCGCATTTTGTATGCGCTTTGGAGTGATACGAACTTTATATTTTGTATTTTGTTCTAGACCGCTTCTTACACGCCACGATTCCATCTTTCTTGTATGAGTAATCTTCTTACTCAGTTTAGAATAATCGTATGATTTTCTACCAGAAGACCTCCGTTGTCTTACGTATTCATCAATTCTTTTCTGTGTTTCTTCGGTGTGCCTAAGATGATTCTTTGCAGCACACCGAATTATAGTAGTCTTGGCAAATCCAGTAGCATCTGCTATTTCCCTTGAAGACATCGTTGGATATAACTCAATTACTTTCTCTGTAAGACCTTTTACTTTAGAGTACCATACCATAAACTAACGGTTATCACCGCTACCATGCAACTTTCCTCTTAATTGGCGAGAGTGAAGTTTGTCATAGTTCATTTTTCCTATATCACTAAGTTTGAATCCAATATCGTGAGAAAGGGTTGCGCAATACCATAGTACATCACCAATCTCTTTGGCAATTTCCAACTTCTTTTCATCTGTAAAAACAGAATTGTTATCACGCAACACTTTCTTAACCTTATCGGAAACTTCACCAGCTTCACCTGTCAATCCCAATGTAGGATAAATGATAGGGTTAGGATAAATAGCAGTCTCTAGAGCTAACTGCTGAAACTCGTCTAATGTCAAATTGTTATTTTCCATTTAAATATTTAAAGTTTAAAATTCATGTTTCTTGCAAACCTTATCACAAGATGTTTCGCAATCTTTTTTGTAGCACCATCCATTGCCTAAGATGTCTTCGCATCCCATCCAAAGGCAGTTACCACAACATTTTTCTTCTTTTTCCATATTACTGATGTTTTATCACTTCCAAATACTTCAACTTTGCAAATCGGTATGATTCATACACCTCATCCACATTCACATCTGTATTAAAAGCGAGAATACATCCTTTGTCATCATAGAACCCAAGGATAATATACTTTTCTTCTACATACCCTGCAACGTATGCACCAATATCATTACCTTTATAAAGAACAGGCTCTCCACGATACGCATTAAAAAAATCTTTATTTGTCATACGCTATCGCTATTTTAGTTCATCAAAATCAAACCACTCTATCTTATCGTAGCACTCGTACAGAACTTCAATACGCTGTGTTCCGTCTCCTCTAGTGATAACCCATACATCGTCACTACTCATTGTTCCATAATGAAGAGCCGTAGGATTTACGCCACCTCCACTATATCGGAACATCACCCACTTTCTTAATGGAGGCTTATCTTCCTTTAGGTCGTGCCATAATGATGCAGCATTCACGTAAGGAACGTTTTCTGTGTTACAATCAGTAACACCAATCTTTTCTGTACTGAACGTTACCCCGTTCAGTTCATTGTAATCTACCTCATCTTCATTGCTACAGATATTGAGATAAATCTTCTTAGGTAAATTCTTTATTTTCATATCCCTTAAACTTAATTTATGAATATTTACCAATTCCAAATGTCAGCGTATCTTTCATCTGGTGGTGTTTTAATCTTTGGAAATATAGGAGTATTGCTGATAACACGATGGTCGCAACTTCCTGTACTTCCACTAGTAAGTGGCTCTCCGTTACAGACTAATCTATATTTACATTCATCACATTGTATGTAATTCATATCACTTGAATTTAATGATAAAAAACTCGGTATCAAGCCATTTATCGGGGCATAAGCCTTCCTTAGGCTTGCCGATACTAATGCTCTCTATCTCCTTCTCAATTCGTGGACTATCCTTGCGGTAGCCGTTGATGAAGAGGACGTGTGTGTAAGGAATAGCCTTGTAATATGGACTATTGATGCAATAGTTAGCCATTTCGGGGCTAATACTATCCCAGTTTTTAACGCAATGAGTGGGTATCTTCTCGTTGGTACAAGTATCTTCATTCCATAATAAGAAAAGGCGTTTTACCCAATATCCTTTTATTGTCCGATACTCTTCATTCTTTCTTCCGTCCGCAATCATGTCGAACCATTGCTTGCTGACGGTGAGGGTCAATACTTTCTTTTCCATCCTTACACCTCCTCCCAGTCTGTTGCGAGAATAGTCTCAGGAAGTAACCATAAAACTGGTGCAGCTCTTCCTACGCTATTATACATTAATGCCTCTGAACCAAGATAGTTCTTATCAATGTATGCGTATGTGCCGTCCGCAAAAATCTTACGTCTCACTTTCTTCCCCTCCTTCATTCTTCTCAGAGCCTCCGAGAAGTCAAATGTTTCCTTGCTCATTATAATTTTGCTTTAAAGTTGTAAATTGGTTTAATAACATCTATCACATCAACCGTAGGTTTTATTAGCTCAACAATCTCTTCTGTTGATTTATATGCCATAGGTGCTTCGTCAATCGTCTCTTCGCATACAGAACTAGAATAGATGCCATTCATTTCATTCTTGTAAGAATCCATAGATAACTCTTTCTTCGCTTGCGTACGAGACATCAATCTACCTGCTCCATGTGGGGCTGAGCATAACCATTCCTTGTTTCCTTTTCCCTTGCAGATAAGAGAACCATCACGCATATTCATTGGGATAATGACTACCTCATCCTTTTTTGCACTGATAGCTCCCTTTCGCAATATACCCTTGTCTGTATCTATATAGTTGTGAATGGTTGTAAAAGAATGCTTGTCTGAATTTGGGTCAATATCCACACCTAGAGCATTGACGAGTCTGTTAGCTATAATTCTTCTATTATGCTCGGCATACTTCTGAACTATACGCATATCATTTAAGTAATCATCAAGCAAATCGCCCTCCAAGTAAGAAAGTTCCTTGCTTATATTTTTAGTACCTAATGACTTAATAACACTCTGTATCTCATTCTCTCTGCCTTCGCTTTTTAGCTTGGCAATAACCTCAGACTTATCAGCTATTTTCTTACGACAATACTCGTAGGCAAGTTTTTGGTAATAGTTGCATACCCTAACACCAAGGTTTCTACTTCCTGTATGTATCACAAGAAACTTCTCTCCTTCTTCATTTGCATCTAACTCAATAAAGTGATTGCCACCGCCAAGACTTCCAACAGAACGATATACTATTTCCATGCTGTCAAGACAATCCCAAGCACGGAATTTGCCAAACATACAACCATCAACCAATCCGTTTATGTAGGCTGATACTTCTCCCTCGTTGACATTAAAACCAGACGGAATCAACTTATTGACTGCTTCATCAAATTTCTGCAAGTCAATATCAACTTTACCAAGTCTTACGACTTTCATGCCGCAGCCTATATCTACTCCAACAGTGTTAGGAACTACTCTGTTATCAAGCTCTATTACCGTGCCAATAGTGCATCCTTTACCTGCATGGCAATCTGGCATTATTCTTATTTTACAACTATTGTAAGCCTCGCTATTAGATAGGGTTTCTATCTGTTTGATAGCTTCATCTTCTATTGTCTTTGCGAAAATCTTTGTAAACTCATTCATATCTCTTAATCTTTACGTTTAACTTTCTCAAAATAAAACACTACCTTCTTGTCGAACTGAGGAATAATAAGACCATAGCCAATACTCATCTTCACCTGGAACTTGGCAGCGCCACTTAGCAAGCCAACCGCCTGCCTCTTTATTTCTGCTCTGAACTGTTCTAAGGTCATATCCCTCTTACGGAAGTTACAAGCACGGCAAGATGGCATATAGTTCTCTAAGCTATCCTCGCCTTGAGTTACTGCGAACTTGCCTTGTTTCTCATCCCATCTGGAATACATTCCTCTGTTTTTGGGAGCAATATGGTCTACTTGCATATCCTTGTACTCTATAGTCCTGCCACAATAGGCACAATGACCATCATACATACGATATACCTTTAGTCTAGTTTCCTTCTTCATTTCTTATATCTTTTTAATCTTCATACACCAACTAACATTCCAATCAAACGATGTTCGTGCTTATCGAAAGTAATTCCATACTTGAACATTTCTTCAAAAAGCATAAGACGCTCCTCGTTGGTAGCCAACCGAGTAGATTTCTTTTTATCCTCGGTCATCGTAAAATGAGAGCCTACCATTAAATTCTTATATTCCTTGTGAAGATAAAGATAGCAGAAGAGATTGTAACACTCTGGTCTCCAACGCTTACATAACACAATCCAATAATTATCTATCACAACTATATTGCCTTCGGCAACAATATCTTCAAACATATTATTTTCCATACGCTACTTCTTTTTATCGAATTTATTGCCAATTCTTTCTATTCTACAAACTTTTATAACATTGTGAAGCCAATAAGAATGTTTATTCTCGCTGACTACCATAAAAGCATAGTTACCTTCCGACCAAATCACTTCGGCAGTATGGGTAAACCCTACAAAATGTATTAGGTCGTGTTCAAACAATTCTTTACCTTCACAATCTTTCAACCCTGTGAACTGACCGACTGTAGAAGGGTCAACCTGATAAGTAAGATTTCTGTTTAACTTGCTTTCTTTCTGACGATTCTCAATGATGTATGTATTATCATTCTCTTCGTAGAAATATCCGCAAACCCATCCTTTTCCGTCAAGACGTTTAGCCTTGAACTTAATATCTTTAATTTTCATAAGCTACTTATATAAAATAATTGTTACTCTTCTACTTTTATCAACCTTCAATATAGCTTCTTCTGCTTTATCTATCGAAGAAAACAAATAGTCTGGGCAAAGGTTATATGCGCCATAGTCCCAATAATGGATAAGTCCAAATAACAACGAATGTCTCTTATCTACACGATAAGCAAGTATTGGATTATCCTGAGAATCGTAATGTATGCCTTTAACAGCCTTGCTTTTGCGATACATGTCTACTATTCTATAGGTTGCCATAACTATTTTTATTTAAGTTCTACTGGCTCATCGCTCCAAGATAATTCTCTTCCGATGAGCTTCTTGATTGAGCCTTTAGGTAAATCAATACCTTCTTCTGCATATATTATAAAATCTCCGTCATCAATATCATCAGCATTTGCATACCATAACTTACTTGATTGTTGACGTATTAGTTGTTCTCTATAGAAGGAAACGTACTTTTGAGTACGTCCTCTTAATGGTTCTTCACAAAAAATATGTTCACCATTTTCATCTACACATAACCATGCCATAACTATATCTTTTTAAGTTTTATCTTTATTGCCTTCAAATTTCTTTCACCTCCATCCCAGAAGCATGAACGTCTAAGATAGAAAGGTTGACCTTTAAGCCAAGGGAACTTATCATAAAAAGCCTTCCATTTAGCCTTTCCTGCCTTCAAAGAGGGTACTTCAATACAGCTTCTAGCATAGCAGCTACCAAAGACTAGTGTATTATTGCAAACGTTTTTATCCATAACTATTCCTCCTCTTTTATACCGAATGGAGTTCCATCGGCAAAGGTGAACCATTCAAAAGCCGTTTCAAAATCAAGACGTTCAACATCTGTTTCAATTCCGTCTGTCTTTATTCTTTGAATAATGAGGTAAACGTCCTTACTGCTTTCTATGACCTTGTATTTAATGAACGGCTCATGTTTTCTTATTTCTTGCCAGCATTCTTCTTCGGTGTTGAATGGTCGGAACTTTGCTTCGCTTTGTTGTTTGATGCGATACTCTGTATTATTCCAAAACTCAATCTCTTTCATTTCCGTCCAATCATTCGGAACATCTGTACCTTTTACGGTACTCGGTTTTGTCCTACTCTCAATTACCTTTCCTTCAGCATAAGCTTGCAGAATAGGATAAAATTCTTTAGCTTGATGTCTGTTCATAATCAATCCTCCTCTGACTATAATGTTATTATTTCAAAACTCCATTGTTCCATATCAAACACTTCTTTTAACTTTTCAATGACTTCATAAAAGTCATCTTTGGAACGTAACGCTGTGCCACAATCACCAACTTTTGAGAGTTCATAATGTCCCATATCTCTTTGTATCATGTCCTCCGTCAAAGGAACGCCAATATGAAATGCAAGGGAACAAGATTCACTTGGAATATCTATTGCCTTGCCATCTACATCTGTAATATATCCACTAATACAATGTGATGGATTATTGACATCTGTGTTGTAAATTGCCGAATATGCCTTACAGAAATAATGACAGGCTCCTCCACATAACCCGATAAAAGTTGAAATCCTAAAACTTAACACACGCTTATCATTTTTACGGTTGGCTTTTGTAACATAGTCAACCACATTTTTATTTAAAAAATCTAATGATTGAAACCTAAACCCCTCACCAATAGTTGCTGGTAATGGGAATGGTCCTTCAGTAATATCGTATCCACTTTCAAAAAAAATGTGCTGATTCAGCCAGCTTACGATTTCTTCGTCTGTCTTTCCAACTATTGGATGACTTAACATAGCTTTTAACATGTTACTTATATTTAAATCCTTGCGGATGGTTAGTTACTCTACTACTTTCTCAAGGGAAAAATAATCAATTCCCCAAGCTTGGTTTACGTCTTTGTAAGGTTCTCCGTTTTTCTTTATTTTTCGGATAAAAAAATGAACCTTGATTTCATTCTTGTCAAGAGACATGGCACTTTTTAGACGTTCTATGAGAAAGATATTGCCATTTTTATCTTTCACCTTGTCACCTTTCTGAAAAGGTAACAAACTTAGAAAGTCGTTCATTATATCATTCTTCTTTCGGCGAAGCTCTTCTATTTGTGAATCCGCCATCTTTAAATAACCTTCTGTATTCTGTAATTCGTTGTATAATTCTATTTTTGTCATATTCTATCCATTTATGCCCGAAGGAAGTTCACTAATCAGAATCACGTTATCATTTGTTACGTTGATTCCCTTAACTATCTCTACTTTGTCTCCATGCTGAAAGCAGACCTTTCGTTTGCCTAGAGAACTCAATACTTTTGCTACTTGTTCTGATGTCATATTCTTACTTTTATGCCAGAAGGCGATTAATCACCATATTTATATAATTCTTCACCACTTGAGTCATATCCACAACAAGGACAAACCCATCCATCTATTATAACAGATTTTTTACACTTAGGGCATAAGCCTCTGACTTTATTAAAACTTTCTAAAGCATATTGGCAAGCTTTCAAATAATCTAATTCATCTTCGTTAGCTTGATTATCAATAAGTGCCTTATACTCATCCTTATCTAAAACTACAACTTCTAATGCCATACCTACACCTCCATTTTTGAGTTAATTCTCAGACCGAAGAGAAGGTGCTGGAGTTGATGGACAAAGCTAATGTAAGTGATGTGACTCATGTTTAGACCAACACACACCTCGAACGCACCATCTCTATCTCTATCTACACCTATAGATATATATAAAAGAGTTCTTTCTAGTGGAATGTAATACCGCCAATCATGATACATTTCTTTCTTCCATCCATTTTTCTTTAGAATCTCTGAAGTAACAGGAATTGGTACAATATCCTTAACCCAAGCACAGCAGTCGCCTAAGAGATAGCCTTTATCTCCTAATTCCGCACCTTCGATGTTCTCTAAGCAGGCACCTTTAAGAACCGTTCCATCGTCCAACTCCAAAGTCTTTGATGGGTCTGATGATGTTACTCGGTAAACAACATCTTTGGCAGTACCTAGCGGTACTCCGTTTGTCATTACCAAATCTCCTGGAATATATTCTAACTTATCCATAGCTTAGTCCTTTTTATTAACGAAATCCTCATATTCACCTATCGTGATTTCCACGAAGTCTTGATTTTGCTTCTCGGCTCGGATGCTGTTATCAAAGTAAACGAAAATACGGTCTTTGTGACGAAGGAGCTGAGTAGTAGAGAAACGTCTAGCTAGAGAGACTTCTATATTCAGTTCCTCCATTACCTCGAAATGGTTAGCAACGGATTTATAGGAGAGAAGAACGGAGGCTATTACCTTGCCTTGCTTATATCGCTTATTAGGCGTAATAGCTACATAGTAACCATCCTCCAATTTTACACCGTCTATCTTCTTCCACACCTTCTTATCTAGCGTATCGTAACGCTCAGAAGGAACCCATATAGCGGTAATCTCGTACACTCTTGTGAGAGTTCTGTTAGGCTGATAGCCCTGATATTTTTCAAACTCGAAGCCTACGGCTTCTTCTACTCTTTTCATGTAGGCTTGATGCTCTTCAAATTCGGCATCGAGAATACTCTTAATGTATTCATAAGCCTTTGTCCCTTGTTTTGCTTCGTATAACATATCTCTTTACTTTTTACGATGATTAAACTTTTTGATGGCATCTTTCTTTGAAGCTGCCATAATCTTAATACCTTTGATGGTAAACTCATGCTGCGCCTTTGGTTGGCACTTCTGCTTGTCGGAAAGAATGTTGCCTTTCGGAACATTAAATCTAATACGTGGAAGACCAAAAGGGAAATTACTCATTTGGTATTCCAATTCTGTTTTCATACCAATTATTGATAATAATCCATTCATACGCCTTATTTCTTCTTATTATATTTATCACAACACCAAGTAAATTGACAAACCCAGCACTTTGAGCCGTCACATTTATCGTTATGCAATTTATACTTATCCATACGCTTTACTTCATTAACCTAAGTTCTTTCTAGCCCAAGCTTCTGCCTTTGGCTTAGTCTTGAACTGTTTGTTTTTTACTTCATGCCAAATTCCATAAGGAGCGGTCTTATACTCAATGAGAAAAAGACCTTTCTCAATTTTGACAATTCTATATTCAAAATACATACGCTTATATTTTTAAATTGCTATCTAATTGCAAGCCAAAAAGAATATGTTGGAGTTCATCTACACATTTTATCATAACAGTATCGTCTTTTCCGTCATTGAAAGATACTCCGATAATTCCCAAGAAATTATTATATCGCAAAGTGAAAGGGTATTCTTGGTGTTTATACCACCTATGCCCAAAACATTCTCCTTCAGAGCGATAACATGTCCATCCATTCTTTTTAAGAAACTCTTCCCAAATATGAACGTGCATAATATCATTTTGACAAATTTTGCCCAAGCTTTGCCCATCAATAACTTTCAAGTCGTAAGAATAATCTATATTGAACGGATAGATGCTACAGACAATACAAATAAATCCGTGACTATAAACTATATCACCCACCATATAACGAGGTGGTTTCCTAAATTCTTTATGTGCCATACGCTTTACTTTTCTAAAGATGAATATATCCATTTACTTCACACAGAACCTTTTCTAGCAGGTTCTTTAGAATCTTCAATTCATCATTTGAATATGTAGCTATAGGATAACCATCAAGGATAGTTTCGCCAAAGTAGCCACGACTTATATTTAATGAGTGTTTATTCTTTTTCATTTTTCTTTGCCTTTTACAATATTGTACACTTGTTTTAACTCATCTGTTGATAAGCGTTTGAAATCAAAAGACCTGATAGCGTAGATGAGTTTCTTGCGAAAATTCTCTTCTTTAACATCTGATATTTCCTTTTCTGTTGGAACAGATATACTTTTCCTATCCAATATATCGTCACCACATTTCCAGCCCGAATCTCTTCTGAATCTAGTGTTATCAATAATAATTTGAGTCTTTGTCACTTTATCAACCTTGGCGATACGTCTGTGACACATACCTCTAACTAGTACTTAATCGCCCTCAACCAAATCTTTAAGCTCTTTCATTGCTCACCTCCTTCCTTTTTAGGAACATACTCATCCAACTTTTCATCAAACTCATAGCAGTCTGGGCAGTAGTGCTTATCGCCTATCTCTGCCCATTCGCTTTCCATTGCTTGCTCTTTGGCTGTACATTCGTCTACCCAAGCCCCAATGCCATTAAACTCATCAATGAAGGTCTTTCCACATCTATCACAAACGACAGAGTACATAGTAACTGTCTTAATCATGGTTGCCTCCTTTCGTAATTAAGTCAAACAACTCTTCTACGAATATCCAATCAGACAAATGGAATATATTGACTTGCTCTTCCCACATTTCTTTATATGTATCGCAAGTGGTTTTATCAAGCTCATCGTTCATATCGTAGAGCTTTCTATTACCGAATTCTTTTGAGAACGCAAGAACCTTTCCGTTGTCGTTACGTGGAACTTCGCTAGCAGGGTGAAACATGTCCTTCAATAGCTCATTGATACCCCACTTAGCACCTAGTCCAATGGCTTCTTTGATGTCCTCTTTGTAGAACATTTCTTCCTTTTCATCATTGTTGAAGACTATCTCTTCGCCATTTAACAGAAATCTATCTTCATAGATTTCTTCCTTGGCTTCTTCTATTTTCTTATCGTCTATCATAATTATCTTCCTTTCTTACTATTTTTATCCAATACCTCTTTAATCTCGAAATATTGAGCCTTTATAAAATTTTCCATCTCTGACTTGGTTATTCTACCAATAACTGAAATAGCCCCATCCCTTACAGATACTGAGAAATAATCAGTATTGATAAAACTAATGTTTACATCTATGCTTTCATCATTCATAATCTACCCTTTCTTTTTCTAAGTTCTAACATTCTCCTAGTTCTGCGGTTTTCCTTGCCACTAGGAGGGTTGCCAGCGAGTTTAAGATGTGGAATACTATCATAATCTCTATAGATATGAGCTTCATTGATTGCATTGATTTTTTCACTAGTCAAGGCTTCTTTAAGTGATACACCAGTTGGTGTTACAATTATCTTTACATCGTCTCTAATCATATCTATCCCTCCACGTCTTTAGTTGTACCTAACAATGATTCGTTGCCGATGTAAGGAATACATTGATTCCAACCACAACCATTACAACAATAATAAGAATCGCTATCTTTATAGCCAAACAAGCTTACTTGCCATGCTTGGCTTCCAAAGTCTCTGACAAGCACCTTATCAAATGGTTTTAGCTCAACCTTTGGCTTCAAATCAACAAACTGTTTCTTCTCAGCATCCCAAGCCTTGCCTTTCTTTGCGAGAGCATCAAAGAGCTGCTGTTTCTCTTCTTCTGTAGCAAATCTATACTCTTCAGATGATTCCACCTCATCGGCAAACAATAATCCAACCATTTCATTTAGAGAAACATAGAAACTAAGGGTATGCTTATAAATCTTTCGGCATATTGCTACTGATTTTCCATATACCACTATATCCCCATCCTTGAACTCAAGCTGCTTTTCAATCTCCAAAGTTTCAAGATTGAGCTTGCCGTCCAAGTGTTCCTCAATGGTTTTGATGTAAGTCTGAGCAACATCATCGGATGCTTTCTCAAATACAGAAGTTAACATTTTGGTTTCTTCTTTATTATAATCTTCTACGTTAAATTCTTTCCAAAGATAATGCTTACCTTTAAATCTTGTGTAGGTATCATCCTCAAACTTTTCAAAGATAATATACACATTATCTTTACTAACCAAGACATCGCCCTTCTTCCAAGAGAACTTCTCCCAATCACGCATTTCCTTTGATGGGAAGACAATGCATTCTCCACCATTATACATTTTCCCATTTGGCTTGACCGAATGAGCATTAGTGTCTTCTGAAAAGAAGTATACTTTATCTTTGTGAACACCATTAAAACTAATATAGCCAAAAGTGTTACTATAAAATTTAAGTCCGACAGGCTTATCCTTTAGGATATCCGCTATGTTTATTTTTGTCTCCATATCACTTCACTCTTTTAAATTGAACAGCCTTTCCGTCTTTTCTAGTGCTTGCGCTACAGTCAAAATCTCCGCAAACATTCTCATAGATATTGTTACATATCTCATCGAAAAAACAACCATTACATTGTTCTTTCTCTGTCTTAACCACCTTCAAGACGATTTCTGACCCAATAGGTAAATCTTCCATAATTACACCTCCTCGTTGTATTTATAAACAAGCCCGACAACCAGCTTTACAAGCTCATTGTTCGTCATAACTCTAGTGTCTGTATTACCAAGTCTCAGCTCATCAATGATACGTTCTGTAACCTTCTTGATGTGTCCCATCTTTGACAGAGGGAAACGCTCAATGTCGGCAGCCTTGTCAAGGTGGAAACTCTCACGAAGGTAATCTGCACGAATAATGTTAACTGTTGAAGACTGTCGAGTAACTACCCATACACCCTCTTCTATAGAGTCGTACAAGAGCATATTCGTAGGTTCATACTTTCCGTTTATCTTTCGATAGAACGTCTTCGATATATCGAGGTCAGGAATCTTGTATTCCTGATAGCGACCTTTACTGTTCTTTGTGTACAGCGTTGGAATCTTTTTCATTTTTATTACGTTTTAAGTTAGCTATTCTAGTCTCTCTAATATACTCCTCAGATTTCTTCAATCCGAGTTTCTTAGCTTGTTTAATGACCGCGTAAACGCTTCTGCCAACTATTCTAGCAATATCTTTGTTAGAGGAGTCTGGATAGCCTGTTTTTAATGCTCTTAATTGAGCTTCATTCCAAGGAGTGCCAGTGTTATCTTGTGCGTCTTCTCCATCTACGATAATTCCGTTTATATCAAGATTAAGACCACTGAATATACAAGCATTTGCGAGTGCTTTTTCTGCACGTTTATAATCAAGCACCTTTTTCCCGATGATTTCGAATCCGAGAGAGAGTTTGTCAGGGTACTCTGAAAACACTTTCTTATCTACAGATTCAGGATATATAGCTTCCACTGCATTACGCATACGAGAATGAACGCCCTTAATTGGAATAATAAAGTATTCTGCAATATTGGTTGCCCAAGAACCATTATATTCATCCATTGTCTTTTTAAATGCAGAAACAGAAGATTCAAGCATTCCGCTCAATATTCCAGACATAACAACCATTGTGTACATCTTGTGTCTTTCAATATGATGCTTTGAAAATTGGTTATCTAACGCGTAATAACATTTCCTTACATCATCTTGTAGATTGAACTTGATGATAAAAGTAAGCTTATCCCATATCTCAGACATGCCGTCAGCTTTCATTCGTTCTTTGAATAAGTCAATCAATTCATCGGAAAATTCCTTCGCCTCTGTCATTCTTCTCTTTACATCAAACTTAAATAGCTTTTCATCTTCCGATACCAGTTTGAATGTTTCATCTATGTTAGACTTGACAATTTTAGCAAAGCCGCCTACCATAGAATAGAAAAGCATGTAGAGTTTGCTTATCTGTTCTTTCGATGGAACTGCAAGAGGAACACCTGCGAGTACACACGAATTATTTGGAGTCCAATTTGTCTGCATACTATTTAAAAAAGACTTTAAACACACCACCTATTGCATTATCAACACTAATGCCTTCTGTTAGAAAATCACTTTTGAGAATATCATCAATAGAGTAACTCCAATCGCAACTACCTGTAAGACCACCCCAAGGTCGAAATGTCTTAAAACCAGATGATACATTATTGGCTGTATCGTAGTTATACACGAAATAGTTGTAACGTTTAGCAATTCTTTTGTCGTGATTAGATAATCCGTCCAATGGAATTATATTAACGTAATATTTTAGAGACAACGTAATTCTATCAGCGGTTGCATCAATGTAAAAGTCGCTACCACACTCGCCAAATTTATCATTGGTAACATGTACGTTTCCATACATATCTTCTATCGCATTCATCTTTTTTACCGCTAATCTTTTCATTAGGCTTTCTGTAATACCTTTTTGTTTTCTAGCCTCAACAAACGATTTCAGAAGTTCTTGTTGCAGCAGACTACATTCTGTAGTTGCTTGTGCAGACAAATTATTGATTACCATTCCGTCCATATTACTTTGATTTTAAGTTTCCGTATGCAGCATAGAAACTATCAAGCTGCTGTGTTGCGTGTACTAGCTTCTTGTTGTAGCTATCTCGTTCTGCCCTAGCCTTAGAGATAAAGATGAAGCTAACGATGAATGATATTACTACCGTTATCACGATGAACAACCAAGGCAGCTTGTGTACCGCCTTATTGATTGCTCTTCCTATATTTCTCAGGATAACCCAAGAATAAACAACTATGAACACTACCGCCTGTTTGGTGGTAGCGTTCTCAAAACGTTCTTTCTGCGTCATAATTCTATAATTTACTTAGTTCGGTTACACCAGTTATCGGTAGATTTCCAATAACCAGCCATCCATATTTCTTTCTTTGTCGCATCAGGGTGCTCACTGAGCCATTCCTCTGCCATTTTACTTACGTCTGCCATAATTACTTTCTCAAAGAATCACCTGTAAAAGGAACAGCCTTTGTCGTCGCTATCAGTCTATCAACAACCCTATCTCCGTATCTCTGAGTAAGCTCATCAATACTGAGGTTTGTTGTAAGTATGAGTAGTTTTCCCTTCTTCTCGGCAGCGTCACAAAGTTCAGCAAATGGCATACGCTTGTTGCCATAAGAGTTAAGATTATCCTCTGTACCAATATCATCAATATAGATAATATGAAGTTTGAGAATTTCATCAATCTTTTGGTTCAACTCTTGTGCGCTAAAGATGTTTACCACCTTTTTATGTACATCTTTAATAAGAAGAGGAAGGATATACATTCCGATTACCGACTTACCTAATCCGCAACCGCCGAACATCAATAAACCTTTTCCTTTGTTGTCTGTCATCCAATCAACAATAGGTCGGTAATTGCGTTCGTTCCATTCGGCATTACATCCAGACTTCATATTAACAACATACTGCAAGCCGCCACGCAAACGTTTCTCTGCATTAGGAATGCTTATTTGTACTCTGTCAATTTCTTGCGGATAACCAGTATCTCGCATCTGAGATACAAGGTTCTTGAAATATTCGCTATCTATTTGTTCCATCTATCAAGCCCTTTTGTGTAATCTTTATCTTTACTATTCTGTAAATTCATACCAACAGGAAGATTGTTGACTTTCTTATAATGATATTTGTTGTTATTGTTCCACGTAACCAATCTGCTTGCAATTTGAAATACTTTCTCCATTTCAAACCGCATTTTTTTTCCACCATTATTCATTTCCGTCCAGTACCGATAGAAATCATTCAGCATATCCTTTCCGTACTCTTCGAGGTAAGGTTTCAAACTTTCTGCGAAATATTTCTTTCGTTCCTCGATAGTTTTTTGTGTGTTAGCAAGTGTGTTACTTGATGTGTTAGCGGCACGTTTCCTACCTTTGTAACTTTTTATATCACAAATAGTTATTACGCTACCTTTGTGTGTTACTTGGTGTGTTAGTATGTGTGTTATATACCAATGTTTAAGCAACGTTCTTACGGTTTGCACTCCAATACATAGTTCACTCGAAATCTTGCGGATGCTAACAATCAATGTTCCGTTATCGTCTGCATTTGCTAGAAGATAAACAAACAAGTTTACGGCATTTGTCCTATCAAGTTTCATTAAATCACAATATTGTTCTTTGCTAATCTTAAAAGAATCCATTGTATTTAAAATTGTATGTTACACAATACTACTGCAAGTATTGCTCGTTTTTCTGAATATCATGCTGAATATGCAGTAGTGCGATATATTCATCAGAGTCGGGAAAATCAAAACCAGCCTCTTCTTTTGCCCACAATTTGAAATCAGAAATTGATTTACTCATTTCGTCTTTCGTAAGGTCAGCAGAAGAACGAAGATACTTATAGCATTCTCCTGTAAATTTATCAATCCCTTCTCTGAGGAATATATCTTTGTTCACTACCAGTTTATAGTAATGTGTCTTAACTTCGTCTAGAGTGTAGCCGTATTGAAGCGCAAAGGCTGATAGAAGTAAATGAAGGTAGGCATTCTGATTTAAGGAACGCCCACGCTTCTCTTTCAGTTCTACCATAGCACCTTTGGTCTCCAACTCGGTTACTTTTGCTCTAAACTTTTCTAGTTCAAACACATTTTTCAGATTGAACCACATAAGCGTTGAATGCTCGCTTGATTAATTCTACACTAGAAGGGAAGGTCATCAGAGTTCCCTTGTGGTTGTGCTGGCTGCTGTCTTGGTGGATATGGATTTTGCGGATTCATCGGGTTTGCCACGCCAGCAGCATTAGCAGAACTTGCCATAGCTTGTTGCGCTTCTTGTGCGCCAGACTGAACATTGCCACTAAAACCACCACCTTGTGTAGGAGCTTGTTGTGTCTGACGGATAACATTCCAAGCGTTAATCGAGTTAAACCATCTTCCATTATATTCTCTAGCATTAATATCGAACTGAATGGTAAGAATTTCGCCAAGCTGAATGTTAAGTTGGTCTATCTTGTCGTTTGTAACATCGAATGCCAGTTTTTTAGGGTACTGCTCTTGCGTCTCCAGCACATAAGAAATGCTACGCCACTGATTACATCTTTGTGATGTTCCACTTCTTTCAGGTAGCACCACAATAATTTTTCCTTGAATTTCCATTATTACTTATTAATAATTTCGTCAATAAACTCGTTTGCCAACATAACCCTAGCTTCCATAAGCATTACATCGTCTCCATTTCTCTCAATCTCAGCCCAATGAATAGGCTTAGATAACCAAGGGCAGTATGTAATGAAGATGCCACTAGAAGCACCAGTACAACTCATTTCTGCCATCATCTGCCAGTAATACTTAGGTTCAACTTCTTTGAGCGATGCAGCATCGTGGATAAGCGTGCGGTACTTCATATAAGTATTAATGTTAGGGCATTTAACCTCAATAATCTTAATATCGCCACCATCACGGCTATAGATTGCACCATCAGGACTTGCTGCGAAGTAAGGGATTGTGTCGTGCTTACAAGAGGAAACATCTGTTATCTCTATACCTTCATTTTGTGGAAGTTGGCAGAAGCAAGCTTTTGCTTGGTCTTCCATATCAGCACCCCACTGCATAGCCTTTGTGTTTACAGAAACTTGGTCGATGTAATCTTGGAATATATCGTCATCGTTCAAGAAATCGGGATTGAAAAGACGTTCACCCGCGATTTGGTAAAGATACGATTTTGCGGTATCTGAGAAAGCCTCATCTTTCTTGCGACCAGACTTCATAATATCGGCAACCTTAGAACCAGTTATGTGACCTACTCTATTTCTATACCACGTTAAACTCCGCTGCTCTACATTGTCGGTAATCATTTCTTTTCCTCCTTCTTGGCAGCATCAGCCTTGGCAGCTTCGGCAGCCTTTGCAGCAATATTTTCTTTCTTATCGCTTTCGATGTTATCAACATACTCTGGAGCAAAAGCATCAATATCCAAATCTTGAACATCAGAAGTATTGGTATTGATAACCGATTGGTCGAAAGTAACAGCATTCTGCATTTCGATTGATTTAGGAGCAAACTTCAAGATTGATTTGAGAACCGTCTTCTGAGCCATAGCATCGAAATCAGACTTCCAAGGAGAATTGAATCCAGCTCTGAAAGCTTGGCTAAACTTTGTAGCATGAGCCTTCACCTTGTCAATATCCCAATAAGCAACCTTTGTGAATCCGTTGAGAAGTTCAAACTTAGCCATATAACCGATAACCTTATCTGACTTCTTTTGTTTCTTGTCGAAGACATACTCTTCATCGAACTCATCACCTGACACATATTCTCCTTCGTGAACAGGAGCAGCGAGGATTTTCTTAAACTGACCGCTTCGTTGGCAAAGTTGGAGCAACCCTAAGTAACCAACTTGGAACTGTGCTTTCTTTCCATAAGGAATGATATAGCACTGCCCAAGTGTAGGTATGACCTGCAACTGCATTGTTGCAGCAACCATAGCAGCACCGATAATGCTCATAGGTTCAGCATTGCGAAGCTGTGGATTTCCGTTAGCCACACTGATAACCGAACTCATAAAGCTATTAGCCATTTGTGGACTATTCCAAACCTCGTTGAGTTTCCCAACTACGGCAGGTGAGTGCATCAACTCACCGAGCGACATATTGTTTTGTTGTGTCGCAACTTGTGTATTACTCATTTTACTTAAAACTTTAAAAATTAATCACTCGTATTTCCATTCCCAATCTTTGCAAACGTAATCACCATTGTAGCTTGCGTTAGGGTCTTTGCAGACTTGGAGAAATATACAATCGTGGCAGCTTCTTTTGTAGAAAGTTGCTAGTTTACTGTTTGCCATAGCTTTGAGATTTAATGAACTCTATCAATATAACTAAAGTACGTCTCCACCATTACCGAGCCAGTAGATGTATGTCTTTCGTAATAATGCGGAATTGTACCTAACTTTCTGCCATCACCATCTTGGTAATTCAGAAAAATAGCTCTAGCCGCCACTTCTCTTGACTTGTTTGCAGTAAGTTCCATCAAGCAAGCATGTAACTTGCGTTGATGGATTACTGCATTAGCCATTCTTGGCGGCATAGATGCTATAAGTTTGTCGATTCTACTCATTCTTTTCCTCTTTGTTTTCGGAAGATGGAGCATGATGTTCGAAGACATCGAAGACCTTAGTTTCGTTAAGACCTACGATGTCGTAATCAATCATAGTCTTGCCCATCACCTCATCAACGTATCGAAGAGCACGTGCCAACGACTTAGCCTGAACCAAGTAAGTTACGTTAGAACGTCTCTCTTTCTCACTCTTCTCATCAATAGTGATAAACTGGAGTTTTGCCTTGTACCACTTATCATCATCATCCAAGTCAGAGAAGAAAATCTCGCCATAGTTGGTTTTCTTTGCGCTTGTAACGGCAGAATCACCACTAATATAGCAACTCATTTCATCAATGATAGATGTTTCTGCCTCGGTGCAAGAAAGTGCATCAACAACATAAAGTTCGTTGACTACTTTTTCCGAGCCATCCTCCATTGTCTTTTGGTACTTGATTTTTGTCTCATACCAAGTACTAGTTCTTGCTCTCATTACTCACCATCCTTTCCTTCTTCTACCAAAGACGCAAGCTTATCGAATAAGTCCTTGGCAACCTCGCCTTTGATTTCGATGCACTTTACGTTGCCGTCACCATCACCACTGCCACACTTCACCATTGTGAAGTGTTTCACCTCGCTCTCCAAACGTTTGCGAAGAGCCAAATTCTCGTTGTCGTGCAACAACTGGTCGAGAATCAGTACACAATTTGTCTTCTCGATTTCTTTGTCATTGCGAACAACCTCATCAGTACCATTGATGATTTTCACCAATTCATCGTACTCTTCCTTTGTCTCACAGTTACGTGCGACACAACCGATAACCTTAAAACGGTCAATCTCGAAAACCAACTTAATTTTGTCTTTTGCCATAATAATTATTCAATTTTCGGAAGTCCTTCTCTTCCATTAAAATATTATTTTTTAATCTCTTCAAAAACTTAACCGTCTTGATATTCACACTAGCGTTTTCGTGCACCTTAGTGCCTTCGGTGTCACGCAAAACTAATCTGCCATTCGTGCTACCAAATATAAAACATTCCTTACCATTCCATTGTACCATATCGAAACGCTGAAAATTGGACTTGCCAATCTTATGTGAGGCTATTGTTTTTCTACGAATTCCACCTTTCTTAGGGTTGGCAACTCGCAATGCCCTCGTATGACGAGGGACACAACGGCACATAAAGAAAGAACTCAACCGTATTGCATGTACGTTCTTGGCAATACAAAACGCATCGGCTGCATGAGTCTTGGTAACATCGTTCTCAATGCGCGTGTGTTTGGTAATGTAACCATAGGTCAAGTGAACGTTCCCGAACACTTTCTTCGCTCGTTCATAGACTGCCCAACGCATAATGTTCATCACCGCAGCATCACGCAAGGAATTTCCACGCTTAATTTTCAACTCGAACTCTCCACGATGATAAGCTTTATGGCAGGTCTCACAAAGCGTTACGAGATTACTAGGAGAATTGCCACCTGTCTTGCGACTTTCCAAATGGTGAACGTTCAAAATAGGGTCTTTGCTCTTGCCTTTGCAATGAACACATCTGTGACCATCCCTTGCCAAAACGTATTCCCTCACGTTCCAAAATCCCATTTGTTCTCCTTGCTGATAATCCTCACCATTGATGTCTGGTGTCTTGATTTTCTGAGCGTCAAACTGAGCGACCTCGATTGTGGTCTTCGTGATAGGAAGTAGTTTATGAACCAAATGAATAACTTTCAAGTGACTTTCTATCTTTTGTTCAACACTTGGTGCTAGCCAACCGTTTTTCTTTTTGCGATTATCAAAACGAGCCTTGCGGTAACGTGTCTTGCGGTTTCTTCTATTCCGTCTCAACTCCCTACGAGTAGAAAGCAATTTCACAATATCACTTCTCAACTCGACTTGTGCTGCAAGCATCTCCTTCTTCTCAGAACTTGCCGAAACGCCAATGTGCTTTGAACCTGCATCAATACCAAGGCTCACATCTTGCGTGTAGGTGGTACTATCGTAATCCAACTGCACCACAAACGGAACACGGCTGACTACGTGAGCCTTTCCGTGACGAAGAAGATAGCCTATCTTACCACAACGTTCTGTTGGCATTAATGCTCTGCCTTCTTTACTTTTTATGTAAATCATAAACTCAAATTTAAATTAATAAATAAATCTCCCACCGAAGTGGGGTTGTGCGCCCATCGCCAATGTTATAGAATGGTTTCTTGCCGACAACACCGTTGCTTTTGCTCCTTTTAATCATCGACCGCAGAAGTTAGAACTTGGACGAACATTCTAACGTGCCTATACATTCATTCCTAACGTAGCTCCCTAAATCCATTCGGGACTAAGGCTAATCCGCTTCGGACGATTGAATGGATAATCGCTTAACCTAATTAAAGGGATTCCCAAGCTTGAATTCAAACAATAATAATCTTTCTCTTTCTACTCTTTTCTTTTTGCATCGCTTTACGCTAGCCTTGCAAAGTTCAGTATTATTTCTGTAATAATCTCTTTGCTTTTGCAGTCTTTCTTCACGATTTCTCATATATCTTTCGTGGTCGAGCTGACTGCGCCTTGATTCACTTCTCATTTTGATAATCTTCTTTATCAAGACCTAGCATCATCGCTATTGCGCCAGCAACTGCGAACATAAGAAAGGTTGCGGCAAGCGCAAATAAAATTATACTCATAAATCAAAACATTTGATAACTTTCTTGCCGCATACAGTCTTGCTTGCGAAGTTGATTATCTCGGCAGCAACTACAAGAACAAGCATAGCAACAAGATAGCATATATAATACATACCTTTCATAATTCAAAAGTCTTTTTTTTAACTTTTCTATCTTTTCAGAATTTAATCTACGATAACAATCGAAGTAGCCAGTTACATATATGGAGAACAGATTTAATGCTCTCATATTAAAGTAATCATCATCACAAAAATCCAATATCTTACAAACTAACGCCCAAGGCTCGTTTGCGTCTAGCCCCATAATTTTCATGCGTTCAGAATCGCCTTTTGTCAATGGGTCTTTCTTTAATTCTTCAAGTGTTAATCTCGCCATTACACACCTCCAGTACTTTGTAAAAAAGAGCCTCGGCAGTTGGCAAAATTTAAGTGATGAATCCTACAAGAATTGTATTGACTATTTCCCGATGGTCAGTCGGAACTGCCTTGGCTCGTTAAACATTGACCTATTCTAAATACATCTAAAGTACCGATGATAGCCGCCAAATTTCAAGAGTGCTACTATTTCTAGCAGTACACCATTATCGTTCTTGCCCAAGGAACACTATCATCGGTTGGGCTTGGTTATGAAAGAAAATAATATCCAAAGAATAATCGGTGCAGTGCTCAGACTATTACATAGTGAACATCACGCAAGTTCCACCACACCGATTCACGTGAATTGCATATATAAGGGCAAATGAAAAATTACATATCGAACAATGTAGGTGCATTTGTTTCAGCCTCGGCAGCTTTACAATTTTTAACCGCCAAATCAAAGTAACTATCCTTCAATTCGAATCCGACACCAAATCGACCCATCTTGATTGACTGATACACCTCAGAACCAATTCCAAGGAACGGAGTAAGAACTTTATCGCCCTTATTACTCCAAAGAGTTATTGCTCGCTCGATTGTTTCCAATTGTAGAGGGCAGATATGTTTCTCGTCATTCTCGTCACGCCCCTTAACGCCATTAAGCGTTTTAGAGTAATCAATATCCATCCATACTGGCGAAGCGTAATTCTGCCAAGTATCAACTGATATATCGCAATGAACTGGGTGTTCATGTTCTCCTTCCTTGCGGAATACCATAAGATAGTCAGGGATGCCGACACGACTCATAGCCGCATCTTTCTTTACTTGCTTATGGAGAAGACCGAGTGCCTTTGTTCTCTGCATTTCAGTTACAGGATTCTTCCAAATTGTTACTCTTGAATGATAAATGAAACCTACTTCTTGGAATGCTTCAAGAATCATACCTGAGAAGTCACGAAGACCAATATACCCTTCCTTACCCTTCTGAATCGGCAAGTCCATGCAATGAACGGCAACGTTACGACCGCTCCAAAGAACTCTGTACAATTCCTTGACGAGATACTTGAAAGCAGTAAAGAACTCCTTATAGTCCTTTGAATTACCCATATCCTCCAACTTATCGGAATATGTGTAAAGTTCCGCAAATGGTGGAGAAAAAATAGAGAAACCTATACTATCATCGGGTACATTCTGAATGAGCTGCACACAATCACCTAGGCGAATGTCACAGTTCTTTGATTGATACTTATTATCAACTTCCATCTTCTTTAACTTTATCTGATTATTGATGTTACGACACATAGCTTCTGTCATAGACTTCTGCATTTCAAGGAACTGCTTTTGCTTTTCCTCAAATGATGATTTCACGTTCTGCATCGTATCAAGAGTAATGATGTGGATATTTACCTCTTCCTTCTGACCGAAGCGGTATGAACGTCTGATACCTTGGTAGGTAGCTTCAAATGAGAAATCGAGTGAAGCAAACATCTGATTGCGGCAGTTCTGATAGTTGAGACCGAATGATGCAATCTTTAATTTAGTGATAAGCACTCTGAACTCGTTGTTTGCGAATCCTAGCAGCTTATCTTTCTTGTATTGCTTATTGTCACTGCCCTTAACCTCAACTGCATCTGGAATCAGTTCACGAAGAACCTTGCCTTCCTCATCTTGCCCAATCCAGATAATCCAATTCTCAGAAGAGCCGTTTACTATCTCAGCAACTCTTTCAAGACGTTGTTTGATGGTTCTTCTAAGTTCCTTGTGGAAATCTGTTGCAGACACAGCCATATCATTAAAGAGAGCACCGTTATCTTTCTTCTCAGTAACGATGTAGTCTTCAATAACATTCATCGGTGGAAGGATATATCCATCATCGCTAAAACCAATATCAGATGGTTTACTGAGCATTACTGCCCAAGTAGAAACGAAATCCCAAAAATCTTGTTGTGCATGACCTTTCAGTCTCCAATCAGATGTAGAGCCGCCATCATGTACAAAATACATCGCAAGCATTTCGTTTCTTGTCATAATATTCAAGAACTCTGCATGGTTGCAAAGCTCGGTTGTATCGTTTGGAGAAGGAGTTGCTGTGCAACACAACTTATAAGGTGTATTCTTGAAGTCCTCAATAAGAGCGGTTCTTGTCTTACCTGCAAAGTTCTTCAATATAGAACTCTCATCAAGAACAACACCACCAAATAGATAAGCATCTATATTATCCATATTGTCATAGTTGGTAATATAGATACCAGCCGCAAGGTCTTGGTCGAATGTCGTAAGGGCAATCTCAGTTACATTGTAACCGAACTTTTCTCCTTCTTTTATTGTCTGTCCTACAACGCCTAAAGGAGCGAGTATCAACACAGGCTTATTGATGTGATTTATTACTTGCTGTGCCCATTCTAGAGACTCCAGAGTTTTTCCACATCCACAGTCCTCAAACATCGCAAAGCGACCAACTTTCAATGCTCGCTTTACACAATACTTCTGAAAAGGGAATAGCTGAGGATTCAAATCACTATCCTCAACATCAAAACCGCTTTCTTGGACGGCAGTCTGTTTCTCTGCGAGAAATTTCAAATAACCGTCTAATTCTTTTGTATTCATATATATTAAACTGTTTTTAAAAGGATGCTTCGTTTCCGAGGTTTCAAAAGGCACACCATCTGCCAAACTTACGAGAGGTTTTATTTCCCCTTGGTGCGTTCCAAGTCCATGCTCTTGCCCACTGAGCAACTCCACATCCTATTCTACGGCAACCTTAGTCAGCGTAGGGGCGGTTTAACAACTAACTAAATTTTTAAATTATGAATGAAATTAAATCTCACAATAACTGTTTCCGTCAGGTGGGTAGTCGATTATCTTCCATTCATTCTTCTTGATATGGATAGCTTCACGAAAAACCACAAACGGCTCACCATTATGACGTTTCTTGTTGTGTGCGACAATCTTGTTGATACACCCCTTGGCAGTTATTCTGAACTCCCTGAGAGAATGAGTGTACTTTGATTTCACATCACAAACAATCAATTTTCCATCTTCCCAAAATATGAAGTCTGGTTTATAGCTATGCCCGCTAACCATCAGTCTTTTATCGTACCGAATCTTTGTTTTGAGTTGTTTCGGCACAAGCATATAAAGGGATTTGAATATGTTGAGTTTCACTTGCCTATGAATACAAGAAACTCGTTTATCAGCAAGAAGAATTTGGTGATACAGATATTCTTCTCTACTATCGTACTCAGTACCATCTTTCGATGTGTACTTGTGTTGAACAACTCTAACAGCAGACATGGCTAATATTCTTTAGATATTTTACTCGGATTCCAAACTAGTTGTTGGTAAGCAGCATCGCCAAACTTCTGCCATTCTCCTGTCGCAAACTCAACAAGCCAATCATTTGTATGAGCAATCAGACAACCTCTAGTCTTGTTGTCTTTGAACTGACAAGTGATTGATTTGCCATCTTCACCGACATCAACAGACTGCAAGCATTTCAAACCTTGCAGCGTTTTTAGGTTGTCACGGTGAACCTTTATACTATATATTACTTTCATCTTTCTTTTTTTTGTTAAAACCTTGGCGGCAGACTAACTTAATAATCTGACCGCCAAGGGAAAACAGCTTAATTTTAAAATTTAATCATTTCTATATGACAAAGTAAAAATGCGCCATTAGATGGTATCGAGCCATCTTCTCTACATACTGGTCGGAGCATTAAATCTGCGTATGTAGCGCATTACCTAATTGCTTTAATGGCAAAACTCAACGACTTATCACAAGCAGTTGAGAAAAAAATAATTATTTAAGTAAAAAAACACTTAAAAAAGTGTATAATAAATAAAGCACTACTACTTTCACAAGCAGAAGCACATAGATGAAAAAAATTGCAGTAGTTCTAGACTGACTCGAACAATCTCTAAGAGAACCAAAATCTCTTGTGCTACCGTTACACCATAGAACCATTTTAAAAGGCATGCTATTCTCACGAACAATATGCCTTTCGATAATAACTAAAAACTAATAAACCTTACTTTTGTATCACCTAAAAAATATAATGGTGCAGAGTGCCAGACTCGAACTGGCGACCTCTAGGATATGAACCTAGCGAGCTACCAACTGCTCCAACCTGCGATGTGCAGCCTATCTTCACAGACGAGCTGCATTTAAATATAACATTCAGTTTCGCTGAGTTCTTGCAATCTCACCAAAACAATTCAGAAAATTATTGGAGATACTATCGGACTCGAACCAACATTTCCATACGATAAGAACGGTATCTTCTAGTTGTATGGTGTGCTTCCGTTTACACCAAGTATCTCTTTGTTTTATGTATTTAAAGTACGAGAGTGTTCTCAACTTTAAAGTGTTATAGTCTCATTCTTTGACTCAACTCTGTTCAGAGTTGGCTAGACTTCTATATTCGTAATAAACGTTGTACTATCTAATAATAATAATAATTGAAAATTTGTGCAGGGAGGCGGAATCGAACCGCCACTATCTCACACGATAAGAAGAGGTATCATCTATTGTGCGAGGTGTGCAAGAATACCACTTACACCATACCCTGCTGTTTTATGTATCTAAAACCATGGAACTTTCTGTCGTTTGTGAATGCCACGATATTAATCGTTTCCGTATTCCCGATACAGCTAGCATTGACGTTCCGTAGACACTCCATACATATTATAAATATCTTACACGTAAGATGGCAATAATACATACTTCGACTAGAATACTACATAGCAAACGATACAGACCTATATTATGCCCTTTGCTTGTGCTGATGTTTCAGCATAGTTCATCGGTATAGTCTATGTAATATCGGTTACTGACTAGTTTTTCGTATGTCGTGCGTCCTTTTCGCTAGGTCACGGCATCCATCGATGCTCTCCAGTTACTTCTTTTCCACGCATACTTATTCTGTGCGTCAATATGTCAAAGAACTCTTCTCTAGCTTTCAGTTTCATCACTTGTAGTGATAATCTGATTCTAAAAGAATTGCGGTTTCAGCAGGATTCGAACCTACGACCTATCGGTTAACAGCCGACCGCTCTAACCATCTGAGCTATGAAACCATATTGGGCGAGCATATAAAAGAAATAGTTAAAAACTCGCCCATCCACCACACTTGGTGATATTAAACAACAGAACTCTAATATACACGATGGCTTTCAAGCAGATTATCTATATCGCTTGCGAGGAAGAATGCAGAGTGACCTATCATGCAGTGTGGTAGCTTTCCGCTCTTTCTCAATTCAACGATGAACGACTTTCCCATACCTATGTATGATGCAGCTTCATCAGTTGATAGCCATTTCTTAGTAATCTTTTCGACCACTACTTTCTTCTTCGGTGTCATAGGCTAATCCTCCTGTTTTCGCTCAATCAAAGGAAAAACATCGTGTTCCTTTAATTCGTCATACAAGAAAAGCCTACCTTTTTGTGTCCACTTAGTGTGCATCACCGAACCAGCAGAACCATTTCTGTGCGTTATCGCAATCGTATCTGACCGAACGTAGCCATAAGGAAGGAATTTAGCGTACAATATCCATTGACCACCAACTTTGTGCTGGATGCCGAAATTCCTTAGAAGAACATTGAACGCCTTTGCGGAATATCCGTAGTCCTGTGCAATTTGCGTTGTTGCCACCGTTTCCTTACTTGCAAGAATCATATCAACGTAAGTAACCTTTGGTTTCATTTCTGCTATCGCTCCGTTCAACTCAACAATCTCTTTTGAGTTTGCTTCAAGCTGTTTTTGTTGCTCCTCAATTTGTTGCTGTTGCTTTGCAGCTAACATAAGAGCTTCGGCAAACGATTGAGGAACCTGATACTGTTCTCGTTCTTTTATCTCCAGTTCTTCCCAACGATTGATTATTTTCTCTCGAAGAAGTGCATCGTAACCGCTTGCGAGTATTAAGCAACCTTTCTTGGTAAGACTGTAACATCTTTGTTGTCTGTTTGATTTATCAGTGTAAGAGGTCAGTCCAAAATTGGACGCATCTACACCTTGCGCTAACAAACTATCAATATCACGTAAAACGTGTTGATGCTGTTTCCCTGTAACCGTTGCTATTTCGAGCGATGTCATTGTTTCTTTCTTGATAATCTCTTCCATTTCAACCTCCTATACATTATTTATTATTTTACTCAGCCTTCACTCGCTTTCGGTACTTAACATTCTCACCAAGAATAATATCTCTTGTATGAGGGTCTGTAAGACCAATTGTAATTGTGTTGCCTTTTAGGAAAGTGTAATACACATTTCCATCATCCCTTGGGTAGGCTTTCTTTACGTAAGTAACAGCCCCCTTTGCTGCAACACAAGCGAGATAGTTTGGCAATTCAACTACTAACTGACCGCCTACACCAATATTCTTAACATCTTCGGCAGTAACTTTATCCGCTTTCATTATTGTTTCTAACTCGTTTCAAATTATTAACTAAAAAAACTTGGTGAAACGAGGTAAAACACGTATCTTTGCGGTGTCAAACGTTTAGGATGGGTTCTTGCACTCATTCCACCTTGCTTTCGTCTTTCAGTATCACTAACTGATTGACGGTTGCAAAGGTACTATAATTACCCGAAATCACCAAATGTTTTCGGGTGAAATCGTGTGATTTAAATATTTATTAACATTATTCGTGTGGTTTAGTTACGTATTTGCAACTATGGAGAGTAATTTAGAGTTAATTGGGCGGATAAAGACCCTTATGAATGATAGTGGTGATAGTGCCAACGCATTCGCAAAGAAAGTTGATATTGACCCTGGCAACTTCCGCAAGAAGCTAAAGGGCGAGTATGGAATAACAAGAAAAGACCTATATAAGATAAGCAAGAAACTCGGTGTTAGTCGTGAGTGGCTTGAAAATGGCACAGGCAACATCTTTGTTAGAACTGCATATAGTATAGGTGGTGACATCAACATCGGTAACAAGGTTGAGAAAGCTGTACAAGATGCCATGAGCGCATCAGAAGATTCAGCTTTCAGCAAGGCATCAAATATCCTTGGTGGTAGTGAGAACGCACTAGAGCGAGAAAACAGGCTACTCCGTGAGCAGCTCGCACAGAAGGATGCTCAAATTAAGCAGCTAATGGATTTGCTGGCAAAGAAGTGAGAATGCAAGCAATATGCAAGCAGACATATTTTAAAACAACCACAACATTATAAAAATCAAAAAGTTATGGCTGATACAGACAAAAAGATCATCCTCTCAACGATTTTGAGATTACTTTTGCTGATTATCAGATAGTTATAAACATCAACCAGCTATATTGCAAGCGAAAATAGCCCGAAACACCCCGTATCTCACGTTAAATAGGGTAAGTTTTGCAAGCAATATGCAAGCATTTAGAAGGAGAATAGGATATGAAGATTTACATCGACAACAGAGACTTCAAGGTGTACTTGTCCGTTACCCACAAGTACAAGAGGTTCTACGTGTTCACTGGTTTGCAGACTACGGAGAAGTTTTCTGGTATGGTCTTTCCACGTTCCGACAAATCGGCAAAGGCGAAGACCAACAGACTGGCGCAAGTGTACAAGCTGTGTGATGATTATATCAACACGCACAACAGCGAGACGGTGGCGCAGCTAAAGGAACACCTAAAGGAATTGATTGTAGGCAAGAGAAAGGACATCAAGAATACCATCGTGGCGACAATCGAGAAGTTCATCGACACCAAGGGTAATGATGGCACAAAGAAAGCGTACCACACCTTGCTTACGGACATAAGCGAGTACGATGCGGACGCTACCATCGGCGGCATTGATTTCTCCTGGGTAGAGGCATTCTACAAGCACGAGGAAGAAAAAGGACGTTGCAACAACGGAATCATCAACGACATTGACAAGCTAAAGTCCGTATTCAACTGGGCAAGAAGAAAGAAGCTCACCACCAACTATCCTTTTGAACGAGCAGCGTTCAAAAAGGACAAGACACGCAAGCGCAACCTCACCATGGAACAACTACGAGCCATCCGTGATATTGGCACAGACGCACATGATGCACCTTACAGGGACTTTTTTATGCTTGGCTTCTATCTCATCGGTATGAACCTTTCCGACATCTTGGACTTAAAGAAAAGCGATTATAGGGATGGTAGAGTTGTGTTCAACCGAAACAAGACCAATCGATTGTATGACATCAAAGTTGAGCCAGAGGCGCAATCCATAATCGAAAAATACATGGAGAAAGATAAAAAGAAAGAAAACTTGCTGAACTTTCTTTCTCTCACTCACTCGGCAGGATATGCTCAATTCACCACGAAGCTGAATCATTGCCTACGCACATTGGGCAAGCGAGCCTACGATGGCAAGCACTATGATTGGAAGGATAATGCTATTGAGCCAGACTTGACGAGCTATTGGAATCGCCATACGTGGGCAACGTTTGCAGCAAAGATAGGAATACCGATGGAAATTATCGGAAGGGCATTAGGACACTCTATTTGGGATAATTCGATAACTGGCGTTTATGTAGAGTATGATACATCTAAGATTGACGAAGCCAACAGAAAGGTTATTGACTATCTGAATGCTGATTTATAGTGTAACAAATACAATAAATAAAACTCAAATGACATTTTGAGTTTTCCAAAAGGGCAAATAAAAAAGGGAGGCTATTAACCTCCCTTTCTTGCTATTGGTTCGATAGAATAGTTTCTATCTTCTTACGATAGTCAACAGAGCCGTCAATGAATGCGTGCATAAACAAACTACTATCGTTTATTGGCACGCTGATAGGCTCGTTGATGAAGTCCTTTGTGACTTCCGAGTTATTCACCAATGCAGAAACAAGTCGTTTCTTTTCGTAATTGAAACCTTGTGTAAATCCTGCGGCGAATGGTGTAAGCGAGTGAAAGAATGGTGTTGGTGCTTCACTCAGTTTTTGCAATCTCTGTTTCAGAGTCATGTCCTTGGTCTTTTCCATCATTATTCTTCTTTTCAATTTCTTTCTCCATTTTATGCAAGCGTTCAACCTCTTGTTCGTAGATGCTATCTAACGCATCAGAACACTTTAGGTATTGTGTAAGGCTCTTCTTGCGCTGCATAAACTCAGCCTTATTCTTATACTTCATACCTTGTATTGCGGTCAGTCGGTGACGCTGCATTTCAAGATGCAGCTCATCGTAAGCCCATACGGTTGTCTGCACAGCTTTTTCCTCATTACTCTGAATTTCTTTTGAGAGATTAACCAGAGCCTTGTATCTTCTGTTTTCCTCGCTTATTACCAGCTTGAATATTCCCCAACTGAATACGAATCCAAACCAAACGAATGCAATACTCCAACTGCCAGTACAAGCGTTGGATATTGCAAACGTAACACCCAATAACATTTCGGCATAGTAAACATCGAACCATCCGAAACACTTCTTAATCATTTTCTTCATGTTTTTTGTTTGATAAATTATTGTTGAGACGAATATAGAAATCCTCATCACTTTCTCCATTCTGCTTAAAGCTAAGATTGTTCTCTTCGATAAAGTCAAGGATAATCCAAATGCTCTTTTTCCCGAGGTTTCTAATCTTATCCAAATCAGACTTACCATGGAATTTGCGGAGTAAATCGCCTACGGTATATACGTCGCACCATCTGAACATATTCAGAATACGAACAGGAAAGCCACAGTCGTTTACATCTTTACCAAGTATTAATGGTGGAAGTATTGTTCCACCGATAGGAGTATCGCCTTTTGCACGTCTGTATTCATCATAACTAGCTTGTATTGCTTTTAGTTTCTTCTTTAAACCATCAATCACGATTCTCAAATCTTGATTTGTAGCAATCTCGGCAATGGCGGCATTTTTGTTGTACGTCAGCTTATTGCACGTCTTCTCTACAATCTGCCTGATTCTAGTTGCTGATACGCCATACTTGATTGACAACTCATCATACGTCATCCCATTAATAATGTCCTTTAGCAACTTAGATTCACGATAGCTGAGTTTTGGAGTGATGTCAAGATACGACATAGCGTTTATTACGCCAAAAAGCATACCGACAGCGTTTGCAGCCAGTTTGCCGTTTGCGGTCGCTCTGTTTCTCAACTCGGTAAGTTCAACGTTTATTGCACGCTTGTGCGCTTCAACTTCTTTGAGCTTATCATCTATCATCTTCTCGTTGGCAGCAAGCATCTTGTACTTCTGGGCGTATTTCTCAACGTCCTCACTATTTACATACAAGATACCATGTTCTCCAACACAACTGCCAATGAGACCTTGTTCGATGTAGTTACTAATAGTCTGTCTAGATAAACCAAGTATCTCGGCAGCTTTGTTTCTTGTGATTCTAGCCATGTTATTTCTTATTTTTTACTTTTATACTTCGTACTTACCATGAACTCTTGCGTGACAATTACGGCAAAGTACCTTAACATCGTTGCAGGTATATTCCCATGGGAGCAAACCTTTCTTGTAGCCTACGTGGTGTACCTGCAATCGCTCTGTAGAACCGCAAACCTCACATTTGTGACCTCGAACCGCAAATATAAATTGTCGGAATGCAAGCCATCTTGGGTCTTGCAGAAACTCATCATAATTCATTTTTACTGCTTTTGTTCTAGCAGCAGCTACTCTTCTTTGGTATTTCTGCTTACTTTCACGCTTTCTTTGCTTTGGAATGCCAAGAAGAACTGCCTGGTCGTTCTTTCGTCTCTGACTCACGACACTATTTCTAGCGTCAACTAATGAAGTCCATGACTTAGTACGAACACCTTTTGCTGTAGTCCAATCTCTAGCATCGAACTCATTATAGAGAGCGAAAGGGTCAATATCATATCCTTTTCTCTCTATGTAGCTACAAAACTCCTCCAATGATGGAGTATCTCTAACAATATCATTTTTCATAATCTCTACTCTATTATGTTGTTATTCTTTTTTTAAAATGGTTCAGTCGCATTCATGCGAAATCTCCACTCTGTCACTACTATTATTATGTGCGATTTTTTACCCACTTAATTTTATGCTCAACTTTGTGTTGGTTAGTTCCGCTTTTTGCCTTAGATATTTGTTTTTTCAGAACTTTGTATTTATTGGCACAACGTAACTGACCTTTCCTGTATTTTGCAGAAATAATAATGAGTGTTCCATCTGCGGTACGAAAACTTTGATTGTTGGTGCATACGCACGCATCAATGTTTGTTTCGGTGCATTGGATTATCTTTTGCACTACTCCAGACTTAACGAGTGATTTTATAGCACTCTTAGCTTGATACATAGTTCCATTAATATCTTGCATCATTCTGCTGTTAGAGTAACTTCCAGTGTACTTATTATCGAATGGTTTCTTCAACATACGAGCTTCCGTCTTACGAGCATTTCGTACACTTTTAATAGAGTGCCCATTAACGGCTCTACCATGCGTATTGATGACTTCTTCGATAGTGTTTATCTTGTTACAGATAACAGCTTTTCGCACAAGATTTTTAAGGACTGGCAAACTAAGATGCTTTATTTCTCCTCGTCTTGTCTTGTAACTATAATATTCGCTACTATGAATTTTGTTCGCTATGATTTTCTTCACACCGAACTTATTAGTATATATTCTGCAATAGCCAAACTTTATTGCCAAATTCAGATATTGCGTAAATGTTGGCTTATTGAAACCAAGAGCCTTCGCTGCTTGATTCTTTGAGTTATAGTGAAGGTCTGATGCACGGAAAAGGAACTTAATCTTTAGGGCAAAACAGAATGCCACCAAGCGGTCTTTGTCGCTCAGTGCAATCTTAGCTTGCTCTATTCCTAATCTAATATTGTGCATACCCCTGATATTTAAATTAGAAACTCCAATGGGTCAGAGGTAGAGGTTAGCCCATCGGAGTTTACTGTTTGGCATAAATGTGTGCTCAATCGGTTGCCAGCCGAATGGCAATATCTTTCCTTTCAACATATTACTCAGCCTCTACACCTTTCATTTACGACACAAAGGTAAGCATTTTATTTCAGACTGAGTGTACTTATTTTTCCGTTAAAATTATTAGTATGAGATAATGAGAGATACGGGTATTTTAGGGAAAATATTATGTTTGTTTAACAAACAAAAATGCCCCACACCACCAAAAATGATGATGCAGGGCGATATGATAGGTATAAAAGAAATGCGAAAGTAAAGCCCCACCATTGAGCACCAACGGCAGGGCTGAGATAGAAATATGAATTCCAATAATTGCTTTGCAAAGATAGGCAAAATATCTGAGAACTCAAAGAGATAGTGAAAATTTCTTCTGTAAGCGGCTAAAATAGTTCGTTGGTATGATTTATCGGTGCGTCTGCTAAAACGTCTTGTATGCGCCATAAAACAAATCCTCGCCTACCACAATAGGTAAGCGAGGAACTATATATGCACGATTACTTAGTCCTTAATAGCCTCATTGACCTCGTAATCCATAATCTTTGCCAAAGTGTTGCTGATTAACGTGCTCATTACGTTGTACTGGCTGGCAAACTTATCGTCTATTCTGTCATTCACAAGCACACCATACTCTTCCTTGGCTCTATCGACCTCGCTCATAAAGTCCACGTACACCTCACGTAACTTGATGAGGGTCTTAGCCAACTTTGGCTGCTCCACGTTCTGCAACAATGTTGCATTGATATTCTGTCCGTTCATATTCTAATCTCCTATTAATTTAAATTGAGTGATGTCTGGCTGTTTAAGCCAACGATGGTGAGCAATTCCATAAATGTAGCATCATACCAACGTATCTGTGTCTGCTGCTGAAACTTAGGGTCTTGCTGATTCTGTCCGTACTTGTCGAAGGCTGGAGTGATAACATACCAGCTATGCACCTTTCCTCGCTTTCCTGGGCGAGTGGCGTGCTTCACTACTCCTTTGAGTTCAAGCATACGATTGAAAGCCTGCGCCGAGATACCAACGTTGTGTGACTTCAATAAGTCTGTGGCAGCGTGCGTAATCGGCTTTTCCGTTCCTGCGTTTACAGACTGAGGAAGAGCATCATCTAAGCCTACCATCTTACCAATCTTCTGAGCGATGCCCAATTTGCTTGCGTCATTCAGGTTGAGGAACTTTGCGCTCCAATCGGCAAAGACTAACTTTGCTTGAATCTGTTCCTGCAAAGATGGCTGCTGCTGAACTTGAGCAACTGCGTGATGGAACACTCTACGATAAACCTCGAATACTGAGCGAATCTTGCGAGCCACGAAGTACTCTAAGCAAGCAGAAGTAAGGTAATAATCTGTACCACCACTAATAAACGTTCCATCTTCTGACCGCTCCACATTTTGGGGGAGTGGCAGATAATCAACGTTTTCGATGAAATTTGCCTTTAAAGCTCGGACTGCTGCATCTTTGCGAGTGTAAGCCAACTGCCAAACATCATCAAGGTTTACAGAAAACACTTTGTCTTGTTGGTCTAATGCCAACACGCCACGGAAGTAACGCTCAATATCTGATGGGTTACTGTCCTTTGTTAAAATCAAATTTCCGTCCATTACAATTAATTTTAGACGTTAAACAAATGTAGGGTTGATACACAAAGAAGGTGCATCGCTACCCTCTGTCTATGCCTAATTGTGGAAAGCACGCACATACCATTATAATATGCGCAAGGGGCGATACACCTAATATCTTTGATATATGGTTATATCGTATTCTCGTAAGATAAGCGAGCATAAAAAATGCCCCACTGATTTGCAGCAGAGCTTCCAACCTCGCCACAATTATTTATAGACGCTGCAAAGATACGAAAAATATTCCAATCTTGCGTGTGCTAAGTAAACCTTTAACCAAACTTTAACATTTGGCAGTTATTAATTCTTCGATTAATTTGTTTTTTACACCATATTCTACAAAATAGGCTGACCCAAACGAATGAGCCAGCCAACTTTTTACTTGCCCTTGAAGAGGCAATAAGCCCCATAAAACATGAGCAAAATCATAAGTTTTAAAAACATGATGTTATATAATTTGGTAAATAATTACCAACTAAATATCTGGACTTGCCTTTGTGGTATTACCCTTTCTCTCATATTTAGATTTATATGAAACGAATAGTTTGCCGCTTACTTCATCAAATATCATAGCAGCCTTACCTGCCCACATTCTGTTATGCGTGTTTATAAGTGGTATATCCATTCTTGAGTCACTTCCGTTTGGGTCTATCTGTTTAAACTGACGGACTAAATCGTTATATATATCCGACTTCTCTTCTTTGGTTCTGTTTGGAAAGTAAAAAGCTACTTCGGTTATAGAATCATTTGATTGGTCATATCTTACGTGCATTTCAGTACCTTTGTACCCTGCGTATGTAACCTTGAATCGCTTATCGCCAGCAACACTTTCGTAAGGCTTGTAACCTTTCTTTGTTGCAAGCTGATAGCAATATCGTTTGCAAGTCGTGGTAATATCAATACCAAAAACTTTCTGTGCATTTGCTTGCACGACAACGGCAATCATAATTGCCATAAGCATTAAAACCTTTTTCATTTATAGTGACTTAACCGTGGTGTCGAGGGCTGAATCTATTATTTATTCACAAAATTCATCAAACTCCTTTTCTGTAATTTCCTCGTACACGTCTCTTTGCTCGTCCGAGAAGAAAGGAGAAGTACGCTTGATATATCGTTTGTTGCCTTCTTCGTCAACAAACATGAATGCATCCTCATACTCTTGTGTAGGGTAGTCTTGCGGTGTGTGAAGTGGTGCTTCGTACACTTTTCCACAGATAATATGAGCGTCCGTCACACATATCTCATCTGTATTGATACCATGTTCAACGTCAATAAATGACCGCTTGATGTCTGACGGAATCTCCGACAACTTGCGAACAGCGATTTTATCAAAATCAAAATCGCTATCCATATATACAGTATTGTCATCCTCATTACCTGGTTGAACTCTCTCGTACAAATCGTCAAAATAAGCCTCGCTGTAATTAATCTGCTCGTTAGGCTGCATAAGTAAGCCGTTATCACCCTTAATAAGGATGTCATAATCACACAAATCATTACCAAATACACCTTGGTATATGTCTGATTGCTTGCATAGCAACAAATTATCGTCTATTTCGATAAGTGTATCAAAAAACTTTGAAAGTGATAAATTGCTAATCATAATTTTCCGCTTAACCGTGATGCGTAGGGCTATATATTTATATTATTTCAAGAGATAACGCAAAATGCGTCATTATATTGTGTGTAAGGTAGAAATTTTAATCTTTATTTCTGCCCATGGCGCAATCGAACAATGTGCCGATTAGCCAAATTGCTATTAAGAATGCCATAACTTAAACCTCCTCTGTATTATTATTGTTGTTATTCAGTTCTTTGTAATACTGCTGAATCTCCTCATCAGTCATACCCTTTTCTCGCATTACACGATAGTTGGCAGAACCACGTCTGAAATAAACCTGACTGCCATATACTGAGCGTAGATTGTAATACGCACTTCTTACTAGTTCTTTGGTTAATACCTTGCCAGTTGAGGAATAAACGCCCATCTGCTGCAACATCATAGCTGCATCGGCAAAGTTAGGTGTAGTCAATTCGGTGAAGTCATTGGTACACTTCTTAACCACATTCCATATAGCCTTGTTGCAAGGTTTCTCAGCAGCCTCTTTCTTGCGCTTTTCCGATGCTGCCTTCTGTGCATTTGATAAGTCACATTTTCTAGGTCTGCCCAACTTCTTAACGACCTTACCAGACTTTGAGATAAATTCTCCGTCTTGTGCCAACTTTTGCTTGCGTACTTCCAATGCGCTCTGTGTTCGCTCCTGTATGAGTTCACGCTCCATCTGTGCCGAGAATGAAAAAGCGAACAACAACATTTCGTCAATCGCTTTCAGATGGCTGCAATCAAGGTCAATGCCCATCTGAACGATAACCAATCGCACACCACGTGGTTTTAACTCGTCATTCACAAACTTGTTGATGTCGCTCATAGAACGACCGATACGGCTGACTTCAGACACGATAAGTATATCACCCTTATCAAGCATCGGCAATACTAACTTACCAAGGTTTCTATCCTTATAAGATACCTTACCCGATACTCCTTCCTCCTTCACTTCGTGAGTAGCTTTGAGATTGTGACAATTCAACCATTCGTTGATTGTTCTTTCTTGCTGCTCCAATGTCTGCTTCTCAGTAGAGACACGACTGTATATTATTACTTTCTGTTTTGGCTCATCATCATCATCGGTCATGTTTGCCTTTGCGTTGCAGCTTTTGTCAGAACGGCAAAGGTAGTGACCTTCTGCCATCATGCAGTAAGGGCAATCCTTACAGCCGATGTTCACGATGTCGTATTTTACAGATGTGCCACCTGCATTCATGATTTCTGTTGTCTTCATTTCTCCTATCTCCTATCCTATCTCTTATTACTTAAAACGTTACTTTCTGCTATTTATTATCCACGATAATAGAATGATACATGAAAATCGCTGCTTTTACGCTCTCGGTCATTCTCAATCACCCCAAACATATAAGTATCAATTATGTAATCTACATCATTGTTCTTGTCATGTTCAATTCTCTTCACCCATTCCTCAACAACATCAGGACACCAAGCATCGCCAAGGAATCTAACTAGCAATTTGTTATCGGTTTCCTGTCGTATCAATACTGGCTCGTTTCCGACAAATCCAACCATTTCTGTATTGTCTTTGTTCCAAGAATATTGTCCGTCATTGAACAAATCTCGTACCAACTCATCAAGACAAAGGTCTTTGTCGTTGATAGGGCAATGAGCCGCATTGTCAATGCCACCGTCTGCCCACTGCTCCAATGCTGTATGAATATCGTAAGGAACACGGATAATATCGCTTGTATTTTCTCCCCACCATTCCTTCTGATAAACAAAGAAACGACCATAATCATCTATTGGGCATAACTTTGCACGGATAGACTTAAATATCTCCTCAGTCTTCTTATAATAGAAATTTCTTATTTCTTTATCGCTCATATATCCAATTGTTTAAAAGTTACACATTTAACGGCTCTAAGATTGATATACAATCATTCCCGATTTGATGATGTTGCTTGTACCATACCAATGTATCAATAACACGCTTATCATCTACGATATTCTTTCCAGAGTGAAGGGTATTGTCTGTAATACTCTCGCCAACTTCAAAAAGACTACCTACTGCAATATGGTTATTAATGCAGGCTATTTGATTTTGTGGCATATTTGCCAAAGTTACAATATACTTTTTCATTTCCTTTTCTCCTATCTTTAATTTGTGCCGTGCCAAATCTCGCTTTTGGAGGTAGCCTCTAACTACTCACGGCTATAGTAACTTTTAAGCAATATATTCAATTAATTTCTTTTTGTAATATGATGTAAAAGCACAATCTAAGTACTTTTTATCTTTTGTGTCTATGTATTTTAGTATTCGTTTCGCATCATCTCTGATAATGCTATCGTTCGGATGATTGTAGCCTAGGATATGACTTATCAAAGATGTTAACCGGAAATCTCCAACATCCTCTATATATTTCCCATATCCATAAGGGTATTTGTTACAACTAGCCAAATAATTTATAATAACGAATTTCTTCAAAGCTATCTTATTCATATCTTTCTAAATTTATCCGTTTGTTTACTCTATATAGCCTTATCTTTCCACTTGATAAAGTGTACCAAAGGGAAAAGATAAGGGCACACACACTATTATTTAACCCTCAAATTTAGTAATAGTACTAGTTATCTCGCTGACTACTGATACCAAAGTATCTAGATACAAAGTATCATATACCAAAGTATTTTTGAAGGTAAAATGCAGTTCAAAGAATTCATCATCGTGCCAAACATCAAAACGCACACTACCTTTCAGGCACTCGCAAAAGGTGTTTTCACTAATCACTTCTTCATTACAAGTAATTGTGTCGCTAACTACATTTGCGGTAATACCCAAAGCACGGAGTATTACAGCTAACTTTTTTAATTCTTTCATATTGCTAATTATTTAATGTTACTTATTTTGTGGTGCAAGCGGAATCGAACCGCTAACAGATACCGACTATCTTTGCACCTATCCGCACTATTTCATTTTGTTAAATAATTCTTTGTACGCTTCCAATCTCTTTAATGTGGATTTAGAAGGCTTGATTTGTGGATTAACTTTGATAGCATTATTAATATTCATGATTTTGTCCATAATAGCCAATCTTACTAAATCTACATCATCACCATAAAATGTTATTGCTTTTTCCATCTTGATATGTGTTTTATGATACTTTCGAATATGCTTGTTTTATATCCATATTTTCAGTTATTCCATAACAATTTAATTCTCTTACTTCTTTTTTGGTAAAATAAAGGCAAATATTACCCTTCCATCCATTGAAGTTACCTATATTTTCTAATAATTCTTTTATGCCTGTATTTCTCATTTTCTTTGCATTTTAATAGGTTATTACTCTTTTACGTACTTATTCCAATTGCGCCCTACAATAATGCCTAATACGTAAGATATAAGGGCGAAAACGAAAGGTATTGCTATATCCATATCCAATTAGTTTAAGTTATTCTTTGCTTCATTCAACACACACCAAGCGAGATAAGCACGCATTTTGCGCTTTTCCTCAACTGTAGGCATTTCACCGTCTATCTTTAAAGTGTACTTTGCTAACCTGTTTACTAAGTCGTAAACCTTCTCACTTCGTGCCAATACTATTTGGTTAATGAATGATTTGCCATCAACCAAACGTGCAGTAGTATCTTTAATGATACTTTGCTCTAATATCACAAATTCACGTACATTTGAAACGTACATTGCCATTCTTTGTGCGCCTAAAGGCAATTTGCTAAAATCTACCATATTACAGCCCTCCAATATTAAATATCGTAATACTCGCTTAATTCCTTATTTGATGTATAGCCATCATCCAATAACTGCTCATAACTTCTATATCCAGTACGTGCATATACGATAGCTAAAAACGTACTTTCTGAATAACCGCTAATATCAGTTACCAAATTAACCTCTTCCTTGGTAGCAATATTATTCTCAATAATAAAATCGTACCATGCATTTTCTAGTTTCATACCTAAAATATTTAAAAGTTACTAATTAATTTTGCTAATTCGGGAAAAACTAATAACTTTGCAACCGCTTAGAAGTAATCCAAGTTATTAGTTTTTCTTTTAACTTGATTCGCCCACTACTTTTTTAAGGTAGTGGGCTTTTTGTTTAAATATGCTTTTCTGCTGTTTTCTCCCAATACTCATTTATTGAATTATCGAGAGTATTAACATAATGCCCAAGTGGGCAATACCCATCAATCTCAATAATACCGCATACGTGCATAGCATCTACTAATTTCTTATAAGATGCAGAGCCGATAACGTGAATAGCTAGCATATTGAAATTAACAACCATAAAATCTTCGTTTAACTTTGCGGATAGCTTATTATATATCTTTGTGATATACTCGATAGCCTTTGCCTCCTTTTCCTCCTTTGCTTTTTGTTCCTTTGCAAGACTCGAACTCGCAGAAAAGCCGATGTTTTCGCCTGCATCTAGTATTGGTATATATTTCTTTGGTTTTCATTTATCATCTAATTTATTTCGCTACTCCAACTTTTCGCTACTCACTTTAAGATGTTTCAACGCTGAATATATAATGTACTTTGCAGCTACATTCTTTATAAAGGGATAACCATTTTATAATTGTTACTACTAGTTTGAGTTACTAGCAACTCCGATACGTTTATTCTCATTCGGTTTTTTGAGATATACAATTTATAGCTTTTTGTTTATACTCGCTTACTTTGCACGCTTGCATTTTAGCGAGTGCCGTGGGCTGCGTACACAAAGGACAAGTCACTTTGCCGTCATTTCTCCCCTCCACCTTTGGCAGCGTCGTAGCATCGCAGGTGGCTAGCTGCAATATAGATATAACAGGATTTCTCTGCTTAGAAGTAATCTCGTTGTTTCTTGATTGCGATGCAAAGGTACGACAATTTTCTGTATCTGCAAAATATTTCGGCAAAAAATTACGTTTTTTCTCGCTTTTTTCTTGAAAATAACTGCATTTTCTTATTTCTTTACACGAATTGTAATCTCTACTTTGCAAAATGATAGGTTAAATCGGGGCTATTGGTTGCTTTTATATGTTTTGCCCTATCTTTGCACGTTTGCAGCCCGAAAAATCATCTTTGCAGCCGTTTTCTATATATGTATGTGTGCGTGTACCTTATATATATGGGAAACGTCTAAAAGCGTATTATTTGCCGTTTGCAGCCGCCTTCTAGCTGATAATGTATGTTAGTACTATCTTTGTTTTTGGTACGCTTGTAGCATATTAGCAGTAAGTTTAATCCCTGGTTTTATATGCAAGTTTTTGTATATTTATACAGTATTGAAATGTATATTTATGCAATATGTTATGATAAATAGAAAACTTTGTGGGAATTTTGGGTTTTCTTGCATGTTTACGAAATGTCCTATCTTATTACTTTTTGCTTTTTTCGTTTGCTTCATATTTTTTGGAAATCAGAAGAAAACAGAAACAGAAACGAAAAAGCCGCATCTTTATCGCTTTTTGCCGCAATACGTCCGTTTTTGTCGCAAACAAAGTATTGATTTTCAGTGATTTACCCCTATATAGGGCAAACAACACCCTACCCCCCCCGCTTTTGGCACTCGCAGGGTGGGTCAGCTCTCGTCCGAATTTTTTTATTTTTTTGTAAAATACTCTGATTTTTCAAATTCCGCTTTTCTACCGAATTTTGAGCATTTTCCAGAATATTATATCTACTTTTGATTTTGCATAAGTTTTCGAGATATTCATTTTCGCTTATTTTCGTGCGTTATGGAGCGTTTTATGTAGCTTTGCGGTATAGTTTATCGCCATTGTATTTTGAACGTCTTAGAATACAATTTTCGAGTTATTTGCGTTTATTTTCGTTTTTTGCGGAAAAACAAGGTTGTTCTTTGATTTTAGGTTCGTTTTGCTATATACGGATTGCAGTTTTGTGTGATATTGATATGGGGTTGATGCGAAGCCTTTCTTCTTAGGGGATGAGTATATAGTTTACTATATACAGGGGTTGACATCCCCTACTACGGCTGCGCGCAAGGGTACAATGGTTTATTTACGTGTTATTATAATATGGGAATTGCTCTAAATGTTAAATTTTCAATATGAAAAATCTGATTTATGCGGATAACATATATTTAATTGGGGATATGGGGAAAATGGTACAAATTTGCAATTTGTTAAACTATGTAAAGTTCATTTTTGGCTTGATTTTTTGGTGTATATTTGCAGCATAAATGTTTGATTTACGAATTACCGACTTTGGAATATGGCAGAAAAGAAATTCTACATACAGCGTTACTTGAAGTCCGAGCAGGGAGCTTGGAAGGCAGACGGAGTGCGCAAGAGTCTGGAAGATGATTTCGGCGGCGGTTCTGTCCGCTACAAGTCATTGGACGGATTGAACTCCAAGGGTAAGCAGAAGGGTGTATATACCGAGAGCTATCCTGAGAGTGATGCGTTAAGAGTGTTCGTTGACCCGAATGCTAGGCATGAGAGCACCAACGCTACGTTGTCAGTCTGCGTGTTCGGGTATGATGTTGACGGAACAACCGAGCTTTCCATCACTGAGCAGATAAAAGCTGCCGAGAAAGCATGGGATAGTCTGTATGCTTACTTGGAGGGTTCGCTTATCCTGTGGTATGACGATTACAGACAGAAGAAAGCGTTGTTTTTGGTACAGGATGCTACAGAGCCATCAACGGACAACATCAAGAACATTCCGTATCTGCTCTGTTCGGTCAAGTTGGTAAACGTCTTCGGTCAGTCGTTTGATGGTGACAGTACCGTGATTGAAGATTGGTTGAAGAATGGTGGAAAATAGAAACAACAGCATCCGCAAGGCGGTAGGACGTATTTTTAGATACAAGTCTAGGCAAACAGAAGGTTCGAGTTCCTTCTACGGTCGGTGGATGCTTTTAAACAGTTGAGAATGTATGCGAATAAAGGAAGAATCACTTGACAGGGCGTTGGAAGCGGCATCGTTGCAGACGAAGGGATTGCCGAAACGCTACACGGATGGTAAAGACCCATTCTGGATAATGGCAGTTGTGCTTGTTCAGAAGCGCAATTTGGAGGAATGCTACTGCATTTATCAGCAGAATGCGGACAAATACATGAAGCTTTTGCAAGACTTCGGCACGCCGAGTCCTATCATGTCTATCAAGAGCATTCATCCTTATATGTATCTTGATGAGGCTCAGTTTTTGCCGAGCGGATGCATCGAAGCAAAGAAGAACTTTCTGAAAAACGAGCTTGGTGAAGACCCTAGGGCTTATGAGGTCGATGAAATGACGGAATCGGACGTTAATCACGCGTTATTGGAGATTGCCATTGCCAAACAGATGAGAGCTGATGAGGAAAACAAGAAAATCAACGTACTCAATGAAGGAAGCGATTTGGACGGAACGAGATTTGAGGACATTGAACGTCAGAAGTTCGAGTTTGAGTTGGCTGAAATGAGGAAAGATGGATGCTCTAAGAAGGAAATAAAAGAGTTCATTGACGAATATAATGCCATTCATAAGCAGAAAGTTGACGATGAGCCATACATTTCAGAGGAAGACCGCATTCATCAGGAAATGGAATCAAAGGACGTTGAAAAAACTCCCGAATGCAGTATTGAAGGTGAGTTTGATGCACCTGAGATAGACTATGATAAGCTTCATGAGGAATCAGAGGCATTCAAGAAAGAGCAGTTGAAGGTTGCCAAGCGCAAGTGGAAGCGTGCCTATGATGCCGATTCTGAGAAGCGTGAAGGAAGAGAGTTCGAGAACGAATTTGGCGAAGATGAGGAATGTGAGACGTTGCAGTTGCCGAATAAAGAAGCCGTTCCTGTAAAGCGAAAGCCAGGAAGACCAAAGAAATCGTCATTGGATTACACTGCTAGCAAGCGCGACACGACAAAGAAACGTGGTCGCAAAAAATCATCAACTAAAAAGTAACTGATATGAATAAATGGTACGTTTATATCAAAAACTCTGATTTTGGAAAAATAACTGGCTCTATACATAATGTAATAGACAATATGAATTCAGTCGGCATTGAACCATCTGAATGCGTTTGGAGCGGTGGACGATTTGAACTTAGCAGTGAGTTTGAATTATCAGAGGATTGTAAGGATATGGTGTTGGAATTTGTATATGGTGACAAGATTAGACACATAATTAATCGTATGTCAAACGAATGGAGAAATCTTTTATGGATAGAACCAACTAAATGTACATATACATTAAAACAACCTATATTCAAGGATTGTGAATTTAATAAATTTGAAAAGGCTTATGAACAAAGCAGAGCTTATAAATAATACGGAATTTAAGAAAGCAGACGGTAGTTTGCCTATCATATATATAACATCAGATGATGATGTTGTAAAAATCGGTGGCATTATCAATGCACCTATGGTTGGAAGAATTTATTTTAGTGAGGTTAAGAAAACCATTACGAAGGATGAATTACTTGCCAACAAAGAGTTCATTTGCGCAAGCGAAGATTCTGAGATACTTATTGATTTCGGCGGCTACAGACGCGAGACACTTGGTTGCTATATCGCGATTGATGATAGTTGCATTAATATCATTGAGCTATGAGGAATAACCGTCACAATCCTAATAAAGTACCGCCGTTCAAACCAGACCCCGAACATTGGACTAAGAAGGTTCATTCATGGAAGGCAAAGGTTGCATACGAGACGGAGGATGATGCTTGGGAGTTTCTGAATCAGATTCCGAGGTTGAAGGCACTTGGTTGGCATCCTTACTTATGCAAGGTTTGCTCAAAGTGGCATATTGGTAGATTACATAATAAATAGTTGAGATATGGAGATTAGAGTTAATATTTTAGGAAAGGTTGCTTACAAAGGAGCTGAAAGAAGGTCGGATATTGAAAAAGCCGAACTGTATCCATTTGGAGATGGTGTCTATGCGGTAATGGATGGAGAAAATTTCGTTGAGTTAAGAATCGTGTCTAACAAAAAACACAGCGACGGAAAAGGTGATTATTATGAAAATATAGAGAGGTGCTGGTCGAATGGTAAAATCTCATGCTCTGCAACTGTTATAGAGCACGAAGAAAGGTTGAAGGATTATATAGACAAGCGTTTCGATGAGCTACAATCATCAATCGAGAATGCAAAGAGTAGTGCAGATAGCATAAATGATGCAGTATGCTCTATAAAGAGTTCTATTGAGAAGATAGAGGAAGATGGTGTTGGTAGTGGAAAAGGTATCAGTGAAAAGACATTATTGTCTGCCATCGAGATTGTATCAAAACAGAAATAGTTGAGAATATGAAGAAGAAAGGATATTACGAATATGAAAACGGAATCTACCCTTTGAAACTTTGGGTACACATCGGCAAAGACCTGAAAGAACTGATAGATTCCTGTTTTGACAAATGCAAGGCTCCCGATCGTGATTACGGCGGCGTTACGTATTCCGATGCTGTCAGAAAGAGCGACAGAAGGCGCGGCGTTCTTGTATCGTTTCCGTGTCAGAAGGTTATGTCGATGAACTATTGCTGCCATGAAGCTTCTCACGTCTGCGATGCCATCGAGGAATATACTGACTTGGAACACGGCGGCGAGCCTTCTGCCTACTTAATTGGTTGGATTGCGTCTTGCATCAACAATGCTCGTTTGGGAATTGGAGATTTCGTAGAAATTAAAGATAAGGAGAAATAGCTTATGAAACCGATTATTGTAATTGACATTCCTTTGGGAATGGGAATAGATAGAGAAATCACAGAGCCTTATGGCTATGATTTATTCTATGGAGACGAAAATATAGAAGCTCAGTGGAAGAAACTGGAAGAACTTCGAGAAACTGGTGGTGTTATTATTGTTCAGCCAAGCCATAACAGCGCAATTCGCGAGATTCTTAACCCTTATATTAGCGGTAATGGATTTATCAAAGAATGTGGTTTGCAAAATGTTCATACAAAAGAACATGGTGATTTTTGTATTATCCTTTTTCATAACCCATCAGACGTTATGGCTCATAGAGCTTTTTGTTTGAATAGTAAAAATAAATAGTTTATGATTAAGAAAGAAGATATTAAGGTTGGGCTGCGATTTTATATCACAAAAAAAGATTGCTTAAAATGTAATTTTGACCCTATAGGTATTCAGAGCGGCAGCACCCCTATTCTGTTCAATGCCGAGAAAAAGGATGCTGATGTTTATATATGCACATCTGTTAGCACAGATTACAAGTATATCGCTCGTTTTCGCGAGGAAGATATTATGACGTTTGGTACAAAGTTCGATATAGTAACGAAAGGTGAAGGAAAATCCGCAAACGGAAAGGCAGAGCAAGTATCTCACACATCCCATTATGCTTGGTTGAAGGATTTGTGTGGTGTTGAGCCTTTGGATATTTGCAGACATCTTGATTTCAATACAGGGAACGCTATCAAGTATCTCTTGCGCAAGGATAAGGTGGATGGCAACAAAACAAAGACCGAGAAGCGCATTGAGGACTTGCGTAAGGCAGTGTTTTATATCCAAGACGAAATAAAATTATTGGAGCATGGCACAGACTGAATACACTTGTAAGGATTGCGTATTGTTGAATGATGAAGATTTTGAGTTCCCATATTGCATGGGCAAAAACTTATATACATACGTAAATCCTGACGATGATGCTTGCAGAGACATTATTCCGCTAGTATATACTTGCAAGGATTGTTTCTTTTTCAAAGATGGGATTTGCAATAATACCACGGAGAAGAGATACACATCGAAAGAAAATCCTTCATGTAGAAACTTCGAGTACAAAACGATTGTAGAACAAAAATAAATATATAGTTATGGCTAGAATTGCAAAAAAGAAGACTGTTGACAACAATGCAGGTTTGCTTAAAGTTGTTGTCGGAATCAACAGAAAAGATGTTGAAAGCGTTACCGACTTCGGTCATTTCTTCATCGTAATTTTGAAGGATTGTGCTATTTTCCACACACATATTGGATTTGAAGCACGTTTTAAGCGTTGGGGAGGTGTTGATATGGAAGGACACGCGCTTACCACTACAACATTCGCGTGGCTTGAAAATCTTGTCGCGATGAAGAACGAAGTAAAGGGAAAAGAGAATGATATTTTCCCTGAGACAGATGTTACTTATCAAGATATGCTTGATAGCATTGTTATCATCACAGAAGCCAACATTACTCATCCGATTACAGCGTTCACTGATGCAGATGATGCTGCAAAGTTCGCAAAGAACAAGATGGATTACATCGGTCGTATGCAGAAAGAGTTGGAAACTGTAATGAACACTCCAGTTTCCGAAGAGACAGAGGAAGACTTGAAGAAGAACTTTGAGCACGGTCAGCAAGCAATATTGGCAGAGCAAGCAGCCGAGGCTCTTAATCAAGGAAAGGAATAGCTTATGTATAATGAATGGTATATAGAACTGAAATACGGACTATTCCGAGATTACAGGATTGTAAGGATGTGTGATGCTAACGGAGTGAAGCGAGACGGTATCTTTATACCATTCATTCAGAACGGAATCAAATGGGATGGTGTAAAGGTTAAGAATCCTGTTCAGTATCTAAAACCGATTTGGGCTGCTGCCGATGGTTCTAGATTACACAAGTTAGTTCCTATGGTTTCTGTGGATTTCAGACAAAAGATGGAAGATGCAGGTGTATTGTCACCAGATGATAAATACCCTTGTGATACGGTAGGTTACGTTTATAAAGATAAAAATAAGATTTAACGGCTATGATATACTTAGGTAATGATACGATGGATAAGGTAGAGCGGATGGTTTGCGAACAAGTGAACACGGCTATGAGTACTGAGGAAAAGGAAGGAGTGAATGCAGATGATTTATATGTCGGCAATACTAATATTCCTTTTGCGAGAGCGGTAGCAAGGAACTTTGTTCTTGACGTTCTACACAATCGGTATGGCTTTTCCTATGCCGTTATCGCACAGCGCGCGGACATCAATGAGAAATCTGCTATGCGATGTGTCCGCAAGTGTCACGAACTTGTCGGTTACGACAAAACCTATGCGTATGTGAACACTTTAATTAACGATAGATTGAGAGAATGGTATGGGGAATAGCAATGAATTATTGACATTGAAGCGCAATGCCCTAAGATTGGGATTGTGCGGAGAATATAAAGGGAAATGGGATTCTGCATCGAGTAAGCGAGAATTGGTAAATATGGCTCTTGATTCAAACGGAATTGAGTTTATGGCTGATTCTATAGCTTTCGGATGGGGATTGTCAAAAGAGTACCTTTTGAAAGAGTTTGGTGAGTTTGCCAATGGATTCTATCAATGTAACGAGCACGGATATACCAGTGAAATGTATATAGGTGCTCATGGAGTTATCAAGGCGCGCTCTACGATTATTCTTGTCGCGTACTGCAAGGATTTGGAAATTGAAGTTCCTGAGAATATGGTTACTCGCATTTATGTGTGCGGAAAGAGTGAAGTTCGCATCGAATGCAAAGGAAAATGTGACCTTATAGAGTACGGAGAGGATAATGATGTTAAAATCATTGGCTACGATGATGTAAATATGACGTTAGGGCACGTTTACACATCAGAGTGGAATAGTTGTAAGGACGAACAAAAATAACGTCTTACAGCTCATTTAAATAGCAAAGTTTGGTAAAAATATTTATATTATTTTCTAGTTTACAGAGTGTACGGCGGTACAACACAGACATAAAGTGTAATTTTACTTTTTATATTAGTTAAGGTTTAGTTAGATTTATGTTGATTAAAAAGGGCAAGTTCAGTTGTGAAACCGAGCTTGCCCTAATTTTATATATAGAACACAGAAAACTAATTCATAAATACCTTGATACCATTTCTTCCTTGCTTGTGACCGCCCTTTACACAGCTAGCCAAGGTGTCGCGAATATCAGTAAGTATTGTTGTCTGCAATCTCAACTCAATGAGTACAGGACTGCTTGATGTATCTTGTGTTATCGCGCTGATACTATTGCCGAGCTTTTCTAACAGAGTGTCGCGGATGATACGGACATCTGCTTGCTGAGTGGCTACATAATATCGTAGGCTGTTGAGTATCGATTCCAACGCCTGTGCGGTTGATTCAGTTACAGACTGAATACCTTGCTGCAAAGCAGAGATATTTGAACTGCCAGTAGGCTTGACGTTGAGAACATCCATCAAGTTCTTTGCATACTCATTGAATAATGCAAGATTCTTGTCTTTCAGTTCCTTGATACCTTCGAGTTCTTTCTTGGTAACGTCAAGACCATTGTTTCCACCTTCGCTGCCCTCAGATACCGCTTTGTCGAATGCTTCAAGGATAGGCTGAATGTATTTTGATGTAGCTCTATTCATCAACTGCTTGGTGAGCATTGTATTGAAATACTCGTCAAACTTATTGTTGAGTGCTTCGAGTGCATCACTGCCTTCATTGAAAGCATCTACCCACGCTTCCGAGAAAGCTTCAGCAGCAGATTTGTAGTTAGACTGAGAACCGAAGCCGCCAAGTGCTTCTGTCATAGATTCACCTAATTCTTGGATTGTTGTGTTCAAATCATCAATCTGCTGTTCCCATTCTTGAATCTTACCTTCATCAGGTTTCTTGCGACCGCGCTCTGCGTTAATCATTGCTTGGTACGCCTTCTGCTGCTTTTTAAGGGCATCGACCGATTTTTGGTTGTATTCGTAGAGCTTTTGTGTGTCAAAGGCATCGTCCATACTCTTTTTAAGTTTTTCGTAAGCGTGTTGTAAGGAATTTACAGCGCGTTCTTGGCGTGCAATTTCCTTATCAATCTTTCCTTCGTTGCTAAAGAGCTTAGCTATGCCTGTAAGCACGCCCATTGCGCCCGATACGACACCTGCATAGTTTCCGCTATAGTACGAACCGACCGCCTGACCGATGTTGCTGACAATATCCAGAGTGTTCTCTAAATTCGCATCAGAACCGCTAAGTACCTCAAACAGAGCATTAAACGAGTTAGCCATTGTGGAAACTACGTCTGTAATATCCGTCACGGATTTTGAGAACTTTGCTTTTGCCTGCTCTTCCTCAGTCATAATCGTTCCGAGCTTTGCAATCTGCTCATCTGTGAGGTTTAACTGAGATTTTAAAGAGTCGCGAATGCTTTTGTTAGTTGTTAACTTCAACTTTAAAGCTGCAACAACATTTTCGTCCGCGCCATTAATCTTTGTTAGCTCGTTATACTCCTGTTCCAAAGACTCAACATAGGCATTTTGGCTCTGCAATTTGTTCGTCAAATCCGCTCTAAGTCCGTTAAGCTCTACGTATTTATCCACGCCGCCCGACTTTTTCAAGTCTTTACCAGCCTTAATCATTTCTTTAAGTCCGCTAGTGAAAGCCCTGAAAGGATTGCGTGAATTGCGAACTTCATTGACCTTGTTAATCTGTTCCGCAATAGTCTTCAACTCTGTTGGGTCTAGGTCTCTAAGTTCTGTACGCAACTGTTGTAGTCTTTCTGCCATCGCATCAAGTGCCTTAGAAGAAACTTGGTCTAGATTATCAAACAGACGAACATACATGTCGCTATTTTTGAAATTCTTCCAAGTATTTTCATCGGTCTTTTTCTTGTATTGCGCATTCAAGTTTTCTTGCAACTGCTTCTGCAACTCAGGATTCTTGGCAATATTCGCATTGTTTTGCAGTTTGTAACGCTCATTGATATACCATCTGTCGAGTTGAAGCTGGTCTGTTAATTGCTGCTTGTATGCCTTAATCAGCTCTTGCGCTTGATTAACTTGGTCTTGATAGACCTCTTTATCAAGCTTATCAATCTGCTCTTGATACTGCTTCCATATATCAGAACTCCACTTTGTGTTATTCCCGAACTTTGCAGTGAATTGGTCTTCTATTCCTTTTCGTACATCATCGAATGACGATGTAAGTTCACCGAACATTGACTTAATCAATCCGTCAGACAAACCTTCTCCTTGCAATTTTTTGTAGAGATTAAGTTGGTCGAAAGACTTGCTAATCTCATTTTTTACATCATTCAACTGCTGCTGGAAAAACTCGGTATCGAGCTGTATTTGCAGTTCTACGATGTCGTTTTTAAGCTGTGCGCGCTTCTTGAAGTCTTTGATTGTTGGTTCAATCTGCTTCAAAGCTTGAATGAGTCCTTGTTTGTCAGGAACGAAACTCTTAACGATTTCGTCTGGCATTCCGACATATTTCAGATTGGCAGCATACTGTTTCATAACAGATTGCGATGCGCTATCATCATCCATGTATTTATCAAGCTGTTCATACTGTTTGTTCATCTCTTTAAGTAGAGAAATGCGCTCAGACAAAATATCTCGCTGTTGTTTATCAACTTTTGAGTTCTTGTTGGTATTTTTGTTAGTAAATGGGTCTAATCCTCCAGCTAAATCGTTCTTTGCAAGAACGTTCTTTAACTGGCTTCGAAGAAATGATATGGCATTTTTCTTGTTGAATACGGTATTAACGCCAACATTTTGGCTTCCCCACTTCATGGTATTACTTATACCAAGACTTGAACCATGATACCATTGAATTTTACCTCTATTTATCTGGTCTATCAATTCCTTAATATCCTTTGCTGAACGCTGGAGACCTTGTACAGAACCAAGTGCATCTTTTGGGTCAATAACATCAAGACTGATTGTAATCTTTCGTCTGTCTGCTTCTGCTTGCAAATCATCCATGAAAGAATATACTCTTTGTCTTGCGTTGTTCATGCTTTGGCTATCTGCATCAACCTTAAAATGATATACCTTTGACGCGATTGTAAGAAGTATTTTCTTCTGCAATTCTCCAAGATTGTTTTCCGTAGCAACATTATCCCAAAAAACTTTTATCTCGGCTGGCTTGAGATTTTTCAGGAATCCGCCATGTATATTATTAATGCTATCGAACAATCCTTGAATTTCGTTAGCAGCCTCTTCTTTTGCGCTTCTGAAAGAACCGCTAAGTGTTGCGCCAAGATTATCACTAAGTCCATATAATTGTTTTCTGAGATTGTTAGCATATTTTTCAAAAGAGCTATTGTTTCTCTCATTGTCGAATATTTCCCCCATAACCTTATTTACTCGTTGTAAATATTCTACATCGAGTTCATTAGGTTTTGCGCCATCTTTAATGGAATCGTATGCAGCTCTAGATTTTACGGATAATTTATCATAGCCCTCACCGAGTGCATCAATTGCAGTTTGTGCTCTAGACGCAAATTGTCGAACATCATTTGCTGCATCATCCAACTGCTTCATATCCTTTGAGAAACTATCTGCCCACAAAGGTATTCCAAACAGATTGAAATTGCTGCTATTAAAGAAAGAGTTATCTTCACCATTGATATAAGATTTTGCATCTTGCGCCATCTGTATAAATGTATCTATTTTCTTCTTTGATTCCTTGATAGCTTTGTCTAAGTTCGATAAATCAACTTTCTCTATACTAATAGGTATTTCGAGATTTCTTTTTTTAAGCTCATCGTACAAATCTTCAAGTACGCTTTTTGAATCATCTAAAAGTCTATCCTTGTTGATGATGATACGAACACCGCCACCTGCTCTTTCTGTAAATTTATCCTTGATACGTTCATATTCAGCAGATAACTCACCAAGACGTTTTTTTGCATCAATAGTTTCAGTGATAATTTTGGATTGTTCATCTCTGAATTTCTCGTATGCAAAATAGGCACTTGAAACCGCCTGTGCCAATGCTGCAAAAGCGATTAACGGAAGATTATCCATTACAGCCCACTTAATCATCTTACCTGCTGTTTTGGCAGCAGAACCGAGATTTCTGAATGATGCAGTAATAAGACCTAGTGCATTTTTCCCCTTTAATGAATATGATGTGAAATTTGCATTCCATATTTCTTTTAAGCTGACACCAGTCTTATTTGATTGCAACATAAGCAAAGCAAGAATACCTATAAGGTTTTTTCCTACAGATGCAATAGTTTCCCAGTGTCTAAGTAATACGGTAGCACCACTGATAAGTCCCTTAAATACATCTTCATTTGCTGTACCAATATCATTAAGCATCACATCGAAAGCATCCTTCAAGTTGGAAATCTTACCTTGGAGAGTTTCAGCCTGAATCTCTTGCATATTGTAGAATGTTCCACCCTTATCGGTCATGCGTTGGAATATCGCTTCGACATCCTCAAATGTGACCTTACGCTTGGAAATCATATCAACAATCTGCGCGGTCGTGTACGCTTCTCCCTTAACTTCCTTAAAGTATTGTTGCAACTCACCATACATATTGATACCAGCCTCAGTAAACTGACGAACCTCAGAACCACGAAGGTATGCAGCAGCCTTGACTTGTCCGTATGCAAGGATAAGTCTTCCCATATCAACGCCAAGACCTGCTGAAACATCGGCAAGTCGCTTGGTTGTATCATAAAGTTTATCAGACTCAATTCGATAAGCAGAAAGTTGTCGTGTATAGTCAACCAAATCCTTGATACGGAAAGGTGATTTAACGGCAAGTTCTACAGTCTTATTGAAAATCTCGTCTGCCTTTGGCTTGTTCTGCAAGATAGCTTCGAGTGAACGCTCTGAGAGTTCAAACTGACCTCTGACTTCTGCTATTTGTCCGACAAATGACTTGATTGTACCCATAGAGAATGCAAATGCCATACGCTGTGCCCAACGTGACATATATCCAGCCATATATGATGTTTGTTCGGTCAACGCGCGAGAATTAACACCAGCCTCTTTCAAGTTTTTGTTATGTTGCTCAATGGCAGCATTAAGAATATCCAATTTTCGCTTATAATCAGCATCGGTTTGAGACAACTTCATACGAGCCTCTTTCAGATATTCTATAGCGCGTACTTGGCGGTTGAGCGTATTTGCAGAAGCAGAGAAATCAAGCGCGCCTTGATATGTAGTGTTTGCCTTGTTATTTCTCGTCTGATAGTCTTTTGCTCTATCAGCGTATGCCTTTCTCTGTTTGTTGTTGTAAGATTGTTCTGCACTAACCATCTTATCAAGAGCCTTCTGAAAAGCAACAGCACGTTCATTATACATCTGCTGCTGGTATCGTAACTCATCCTGTAATGACTTCTTTCGCTTAATAAGTGCATCTTGGTCTGCCTTGGTGAGATTTTGTGTTGTATCTCGCAACATACTTTCAATAGAACCAATTTCTTGCTTTAACTCAGCAATATTCATACCGCTAGCACCCTTTGCCGATTCCTGTAATCTCTGAAATGCAAGTGCCGCTTGCATAATACCACTAGTGCCAGAACCATTCATCTTAGATAGCTGTGCTACCATATTTTGAATGTTCTGTGCTGCTGACGTAATGTTATTGTTCATGTTACCTGCACTCGCACCTACGTTTGAGATACCACTGCTTGCATTTGAAGCAGATGCGTTGATTGTTGCGAGTTTTGCTATAACTTGGTCTAAAGAATTAAGGAACGGCTTAGTACCAACAGACATATCCTTGAAAGATTGTGTTACACTAGACGCGGTATTTTTAGCCGTATCTTGTAACTTCTGCAACTTATCATCAGCCTCTTTGATTTTCTTCAATGCGGACTCTGGTATAACAAGAGCACTGCCTAATGCTGAATCTGCCATAATTCAAAAGTTTAAGAGTTTATAAAATAGGTATTCCAAGGTCATTGAGATTTCGTAAATCCTCTGCGCCATTGATTACCTTTGTATTCTTTAATTTGTCGTTCTTCTGATTGTTTCCTTTATCTGACGATATGTACTCTATATGAGTAAAATCCATAGACGCAAGGCGAATCTGCGGAACGGTCATTCTCCACTTATATTCTTCTTGCGAGCACCATGTGTTGGCACGTAAGAAATCTATCATTTGTCCGTATTCTGTTCGTGAGGGGATAATTCGGCTGCTTGTTTCTTCCTCATCAGAGCTTGATTGCGGACGGTCTGAATCACATTGGTACTCGCGAAGAAAAAATCCACATCTAACAAATTGAGAATCTCAACGAGTAATGTTGCCCAATCCTTGATGTCATAGTCTCCCCAAAGCAACTGGTCGTAAACTTGTTGGTATTCCTCAGAATCAATGCGTTTCTTGTCATTGAGCAAGGATAGTGTGATTACTCTTGCCACAGATGGAATGTTGATAGCAAACTCCTTAATAACATCACCCATTGATAAGTTTTCGCCCTTGACTATCTTGCAAGCCTCCTCTGCAATCATCCATTGAGTGCCTGGCTTCAATGCTCTTATCTCCCACTCTGTACCTTGTAGCTTTACTATTGTAGGAGAATCATTCATAATTTGCGCCAGACGTTCCATTGCCGCATCAGACAAAGGAGAACTAGGCAGCACCTTATTCTCGTCTTCTACAGCTTGTTTCTTAGCCTTATTCGGGTCTTTTTGTGCTCTATATACTTTTCCCATATATATGAATTACTTTCTAATCACACTTACTGCTCCATTATACTTCTTGGATAGGTTTTGTAGTTTCTGAAACGACATGGAAATAACTCTGTAAGATTGCTTCAGATTACCACCGCCATCTTCCAATATCTTAGCGTATGGCATGGTAGCAACAACTGCCAAATCAATTACTCCACTAGGGGAATAATCGTTTTTGAGATATTCGTTTATCGCCTCACGACCTTTAATTTCTTCTCCATACCAATTCTTGCCTTTGGATGCTTTTGGTGAGGATGATAAGTAACCTATCTTTTCAAGCTTGCCTTCGACATAAATGCCATATCCGTAAGAATCATAGAGGTTGTATGTTCGATGTGTGTACGTAATCTCTTGAATACATACTCTTAACACATTCTTTGCATCCTTGTCTAATTCCTTCGTAATAAGCTTTAATGCTTTTTTGTATAATGTTTCAGCCATAAATGATAAAACTTAAAAAGGAGCGGACAGCATTAAAGCCGCCGCCCCTTGTATATAGTCGAGAATTGTTGAAGAACCTACATTATACACTAGCAGTTGGCAATGTGTATGCAGGGTCAATGTAGAATGGTGTCTTGCGAGTTACACCGCCATCTTTAACCTCAACCAACTGACCTGTGCCAGCCAACGCAACCTTTGCCAAGTTAGAGTTCAGTGACTCAATGGTTGTCTTGGAATTGAGCTGCAACTTAGGCAGAATCAATGCTGTGTGTGTAGTACCGTCTGCGTTGTCGAAGACAACAGCAACCTCTGCATACATCAGCTTGTAACCAGATGGAGCGTAAATCTTACCATCAGTACCCTTTGTAAAGCCGCACAATGCAGTCAATACAGGAGCTTGAGTATCTGCAACCTCGGCAGCAAACTGATACTTACCAGTTGTCACGATAGACATGATAGGAGTATCAGAAGTCTCGCGCTCAATATCGGTAGTATCGTTATCGTCCTGAGAGATAGATGTGGTGTCGCGAACAACATCGTCCAAATCGTAATAATCGTCACCAGCCGCATCGCCATTGAACGGACGAACAATAATGTGTGAAGGCTTAGAGAGCTTGATTGCACCTGCGCCTGTACTTGTAACTTTCGTTGCCATATTGTTATGAGTTTAAATTGTTATCCTAAATAAATGAAATAATTAACGTACAATAACCGAAACAGCAATAATCTGAAAATGAAACTGGCGGTTTGAATCATATCCGCTATCACGGTATAATGTACTGATTGTATAGTTTGCGTCTCTTGATTCATCAATGATTTTGTCAAGAATACCTTCCATCTTGTCAAGTAACTTTACATTCTTTCTCAGTGGAGTTCCCTTTGGTCTTGCATAGAGATAAATGTTAGCATAGCCAGAGGAATAACCACCATAATCTCTTTGCTGACCTACGTCCACATTGACAAAATCATCCCAGTTCTTACTAGTTGTAGGTGGCAATTCTCCAACAAATATGTTGTTTGAGATTTTTCCCTTAGTAAGAAGCATCGAAAAGAAATTCTCAATTCGAGACAATCTGCGATTAATCCTCTGTGCCATACCTTGTTATCCTAAATACATTTTACCTTATGATGAAAAAACTAAATATCAGTACCCTTGATGTAAGCTACACATCCGTGCATCTGTGTCGGATAAACGCCAATAACCATTCCGTCAACGTCCATTCCATACATCTTTCCACGGAAACGAATGCCAGCATTCAAACCTTCAGGAATATATTCTTCATCTTTTCCGTCTTCTCCTTCTTTCGTTGGCATCGGAAAATAGATTGTATATCCTAGCGTAACAACACCCGAATTAAAGAGTTTGTTGGTTTCCTGAATATCGCAATCAGTTTCAAAAATGATAGTTTCTACATTTTCTGTTTCGTCTGAGCTAGTATCAGTATCACCTAACATATCCCCATCGCTTCCGATAAGGTCTCCATCTTCTTTCGGTTTTTGTTCCGAGCGGTAGAACACGCCATGATAGGCATATTCATCCAAAGAATTTCTGTCAGTGTACATAGCTTACCAATCTGTTTCTTTAATCCATTTAACCTCTCCATCGGTTTCATTGAGAGCTTCAAGTTTTTCATCCTCTCCATACTTCTTGTAAAGTCTTTTGAGTTCTGATTTGATACTCAGCAATGCAGCCGATGTAATGGTCTGAGCACCTACCGTAAGAGTATATGCGCCATGTTGGTTTGTGGTCGATGCTGTCTGATAGACACCGAATACAATCTTTTCCAAGAGTGCAATCTTACATCTGTCTTTCTGTTCTTCTGTCAAGTCCAAATAAGACTCGACATCAGAAACGCCGCAATCCAAAGCGACATTGTTTAATGCCGACTTGTCAAAGACAAAGTTAGTCATGCCGCTAAGATAGTCCAATATGTCAAACTTCGATGCTGCCATTGAGAGATAAATGAATTAAATGTTATCGTATATTGTGAGTGAACCACCATTAATTACCTGCTACTGAGGTATCAATGATTACGTGGTTCATAAAGTCGAGAAGTGCAGGGCAAGCCGACATCATGACCTTAGTCTGCCACTCGCGGAACTGACCATTATCCATTGCGTAGTTTCCTACGGTAACGAGTCCGTCAGCGATTGAAGCCCAAGAAACATCAATGTTCTTTGCGCCATACTTCTGTTGAAGTGTCTGGTCGTAGATAGGAGTCCACTTGAACTCAACGCTATCACCGATAGGGCAAAGTACAACAATCTTATCATCCCAACCTTGCACGAATGCGTCAGTTGTAACAGTCTTGTTGCGCTCCTTCTCAACGACAATCTCGATAGGCGAAAGACCTGTCATGTCGGAAAGTGATTTCTTGAAGTCCTCGTCCAAAATCTGCATATTTGCAGTATATGCGCGGTCGTGAGCCTTGCACCAGTTGATGTACCACTCCTTAACCTCCTTGTTCTGCAAGAATACATCGCGGTACATCTTACGAGTCATCTTCCATACGAGAGAAATCTCAGTACCGCCACGCTCATCGCGATAATCGTCCTCAATCTTTCTCATCTGTGAGATAAGGTTGCAGTCTGGGTCAGTCCAAGCCTTTGCACCAGCATTCTTGCGGTTCTCTGTTGGGAATGGTTCAACCTTCTGCAAGAACTGCTGCAAGCCTTCACCCTTGCCCTTCCAACTCATCTTTGCAGTTGTCATAATCTGTGCGGTCAAGTTGGAGAGTGTTGCCTCTGCTGAGTTCTTACCTACCTGAACAACATCGCGCACCCAAGCAGCCATAAGGTCTGCATCGTTGCCGAACTGCTCAAAGAGTTTTTCCTTATACTCGCGTTGTCTTGCGTTCTCAGACCACTTGTAACCGATAAAGTCTGGAATTGTACCTGTGTACATCTCCAAGCCCTCGTTATCCATTTCTGGAGCATCACCAAGTGGAGCGCGAAGGTGCATCAAAGGAGCTGCCTCTGCCTTGCGAGACTTGATGCTGAATGAAGCCACGCCATCGTAGTCTGTAGGTGTAGGCATAGAAGCTCTACGACCTTGTGTGAGATACCAGCCATAGTTGGTATAGAGCAACCCCTTGGTGTTCAAGAAGGTTCTCAGAAAGTTGATGTTATCCTTAGAAGAGAACAACTTGGCGTATCTCGAATTGTTAAAATCAAATTGTTGCATATCCTGAATACTTAAATTAATGATATGTTATCCTATTGTTATCCTATTGAATTGGAGCGGTTAGAATCCGAACCATCCGTTCTCTGTTCTTGTGTTCATCGCAAGTACGGCTGGTGGAAGCTTGTTGCACTTTGCCAAGTTCAAGATTACTCTTGAATCCTTAATCAATGCTGGAGTGTAAGAGTACTGAGCACCCTCGCCGTCCTCAACATTGGTTGACAAGTTAGGGTCATAGAAGAAGTCGTTATCGCGGTCGAAGTAAGCGTTAGGATTTGTAACCATAGGAGCTACGGTTGCGCCTGCCTTTTCTGCCTCTACGAGAATATCTCCAACCTTCAATGCAACTGCAAGAGTCGCTGAAAGAGTGAGCTTCAAAACATCCTTGCCACCTTCGGTTGCTTTCTCTACAGCTGTAATGGTAACACCCAAAGACTTCTTCGTAAAGTCTGACTGTGCCACCATGATATTATCACCTGCAAAAGGAATATGATGATAGCCATCATTGACAACCAAAATATCAGTGTCGGTGGTTGTAGCTGCCTTTGCCAATTCGTAATACTTCAAAATCTTGACGGTCTGACCGCCATTCTTACCGTAAGTGTCTGGGTCATACTCGCACAAATCACCTGCGTAAGCCTTAGCGCGACCCTTGAACGGATTTGTGATAACACCACCAAAAGGAGGATAAACGAATGCGTCCTTGTTGCCGCTTACGAGGTTAATGAAAACGCTTCTATGACCGCCAATCTTACCATGTGCTTGGATAAGTGTACGACCGCCAAAGTGACCGCCATACCCATGCTTCAAATAGAAATCATCTGCTGCTGCCATAATTTGTAAATTTGTTTAATAGTGAATGAATAATGTTATTCGCCTGCGTCAGGGTTCACGATACCCACAACATCAGAGAAATCGTCAGCCTTGTCATTGTCACCACCGCCAGCACTACCTGGAGTGTTGTTGTTTGGCTTTGAATGAGAGAGATTGTAAAACTCTTCCGCATCGGTAAATTCCTGCTCGATGTCCGAGTCCTTAGTGAGGTTCAACTTGTTCATGTACTTGTCAATCCACTTACTATCGTTGATACCTTTCTCCTTGAACTTGGCGAGAAGTTCACTACGTTTCTGTGATACAAGCTTAGATGCTTCGTACTCTGCATCCTTCTTCTCTAGAGCTTCCAAGCGTTCCAAAAGCTTCTTTTCAACAGCCGAAGGCTCTTTGCCATCGTCATTTGGGTTTGGCTTGGTGTCAGGATGCTCATCGTTCCATTTCTTGATGAAGTCGGCATTGTCCTTCTCGTAGTTGCCGTTAAGGGAAACATACTGCGGCAAAATCTTCTTCACCAAATCATCTAACTCTGTATCTTCACCAACTAAGAGGTCAAAGTGGGAATCACTCAAACTCTTGATTGTCTTTTCACTGATGGAAAGGTGTTTTCCGTTTGCAGTGAGCTTTGCTTTTAGGGTGTCTAAAAGTTGTTGTTTTGTAAACTTCATATTACTAATTTTTAAAATTCTGCTGCAAAGATAATTAAATAATGTGGTGATTTGCAGGCTTTTACAAACTCTATTTGTTACGTAACCAATATAGAATTATTTTCACGACATTATATATTATAAATTAGGTATCTTTGCAGCATGAACACGAATAAAGATATAGAAATCAGACCACAAGAGGGATTCCAAATGTCCTTTGCAAGCAGCAATGTCGATGTGGTTTTCGGTGGTGGAAATCTCGGAGGAGGCAAGCAACAGCCGCTTGATTCTAAGATACTCACACCATCGGGATGGCAGACTATGGGCGATATGCAAGTTGGTTCTAAGGTGATGACTCCATTTGATGGAATTGCCACCGTGATTGCTGTATTTCCACAAGGCGTGAAAGATGTGTATGAACTTACAACGCTAGATGGACGAAAGTGTGAATGCGGTCTTGAACATCTATGGACGGTACGAACTCCAAAGCAAGTGCATAAGTATCGTTCCCATAACAAGGAATGGGGATGGACTATGACTTTGCAGACAAAAGACCTTATTGATGGTTTGTCGCAAGGAAAGAAGTATTTCATTCCAAACAACAAAGCTATAGAATTTGGTGAAAAAGAACTGTCAATACCGCCATACGTATTAGGTGTTATGCTCGGTGATGGATGCTTAACTATTTGGCGTAACGAGAAAGGTTTTAAAATTTCCAATACAGAATGGGATATAATAAATAAGGTAGCAAAATTGACCGACACGACAAGAGTGTACGAGCAACCAAGCTGCTTTACTAAATTATTCTATACACCACACTATAAGGAGTATAAGGAATATTTAAGAGAAAAATGTTTGTTGGATTATTCCTACAATAAGTTTATCCCTGAAGAATATCTACACTCTAGTATTGAACAAAGAAAGCAATTGCTCGCAGGGTTATTTGATACCGATGGAAGTGTAGAACCTTACGATAATAGTTATAGCTTTTCTACGACAAGTGTAAGGCTTAAAGATACATTTATTGAGCTGTGTCGTAGTCTTGGATATACATGTTCTTGCAGAGAAGACAGAAGAGAAAAATATACGAAAGGTGTTGCTTACGACATAGTAATACGCACTGACGATATTATCTTCACAAGCGAGAAGCATAAAGCTAGGTACAATAATGAGCGGAACAAAACAAGAAAGTATGCTCGAAGTAACGACCATTCACGGATTGTGTCTATCAAAAAGGTAAGAAGAGCCGAGTGCCAGTGCATTTTGGTTGATGATGAAAAGCATTTGTATATCACGGATGATTACATTACAACCCACAACTCTTATGGTCTTGTACTTGCGATGGCAGAGCCGTTAATGACCGACCCAGATTTTCGTGCAATGATTTCACGCCGTTCACTTGGTAATCAAAAAGCAGGTGGAGGATTCGTAGAGAAGTTCAAACAGATATTCGGAGCTGATTTCGTAAAAATCAGAGAGAGCGAGAATCCGCGCGTTACATTTCCGAACGGAACGTTTGTCGATTTGACGTATCTTGACGATTCCAATATAGATAAGTTGAGAGAGCGCGCGAAAGGATGGGAGTACGATTTGATTGCGATTGACGAGTTGACGGAGATGACTTGGGAAGTTTTCTCTTACGTTATGACTCGAAACAGAGGTCAGAGCAAGACGTTTACAGGTAAGTTCTTTGCAACACTTAATCCGAAGCGTAGCCACTGGACAAGAATATTCCTTGATTGGTATATTGGTTCAGATGGTTTTATCATCCCAGAGCGTGATGGTGTAGTCAGATACTTCTATTGTGCAGGACCGACTGTTAAGGATGTTGTTTGGGGGATGTCTAAGCGAGAAGTCTATGAGAAATGTAAAATCGATATAGACAGAAAGCTTAAAACCATTGGCGGCAACTTTGGATATGAAGTAATGATTAAGAGCTTTGTTTTCTATCAAGGTAAACTTGGTTCAAACAAGAAGATGCTTGAAAACAACTCTGGCTATTTAGGTTCTGTAGCTGCATCGGGCGGCAGAATGGCACAAGCTCTTATGGAGGGTAACTTCAATGTTGACCCAGAAGAGGATGAGGATATACCGATTCCTAGCCAAGCGGCACGAGATTGCTTCGTAAAAGACCCAGCCGTAAATGGTGACAAATGGATAACAATCGACTTGGCAGATTTCGGAAAGGATAATACTCTGATGTTGTCTTGGAACGGATTCCATATCGTCAATTACGAAATCGTAATGCATTCGACACCGCGAATTAATGCAGAGAGAGCTAGATTATTCGCGGCAAGTGAGGGAGTAGCAGAGAGCCATATTATCTATGATGCTACGGCAGGTAGGTATTTCAATGACTATATACCCGATGCTATACCTTACATATCAGCGGCAAAGGCAATGGGAATTTATTATTTGTCTGCTATGACAATAAAAGACCTATGCTACTTGCGACTGAGTTATATGATTAAGCGAGGACAGCTCACATTCTCTGATAAGGTTGCAAATGCGGTTTATACGCATCAAAACCTCAAATACAGAGTTTCCATACAGAATGAGTTCATGGAAGAATGTGCGGTAGTTCGCTTTGATAAGATGCAGAGCGGAAAGAAGAAGTTACAGAGCAAGAAGGAAATGAACAGAAATCTTGGAAAAGACCGTTCTATGGACTTACTCGACCCTTGCGCAATGAGAATGTACCCATGTTTGAATATGGAGTATGGTAGCGAGCTACAAGAAGGATTCAGACTTGCAGCACAAGATGTTGAAGAAAAGAATCCTAATGCACAGAGCATTTATGATGATACGTTGTACTATTAATTTTAGAATATATGCTGAAAAAAGAAAATATAAAAATGATTCTTGAATCCGTGCGGATTGACTGGGATAAATGCGATGAGAAAGATATTGCGTTTGCTATCCTATGTGACGCATTGGAAGATAAGACTTTAGCGTATCGTCTTGCTTATCGTAAGAGTGAAAAGGATGCAGCGAAATTCTACGAAACTCCACGATTCAAGAAACTGCTAGATGTTCTAGAACCTTTCGGTATCGGAAATGTTAATAACAACGCTATCACCAAGGAAGAGAACAAAAACGAGCTTCTTAAAATGCTCGACAAGATAGACCAAGCTCTTAGTGATGGAAATCTTGAACCGAAAGATGCATTGAAGATGCAGACTGATATACGTGTAAAGCTGAATGATAAATTCGAAATGGAAGAGTCACAGAAGCAGAAGCGAATCATCGTAGTACCAAGCAAACACGATATTGTTTGTCCTACTACAAACAGAGAATGTAACTACTGGGCTCCAAAAAAAGCTTGTTGCAGACATTATGGATTGATTGACCCACAAGAGAACAACGATTCACAAAATAGCAACGATGTTGAACCATCATTAAACGACAATAACGATGAGTAGAAAGAGACAAGATATAATTAATGATTTTTTGGAGAATCCGCAGAAACTGCTTCTGAAAAAGCCGTTTTTGAGAGGTTCGCGCTCTATTACTATCAACGATTCTTCTGATGGTTCGGATATTAAGACGAACTTCCGAAAAGAAGCACAGCTCCCAAATATTAGCAAGATAGTTGTTAGTCAAGAGCGTTTTGCGAAGGAGTTAGACCCTTATTCTCACAGGGTATTGTTTGATACGAACTTACCTTCTATATGTTGCAAGCTTGATGATGGCAGTTATTGCGAGATTGAGTTTAAGAAGTTTGGCATTCCTATGCAACAGCGTATTGTTGACAAGAAAGCTCTATGTTTAGGTGGTAATAAACGTAACCACATATTACATGACAGCAATCCGACTGATAAGCTCAAAAAGAACTTTGCCGATTTCAAGTGGCATTGGAAAGAGACAAATCAGGATGGTATCGAAATGCAAGCTATACGTATTCAGCAGAGTTATGGTGATGTTGGCTTACTCGTTTACATGAATGAGGATAACGAAGTAAAAAGTAGGCTATTCTCGTATGAAGATGGCTATCAGATTATCACACACAAAGACGATAATGGAGAACCGCTTCTTGATTGCGTGTATTATCGCACAGAGAATAATGTAAGACACATTGATGCATACGATAAGACATATCATTATCATTTCACAGATGTATTCGTTCAGGACGTTGATACAAACGAAGTACTGAAAGGCTGGTGCTTGGAAAGCAAGGAAGAACACGGATTCTCGGAGAGTCCACTTGTTACAAAGCGTGGTGATGTTGCTTGGAATAACGGTCAAGACCTTATCGAGCTATTCGAGATTATCTATAATCTGTTTGCGGTCATCCAAAAACGTCACGGATGGGGAATCCTTTATATCAAGGGTAAGCTCAATGAAACCGCAAAGAAGATTGCTGGTTCTATCATCCTGAATGATACAAGCATTGAAGGAAATGGCAGCGCAGAGTTTAAGACTCCACCTTCTCCACAGAACATGATTGAGTTCATGCAGTCAATTCTCGACCAATTGCAGATTGCTACAGGATGTACATTTATCTTGCCGAAGGATATTAAGTCTAGTGGCGATATAAGCGGTTTGGCAATTCAGATGACACGTTCTTTGGATATTGAGGAGGCTAACAATGCAGCTATTGAATGGCAGAATTTCGTCAGCAAACATTCAAGATTGTTCAAGGAAGGATTGGCAAAGCAGTTGGTTGCAAGCGGCGAGAATCCTACTGCTATCACTGAGTTTAAGCAGATGAGAATCAGTACATCATTTAAGCCTTGGCAGCCATTCGATGAAAGTGCATGGAATCAGATGCTTTGTACATTGAGCGGTGCAGGTTTGATTTCTACTAAGACTGGTGTTGAAAAGAATACTGTTTCTGCACCTGACGAAGAAGTAAGATTGCAGACTCAGCAAGAAGAGGCAGATGAACGTGCCGAAAAACAAGCTGAGATTACCGCAATGACAAAGAATACAAACAATAATAAAGAATAAACATGAAGGCAGAATCATTATACATACAGAAGTTGACTTACGATGAGAACACTGGTAATGAAATTATCGGTTTGTTCCCATCGGAAGCTAACCCTGCTATTGTATCATCATATACCTACGATGCAAAACGTATGGGTGGTGCTCCTACCCTTACTGCTACAATATATTCATCTGAGCCTTTGCAATGGAAGAAGGAAGAGTTCGTGGAGTACAATGGCGATAGATTCTTTGCGTCCTATACACCAAACTCTACAAAGGATAATTCGTCTAGAATGTGGAAGAGCGAAATCACTTTCACATCTAGAAGAGAATTGCTTGATAACACTCTGTTCTTTGATGTTGTCGTTGATGATGTTGATACACATAATAAAGACAGATACCGCTCAAATCAGACAAAGTTCACGTTTGGTGGAACTATCCATGAGTTTGTTGCTCGCGTCAATAGCTCAATGGCATATTGTGGATTGTATCGTCCTACAGATGAATACAAGGGATATTACGTTGTTGTTGATGAAGGGTATGGAACAGATGAAGTTAAGGAAGTATCATTTGAAGACCAATATTTGACTGATGTTTTACAGCTTATCAACACAACTTTTGAGCTTGATTACTACTGGGATGGCAGCGTTTGTCATGTCGGTAAGGTACAGCACGACTTAACCGATACACCTATTAAATATGGTAGTAGTGATGCTCTTATATCTGTATCTAAGGAGAATGCGAACTATAAGATAGTTGATATGATAACAGGTTACGGTTCATCTGATAATCTGCCATATTACTATCCTAATGATGATGAGTTCGGTGAGGCTATATTTGACGCAAAAAATATAGCAAGTGAGCATGTAGATGTTACGTTATCGGATTATTTGAGATATTCAAAATATAACGATAATCTTGTTCTTTTTAAGAGTAAGAAGGGAAAGTACGAAGGAAATGTTGATGTGTCTACATTATATGTAAGAGATACTTATTCTCCTGAGAATCTTACGCAAGCTGACAATAGTCAAAATCCAAAGGTTAAATGTTGGTTTTGGGTTAGTATAAAAATAAATGTAAAGAAAGGTCAGATTATAGATTTCTCTAAAATCTCGTTTAATTTTGAGCTGTTTGACTATATTCAAAAAAAAGAGAATATAACAAACCTATCAAGTGCAACAAGAACCATAAATATATACACAACATATCACGACCTTTATAAAAACGTATGTACAGATTCTAACTTGGGTGATGCATGTAGTGTTGAATTTGCAGAAGATGGAACATTCTATATTGATATTGATGCAATATTTTCATACAACTGCAAAGTGTTCACTATGGACGGAAAAAGAACATTTCATGGTTCAAGTGCATGGAAGGTTTCTTTTAGTGGTGATGTAGTTTTTTCTCTTGACACAAATTCAGAATATAGTTGGAAAAATGGTGATAATTATATTCCTCTTGACAATTCTGGTATTTATGTTAATGGAATAGCATCTGCAAAATATGTAGAGTATGACTATAACTTCGGAAAAAATGACGAAGGTATTTATGGGTTTGATAAAATCTATACTGGAACAGAGGATGATGCAGTACAAGTGTCTGTAACAGGTCGAAAATGGATTGCACCATCATCGGTACTTATGCCTTCTATATATCGCAACACGAAAGGTGCAGAGCGTTTCTACTACGCTTTGAATAACGCCCATAAATTGCCTAGTGGTAGTGGATATTACGAGTTTGTAAACTTGTACAAGAAAGGAAATCCTCATCAAGGAACTGTTACTTTTGATGGTATAAAACCAACTATCAAGGGAATTGTAAATGCGGAAGGGCAGTTGTTTGGAGAGATTGTGGATGTTGCTTTTGATAGTGTTGATAGTGATGTAAAGGATAGTGACGGAAAATATATTCATAGCTATTTCTATATAAAGTTGCATAAGTTTAATGGTGATTTTGGCTTTGACTTGTTTGCTCATGCTTTGGCTAGTGAACCTGCAAAGATAAACCTCATCAAGAGTAACGGATGCCCTGCATGCTCATTTGTGATTTACAATCAACCGAGTGCTGATAATTCGAAGTGCTACAACTGTGTAAGTGTCGATGAAAATGGAAACTTAAAACCAGTTCGCACAGATAAAAATGACTACATCTTTGCTAACGCTAGCGATGCTTACGAAGATAAGCTAAACCAAGATTCAACTCAGAAAGAGTTATGGATTGCGGTTCAGAAGGACACATCAACACTAGGTATCATAATGCCAAACGCGAGTGCTGGATTTAAACCGCAAAAGGGAGATTTGTTTGTTATCACAGGCATCAAACCTCCAAAGGTTCTTGTAACGGCAGCAGAGAAACGACTCGATGATGCTCTTATCAAGAACATGAGCGAAAACAATACAGACCAGTTCAACTACTCTGTTAAGTTTTCTCGCATATTCTTGCAAGAAAATCATGACTTTGCAAGTAAGCTAAACGAGAATGCAAAGCTGTCAATACAAATACAGGGCGATTCGGATAGCGATGGAAATCTTATTAGTCACGAAGTTTTCGTCAGCAACTACTCTGTAAAGGTTGATAACGATGAGCTGGCAGAAGTTGAGATTGAGCTTGTTAATTCGTTGGAAGTTACAAAGAGTGATACGAAGCAGATTGTTGATGCAGTAAAAGGAGAAACTGTTAAATCTCTATCTAGCATGGTTGGTGGTAGTAATACCAATAGCTTTAATGCTAGTATAACCGATAAAATGTATCTCTCTAAACTGAAAGACGATACCGCCAAGGGAACTATCACTTGGGAGAAGGTGCAGAAGTTTCTTCAAGGCATCCTCATAGGCAATAACAACGCATACAGCATTGATGCAAACGGAAACGCTATCCTGTCTGATGTTATTGTGAAGCTTCTGAAGTCACTCGACTTTAACGAAGCAGAGCAGAGCGGATTTGCTATCAAGCAAAGAAGTGATGGAAAGTATCAAATGTTGCTTACGGATTTGATAGTATGGGGTAAGGCAATTTTCAACACCCTCTTGATACGCGAACTCAGCTACGTTGGAGGTAATATCGTCCTCTCCCCTGCTGCTGGTAAGATAAGCTACATCAAGGAAGTCTATAGCGAGACAACGAATGAAATGATTGGGTGGAAGTGCTACCTCCTCGCTGATGATGGAACGACCGCAACAATCAACTCATTCAAGGTGGAAGACCAAGTTAGGTGCAAGACGTTCAACATAGCACCTAGTGTCTATGAGAACGTCAGCAACAGGGACTATTGGAGACTTGTCACAAAGGTGTCAACCGAGAACGAGGCAATCACCGATGATGAAGGTCACGAGCTCTATGACGGAAAGAAGTTCGCATGGATTCAGATAGCGAAGGACAATTGCATGGAAGGCTCGGATAACCCTGCTGTAGGAGATACCATCGTCCTCATGGGTAACAGAAGTGACAAGAGCAGACAACACCTTCTGATGATGGAGACCGAAGGAGATTCCGCACCTAGGTTCACTATGTATAGGGGTATCAATACATACTCGCTGAAGGACAAGTCTATCTTTGACGTTTCCTTCGATGGCATCAACATCGTGAGCAAATACTTCAATATGGTGAGCGTCAGCGGCGAGAAGGTATGGACTCCCGTCTATCGTGGTGATTGGAAGGAAGGTACGGAATACAGCTACTATGATGAGGTTACATGGCTTGGCACAAGATGGCTTTGTATCTCTCAAGAAGGGCAGACCACGACCGATGAACCATCTGAGGAATCACCTTATTGGAAGGCGACTACGAATATATACAAGCCGAAAGTTATCCTATATACCGATATTGTTTACAGCGGTATCTCTATAGGTGAGACACACAACATTACTTGCAAGTTAATGCTTGGTGATAAGGATGTGTCAAACGGAGTAGCATCATGGAAAGTGACACGCAAAACCGGTGATTCCTTAGATGATGCAGCATGGGCGACTAAGGATAAGGTTAAGAACTTCAATGGCTCAATAGATATTGTCTGGTCTAATGATGGAACAGAAGACGATATAGGTAAGGGTAATACTGCGACATTCACGTTCACAGCAACGACCACGACAGGAAAAATTCATCAAGAATATATTAAAGTTTAAAAAATAGGAGATTAAAAATATGGGAAAAGAAATTCATCTTTCGGCAACCGCAGCAGTCAGACGAACATTGAAGGGTGATACATTATCCCTCAGTTTACGAACCAATGGTGTACCGCTCTTCCAGGGTTTGAACCCAGATACGTTTACCGTATCGCCCAAATGGAGCGAAAGCGGCACACATCCTATCATCACTCCATCTGTTGGCTCTGCACGTAAAAACAACGTAACACTGACAAATCACGCATGGGCTTACAACGGCAAGGATTTAGGATTCAGTTCTAGCGGTACTGGATGGGAGACCTCGACTGTTGATAATAGATTCAAACTAAATCATGCTGATGGTTCTCTCTCTATTATCGGAGACCTCGCATCTAAGGTCAATCAAGATTCCGATACTCTTACATATTCGGGTGATGCAGTATTGGGAGCTAGCATATACCCAATGGAGAAAAGCATTGATATATTGGTATCTATGTTGGGTGGCTCATCTTATTTCGGAGGTGTGTCGGCTGATACAACGGTATTAAGCAAGGGACAGACAGAAGCTACCCTCAGACCTTGGCTATTCAACTCAGCAGGTGGAGAGGTTTCTACCTATTCTATAAATCTGTATCGTGGTAGCGGAACAGACCTTGCAGGAACTTACGATAATCCGGCAAGCGGAATAACGATTCACAGAGATAAGACGGGAGACACTGATAAGCTCTATGTGGACAGTCATCAGCTCTTCGTCCTAGAGTTTATTGTTGATGGCGCAGCCGTATATCGAACAGGTATCAGCATTGATGATATTTCTGATATTTATCAGCTTGCCCTTAATTCAGTAGGACAGGTTGATGAAGATAGTAATCAGACGTTCAGATGTATCGTTACCAACTGCGAGACAGGTAAAGCACCGAAAAGTATAACTGGTAATGTTACCTTCGTTATCTATACTGATAGCAAAGGAAACATCGAGAATAAACGCTCGGAGACAATGACTTGGGCAAAAAATGTCAGTGATGGATTCGTTGTGAGGGATGCTGATACAATCGATGAGAACAAAAATATCATCGGTGTATCAGTGTCAGCAGATGCTTATTTAACAGTTGATGATTAGGAGGAACGCTTATGCCAATAGTTAGTAATAAGGCGAATAGAAAATTCGCCCCTTTGGACGTTTCTGTATCAGTAGTGTGCGCATCGCCTAAGTCTCCATTCATGCAGACTATGGCTGGCGATAAATTCTTCCCAGACAGAACACAGAGCGGCTTTGAGTGTATTGCATATCCGAGTATCAATGCTACGGCAAAGGATGATTCATGGGATAGCAAGCAGTCGAATATGTCTCTTGCCAATATGGTATGGAAGGTTTCTACGGGCACGGAATGGAAGGACATATCTAAGATTAATTCTTGGAGCGGTAAGTATAGCATTGATACAAGCAATACATCTAATCGTGGTTCGCTTACTATCAAGAGGAATCTATCAAGTAATGATAAGCAGCAGTTGCAATTCGAAGCTGACCTCTACGATTACAGAACGAACTCTATATTGCATATCACTGCTGACCCTATCACTCTGTATACGGCAGATAAGGGCGCAGATACCTATGGTATGGGCATTCGGGAAGATACCGATATTTCCTATAATCCATTCCTTGACAAGCTGGCTCTCTACGAGTATAAGGTTGCTAATAATATCATATCTGCATCAACGGAAGCAAGAAACGCTTGCTTTGACGGAAATCAGTATGAATGTCACATTCCGATTGATGTATATAAGTCTAAGGATAGAATTACAAGCGGATTCTCTATTGAACTGTTGTATCGTGGAACGACTAAGATGTCTGCTTCGTCTGCTGCAAGCCCTAACGAGATTATATCTATCTCCACATCAGAGATTGTGCTTGACCTCAGACTTGTAGAGAAGAATAATTATACCATCAAGGCGGTAATAAACGGCAAGGCTGTTGCTCAGTTCCAATTTTCTGCTTCTAGGTTCTATCCTTCTTTCAATCAGCCTAAGTTCATGGTATGCAATGATATAGAATGGGGTAAGATGTACAGAAGCAACAAGGCTATTTTGGAGTACAATGGAAGGGTTGTTGAATACCCTAACCGCATCGTAGAATTGCAATGGCATACAGAAGCAACTAATGGTAATATCGTTACAAATAAGTCGTGGCAAGAGGGAGATTCATGCTACTTCTCAATCAAGGAATCTGGTCTTGGCGATGTTGAGAGTGACTATCTTGAAGAACAGATAGAATACGGACAGAGACCTGCCAACGACTATCTCCTTGACGAAGGTGATAATTACCTGCTTGATGAGGATGGCAATCCGTTGATAGATTAATAATATTTTAAAATATAATATAAATATGGGTGTAAAATTAACAGAGAAAAAAGTCGTGTCGGCAATGAATACCGACCAGACCTTTCTGATTGTTGCTGATGGTGCTCTTCGCAGATTAAGTCTCGGAGACCTTCAGAAAATGATGGGTAACAATATCTTCTACCCATCAATCACATTGGAGCAGTCATCTAACCCTAAATTCGCTCTGCCAACGCCTTTCATGGCTGATATGTATCAGAGAGCAATGGGTGGATATATGATGAAGGTTGTGAATGGTAAAGTTTTTGCCGCCAAACTCGATGCAAGCACATGGGAGTTCTTCGCTGACGGAACAAAGGTGGATGATGCGTCTAAGTATGAGACGATGGTTCATGTTCCCGATTGCCACTTCAAGGCAGAAGGTAAAACTATGCAATTTGGTGGACTGTTCCCTATTTCGGGCGGCAAGACTTTCGATTCGCCAAACTGGGTAGGTGCATACAAAATGTATGTGGATGGAAGCGGTGTTGGTCATTCAAGACCTAATGTTGCTCCTTCGCATTCTAGAACGATGAGCGCATTTTGGAATTGCGCACAGAAGCTTGGCTCTAATTTCGGTCTAGCCAACTACGGATTTCAATGTCTCATAGAAGCTTTGGAACAAGTAAGTTTCGGTGACCTTAATACTCAGTCTGTAATTGGAGCGGGATTCCAGCATTCTAAATGGGAAGCTTGTCGTGATGTACCTATGGGTAAGTGTATCTCTCTCGGTGATGGCAGCGGTAAGGTGCTCTATAACGATGCTACTCTCGGTAATCAATACCCTGTCAAATTATTTAGCTTTGAGGACTTATGGGGTAAGCATTGGGAGTTCCGTCCAGGTATCCGTTTCTATATGGATGGCGATACGAGATATGCTGTTGTCTATAGCGGCAACCGAGTAAGCAATACTGCTGAAGGCAGAAAGTTTACCGTACCATCATCCGCAAATGGAGAATATATCACAAAGAAGACACTAGGTGTATATTGGGATGCGTTTCCGCAAGCCGTAGGAGGCGGTGATAGTACGTACTACTGCGATGGATTCTGGGCTTTGACAAGTGGCGAGCTGCTGTTCGTTGGGGGTAATGCTGACGACGGGTCGCGCTGCGGTCTTTCGTATGCGAGCTCGACCGGCGGTTTCTCGAACTTGTGGACGGACGTCGGCGCTCGCTTGGCTTTCTACGGAAACCCGACAATCGTGAGCGGTTCGGAGCTCATGGCGATGTGAGACAACGCATAGCGTTGGCTGCACATCTGCTAGTGAGCTAGACAGAAATAGAGAATTAATAAAAATAATATAAAACGCAAGATTGAAACTGGAAAGTTGAAATTTCCTTTTAATAGGATTCGCAGAAGCACAAAAATATAAATAACCCAATTCCGTGCGATAAGATTTTCTACAACCATGGAGTGGGTGAAGAAAAGGTGATACATCATGGAGCTGCTGAACGTTGGGGGTAATGCTAACAACAGGTCGCAATGCGGTCTTTCGTATGCGAACTCGAACAACGGTTTCTCGAACTTGAGGACGAACATCGGCGCTCGCTTGAATTACTACACAAGATTTCTATTTTTAGAATGACGATATAATTTACACTGTTCCTTGCAAGTCGTAAAGCTACGGGATAGCTTTTGGACGAGAGAGCACATGATTGAACCAGTCTCGATGTAGGAATATTTATTCTGACAGAGCGAAGATTAAAGGCGTTGGGTATGAGTAGTTGGGTATGTCCTACTGCAACAGAGCCCCCTCTCGCAAGTAAGTGATACAGTTGTACGTATGTACCGAAAGCCAGTGAGCCGAGAGTGTAGAAAGCCTATTGATAAGGAAAGCGATTTTTGAAATATTGGTTGAAGTATAAAAATGACGGACGCACAAGAGCTGGCGTATAAGCGCAAAGCTAAACTTCGCAAGAAACACAGAAAGGTCAGGGCAGAACTTGTTAGTGATATGACCAACCTCAATATTGCGGTAAGGAAATCACGCAAGGGTAAGGAAGGCAAGAAGGGAGTTGTGATATTCGATAAAGACTATAATGGTAATCTTTTAAGATTACAGAGAAGTCTTATAGATGGAACTTATAAGACTAGCGAAGGGCACGATTGTATGAGACGATGTCCTTGCGGCAAGGTAAGAAAGCTTCATAAGCTTCCGTACTACCCAGACCACGTTGAGCAGCATGCCTTGATGCAAGTTCTGATGCCATACCTTATAAGAGCTCTCTATATAGAGAGTGGTGCAAGTGTAAAAGGCAGAGGGATGATTTATGCGAAGCGCAGAACAGAACGATGGATAGACGAGAACAAGTCATATGGAAGATTGTATTACTGCAAGCTTGATTTTATCAAGTTCTATGAGAATATTGACCAGCATGAGATATACAAATCTCTGTGTGATTTCTTTACCGATAAAGGAGTTAGAAGACTTTTATATGAAGTTATCTTTGCTCTACCGAAAGGTCTAGGAATTGGTCTATATCCTATTCAGACTCTTACCAACTTCTATATGAGTATCTTATGTAGATTGGTATGTAGAAAGTTCGATGTCAAGGTAGAGATATATTGTGATGATATGGTTATTCTCGGCAAGAATAATAAGGAAGTATGGAAAGCCATCAACTTCATATTGGAATATGCTGATGAAGTGATGCACCAGCAGTTGCACGATAATATCGGAATGCAGATAATTGATGATACGCATTTCCTTGATTTCGTAGGATACCGTTTTTACTTCAACCATACAATGTTAAGAAAGCGCATGAAGGAGAAATTCAAAAAGAAGATGCACAACCTTAAAAATCCTATGAGGAGATACCAAGTAGCTATGAGCTACAAGGGTTGGTTGATGCACTGCGATGGTTTTAATCTTTGGAGAATGATAACAAAAATGAATAGTTTTGATGATTTTAAGATGCCGCAGATTGAGGACAGAGATGCCAACGGCAAGAGAATGTTTGAAGGTCAGAGGATGAGCGCAAGCTACTTTGCCGAGAGAACTATTGTTTTCCTTGATGTTGAATTTGATGTAGATAGCAAGGTTCATAAGTCAGGGAAGAGTAATGTTGTTAGCGTTGAAGAGAATGGACAGAAGTTTAAGTTCTTTACTAACAACAGGAAACTCGTTGAGCAGTTGCAATGGTGCTCAGACAATGATAAATTCCCGTTCCTGGGAAAGTTGCGTAGAATGAATCAGAGCGGCAACCCTGATTTCAGAATCGTAGGAACAAAAGCATAAGTGTAATATTTAAAAAGAAAGGATATTATCATGGAAATTAGAAAGTCTACATTTGATTACTCACCTAGTCTGATTGAGTATGAGGGAAATGTTGTGCGTATCAACTTTGATGTTGATCAGATAGAGTTGGCGAACAATACAGAAAGCGATAATAGTAAGAAGGAGAAGACAACCCGACTTGCTTACTCTGCTTACGTTGTCCGTATCGAGCAGCCTTTGGAGCGAGGTAAGGTTGTTGATGCAATCGTCTCATCCGCTTATCCGACCGACAAGATGCAAGCTATAATCAATAATCATTTCGCTAATCTTGCCAAAATTGCGGATGGCAAGAAGCTTGATGCCGATGACGAGGAACATGAAGCAGAGTATGAAGCTATGCAGGAGTGGCGCACGAAGGCGAAGGCTGTAGCTACAGATGTTATAGACAATTATATCAGTACTCATTAAAAGGAGGATAATAGCCTATGAAAAAGGTAGTACATCTTTTTGCCTCGCAGCGTGTCAACCGCAAGGCACGTACTGACAATGAAGAGGTGTTTAGGGAGAAAGTAACGCTCATTACCAACAAGCAGATGAGTGTCGGTCAGCTTGCAGACTTTACTCAGTTAGTTAAGGATTTTGCTGCGGCAGGTATTGTTATTAGCGGAAATCAAGTTGCTATTAAGGGCGATAAGGTAACTATATACAATAAAGATGTAGAAGCTCTCTTTGCCCAAGATGGCAAGCTCAATGCTAACCTGATTGATGCTGATAAAATCGAGGTAAAGCATCTTTGGGCGAAGTCTGAGGATGGAACTACCAAGGTGGGATATTTCGGTAACTACGAGATTGAAGCGTGTAAGGTAGATGATACTACTTATGCGCCATTGTTTGTTGGTGGGGATACAGCTAGCCAGTCATCGTTCTACGTAACGAGCGAGGGAGCAATGTATGCTACGAGCGGATATATAGGTGGATTCAATATAGGAAAGACCAGTATAGATGGAATCAACGGACAAAACAAAGTCATGCTTACACCAGGGTATATTTCCTTCGATAACAAAACTCATGGCATTGATAATATAATTGGAGCTAACTGGAAATATGGATTGGACTATGTTGGTCAGCAGATAGTTGTTAAGTACGACCATGCAACACCATCTTATGGCGGTAATATTGGTATAGCAAATTTAAAGAATATCGCATTGTATGTTTCAGCCTCTGGTAACATAGATAGGCTTTCGAGAGATACAGGCATCGTTAACTCGGTATATCCTTGCGGTAATCATGCAATATTTTGTGATAAAGGTGATTTTGCCGGATTCAGACCTTGTTTCAGAATTATTACGTCAAGCCAGACGTTGTCAAAATATGATGTAGTCGTAGAAATTGTTGAAACCTGGAAGAAGCATAACAGTATTACAGGCGAAGATACATCAGTGGAGGTTGGTCCGGTAACAATCAGTCTGCCCACGAACCCGGAAATAGGACAGATGTATTGGATTATAAGGTCAACCAGGCACAATTACTCTATGAAGACGACCGACGGTACGCAGATTTATACTCCTGGTGGCGTTAACACATTTTTTACGTTAAAAACACAGAACGAGATGGCATGTGTCGTGTATACAGGATCCAACTGGAGGGTGATGTGGAACATGGGTGTCTAATTTTTAAATAACATATAAATATGAAAAAGAATTTTAATGTACCTTTCAAGAATTGGAAGGGTGAGGTGATAGTAACACCAGTTAAGAACGAGAATGGAGAGGAAACCTATAAGCCACAGATTATGGGCGATATTGTAGGTAAGGTACTCTTCGAGGTGATAGACAATCAGAGTATTCAGCTATCGGGCGAAGAAAAGCTGCGTGCTTATCGGGTAGCCTGCAAGATAGGCAAGGATGCTGAGAACGTAGACATCGAAGCCGAGGACATTATTCTTATCAAGAAGATACTCTGCCCTGTTATGGCTGTAGGTGGTTATGGCCAGATAGTTGATTTGCTCGAAGGATAGGAATAGATAAGGCGGTTACTACATAGTGACCGCCTTATTCTTTTCTCGTCCGTCAGGGAAGTGTGTTGCATCGAATTTTTCTATAGGCTCTGTTATCATGTCAGCGAAATGTAGAGCATCAGAGCCACCGAAAGATGGAATTAAATCACTAAGATAGCCATATCTACCTTTCCTTCGTTCCTCCTCTGCTTGCGTTACTAGACCTTTCTGCATTCTAACAGCGAAAGGAAGTTTGTTGAAACTATAGATACCATCTATCCAGTCGTTAGGGTGCGGATTACACTTGTGCTCCAACTCTCGCTCTCCAGGAGTTGATGGCAACCTACTGCCACCTACTAGGTACATCATTTGATTTTCGTATGGTTCTAACTTTTTCATAATCTTAATGTTTTGAATTCTGCCGCAAAGTTACGAAAATAATCTGAAAGCGCAATGCTTCCGTTACCGAAAAATGAGAAAGAGGTAACGAGAAAGTAGCAATAAACTTACGGATTGTTACAATTCGCAAAGTTTAACACAAAAATATTCATAAAATCATCATATTTACTAGAAAAAGTGTATTTTTGCAGCACTTTCATTATTATTAAGAATGAGGAACTAAGAACAAATAATAAAAACAAAAGGAGAAGAATTTATGACTAAAGAGGAAGAAGATGAAGTCCATCGGTTAGTTCAATCAGTCGGTGTTGTACAGTTGTCAAGAGTAATGTTTAAGGGTATGGACGTTAGCGAAATGATTAACGTCATTATCCTTGCAGGTAGAGGCTACAGCGTGAAGCTACTCACTTGGTTCAAGTATTATTGTGAAGTGATGCCTCTGTTTATCATGCTTTTTCATATTGCATGCATGGTAACATTTGCGTCTCATGAAAAAGAAATGTGCGTATGGTTTAAGGAGAATTGGGTATCGGCAGCATTTATCTATTTCTCTGTTTACATCCATCCGCTTGTGCTTATACTTGCAAGTAGGTTCTTCTGGCTCTGCTACAGATGGCGTATTCCTATGATTATATACCTATTCGGTATTAATGCTATCCACATCGTATACTGGAATGTTTTTACCACCAATGAAATGGTGGAAGCTAATGTTGTAATACTTGTAATGACCATTATATTTTATGTATATGGTTTTGCCGATAAGTATTTCTCAGGCAAGGGCTGTCAAAGTTTAATCTCTAGATTATAATGATATGGGAAAGTTATTTGGTTATCACACCTTGGGAGTGTTATTAAAATCGTTGTCTGATTCTTGCTTTCGAGCAGACGAGCAAGAGAAGAGAGGGGAGAAGGTAACTGCTTGTGGAATGAGTAGCGATGAGATAGAAGACCTTTGTGAGAACTATCTGCCGTATGCTCTCAACCCGATGCTGAGCACAGAGGAAGTCAAGGAGAAATTGCACGTTTCTGATGCTACCCTTAACAGAATGGTGGCTAGGGGCGACATTCCGAATGGCGAGTGCAAGAAGCGTGGACATACCCGATATTTTAAGAAGTGGGATATACTACACTACATTAAAAAGAAAAGAAAATAATAGTTGAACATGTAAGTATTCCTTACAAGTTGAGTAAGAGAGGTAAGTGATTACCTCTCTTTTTTTGTTATTTATGATATTACCTCCTATCACATTAAACCACTGATAATCAGTCACTAAAAGAAAGTGTGATAGAGTTATATTTGCTCTCCCCTATTCTTTGTACCTTTGCATCCGTAACGTTACAATAGTGTTAGTTAATATTAAGGATAACTTAAAAAGATTGTATCATGGAAATGACAGATGCAAAGGTCGTAGAGAAGAAAATCTACGAAGAGGGAAAGAAGCACGATGATTATGCTTCTAAGGCAACAGGTAATGCTGGTCTTACCCTTGGTATCATCGGCACAGCACTCGGTGCTGGTGCTTGGTTGCTTGGCGGTAATAACCGCAGCGTGTTTGGTTCACTCGGTGGCAGCAATATGCCTGAGAACGTGAACATCAACGCCTATGGGGCTAACGCAAGTTCAAATCAGCCAACTGCCTTGCAGGTAATGGAGAAGGAATGCGATGATGAGGTGAAGTTGCTTACCTACATGTTCGGTATGAAGCTCGACACCGCTAACAAGTTCTACGCTATGCGAGAGACAGACATCGCTGAGAAGTTCTCTATGTATAAGGGTGCTAACGATGCTATCAACGCCGAGAACCGCCGTGCAATGCAGGCTGAGTTCGGTCTTTACAAGTCTCAGGTTGATGCTGATTTCGGCTTGTACAAGAATCAGAGAGACCAGTACGATGCGTTGCAAGCAAAGTATAATGACCTCGACAAGAAGGTTGCCGTGATGGAAGCCCTCACTCCTTACAAGGAGAAGCTTATGATGGCTTACGTTAACGAGAAGTGCTGCCGCAAGATTGATGGTGTCCTCGGACTCCAGAGTACTCCTACTGTTACAGTTCTCCCATCTGCAAGCATTTGCGGATGTGCTGCAACATCAACTCCCACTACAGGAGCGTAACAGAGCAAGAAAGTCTGTAAAAAGGACTAAAAAGAAATGAGTTGGTGAGGGGTGTTTGCCCTCGTTGGTGGATGCCCTCTCACCTCTCTATAATATATCACCAACTTAAAGATATTGATTATGATGAATTTTGGAAACAGCCCTTTGCTTGATATGGGCACAAGTCAACAGCAGCCGCCAACGATGGATGCCGAACTACAAAAGGTGTATGAGGCAATACAGCAGAAGCGAGCATCTATAAATATGCAAGCGCAGCAGTCTTCCACCCCTTTATGGGATGAGATAGACAAGATAGAAGACAATCTTACGGGCGCACAACGTCAGTACTTGATGCAGAATCAAGAATACGTCAACAGCTTGCAGTATGTGTCTAAGCTCGTACAAGACGAGGAATTGCGCATCATACGCCCTCGTATCGAAAGCACTCAGCAAGGACAGGAGGCATTGAAGAAACACTTGTCCTTGATGCAACGACTGAGAAAAGAAGTAGCGCAGGCAGAGGAGCAGAAATCTGCTATGCTCAACGATTATATGACTAATCATAGCGATAAGACTTGGCAAGAATATCTCGCTTGGTACAACAAAACAAAGAAAGGAGAAACTAAGAAATGAACGTAACAGAATTGAAAGAGAAACTGCTTACATCGCTTGATTTGTGGGCAGACGCAAGAATAAGTGATATGGTGAAGGAAAACCCAGCATTGGCTATCCCTTCCGTGTACATGAAGCGAGCATCGCACAACATCATCGCAAAACGCAAGGATAGTTGGGGCAAGAGCATTGACAACGCTACCCTATTCATTGCTGATGAAGACGGCAACATAGATGCCAACACGATATTTGAAGATATGATGCAGATGCTAAAATCCGTGGAAGATTACAAATTCGATGTAGGTTTTATACACGGACATATCGACAAAGGAGTTGTGTCTATTGACCTGCCAGATGGAATTGCTACTGCTATCCTCTTTGGAAGCAAGCGAAGCATCAACTTCACAGAGGAGGACTTTGTAGAGTTGAGAGATTTGATAATAGGTTAAAATATATAAGATATGGAAGCAAAAGACATTATGAGTAAGTTTGATGAGCTTTACGGAATGATGGCATCATCAACTAATGTAAAGTATATGCGCACATTCGGAGATACGATGCGCTGCATGATGAAGGATATGGCATCGAAGCACCCAGAGCTTGCGCAAGAGTACGTTGAAAAACTTTGTGCAATTAAGTGGAAGAACTATCTCACTAAGAAGGAGGCTTCAGAGATTGTGAACGGAATGAATCCAGCTGCAACTTGGGATATGCAGACATGGCTCAATGCTATGACTGGTCTCGGACTTGTAACAGAGGAGAAACCTTACTACAATGACTACGCTTTGTACGTTGCCATGAATCAGGTTGTAAGCGACCATGGATGCACCATCGCCAAGATACTCGGCAAGGAAGATGTTAAGGAGATTGATACAGAACATTTGGTGAAGTATGCACACAGCCTTGCACTCGACTTGTTGAAAGATAAGGATGGCGTGTATAATATCAGAGAGTATTTTCTGAAGTAACATTAAAAACATACGGTTATGAAAAAGGTATTTGAAAACATATTGGCAAGCAACGATATACAGACTATTAAGAATTGTGTTGCAACAATGGCTGATTGTTGCGAAGCTGGAATGAATGACGGTGTAATGCTTGATATGATGAAGCAAGTTCAATGTGAGATTGGTGAGTGCCATTTTGATGAAGAAATGGCAGACTTACATCTTTGTCTCATTAACCAGCTCTACACAAAGGATGTGGCGAAAGACTATTGGCACGAAGTTAAAAACGACAACATCACAATTAATGATTGGTGTGTTCTTTGGGGTGAAATGGTTAAACGCAATGACGAAAAAATAAAGAAATGGTTTCCTAAAATCAATGCGCTCGATTATGAACGTAAGATTTTCGATGAGTGCATTTCTTTCTTAAATAACGGAGAATTGCCGTATCATGATTTAAAAGTATAAAGTTTTTCGTTATTCTGAATGAAGTTTCGGTTTTTTTTGCTATCTTTGCATCAGAAGACCGAAACTTTATTTTTATTTATTATTCAGGATAACAGATTATGATAGATTTATTAGATTCTTCGCAAATTCGGCAGATAGGTGTTACTATATTTTCAGCTATACTTTCCTTTGCAACGCCAACAGAAGGTTTTGTTTTGGCGTTGGTTATCGCCTTTGGCTTCAACATCTTCTGTGGTATGCGAGCTGACGGCGTGAGTGTTGTACGATGCAAGAACTTTTCTGCATCGAAGTTCAAGAACGCACTTTTAGAAATGCTCTTGTATATTGTTATTGTGTATGTCATGTATGGAATCATGGTAAGTTGCAACGACAATACAGAAGCATTATTCGTGATTAAAATGCTTACGTATATATTCTGCTATGTGTATATATGCAATGCGTTCAAAAATCTCATTAAGGCATACCCTAAGAATGTTGCATTCAGAGTTATTTATTATGTTCTGAGGTTTGAGTTTGCGAAGGCATTGCCGAGCTATTGGAAACCGATATTGGATAGATTAAATCAGGAGTTTGATAAAAAAGAGGAGGAAAACAAAAATGGAAGTACTAATTGATAGAGCTTGGAAAAAGGATGGCTATACTATTAGCCGTCTGTACGTTAATGGCAAATTGTTCGGATGCAATACTCTTGAAGATACAGACAGAGAATTGAATCAAAAAATGGATTTGGACGAAATCAAGAAGAAAAAGGTATATGGGCAGACTGCAATACCAAGCGGCAGTTATGAATGCGTATATACCTACTCTAACAGATTCAAGAAGATGTTGCCATTACTTCTGAGCGTCAAAGGATTTGAAGGAATACGCATACATAGCGGTAACTCTGCAAAAGATACTGAGGGGTGTATTCTTATCGGTAAAAACGATAAGAAAGGATGGGTTAGCGATTCTCGATTTTGGACAGGCAAGCTCATTCAGACCATGAAGACAGCTTGGGATAAAAAGGAAAAAGTAACGATTGTAATTCAGTAAGCTTATGAAACTGATTGATAAAATAACAAGAGTTGTAATTGCTATTGCAGTAGCAATGCTGATTCTATCAATGTTCTGTAGATGCACTACTACTAAGTATGTTCCTGTTACAGAATACAAAGATAGGGTCGTAGTAAAGACGGATTCTTTATTGAAGACTGATTCCGTCTATGTGCATGATAGCGTATCTGTTTATATTAGAGGCGATACAGTCTTCAAGGACAAGTACCATCTTCAATATAAAGACAGATACATTGTAAGAAACAAATCAGATACCTTGATTGTACGAGATTCGATTCCATATAAAGTTGAGGTTGGCAAGCAACTATCAAAGGCAGATAAAGCTTTCTTGAATATAGGTAAGATAGCATCAGTTTGTCTTTTTATAGGTATTCTCGCATTTTTAGGTTGGATATACTGGAAGTTAAAACTACATAAACGTTCTTAGTTTTTTCTAATGTTTTTATTTGGTTATTAGTTGATACAATCGAGTAGGAGGAAAACGAAGTAGTTTTTCTCCTACTTTCGTTTTCCGACCT
>ERZ1034871.25-NODE-25-length-78925-cov-10.634462_pt1 | contig 78925 bp, 109 predicted proteins | sample MGYA00520631_ERZ1034871 | MGnify/ENA primary metagenome ERZ1034871 (study PRJEB33766, sample SAMN09781721) | gut metagenome | biome: gut microbiome | host: Homo sapiens | place: Madagascar | study: EMG produced TPA metagenomics assembly of the PRJNA485056 data set...
GTTAGGCCCTTATAGGGCCTGAGCAAACCACCAGTTTTACTGGTGGTTATGATTTGGCCCTGTGTGGCATGACTGCTTTCTGGGGCAGTGCTGCCTGGGCTGCTGATGCTGGGCAGGACACGGCACCCGTTCAGGACGGCATTCATTATTTCAGTGTGAAGCCGGAAGATGGTAACCGCAACAGGAATTACAATAATGACGGCCCTGGGCAACGATGCCTACGCAGAGGGAGAACGGGCTCTGGCCATCGGGAGCGGATCCCGGGCCATCGGACGGGATGCCATTGCCATCGGTACGGGATCCCATGGGGAAGCCAAAGGAACCAATGCCATTGCTATTGGCGAACAAAGCCATGCTAATGAGGAGTATACAACGTTTGTGGGAAGCTATTCTGAAGCCACTGCTCAGGGAGCCGTGGCTCTGGGCCAGCAGGCCAAGAGCAAGGGCGAATACAGTACCAGCATCGGCATGATGGCCAATGGCATGTATAAAGGAGGTACGGCTGGTGACCATTCCACGGCCGTAGGAGCTTATTCCGAATCTTCCGGACTGGCTTCCACCGCCCTGGGTGGTTTCAGCAAAGCCACTGAAAAATTTGCCACTTCCCTGGGTTATGCCAGCCAGGTTACTGAAGAAGGCGGGACGGCCGTAGGGGTGCTGAGCATCGCTTCCGCTACTGGGTCCGTGGCCCTGGGCATGAACTCTGTGGCCGATCGGGAAGCAGGCTGGCAGGGATACCATCCGGTGTACGGCCAGATGCAGGATGATTCTCCTGCCTGGCAGTCCACCTGGGGTGCCGTGTCCGTAGGGGCCGGTCCTTCCCGTGATGAAAATGGCCGGACGATTCCCCAGCGGACCCGGCAGATCATCAACCTGGCCGCCGGGACGGCAGATACGGACGCTGTGAACGTGGCTCAGCTGAAGGAAGCCATGAGCGATGCCCGAATCTCCATTCATGCCGGTGAAGGGATTATTGTGGAAAAACAGGGAACCGAGTACACCATCAAAGCCAATCTGAACGGCTTGAGCAACGAGCACGGAACGGTACACATCCTGTCCAACCCGGAAGTATTCCCGTACGATCCGGAGCAGCCGGATGCTTCTCCTGATCAGCTCAATCCAGCCCCCAGGCCAGCTCCCCGGCGGGTGATGGCAGAACAGCCGGAAGTCGAGAACGGTGGACCGGTCCATGTAGGATATGTGGCCAATGAAGTGAATTTTGCCACGGACGATGGTACAAGCCCGGCTCAACAACGGAGGGACCGTCAAGGTATTGGGCGGAGACAATATTCATACGACGGCTAGCACTGCAGAAAATGGAACTGTGGACAACATCCACATCCATCTGGACAAGGACATCAAGGTGGACAGCGTGTCCATTGGGGAAAAGGGTCCAATCCTGAATCGAGAGGGCATGGATATGAAAGGGTTGTCCATTACCAGACTGGCACCGGGAGAAGTGTCGGCCACTTCTACGGATGCCGTGAACGGCAGCCAGCTCTACGCTACCAACCAGATGGTCCAGGAAAACCGGCAGAATATTACCCAGCTCGGGAATTCTCTGAATAAGCTGGATAACCGCATCAATCGTGTCGACGCTGGCGCATCCGCTTTGGCAGCGCTCCATCCGCTGGACTTCGACCCGGACGATAAGTGGGACTTCGCAGCCGGTTACGGTAACTACCGCGGCGCTAATGCGGCAGCTGTCGGACTCTACTATCGGCCCAATGAAGACACCATGTTCAGCGTCGGCGGCAGCTTTGGCGGCGGTGAAAACATGATCAATGCCGGCGTCAGCCTGAAAATTGGCCGCGGCAACCATGTTTCCAATTCCCGTGTCGCTATGGCCAAGGAAATCCGCGACCTGCGGCAGGCCTTGGCAGACCAGGCGGCTGAAATCGCTCAGCTTAAAGGGATGCATCATCTGGCTATCGACCCCGATAAGAGCCTGCTCTTCCCCGATGTAGCCGATAACCACTGGGCTTACGAATACGTCAGCAAACTGGCTGGCAACGGTATCCTCGAAGGATATCCCGATGGCTTGTTCAAGGGTAACCAGATGATGACCCGCTATGAATTTGCAGCCATCGTCTATCGCCTGATGGAAAAAGGACTTGGCCATACGGATCCGGAAATGAACCGCCTGGCTCGCGAATTCAGCAATGAACTGTCCTATATCCGCATCGATACGATTCATCAAGATAAAGACGGCACGCCGACGGTACAGCGTGTCCGCGTCAAGAAATAAGGACGGAGTTTGTAGAAGATGGCTTTAAATTTAAAACCATTCACTAAAAACTACAAACTGCAAACTTAATACTCAAAAAGGCGCTGTCTTATGTTATAATTAATAAAAAGCAACGGTTATGTGTACGGAGAGGCAGGTGACGGAGGTGGAGAAACTGGGCAGGCTGGTGTGTCTTTGCTGTCTCTTTTGGCTCTTGGCATTTACCGTAGTCCCTGGGGCGGTCCTTTTGTATGAACACGACCATGGCCAGGCTTATGGCCGGACCTTGACGGAACTGGCAGGGGAAGAGGTGCAGGGCCAGCCTTCGTCCCAGCTGCTGCGCCGGTTGTCTGAAGAGGATGTCCTGGCCATCGAGGCCTACGACGTCCAGGCCGCGGTCTTACAGCAGAATAGCCAGGTTCCTTATTATTGGTATCCCCACTATACGGCGACGGTCGTCCTGGCCGTAGCCGATACCTGTCCTTTTCCTATCACAGGCTGGCAGAGCCTGGCAGCGGCACCGGTGTCATTGGCGCTGACGGCCGATGAACCGGAGTCGCTCTTTTTTATGCAAGCCATGAGCTATGGCCTGGACGGGAATCTGTCTGGCCAGGCTGGGATGGACCTGTTGCAGCGCATCCAGGAACAAGGGCGTTTGCAGATGGCAGAAGGACCGCAGTACTTGCCGGCCCAGGTATGGGTCCTCTTTGATTACCAAGCCCGGCAGTGGCAGCGTCGGGGAGCGCCTATTCATATCGTCGTCCCTGTTGAAGGGACCTTATCGTTCCAGAAAGGTTTACTAGCTAAACGCCCGTTGGCTTTGAATAACTATAAGTTATCGGAAATGTTAATACCTCAAGGTTACACCCCAATCCCACCATCTCCAAGCCAATACATTTCAGACAACGAAACGCTTTTCCAAGAAGCTGACAAGATTTCCCGACAAATCGATTACCGCCTTTCCAAGGTTTACCGGCTTACCAGCTTGACAGGTATCAACCACCTGACCTGGTACATGGCAGCGTTGTTCCTGGTCATCCTCTGGGGATGCCGCTTGCGGCGCCAAGTCCTGCAGCCGCCTGTCCGCCAGGCCTATCTCGGCGTCATCATCACTCTCTGTGCCTGGATATTGCTCCGCTGTTTCAAATTGAGCCTTCCCGTCTTTTGGGCTGATTGGCTCCGCTGGAGCTGGTATAGTTATTATCTCTTTTATGGGCTCCTCATTTCCCTATTGGTCTGGATTGGCTATGTCGCCTCTCACATCGGCCTGACCCGTTCTTGTCCGTCATGGCTGAAGCCCGTCTTTGTGGGGAATATGCTCCTGGCAGTTGCTGTCATTACAAATGATTTCCACCAATGGGCTTTTACCTTTCCGGCTGGTGTCATCGCAGCTGACAGCAACCACGGCTATGGTCCCTTATATTTTCTCTTGGCTTTCTCTTATGGAGCCGAGTTCTTAGCCGTCAACGGTGCCCTCTGTTATACATCCCTGCACCAGCGCGTAGGCCCGTCTTGGCGGCTGGTCCTGCCCCTGGCCTGTACCCTCGTATATGGCAGCTATGTTGTCGGCTACGCCTGGGGCCTGCCGAATGTCTTCCGTTCCGAATTGGTCCTGACGACGGTCATCTGTACCTTGGTCTGGCTGGAAATCGTCACTAAAGGGCGGTTCGTTCCGGCCAATGAAGGCTATGTCGAATTTTTCCGCCAGTCCAACCTAGCTATGCAGCTCTGCGACGATACAGGCCGTGTCTGCTATGCTTCGCATGACGTAGAACGCAAAGTACAGACCGATTGGGAAGCCCAGTCCATGCCCATCCGCGGTGGCTGGGTCCGCTGGTATCGGGATATCCGCCCTTTGCGGGAAAAACAGGCCGCCCTGCGCCGTGTCAACCGGGCCCTGACCCGGTCGTATGAACTGCGCTGTCGGGCCAATGTCATCCGCCGCCAAGCCGTAGACCGCCAGGTCCGCCAGCGCATCTATAGGGAACTGGAAGCGGTCATTACCCGGAAACGGCCGGCCATCGAAGCCCACCTGGCCTATCTCAAGACGGCCCGCCCCGGTCCCGATACGGATGTCGTCGTCTGCTGGCTCCATATCTTGGCTTGTTATCTGAAAAAGCGCTGTGTTCTCTTGTTGCGGGGACGAGAAGACGGGACACTCGATGCCCGGGAATTGTTCCTGGCACTGCAGGAATCGCAGCGGTACCTGGACCAGGCCGGCCTCCAGGGACGGGTCGGTTTCGACCTGTCAGGGAGACTGCCGGCGTCGGCAGCCCTGACCTTATATGATGTCTTTGAAGAGGTGGGGGAGGCGGTCCTGGCTCAACATGAATCGTATTGGCTCTGTCAGTTCCGAGAATCGGAGAAGGACTGGATCTTTTCCCTGGTCTTGGAACAAGCCGAAGGCCCAGACTGGCTGCCTGTGTGGCAAGGCCTGGCCGCTTATGACGTCGCCGTGGACTGTGACGATACAGGCTATGGCCGGCGGTTGACCGTCTGTGTGGGAAAGGAGGGGGACCATGGTTAATCTCTATACCTTGCCGACGTATGTCATCGTCCTGTTCATCGGTGTGATTCTCTGTCTTTTCCTAGCTAACAGCGTCCTCTATTATTACCTCATGCCGCAGGCCCAGTTTCGCCAGCTCGGCCGCAAATGCTTGGAAGGGAGCAGCTTGCTCCTGCTTATGGCGGTGGCGACTATTTTGTATGAAGTCTACACGGACAGCCTGAATGGTATCGTCTACGACGAAGCGACGGATTTCTGGCGCTACAGCACCGCCCTGGCCGGGACGGCAGGTGCTGTGTACTGGATCCATGACCGTCAGGCAGGCAGCCTCTGGGTTCTGGCAGCGTCTATCCTGTTGCTGCCCGTTTTCGATGACTGGCTGCCAGGCTTCTTTGGTCCTGGCCCTGGTTTGTCTGGCCTGGCGCCTGATCCGACTCTTTCCACGGACTTACAACCAGTATCAGCAATGTCTGACGGCCCGCTCCATCCAGACGGCCGTAGACTGCCTTGATGAAGGAATCCTCATCAGCTGGGAAAAGGGCGAGCCTGTGCTGGTCAACTTTACCATGTATGCCGTCATGGAACAGCTCGTCGGCACAGTCGTCCGCAATGCCAACATCTTCTGGCATCTCCTGCCCTTTTGTGGCAATCGCCCCGGCCTTTCTATGGAACGCCAGGGTCGGGATCTGCTCTTTCGATGGGATTCTGGCCAGGCCTGGCTCTTGCAGCGGCGCCCTATCCGCTTCCGCCGCCAGTCGGGCTGGCAGATTACGGCAGCCAATGTGACGGCTCTTCATCGCTTGAACCAGGAACTGGCCCAGAAGAACGCTGTCCTGGAACAGCGCAATGAAGAAATGAAAGACGTCCTCGACGGCCTCGTAGCCCTTCAGACCCGGCAGACGACGGAGAGCCTCCGCTATAAGATACACGACCTCCTGGGTCAGCGCATCACTATCTTGCAGCAGCTCCTGAATAACCCGAATGTCAGCGATTACGGCGAAATCCTGCCGCTCGTCGAAGATGTCCTGTCCGATTTGCGGCGTGATGCCGTGGCCAATCCGCAAGAACGGTTAGATGCCTTGGTGACGACGTACCGCAACTTGGGCATCGCCGTGACGGTAGAAGGGATGTTGCCTGCCGATACCCGCCGAGCCGGGGCATTCGTGCGCATCATCCGCGAGGCCATGACCAACGCCTTGCTCCACGGCCAGGCCCGGTCGATTGCCGTGACCTTCGGTACCGGCCGGCAGCCTGCTTTAGTCATTGCCGACGACGGCCAGGGCTGTCCGGGCCCCATCCAGACCGGTACGGGCCTGCAGGCTATGGAGCAGCGGGTACGGGCGTTAGGCGGCCGTCTGACGCTGACCAAGACACCGCACTTTATCATTACTGTAGAAATGGGGGAGAACCATGATCCGACTGATCATCGTAGACGACCAAAAAATCTTGCTTGAAGGATTGAAGAAAATATTTGAAGGACAGCGGCATATTGAAGTCGTCAGTACCCTGTCTTTTTCGGAACTTGTCGAACCGGCTTGCAACCGGTTCCGGCCCGACGCCGTCCTCCTGGATATCTGCATGGAAGGGAAGAACAGCGGCATCGCTTTGACGCGGCGCTTGAAAAAGAAATATCCCGGCCAGAAGGTTATCATCATGACCGGGTTCCAAGATGTGAGTTTTATCGAAATGGCCCGCGACGCTGGGGCAGACAGCTTCATTTATAAAGAGAGTGCTGCCCATGATTTTCTGGACTGCCTGGAGCGGACCCTGTCTGGGGAGCACCTGTTTCCGGATGTGCGGGAAAAAGTGACCTTTGGGGCTTGCCACATCAGCCTGACGGACCGGGAGCTGGATATCCTGCGTCTGGTCTGTCAGAACCTGTCGTATCAGGAAATCGCCGATGCATTGCAGATCAGCAAGCGGACTGTCAGTTTCCACATCAGCAATATGCTCAGCAAGACGGGCCACAAAAGACTGATCGGCCTGGCCGTTGAAGCCGCCGATAAGGGCTATGCCCCGTCCCGTCAGAAGTAAGCCGTCAGGCTCGTGCCGATGACCGTTTCTCGGAAATCTCCTGTCCAGGCCGTGTCGTGGTGGTTCTTCAGGGAAAAGCCTTCGATGGCCCAGGATAGGCCTGGCTGGACGATGTAATCCAGGCGGGCGCCCCAACCACAAAAGCCCATGCGGCGGAAGAAGGTCGTATCGCCGTCCATCGTATGGTAGAGAATAGATGCCGACGGCTGGTCGTAATAGCGTATCCAGGCTTCATACGAGCCTTTTTGCTGCTCGTCGAGATGGCCATAGGTCAGGGCGGCGACGAAGCCTGAATCGGTCGTATCATAGCCATCGGCATCGTGGCGGCCCCAGGCGTGTAGCAGGTCCAGGCTGGCTGTGAGCTTGGGCGTCAGCTCATACATCAGGCGCCACTCGGCGATGCGCTGTTCGTCGAAGCCCGTGCCGGCCCGGCTCTGGCCAATCAGGGAAGGCCTCGAAGAAGGCAGGTCCTGGAGACGGCGGAAGTCGAGGTAGGCTGCGTCGCTCTTCAGGCGGCCGTGCTGGCTGCTGTAGAGCAGGCTCCAGCCCCGCAGGCGGTGTCGGTCATCCGAGCCCGTCGTGCGGCCGGCAAAGAAAGTCAGGCTGCCCGGCCCGGTAGTCCGCTCTCCCAGGCGCAGGCGCAGGCCGTCGACTTTCTTGTCGATGACGTTGCCATCGAGGAGGTAGTAATTGAAACGGCCCGCTTCGACTTTCAGCCGGGCCTGTTCGTGCTGCACGTAGAGCCGTCCGAGGTATAAGTGATGGTCGGCGTTCGCGTCCTTGTCGTTGCGCAGGTCTTCGAGCTGCGTGCGCAGCGACGTCTTTTCGCTGAAGTGGATGAAGGGGAAGAGACGCAGGCGGCGCGTCGTCAGGTAAATCCGTTCATCGTGGCGGCGGACCTTATCCGGCGCCGTACGGCTGTCGGCGCGGAACTGGCCGCGGCCCCAGAGCCAGCGGTAGTCGCCGTGGGTCTCGACATAGGGATACGTGTTTTTTTTCGTGACAGGGATTTCCTGTTCTTCCAAGGGGGCCGTCTCTTCGGCTGGCCTTTCTGGAACAGATGGTGATGACGCTGACAGGCCAATTGGGCTGAGCACGGCCCAGGCGAGGCAGATTGTTGTTTTCCATAGCTGAAAAGCATCCTTTTTCATGAGCGTATCCTTTCACAATGCGTTTTTTTATAAGTATAGCATGCCCGGAAGGCTCATGTATACCACGATATTTTGATATTTTACATTCCTATTTTGCCTCGTTCAAGCTGGACCTGCTCTTAGCTTACCCATAAATTCAAGGGGCAAACCTAATCTTGCCTTATTCATGAAAAAAGTATATAATTAAAATTAGTGTAATGAATTTTTTGTATATCGACAGGGGAGATGTGTTTGTTCATGAATAAAACGATCGTTACGTCTATTTTTGTCGTATTGGCCTTATTGTTATCGACGACGTGGGACTTGCTGGCTGTCAAGATCTTGCTGACAGGCTGTCTCATGGGCTGGCTGGCCCGGACTATCGTCGCCAATTTCCAGGCCAATGCCAAAAAAGCCGCTGCCCGTAAGAAGCGGGTCCGCCGTCCGCGTGCGGCCCAGCACAGCCAGGCCGGTCCGACGAGCCAGGCCAGTGTATCCGGCCATTGATGAGTAAAAAAATTAAAATCCATAAAATATAAATCATTGTCATAAAGGCATATAAGATGTTAAAGAGGTTAAACGGAATCATAACGTTTAACCTCTTTTTTATACTTAAAAAATATAAGTAAAACGCCGACGATGACTTAATAGTATATTTGACAGGCCATTTTAATCGTGATATACCTACAGGTACAGAGGCGAGCGAAAAAGTCATAGCATAGCTTTTTGTTATTCATTTACTGCATTTATTGTACCCTGCGTACCTTCGCGCATCCTCTGCAGCATATTTTTTGTAGGAGGTATTCATATGAATGGTGTTGTTTTAGTCACCTGTGCTATCGTCATTTTGGCGGTAGCCTATCGGTTCTACGGCAAGTGGCTAGCCAAGACGTGGGGCATCGATCCCAACGCCCTGACGCCGGCTCATCGCCTGGAAGACGGTCAGGATTATACGCCGTCTTCGAAATTCACGGTTTTTGCCAATCAGTTCTCGTCCATTACCGGTGCCGGCCCTGTCACGGGTCCGATCATCGCCGCCGCGTACGGCTGGCTGCCGGCCTTCTTATGGCTTATGATCGGCGGCGTCTTCTTCGGCGCTGTCCAGGACTTTGCCGCTCTCTATGCGTCCATGAAGAATGACGGCAAATCTATGGGCGTCCTCATCGAAAAGTATATCGGCACGACGGGCCGCCGCCTGTTCCTGCTCTTCTGCTGGGTCTTCAGCCTGCTGGTCATCGCCGCTTTCGGCGATATCGTCGCTACGACGTTCAACGGCTTCGCCAAGGATGGTTCCATGGTTCTGCCCAATGCCGCTGCCGCTTCCATTTCCATGTTGTTCATCTTCGTCGCCATCGCTTTTGGCCTGTTCATCAAGAAGTTCAACCCCAGCGAAAAAGTCCGCTTCGTCATCGCTATCGTCCTCTTGATCGCCATGCTCTACGTCGGTATCGACCTGCCGATTTATCTGGACCGCATGACCTGGCTGTACATCATCTTCGCTTACATCTTCTTTGCGTCCATCATGCCCATGTGGCTCTTGAAACAGCCGCGTGACTATATCAGCGCCTTCCTGCTGCTCATGATGATTGCCGGCGGTGTCATCGGCATCTTCATCGCTCAGCCGACGCTGAACATGCCGGCCTTCACGTCCTTCTCTGTCGGCGGCAAGGATTTGTTCCCGATCTTGTTCATCACCATCGCCTGCGGGGCTGTTTCCGGGTTCCACAGCCTCGTTTCGTCCGGTACGTCGTCGAAGACGCTGGATAAGGAACAGGATGCCGTCTTCGTCGGCTATGGTTCCATGTGCGTCGAATCGGTCTTAGGCGTCGTATCCCTGGTCATCGCCTGCGCCGCCGCTTCCAACGGCCACGTCGCTTCGGGTACGCCGTTCCAGATTTTCTCCGGCGCTGTCGCCGGCTTCTTCACCATGTTCGGCCTGTCCCAGACCGCCGCTGCCTGCATCATGACCATGTGCGTTTCTGCCCTGGCCCTGACGACCCTCGATGCCGTCGGCCGTATCGGCCGTATGTCCTTCCAGGAATTGTTCAGCGTCGATGAAGGGCAGGAAATGACGACGATTCAGAAAATCTGCGTCAATAAATATTTCGCCACGGTCATCACCTTGTTCTTCGGCTTCCTGCTCTGCTTAGGCGGCTACATGAACATCTGGCCGCTCTTCGGGTCGGCCAACCAGCTGTTGTCGGCCATGGTCCTCATCTGCCTGACGGTCTTCCTCAAGACGACAGGCCGCAAGAGCTTCATGCTCTACGTCCCGATGGTCGTCATGTTCTGCGTCACCATGACGGCTCTCGTCGAATCGACTTACGCCCTGATCATTAAGATCGCTTCGGGCAACTGGTCGCTCCTCATCGAAGGCCTGCAGTTCGTCCTGGCCATCGCCCTCATGGTCCTGGCCATTTCCATCGTCTACCACTGCGGTAAAGAACTCGTCCACGCCGACAACAAAACGGCACACCACGACGCCCAGCCCACGGCGACGCATTGAGGGTGTTAGCCGTTAGGGGTTAGCTATTAGCTGTTAGACACTAACGGCTACCCCCTAACGGCTAATCCCTAACAAGGGCCTGCTGTATATGCAACAAGCCCTTTTTACTTATAAAAAATATAATTTATAAAGTTAAATTCCTATCAAAAGCCATGGGTATAACGTTTACATTGTAAAATATGAAAGTTTCTGCTTAAAATCCCTTGACAATATACTCTGTAAAGTGTACACTCTTGGTAACGTTTCCGATAGGAAGCTATTCATTTTAGTCATCAAAGAGGTATGTTATCATGGGGTACTTAAAAAATTTGACCATCATGTGTTGTATGATATGATCGTATTGTACAACCATTCATAAGGACAATACAATACGAAACCTATTCATCCAGAGCAGCTGAGGGACTGGCCCGATGACGCTGCGGCAACCTACGTAGGTAAGGTGCCAATTCCAGCAGGAAATAACCTGGCAGATGAAGTCATGGGCATACGTCTATTTATAGCGCCATCTGCATCAGCAGGCGGCGCTTTTCTTTTTGCCAAAAAGGAGCTGAGTACATGGAGCATGTGGCAACGTATTTGACAGAGCTGATCGGCAACACGCCGCTCTTGGAACTGACTCATTGGCAGGCTCGGCACGGCCTCAAGGCCCGCGTCCTGGCCAAGCTGGAGTACATGAACCCCTTGGGCAGCGTCAAGGACCGCGTAGCGGCAGCCATGATCGACGAAGGGATACGGCAGGGGAAGATCAACAAAGATACGGTCATCATCGAACCGACGAGCGGCAATACAGGCATCGGCCTGGCCCTGGTCGCCGCCGTGAAGGGCCTGCACCTGATCTTGACTATGCCTGACACGATGAGCCTGGAACGGCGTAAGATCGTGTCGGCCCTGGGGGCAGAAATCGTGCTGACACCGGGCATCGAGGGGATGCGCGGCAGCATCGGCAAAGCCGAAGAATTGAGGGATTCTTACGGCAATGCCTTCATTCCCCAGCAGTTCGACAATCCGGCCAATCCGGCCATCCATCGCCAGACGACGGCCGAAGAAATATGGCGCGATACAGACGGAAAAGTAGATATCTTCATTTCTTCTGTCGGCACGGGCGGCACCATCACCGGTACGGCCCAAGGCTTGAAAGGCCACAAGCCGGCTGTCCAAATCGTCGCTGTCGAACCGAAAGACTCAGCTGTCCTGCACGGAGGCCGGCCGGGACCACACGCCATTCAGGGGATTGGCGCCGGATTCATTCCGAAAGTATTGGATATGTCTCTCGTAGATGATGTGATCGACGTATCCAATGAAGATGCCTACGGTCGGGCGCGGGAAGTTGCTAAGACAGACGGCCTTTTGGTCGGCATTTCTTCTGGCGCATCGCTGCAGGCAGCGCTGGAATTGGCCAGCCGGCCGGAAAACGAAGGCAAGACTATCGTCGTCCTCCTGCCGGATGGCGGCGAACGCTATTTATCGACGGCTTTATTTGAGGGGTAAGGAATCTAAGCCGGTATAGAGGGGGAAAGAAAATGAACAAGAAGCGCATCATAGCTGTACTGGCTTTTTCGGCGGCACTCGCCGTCGCCGGGGCCCTGGCTGGCTGCGGACGCAGCGATGACGCCGGGGGCGGCGGCACGATGACGCTGACCAATGTCTCGTATGATCCAACCCGTGAGTTATATAAAGAATACAATGAATTATTCCAGCAGCACTATCGTGAGACGACAGGCAAGGATATCCGCATCATCCAGTCCCATGGCGGATCGGGCAGTCAGGCCCGGTCGGTCATCGAAGGCAGCAAGGCCGATGTCGTGACCCTGGCCCTGGCCCACGATGTGTCGCTCATCGAAAGGGCCGGCCTCATCCATGAAGGCTGGCAGGGGGATTTCGCCAACGATTCGGCGCCGTACACGTCGACCATCGTCTTCCTGGTCCGCAAGGGGAACCCGAAAGGGATACGCGACTGGGACGACCTGGTAAAGCCCGGCGTGAGCGTCATTACGCCGGACCCGAAGAGCAGCGGCGGCGCCTGCTGGAACTTCCTGGCCGCCTGGAGCTGGGGCCTTGACCATTTCGGGGGAAATGAAATCAAGACCCGGGCCTTCATGACCGACTTGTACCGCAATGTGACGGTCATGGATTCCGGCGCCCGCGGCTCGACGACGACCTTTGTCGAAAACGGACAAGGTGACGTCCTTATCGCCTGGGAAAACGAAGCGCTTTATTCGATGCGCGAATATCCCGATAAGTTCGACCTCGTCGTGCCCAGCATCAGTATCCTGGCCCAGCCCAGCGTGGCTGTCGTCGACCGCCTGGCCCGGCGCAAGGGTCATGAAGAGGCGGCTCATGAATACCTGGCCTACCTCTATTCCGATGAGGCCCAGGAACTGGCCGCCAAGAACGGTTTCCGGCCGTCTAATCCGGATATCCTCCGGCGTTATGCCGACCGCTTCGATCTCAAGGTCAAGCTGACCAAGATCAGCGATTTCGGCGGCTGGGAGGCTGCGTATGTTAAATTTTTCAACGACGACGCCTTGTTCGATAAGATCATGGCCGACGTCAACGGCGATGCATAGGAGGGGAGCCGGATGAAACACTTTTTTGCCCGTTCCGGCGGGCGCAATCAGATTATTCCCGGCTTCGGCCTGTCCATGGGCATGACCCTTACCATGTTGTCCCTGCTCATCCTCATCCCGCTGGCGTCGGTCCTGGCGCACTCCCTGCAGCTGACGGCCAATGACTATGCCAAGCTCATCACCAACAGCGGCATCCGCAACGCCTTCATCACCAGCATTTCCTGTTCTGTCCTGGCGGCTTTGGTCAACTGCGTCTTTGGCTTCATCCTGGCCTGGGTCCTGGTCCGCTACGATTTCTTCGGGAAACGTCTCCTGAACGGCGTCATCGAACTGCCCTTTGCCTTGCCGACGGCTGTCGCCGGCATCACCCTTTCCAAGCTCTATTCCGATACGGGCTTCTTCGGCAGTTTCTTTGCCAGCTATGGCATCCAGATCGCCTATACCAAGATCGGCCTGACCATCGCCATGGTCTTCGTCGGCATCCCGTTTGTCGTCCGCTCGATCCAGCCGGTCCTGGAGAAGCTCGACCCGACGTATGAAGAAGCGGGCAGCATGCTCGGCGCGTCGCAGTTCACCATTTTCCGGCGCATCATCTTCCCGGAACTGCGGTCGGCTCTGTTGACGGGCTTCGGCCTGGCTTTTGCCCGGGGCCTCGGCGAATACGGCAGCGTCATCTACATTTCCGGCAACAGTGCCAAGCATCATACGCAGGTCGTTTCTTACGTCATCATGCAGAAGCTCAATTACGTCGATTACGCCAGCGCTACGGCCATTGCCTTAGCTATGCTGGTCATCGCTTTTGTCACATTATTTTCTATCAATATGATTCAGGTCCATCAGGCCCGGCGCGTCCAGTAAAGGAGAGGAGCTATTATGAAGCACAGTAAGCTGGAAATTGCCTTGCTCACGATCAGCGTCGTCTTCGTCGTAGTCATGCTCATCGTCCCGCTCGTGTCAGTCCTGGTCAATTCACTGGCTGAAGGCTGGGATTTCTACATCCAGGCCTTGACGATGCCTTACGTTTTGTCGGCGCTGCGCTTGACTTTGATCGCTACCGTCGTCGCCGTCATTGTCAATACGATTTTCGGCCTTGGCGCGGCCTGGGCCATTTCCAAATTCGACTTCAAGAGCAAGCACTTCTTGACGACACTCATCGATATTCCTTTTTCCATTTCGCCGGTCATCGCCGGTCTGGCCTTCATCATGACTTTCGGCCGCATGGGCTGGATCGGCCAATGGATCGAAGTCCTCAATGATTATTGGGGGACGGATATCCAGATTGTCTTTGCCATTCCCGGCGTCATCTTGGCGACGATTTTCGTCACCTTTCCCTTCGTCTTCCGGGAAATCATCCCCGTCCTCAGCACTAATGGGCGCGACGAAGAGGAAGCAGCCGCTCTCATGGGGGCTAGCGGCTGGACGATTTTCTTCCGCATCACCTTGCCGCAGATTAAATGGGCCTTGCTCTACGGCATCGTCCTCTGTACGGCCCGGGCCCTCGGTGAATTCGGCGCCGTCAGCGCCTTGTCGAAATTGCGCGGCGAGACTTTTACGCTGCCTCTGGAAATCGACGCCCTGTATCAATCGGGGTCAGCCGATGCCATTACAGCGGCCTTTGCCGCATCCTCGTTGTTAGTATTCTTAGCCATTATCGTCTTGCTTCTTCGGACCTTCCTCGAAGCCAAGGCCGATAAGTCATCGTAAAGGAGGTGAAGCTCATGTATGTCGAAATGAAACACATCGAAAAGAATTACGGGTCTTTCCACGCGTCGCGCGACGTTTCCTTTGGTATCGACAAGGGCAAGCTCGTCGCCCTCCTCGGTCCCAGCGGCAGCGGCAAGACGACGATCCTGCGCATGCTGGCCGGCCTGGAGAATCCCAACAGCGGCGATATCTTCATCGACGGCCGCCGGGTCAACGACATTCCTGCTGCCAAGCGGGGCATTGGCTTCGTCTTCCAGAACTACGCCTTGTTCCGTTACATGACGGTTTTCGATAACGTCGCTTTTGGCTTGAAAATTCAGAAACGGCCGAAAGAGGAAATACGGAAGCGCGTCCTGGAAATGATCGACCTCGTCGGCTTGTCAGGCATGGAAAAACGCTATCCTAATCAACTCTCCGGAGGCCAGCGCCAGCGTGTGGCCTTTGCCCGGGCTTTGGCGCCGAATCCCCAGGTCCTTCTCCTGGATGAACCTTTTGCCGCTATTGACGCCAAGGTCCGCCAGGAACTGCGTAACTGGCTGAAGGATACGATTCACCGCGTCGGCATTACTAGCATCTTCGTCACCCACGACCAGGACGAAGCCGTCGAAGTAGCTGATGAAATCATCATTACCAACCACGGCCATATTGAACAGGTCGGCACGCCGCTGGATATTTACCGTCAGCCGCAGACGCCTTTTGTAGCTCAATTTATCGGAACTCCAGTTGTCATCAACAACTGCAACGTCCTCACAGGATTCCTCAACATCGGCAAAAACAAACAAGCCATTATTCGACCAGAATTCCTCAAAATCTACAAACACGGTACGATGCAGCAATACATCAGTGCCGCTGAAGAAGGGACGGTCGAAGCCATCGTCTTCCGCGGCAGCCACCTCGATGTAACAGTCCGCATCAAGGGATTGGCTGTCCATGGCGAATATGCCTTCGACGATCTGCCCTTGTCGGTCGGCGAAACGGTCCAGGTTCTTATTTACCGCTTGTACGTCCTAGACGGCGACAAGACGTATTTGAAAGAAAACAACGCCATGACTTCGGCTGACGTTTTCTATATTTAATAAAGGAGTTTATGCTATGCAGATTACCAGCGAGAAGATCATCCATACGGATGTCCTCATCATCGGCGGCGGGACGGCCGGCTGTTATGCCGCCCTGACTCTCCGCAGCCTGTCTGATGCGTCCGTGGTCATCGCCGAAAAGGCCGATATCCGCCGCAGCGGCTGTCTGGCAGCCGGCGTCAATGCCCTGAACGCCTATATCACCAAGGGCCATACGCCGCAGTTCTACGTCGACTACGCCAAGAAAGACGCAGCCGGCATCGTCCGGGAAGACTTGCTCCTGACCATGTCCGAAGGCCTCAACAAAGTCACGAAGAAGCTGGAAGACCTGGGGCTGGTCATCTTGAAGGACGAACAGGGCGAATACGTCGCCCGCGGGACGCGCAACATCAAGATCAACGGCGAGAACATCAAGACCATCTTGGCCGACGCCGTCAAGAAACTCGATGATGTCCAGATCATCAACCACTTGAACATCACCGACTATATCGTCCGCGATAACACCATCGCCGGAGCCTTGGGCTTCGATATCCGCACGGGTACAGCCTATGAAATCCGGGCGAAAGCCGTCCTCTGTGCCACAGGAGGCGCAGCCGGCCTCTACCGGCCCAACAATCCCGGTTTTTCCCGGCACAAGATGTGGTACTGTCCCTTCAACACCGGTGCCGGCTATGCCATGGGCATTCGGGCCGGGGCCGAAATGACGACCTTTGAAATGCGCTTCATCGCCCTGCGCTGCAAGGATACCATCGCGCCGACAGGGACTATCGCCCAGGGCGTCGGGGCCAAGCAGGTCAACGCCCGCGGTGACGTATATGAACAGAAATACGGCCTGACCACGTCCCAGCGCCTGTACGGCACGGTCCGGGAAACGCTGGACGGCAACGGTCCCTGTTATCTCCGCACGGAAGGCATCACGCCGGCCCAGGACGAATCGCTCCTCAAGGCCTACCTCAACATGGCGCCGAGCCAGACTTTGAAATGGATCGAGTCGGGGAAATTGCCGAGTCAGCAGAACGTCGAAATCGAAGGGACCGAACCGTACGTCGTCGGCGGCCATACGGCCAGCGGCTACTGGGTCGACACGAACCGCCAGACGACGATCCGCCACCTCTATGCGGCTGGCGATGTCGCCGGCGGTTGTCCGCAGAAATACGTCACTGGTGCCCTGGTCGAAGGGGAAATCGCCGCCAAGGATATGGTCCGCCAGGGCCTGAGCGATGCATCCGGCCTCGATGAAGCCCAGGAAAAAGCCATCCTCGCCGAAAAGGTAGCCGAATACAACGCCGCCCTCGGCGAGACGGACAGTTTCTTCACGGTGGAACAGCTGGAAGAAGCCATGCAGAAAGTCATGGACACCTATGCCGGCGGCATCGGCAGCCATTACCAGTACAACGAAAAGCAGCTGGCCCTGGCCGATGAAAAAATCGACCAGCTCATGGAACTGGCCGCCCACGTCGGCGCCAGCGATTACCATGAACTGCTCTTCGTCTACGAACTGCGCGAACGGCTGACGGTCTGCAAGGTCCTCATCGCCCACCTGCGGGCCCGCAAGGAAACGCGGTGGCATTCCTTTGCAGAGAATCTCGATTATCCGGAACAGCGTGCGGATTGGCTGAAATACGTCAATTCCCGCATGGACGAAGACGGCCAGGTCCACATGATCTACCGCGATTTAGTACCAGGAGGGGAAACTTATGAGCATACGCATTAAGCAGGAACGCTGTATCGGCTGCGGCCAGTGCATCGACGTCTGCCCGGGCAGCCTCATCGACTGCAACGGCCAGGGCAAGGCCTGGATGCATTATCCCAAAGACTGCTGGGGCTGTGTATCCTGCGTCAAAGTCTGCCCGGTCCAGGCCATCGACTTCTACCTCGGCGCCGATATGGGCGGCCGCGGCAGCACGATGAACGTCACTGCTGACGGCCACTACCTGCATTGGCATATCCATAAGGCCGACGGCAGTGAAAAGACCATCACCGTCGACCGCAAACAGGCGAATTCATATTAATTAGTTTGCCGTTTGTAGTAGCGAGTTTGTAGTAAAAGAGCACCCATTACGGCAAACTGCAGACTATAAACTGGAAACTGCATTTTATCAATAGGGGGATTCATATTATGTGTGCATTATCGCATCTCGACAAGTTAGAGGCCGAAGCGATTTACATCATCCGCGAAGTCGCTGCGGAATGTGAAAAGCCGGTCATGCTCTATTCCATCGGCAAGGACAGTTCTGTCATGCTTCACCTGGCCCGGAAGGCCTTTTATCCGGAAAAGCCGCCTTTCCCGTTCCTCCATGTCAATACGACGTGGAAGTTCAAGGAAATGATCCGCTTCCGCGATGAAACCATGAAGAAGTACGGCCTGCAGCTCATTGAATACATCAACCAGGAAGGCGTCAAACAGGGCGTCAATCCTTTCGATTACGGCGCAGCCTATACGGACATCATGAAGACCCAGGCCCTCAAGCAGGCCCTGCACAAATACGGCTTCACGGCTGCTTTTGGCGGCGGCCGCCGGGACGAAGAAAAATCCCGCGCCAAAGAACGTATCTTTTCCTTCCGCAATGAAGCCCAGGCCTGGGACCCGAAGAACCAGCGCCCGGAAATGTGGAAGCTCTACAATACGCACATCCATAAAGGCGAAAGCATGCGCGTATTCCCTATTTCCAACTGGACGGAAAAAGATATCTGGCAGTACATCAAACGGGAAAACATCGACATCGTCTCTTTGTACTTTGCCAAGGAACGGCCCTGCGTCTATCGTGACGGCAACATCATCATGGTCGACGACGACCGCATGCGCCTCAAGCCGGGAGAAGAAATCATGCACAAGAAGATCCGCTTCCGGACCTTGGGCTGCTATCCTTTGACAGGGGGCATCGAATCCGATGCCGATACGCTGGATGCCATCATCGATGAAACGCTGAGCGCCGTATCGTCGGAACGGACGAGCCGCGTCATCGATAATGAAGCAGCTGGCAGCATGGAACGCAGAAAGAGAGAGGGGTATTTCTAAAATGGATAGAAACGGAAACGGCTTGTTAAAATTTATTACCTGCGGCAGCGTCGATGACGGCAAATCGACACTTATTGGTCATTTGCTCTATGACGCCAAATTGCTCTACGCCGACCAGAAGAAGGCCCTGGAACTGGAAAGCAAGGTCGGCAGCCGCGGCGGGGCCATCGACTACTCGCTGCTCCTGGACGGCCTCATGGCGGAACGGGAACAGGGCATCACCATCGACGTAGCCTACCGCTATTTCAGCACGGACAACCGCAGCTTCATCGTCGCCGACACGCCGGGCCATGAAGAATATACGCGCAACATGGCCGTCGGCGCTTCCTTTGCCGACTTGGCCATCATCCTCATCGACGCCACCAAGGGCGTCCTGGTCCAGACCCGCCGCCATGCCCGCATCTGTGCCCTCATGGGGATCCGCTACTTCATCTTCGCCATCAACAAGATGGACCTGGCCGGCTACAGCCAGGAACGCTTTGAAGAAATCAAGGCCCAGATTGCCAAGCTCCGCGACGAATTGGAACTGGCCAACGTCATCCTCATCCCCGTTTCGGCGACGGAAGGGGACAACGTCACCAAGGCGTCGGCCAATATGCCCTGGTACCAGGGACCGACCATCCTCGACTATCTGGAAACGGTCAACGTCGAAGAAGACAAAGAAGAAGGCTTTTACCTGCCCATCCAGCGCGTCTGCCGCCCGAACCACACCTTCCGCGGCTTCCAGGGCCAGATCGAAAGCGGCGCCTTGGCCGTCGGCGATACGATTACGACCCTGCCCAGCAAGGAAGAAGCTAAGGTCAAATCCATCCTCATCGGCTTCGATACCGTCGATTCGGCTGCTAAAGGCCAGCCGGTCAACGTCCAGCTCGACCGCGAAGTCGACGTATCCCGGGGCTGCGTCTTTACCAAGGGGACGGACGTCGCCCTGAGTCAGCGCATTACGGCGACTATGCTCTGGATGGATGACCAGGACCTGGCTGTCGGCAAGGAATACGTCGTCAAACTGGGGACCAAGGAAATCGTCGGCGTCCTCACAGACATCGATTACACGATTGACGTCAATACAGGGGAAAAGAAGCGCGCTTCGAGCCTTACCAAGAACGAAATCGCCGTCTGCACGCTCTTCCTGCAGGAACCGATTGTCGTCGACACCTTCAGCCATCACAAAGTCCTGGGCGAACTCATCCTCATCGACCGCGTCACCAATATGACCTCGGCCTGCGGCGTCGTCATCGACGTCCACGATACCAACGCCGACCACACCTTTGTCAACGGCTCCCTGAAGGCCCGCGGCGACGTCTTTGAAGACTTCTTCTACGGCATGCAGAGTCTCAATATCACCAAGGCCAAACCGGCCTTCCACCAGTACCACATCGGTGATACGATCCCGACGAAAGGCGAAACCTACGCCTATCCGGACAACTTCGACATCCTCATCCTCCGCGACAAGATTGCTGTCGAAATCCGCGATGCTAAAGTGGCTAACATCCTGTCCCTTGATGGCTATGCCTATACGGAACAGCCTTTGGTCAATGGCCGCGGTTTTGCCATTAACGTTCACTCGCCACAGGAATTCGCTGCCTTCAAGGCGGACTGCGCTAAGGCCGGAGAAAACTCCGATGCCGACCTCTTTGATAAATGGATGACCTTTGAAACGTATCGTAAAATTAAATTCCACAACGATTTTGAATGAGTATAATACTTCACTAAAAACTACAAACTGAAAACTCAAAAAGAGGCTGGCTTCATGCGACAGCCTCTTTTTTCTATATGCAGAAACAGCATGGCCTACCTGTAATAAGTTACAGTGTTATAAAAGGACTTTTTCTGTATAATAAAAGTAAAGAAAGACATTCCTGTTTGTGAAGTATATGTTAAGAGAGGTGAGGCATATGACCTGGAAAAAAATGGTAACGTTGACTTTGAGTGCCCTGATGCTTTCGACGAGTCTCTGTTTTGCATCCCTGTCCGTGCGGACGATTAGCAGCAGTGATTTCAACTCCTACATGAGTGCCGCCCGTTTTGCTGTCTTTGCGAAATCCGGCAGCGGCTACATCATGTATGAACCGAGCAGCAAGTCGTCGGCAGCCAGCGATTTCCGCAGCCTTCCCGACGGCCGGCACGACATGTATACGGGAAATATTGCTGTCCGCGATTATTTGGAAGACTATGGCTGGTATGACAATCGCAACACAGTCTCCAACGGCTGGGTCTTTACGGCTTGGGAAAAACGGTAAAGGCGAAATTGGCTGACAGGTTAAACTGTGATACACAAGGGAGGTCGTTCGGATGAAAGGATTATGGAAAAAAGTAAGTCTCATGGCAGCAGCCGTTCTCCTGCTCTGTGTTATGCTTACAGGCTGTATGTCCGATAAGTATGCCAATAGTGAATATACCGGCACGTGGAAGGCGACGAAAGCCTCTATGAGCGGTGTCAGTCTCGATGTCAATAAAGTCATTGGTAGTTTTGTCCTTGAATTAGAAGCCGACGGCGATGCCAAGGCGGTTATCAAAGGCGAAAAGAGCAGCGGCGACTGGGAAGAAGTGGAAAACGGCTTTAAACTCAAGGATTCCCAAGATGAAATGGCTTTTACGAAAGTCAAAAAAGGCGTAGTCAAGACCGAACATTCCGGCATGGTCATTCTTTTTGAAAAACAAGGCAGCAAATAGTACCCATTTATATTCCACAACGATAACGATTTTAGATGATAAAAAAGCATAGTATTTAGGATAAAAACAAAAAACTGTTGCTACGGCAACAGTTTTTTTGTTCCCCGACTGTTATCATAAAGTCAACGAGGCGGCTTGATATGTCGTCACGGTGTATGTGAAAAAAATAATTTGTTTATCCATTATATTTATCTTTTATTTCTTTAGAAAGAGGGTAACAGCATGGGCTATCAATTAAATGCAGATGCATTGAGCACGGTCTTTGCCAAATGGTCGGATACGTATGATATTTACGCTCCGAAACTGTTTGCAGGTACAGGGCGGTCTTCGATGCAGGATATCGTACGCTATGGCAAGATCACCAAGCCGGAAGAAATCGTTTGGGATAAACGGTCCGTCTATTTGGCAAAAGATGTTCTGCTGTCGGTTTGCCAGACCTTGTTCTATTTCAGTCAACTACTCCCGACTAAAGTCGGGAGCTTGTAAGTCGGAACTACATAGGTACTAACGGCATCTAAACGATGTCTTCCTAAATCCGCCTACATCATCGGGTGGCTGACAGCACCCGCTTTACCAAGGAGATTTACTCCGAGGTAGTCTTGATTCTTTCATAACGAGGATTATTATCCCCGGAAATCCACAGGTTTCCGAGAAGCTGGATGTTCATGGCTCCAATACGGTCATCGTTGGACTTGTAACCACATTGGCAACTATACAGATGTCTGTGATGGTCACGATTTTCTTTATGGATAGTACCGCATTTGGGACAATGTTGAGAGGTATACTTAGCAGATACCGTCAGAACTTCGGAACTTTGCCGTATTTTTCAACGAGTGTCTTAGAAATCTGATGGTTTACATCAGATATCCAACGGTTCTCTCGTCCAGAAATGGCTTTGAGTTTACGCTTTGCTGATTTTGTGCCTTTAGACTGGAGCTGACGGCGGACTTCCTGAAATTTATGGCGTTTAGTAGCCATCTTCTTACCAGAGACGAATTCAGTTTTGCCTTGTTCGTCGTAACTAACAGTAAGGAAACGTAATCCGCGGTCAATACCGACAACATGGCGGACGTTTTCTTTCTGAAAATCTTCGACAGCTTGGGTTACGGGAATATGGAGATACCATAACCCTTTGAGTTCGATCAGTTTTCCTGTTCCAAGGTCATAGGAACCATCGAGGTATTCAGCAAAATGTTCGCCCTCAAAAGTGCATTTGGTTCTTTTTCCGAGTGTATTGATAGATAGGATTTGACCATCATCCACGAAACTGTAATCTCGGTTACGGACCAAATTCATCCCCATGGGCTGCAGCCAGGAATTTGAAAACTGCTTCTGCTTTTCCATGGGCACGAACATCAGCGATAACTACGATGTCGCCTTGAATTTCAAAGATGGCCAGTATTTCCTCGGCGGCCACTTCTTCATGCGTGGGCCCTATGGCAACGGCTTCGACGTCGATATGTTCAAAGGCAAGGAAATCGTCCTGGTCACAGGCGGGTCTGGTTTATCTCCGGTTCACGGCGTCATCGATTACTTCGCCGACCACATGGACGAATGCAAGAGCTTGACGGTCATTTCCGGCTTCAAATCGCCGGCAGACATTCTCCTTAAAGAAGACCTCAAACGCTGGATTGCCGATGGCATGAACTTCATCTGCACAGTCGACAAAGCCCCGGAAGAAGGGGATTATGACGGCCATGTCGGCTTGGTCACACAGTACATTCCGGAACTGCCCCTCAAGGACTTCGACAATGCCATCGCTGTCGTCGTCGGTCCTCCGATGATGATCAAGTTCTCCATCCAGAAATTGATTAAACTCGGTTTCGATGAAGAAAAAATCTGGCTCTCTGAATCTCGCAAGATGTGCTGCGGCCTCGGCAAATGTGGTCATTGCCGCATCGGCAAAGTCTACGTCTGTCAGGACGGGCCGGTATTCAAATACACCGAACTTCGTACCTTAATCGACTAGGAGGCTGATACATTATGGAAATGAATTGCGGTAAGTTAAAAAAATACGCTTTCCGGGTAACGAAACATCGTAATATGGCTTCAGCCCGTGTCCGTATACCCTGTGGATCCCTGAATGCCAAGGTCCTGGGCCAGGTTCAGCATATTGCAGAAACCTATGGCAATGGTGAAGTCCATCTGACCATCCGTCAGGGCTTTGAAATCATGGGGATTCCCTTTGAAAAAGTAGAAGAAGTAAAACAGGCCCTGCAGCCGATCATTGATGAACTCCATATCAATCAGAGTGAACGAGGTGCTGGCTTTGAAGCTTCCGGGACACGGAATGTGGCTGTCCTAATGACTGCGGCAAAATCCGCATGCATGATCTCGGCGTCATGGGCATGACAGAACCTCAGTTCAATCCCAGCCGCTGCGTCAGCTGCGGCATGTGCGTCCGCAAGTGTAAACAGCTTTCTGTCGAAGCCTTGCAGATGAAGAATTTCCGTCCTGTCCGCAATGTCGAAAAATGCATCGGCTGCGGCGTCTGTGTCTGGGCCTGCCCGAACCGTGCCTGGACGCGCAGCAAGGAACAGTATTTCCGTATCACCCTTTTGGGCCGTACAGGCAAAAAGAACCCGCGCATGGGCGTCGATTTCATCAAATGGGCCGATGAAGACAGCGTCGTGAAGATTATCTCCAACGTCTATGCTTTTGCCAAGAAATATATCGACCCGACCGCTCCGGGTGGCAAGGAACATATCGGCTACATGGTAGACCGTACGGGTCCGGAAGAATTCATCAAGTTCATCCTCCAGGACGTCCATCTGCCGAAGAAGGCGGAAATCTACCGTCCTCTTAACTGGTCCGGTATCCGCTATGTCGGCTTGAAATCGGAACCGTTCTACGTCGGCAAAGACGTAAATCCGGCCGATCTGGATGTATTCCAGAAACCGTTGCCGCTGAAATAAGGAGGAGCCTATGTACAACGACGAATACGCTGCGACCGCGGCCGGGGCAGCTGCGAAAGTAGGCCTCTTGAAGAAGAATCCCCTGGGATACTTCCTGTTGTCGGCCTTAGCCGGTGCCTATATCGGCTTTGGCATCCTCCTGTCCTTTACGGTCAGCGGGACCTTGGGAGCCATTCCCATGACTAAGATCGCCATGGGCCTGTCCTTCGGCATCGCCCTGAGCCTGGTCATCATCGCCGGGGCGGAACTGTTCACGGGTAACGCCTTCGTCCTCTACAATGGCTGGCGGTCGAAGACGGTCACCCTGACGGATGTCATCCGCCTGTGGGTCGTCTGTTACCTGGGCAACTGGTTCGGCGCCATCGTCCTGTCCCTGCTCTTCTATGGTGCTGCCGGCACGGCTGGCGGCGTCGGCCAGGCTTTGGCCAATGCCGCTGCCATGAAGATGAGCCTGCCGCCGCTGGTCCTCTTCCTCAGAGGTATCCTCTGTAACGTCCTGGTCTGCCTGGCCGTCTGGTGCGGCTTCCGCTGCAAATCGGACAGCGGCAAACTGATCATGGTCTTCTGGTGCCTCTACGCCTTCTTTACCTGTGGCTTTGAACACAGCGTAGCCAACATGACCGTCCTGACCCTGGGCCTGCTGAATCCCGCCGGTACGGCCGTCAGCGTCGGCGGTTACCTCTACAACCTGGCCTTCGTCACCTTAGGCAACATCGTCGGTGCCGTCCTCTTCCTGTCCATTCCCTACGGCATCGCAGCCAAAAAAGATTAGTGGCTCGTGCTCGTGGCTCTCCTTATAGGAGAGCTATCAGCGAAGCTGACTGAGAGGTTGCTCTTTCTTTATAGTAGTCCGTGAATTGTAGGGGCGACCACGTGGAGCGCCCGTCATGGATGATAGGACATATCCCGGAGCGGGCTCGCCACGTGCGAGCCCCTACAGAAAAGTGACCTCACACGATGGTTTTTGCCATCATGCGAGATCCCTTTGCCTTATAGTTTGTAACAAAGAGTTTGTAGTTTGCAGAGAAAACCTTCAAATTAAAAGCCATCCGCTAACAACTAACTGCTAGCCACTAACAACTTTAAAGGCGCTGTCGCAAATGCGACAGCGCCTTTTTTCAATACAGCGTCACCCGCTGCTGGTCTATTTCGATGAGGCCTTCGTCTTTCATGTGAGCCAGTTCCCTGGCGACAGCCGTGCGGTCGGCACAGAGATAGTCAGCCAGCTGGGTCCGGGGCAGGGGGATGGTGAAGGTCTGGCTGCCGGCCTGTTCAGACTGGAATGAGAAGTAGGTCAATAGCTTCTTGCGCAGCTTCTTCTTGGAAACGACTTCTAGTTTGGTCAGCAGCTGGGCATTCTTGTCAGCCATGAGATGCAGCATGTTCTCAATGAGCTGGTGATGGAAGGGACAGGCATTGGTACAGATGTGCAGGACCTTCTGGAAGGGGAGGACCAGGAACTGCGTGTTCTTGACGGCCTGGAAGGTTACGATGGATTGCAGGATCGTGCCGCAGACGAAGGTTTCGCTAAAGAGGCCGCCGCTGCGGATGACGGCCAGGACGGCTTTGTCGCCCCAGCGGTCTTCGTGGATCATATGGATCTCGCCGCTGAGGACGATGCCGATGTAGTTCACTTCATCTTGGGCTAGGACGAGGAATTCTCCTTTGCGGACCGTCCGGACCCGTGCGCCCAGGCAGGCGAGCATAGCCTTCCTTTTTTCCTGGCTGATGCCGGAAAATAAGGGAAGGTCATTGGGCAGGACCACCGAGAAATCAGACATGAGAAGGCCTCCTTAATACCGACGGTAGAGGCCGATGACTTTGCCTAAGATTTGGCAATCCCGGGTATAAATCGGTTCGTATTCGTCATTTTCCGGCTGCAGGCGGATCGTGTCGGCTTCGTGGAAGTAGCGCTTGACCGTCGCTTCTTCGCCAATGAGGGCGACGACGATTTCGCCGTTTTCTGCCGTTTCCTGGCGGCGGACGATGAGCTGGTCGCCTTCGAGGATGCCGGCGTTCTTCATGCTGTCCCCTTGGACGACGAGCATGAAGCAGTCGTCATTGCCGATGAAGTCCGCCGGGAAGGGGTAGACGTCTTCGACACATTCTTCAGCAAAGATGGGGGCACCGGCCCGGACCTGGCCGACCAGGGGCAGGGGGACGATTTTCTTGGACCGCCACGAACCTTCGTCGAGGAGTTCGATGGTCCGGTTCTTGGCCGGGTCGCGGCGGATATAGCCCAGATCTTCCAGGCGGTGGAGATAGCCGTGGACCGTCGACGTCGAGCTCAGGCCGACTTCCTTGCAGATTTCCCGTACCGACGGGGGATAGCCGAATTTATGGACACACGTGCGGATGTATTCTAAGATTTGTTTTTGACGGGTCGTCAGCATTTTTTCATTATTAATCATATATATCACTCCAGTCTTGGAAAGTTATAGCAATTCCAGTATAAGCTACCTTCATTATACCGAAATTCATAAAAAAAATCAAACGTTTGTTCAAAATATCTTGACAGGAACAACCGTTCGACGATATAATAAAACCATCGACGAACGGTTGTTCTAAGAAAATTCGTTCCAGGAACGTTCGTTTCAAAGTCAGGAGTGATTGCCATGAAATATGTCGTCTTGGCCATATTGGCCCTCTTTATGTGTACGCAGATCGGCTGGAGTTACCAGTCTTCGCAGGAATTCATTTCCGTCGCCGTCGAACCGGGGCAGACCGTCTGGCAGCTGGCTTCGGTTACAGCCGGTGATGATACGGATGTGCGTGAAGTCATGGATTCGATTTTAAAAGAAAACGGCCTGACCGGCACCAGTGACATCCGTCCGGGCCAGGTCCTGCGCCTGCCGGTAGCCCCAGGCCGGGCTGAACAGGTGCGGACGGTGCTGGCCCGGCAGCTGGTGGATTAGTGAGGGTGAGAATCTTCGGTAATCTTTAAAATCGGGCTGTCGATGAGGCGGTCGGCTTCGTCGATGTAGCGGCGCACGATGGCCTGGGACTTATGCCGGGTCTGGCGCATGATCTGCCGTTCTTCGACGTGATGCTGGGCCGCCGACGTGGCAAAGCCGTGGCGCAGGCTGTGGGCGCCGTAGTCGTCGGGGTTCATGCCCATGAGCCCGGCATAGTGCTTGACGATGAGGGCGATAGATTTATCGGAAATCCGAGTTTTACGGACATGATGCCCTTTCGTCAATCCCCGAAAGACCGGCCCTGTCGTGATGCCGCTGACATCGAGCCATTTCTGCAGGGCCGTGACGGCACAGAGGTCCTTGTCTTTGACCATGGGGATGGCAATCATCTGGCCCTGGTCGAACTGGTCCGTCTTCGATTTGCGCAGGGTAATGAGCAGGCCCAGGCGGGTGAATTTCAGGTCTTCCACGTCGATGCCGGCCAGTTCCGACCGGCGCAGGGCTCCGTAGAAGCCGACCAGCAGGATGGCCTTGTCGCGGACCTGCTGGATTTCGTCGCCTTCGAGATAGGTCAGCATTTCCTTGATGTCGTCAAAAAGGATCGGCGCCTTGCCGTGCTGGATGGTCCCTTTCATGCGCTTGATGCCCCGTAGGGCGTTCTTGACGATGGGGTAGCGGCAGGGATTCTCTTTGAGGCCGGCGGCGTCGAAATTCTCGGTCAGGGCACTGATGCGCCGGGCGATGGTATTGGCCTTGGCGTTATCGGCCAGGTCGTTGATGTAATTGACGATGGTTTCCGGTTCGGCCGGGAACGACGACAGCTGGTGATAGCTACACCAGTCGCAGAAGTCATTCCAGTCCGACCGGTAGGCATCGACCGTATTGGCAGCCCGGGCCGTATACAGGCTCTGCCGGGCTTTACTGGATAATTTATCATTCTGGGCAATGACTTCACTGCGGCCGATAAAAAAATTCGGCGCATCCGGTATTTTTGTCATAGTTAAACCTCCTTTGGGCAGTTTACAAAAAACACTTGTGAATCCTGCCCTTTTTAGGTATACAATAGAATTATCAAGGGTGAGAGAAGGGGATATCTATGGCTATTCGCAATGGTCCTTTATGGGACAAAGTGATGAAAGGCGCCGTCTGCCTGGGCTTATTCCTGGCTTTTTGGAGCGTCCAGTGGGTCATCCCCGACTTCTATCAGGAACTGTTCCGCTTGAGCCTAGCCGGTGATGTCGACGGCCTTATCGAGTATATTTCTTCTTTTGGCATCTATGCCGCCCTCATCAGTATCTTCATGATCACTGTCACCGACATGACCGGCCTGCCGTCGATTCCCTTTCTGACCGTCAACGGAGCCATCTTCGGCCTCGTGCCGGGCCTTATTATTTCCTGGGTTGGCGAAGTCCTGGGGACGGAACTGAGCTTCCTCATCTTGCGGACCGGCCTGCGCCGCCAGGCTATCCACGTCATTTCCCGTCATCACTTGCGGAATCAGCTCGACAAGTACAGCCGCTTCTCGACGCTGGCCATGGCCCGATCCATTCCGTATATCCCCAACGTCCCCTTTACGGCTATCGCTGCCGTCAGCCACCTCAGCCAGAAAGACCACTTCTTGGCGACGGCTGTCGGCAAGGTCCCGCGGGTCGTCATCGAAGTCCTTGTAGGCCATAACCTCATCCATCTCAGCCAGCACGGTGGGCGGCTGATGTTCTGGGTCGTCCTGACGGTTCTGATCTGCTACTGCTGGCACCGCCATCAGCAGGCTTAGCGGCCGAAGAGGACCATAATGATGCCGCCCAGGGTCGGCATGGCGACGATAGCTGCCTTGAGCAGGGGCTAAGTGCGTGAACTTTGCACCTATATAGGCGCCGATGCTCAGGCCCAGCAGGGTCTGGACGAAAATCCACAGGTCCAGGCGGCCGTTGAACAAGTAGCTCAAGCCGCCGGCAGCCGAAATGGGCAGGACGATCATCATGCAGGTCCCGATAGCGTGGAGCAGGGAAATGCCGAAGACGACCATCAGGGCCAGCTGGATGAAGGCCGCGGCACCGATGCCGAAGGCGCCGGACAGAAAACCGGTAATGAGGCCCGTGAAGATGCCGTATATATAGAGTTTCTTGCCCGTCAGGGCTGTCGTCCGCACGGGAAAATGATGAGTCAGCCAGGCGTCTTGGTAGAGGCGGACATAGAGAATCAGGCGGAAGCGATGAGCATGAGCGACGTCATCGTCGCCAGCAGCTCAGACGGCATGATGTTGGATACATTGGCGCCGGCAATCGAACCTATCATACCGCTGCCGCCGATGATGGCCCCAGGATTCACATCGACTTCATGTTCCCGGTAATGACTGACCGTCCCGGAAATCATGGTAAAAGTCATGGCCGCCAGGGCAACGGCCAGGGCCGTATGGACAGGAACACCGAAACCGACTGTCAACAGCGTAATCGTGACGCCGGCGCCGCCCGCCCCGACAAAGCCGATGACAGAGCCTAATAAAATCATGGCAACGAAAATCATAACGAAAAATCTCCCTAAATATATGATATAATAACACATATTATACCATATATTAGGGGAAAGAAAGGACATAACTTATGAATATTACCGTTTATCTTGGCTCCCGTTGCGGGAACCGGTCTTGTTATGCTGAGTATGCTTATGCGTTAGGGTCCTGGATTGCCCGCCACGGGCACACCCTCGTTTACGGTGGCAGCCGGACTGGGCTCATGGGGAAACTGGCTGACGGTGCTTTGCAGGTCGGAGGCCAGGTCATCGGCGTGGAACCGCAGTTCTTCATGGATGAGGAATTACAGCATGAAGGCTTGACGAAACTGATTGTGACGCCGGATATGACGTCGCGCAAGCAGCAGATGATGGATTTAGGCGATATTTTCCTGGCCTTTCCCGGCGGTATCGGAACGCTGGAAGAAATCAGCCAGGTCATGAGCCAGGTGAAACTGCATCAGATGGAAGGGCGCTTTGCCTTCCTCGACTTCGACGGCTATTACCAGCCCATGAAGGCCTTGATCCAGCAGATGAGCGACGAAGGCTTCGTCGACGAGGATTGGGCCGACGCCGTACCCTTCCTGCCGTCCTTTGCGGCTCTGACGGCCTTTGTCCTCGGCCGCGACCTGCCCAGGCCCGGCGAAACGTGGCGCCATTTCAAGAATCATATGTACCGCATCCTCGATTTAGCCGACGACGCCGAAACGGGCGAGACTTACGTCGTCTATAAGACCTTATATGGCGAATACCGCGACTTCATCCGGCCTCTGGACATGTTCCTCAGCGAAGTGGACCATGACAAATATCCCGACGTCCGACAGAAATGGCGCTTTGAAAAAACGGCGGGACTCTGCTCGTGGAAGCCCGCCATTTCCAGTCAATATCTGAAGAAATGAGTCTATAAGCGCTGAATCGCATCGAGGGTCAGCGGTGACCGTTCACATTCGTCGGCTATCATAGTCAGCTGATAGCATAAGGGGCTGCCTTTCATTTTGCCGGCAGCATAAGTCAAGCCGTTACGACGACTAGGGGAATGACGACGTGATTGTCTTCAAAACACTGCATGGCATACGGCGCCTGAATGAGCACATTCGTATCGAGTACATAAGTCTTTGCCATAAAAAATCCCACCTTTACTCTATTTTCTTCAGCATACCAGCCGAACATATAGAGTTTGTAAAGAAGGGGCAAATAATAGGCATAATAGGGAATCTTTAGCTAGATAGTGGCAGGAAATCACTCCTATGGCGAAGGCCTGGAAAATGAAGAAAACCGCTAGCGCGTGCGTCAACTCGATGCGGCGCAATCTGAGCTGATGGCTCAAAAACGGACGGTGGAACAGAAATTGTCCGGCATCCAGTCCCATTTAAATGAGGTTAATGATGAAATCAATCAGTTATCCAGTGACAGCCGGGATACGATTTTAGAAGCTATCAAGAAACAGCGCTGGTACTTCATCAAAAATAAACCGAAAGTATTGTTGGACCGCAATACGGGTTATTTGTGGGCTAATCTCAATTATTTTCCTTATGCGAAACAGCCTGGCAATAATAATTATAATAATCGTCAAGAAGCGGAACAGGCTATCCGCGATTTCGACGGAGATGGCTATACCCATTGGGAATTGCCTTTATCTGCTGACTTCAAAACGATGATTTCAGATAAGACCTTTCCTTTTCATCAAGAAGGACATGATTATCGTATATTAGGAAGATATGCATGGTATTGTCTTGATTGGAGTGGTATCGATCTTGATGACCTTTGTTCTGAAGGTCATGCATATAACGTAATTCCTTATGACCGGTCTCTAGCCGATGCGGACTATGCACATGATGTGTCTGCTGAAAACAAGGTGTATACGGAAAAAGAACGCCTGCAGCAGACGCTGGATTTGTTCGTTCAGAATGGCTTGCAACCTATCTTTGATGATGAGGCTGTGACTGAACTCTTTGATAAAGTATATGTAGAAAAGCCCAAGGTGTTGTCACAACTCCAGGAAGTACAAGGGAAAATCGACAGCCTGCAAAAGAACATTCCTCTTTCGTCGACCTTTGATTACCGGGATTTATTGAAAGATTATAACAGCACAGCTATCGATGCTTCGGTCATCCAATATTATAAGGCCCTTCAGCGCTGGACGGGAGAATTATTAGAAAAGCTTGATGAGTACGAAGCGGAAAAGGAAGATACCATCCAGGACTTCAATGTACTCAGTCTGACCTTATCTTAGAAATATGAAGCTGACCCCAATTTAACGGAAGCAGAAAATGACCTGATGGAAAAGCGACAGCGCTTCTTTCAGCAGCAGTTTTCCTTGGATATGAACCGGGTCAAGGATAAGATTCTCTCGATTAAAGACCAGGCCGATGACTTGGAAGCGCGTCTGGATGCGGTAGATGAAAAGGAAGACTCCTTGACGAAGTTAGCCGAACTGGAACGGGAAGCCCGGCCGAGTTTTTCGTTTATCGCCGAAAATACGGCCAAAATCATCAAAGAAGCTTTGTTGAAAATTGAATATTTTGAGTCCCATAAGGAGCAGGTCCAGCAAGCAATCTCTATCTGGCAAAGCTGGACCGAAGACTATCGCGTTTTCAAGTCGACTCATCGCCAGGCGTTACAGCATCTCTGCCAGGAAAACGATATCGAAGAAGCTATCTGGGGAACCTGGTATGCTGATTGGCAGCGCCTGCGCCTGCATATCGAAGAAAAGGTCCAGCCGTTAGTTGCCTGGGCTTTGAAAGGAGCGGCTCAGGATGCGAGAGCGGAAATGGCCGATGCATTACTCGGCCAATTAGCATCTCACAAAGACGCCGTCGATGATTTCTTCCTGAAAGAACGGAAAGGAATTTATCAGCGGTATGCCTTCGTGCCCAGCGGCGAGTTACAGGAAAATTTCGAAGCGGAAAAGGCATTATATGAGCGGACCCGGAAATTCCAGAATCAAGTATCAGACCTCATCTTCTCCTGCCAGAACAGTGAAGACCGCATGCTCATCTTTAAATGGGCCTTTCCCTTATGGAATCTCAGCATTGATGAAGTCCTTCATTTTGTGGCCGATAAAAACTTGTCGGCGATTTCTGCGGACATCCTCCGCGACTTTGCGGCTTTAAAGGCGAAGCGGTACGCGGCCTTCCTCAATGATGCCAAGGCGTACAGTCAGGCGCAAAAAGAACGGAATGACCAATATAATGACCTGATTTTTAAGATGCGTAAGAATCTGACACCAACACAAGGTAAAGAGTGACTGGAGGTGTTTTGTGTTGCAAAACGTCATTCCCTGGGGAACGCCTTTGCAGGATACGTTTGAAATCTGGGAGCAGCGGCGCCCGGTTATGGGAGACCATATCCGGGTCCAGCGCTATCACGGTCTGTACGCCCATCATGGAATTTATGTATCCGATGAAGAGGTCATCCATTTCACCGGAACAGACGATGACAGCATCCTCGATTGGTCGAAGTGCAAAGTAATACGGACCGATCTAGAGCGATTTCTCGATGGGGGCGTACTGGAAGTCAAGGTATATACGGAGGAAGAATTGGACGATTTGTATACCCCGGCGCAAATCGTTCAATATGCCCGTTTCTGGTTAGGCGATACGGGGTATCACTTACTATTCAATAACTGTGAACATTTTGCCAATGTCTGTACGTTAGGGCAATACCGCAGTCAGCAGGTAGAACGCATTTTTTCAGGACCGTATTATGAGGAGGAAAATAAATTGGGACTTTTTGGAAGTATCGGGAAAATTTTTGGCAAGATTTTTGGTGGCAGCAGTAATGAGCGGACCACTCATGCCTATACGTATGAGCCGGACAAAGTAAAAATGGCGGAAATGGACAACGCCACGAAAGTCAAATTAGCTCATTTGAGTAATGAACAAGTGGAACTGGTAAAACAGGCACGGTTGGAAATCATTCAATGCCAGACCCAGTCGGAATTGGCACTGAAAGAAGCACAGGCCCGAGGGCTGAGTCTGATGGCACAGACTATCGTCGAAATGCAGAAACAGCTGAATGATATTGCCCAGAAGCGCTTGCTCATCATCGAGCAGGGCTCTGCGGCAGCGGTTCAAGAAATCGAATCCATGTATAGCCAGCTGGAGGATAAAATCCAGAAAGATAATGACACGTATAATACAGAAAAATTACCTAAGTTATTAGCCTTATTGGAACAATACGATGAGAATTCGGCTGCCCATAAATTATACGAAAAACGGATTGCCGATGATATGAACTTGCAACTGGAGCACATGGACGAACAGTTGAAGAAATTGAGCTGCCGTCAAGACAAGCTCATCGACAGCTTGGTACAGGATAAAGAAAAAATGTTTGATCAGACCAACGAATTGACCCTGAAAATGCTGACTTCGCTGAACCAGCAGCTCATTGCCTTACAGGAACACGCTGGACAGAACGAAGAACCAAAAAAATATTTAAAGAGAGAAGATTACAAACTGTTATCTTCCGATAGTGAAACGAAGGATACCCAGGAATAAGCATTCCTGGGTATCCTTCGTGGTATTTCTCTATTGCAATTCTTCTGCTGTCGGATCGACGCCGAACCATTTTTGATAGAGTTTGGTATACGTCCCGTCGGCTTTCAAGTCTGCCAGGGCCTGGTTGATGGCCTTCAATTCGTCTTCATGACCTTTGTCGATGGCCATTGCCGAACCGGCCAGTTTCTTCGGTTCGCCGACGACTTTCAGATTGTTCATGCCGCCTTTGGAAACATAGTATAAGGCGACGGCTTTGTCGATAGCGACAGCGTCACTGCCACCATTTTGCAGTTCTTGCAGGCACTGATAGTTGCCGTCGAATTGTTTGAGGACAGCTCCTTGTTTTTCAGCGAAGTCCGCTGGCTTAGAACCGGCCTGGACGGCTACGGTCTTGCCAGTGATGTCATCCCAGCCATGGATGGCTGTATTGTCTTTCTGTACGACAATGACGGAACCACCGATGTAGTAGGGAGCCGTGAAGTCGACTTGTTTTTTCCGTTCTTCCGTCGCCGACATGGCCGAGGCAATCATGTCGATTTGTCCGCTTTTTAAGGCCGGAATCAAAGCATCGAAGCCCATGGCCTTGATTTCTACTTTGCGTCCCAGCTTTTCACCAATCGCATTGGCCAAGTCGATATCGAAGCCGGTATATGTATCGTTTTCTGCCATTTCAAAAGGAGGGAATGACGGTTCCGTCCCGACGATAAGCGGTTTATCCGTCTTTGCCGCTGCTTCTTTTGACTGTGTACCACATCCTGTTAAGACACTCATAGCCGTCAGTGCGGCCATCCCTGCCAGTATCCATTTCTTGTTCATGTCCATTCCCCCTGATGAAGTGTTAAATAGTTTTAAAATTCAAATATTAAGAAATATTATACATTAAAACGCGTATTTGTCAATGCTTTTAGAATTATTATTCAAAGTATGACGGAACATTTCGAACAAAATAGATGGACTGGTGGGTCATTGTGTCTTTTTTACGTTATCTCCGTAAATTGTCTTCCAGTCATTTTTCATGGAAATAGTATTCCAGCCATTTTCGGCAGATGTCTTCTTATCGCGTTCGGCCCGTTCCGGACGACCGTATTCGCGTTGCGTATCATCACAGAGAATATTGAATACTTCAGCTTTATAGGGGTTATCCTTTAGCGTATACCGGAACATGGAATAATCGCCACTGCTGTTCCCGAAGGCTAAGACCGGCTGTATCCCGATTTCACGGACAATGGATGACACTTTATTCATTTTTTCATTGACCCGGTCCAATTCGCCGTACTGGATGGTATCTTCCTGTGTCATTTGATACGAACCGCCATTAGTTTGGCCTTGATGACTGGCGATAATTTGTGGATCCGATCCGATAATCTGATTCGGTGAGATTGGCAGGGCCCCATGGACGAGTGTGCGGACGAGGGGACGGTCGGAAGCGGAAACGATATAGCAGGTGAAATCATTAGCTTCTAAATAGGAAATCACTTCTACCATAGGCAGGTAAAAGGCTTCGCCATAAGTCAGGTTCGTCAGGCCGATAACGGGCTTTTTCATAAATCCCTGGGCGTAAGCGTCCAGGGACTGCGGCGTCATCCCGGCCAGTCCGGCATATAAGTTGTGGTACAAGTTCTTTTCGATTTCCGGGGGAACGGGTTTCCGCTGAGAAATGGCATCCCAATAGGCTTGAGCAAATTTTTTGTCTTCATCGGACACTTTACAGTTTGGGTCATGCAGGACACGGTCCGCATAAAAGACGCCATCTGTATAGGACGGGGTCCGTTCTCCCAACAGGGTTCCATCCATATCGAAGACGGCCAGGCGATGTTCTGCCGGGATGAAATCAGAATTCTTGGGATTCGTTACTTTTTGCACATAAGCTACCAGCTTTTTCTTAGCCGGAGAATTCTCGTTCCAATACTGGAAATTTCCGGACTGATTGACGTGAATCGCGGCTAATTCGGCCCGGCTGGCACCTTCAACAATCCCCGTCAGGCCGAAGCTGGTCAACATAGCTGTGACAGCTAACATGGATGCGAGTTTTTTTCCTTTCAACATAATCACCTCAAATATAGTAAAATTTGTCTCTATTATAACACATGGATTTCATTGAATTAAATAGGACAGATGGAAGAAAAACTGGCATTTCATCGAAATGGGCGGCCAGGCAGGTCTTACGTACACGATGAAATATATTCTGAAGAAAGGCAGGGAAAAGCAGGAATTGATGCCTGACGTGTAGAATTATTCCATAAAGCTTGTTTGCCAGATGATGGGTGAGGCGTGACGTACACTCTGCGAGGTGATGATATGTCTTTGGAAAATCAGGAATTGGCCTGTGTGCAGGCTTTTTTAGAAGATAGGGCTTCAGAACAACTCATGACGCGGTTGTTGGCCGATGCCGGAGAAGACTATGCATGGTTCCGGCGCCTGGCTCAGCATATGTTCCGCAGCCACCTTTCGCCAGACGAACAACGGGAGCTCTTGGAAGCGGCAAAGGCGGATACGCAGGGCGACCCCGAAAAAATCCAGGCGGCCCATGATGCCCGTCTGTTGCTGCTGAAATCGGGGATGTGTCTTTCCATCCATGAATCGTGGTATCTCCATAAAGTGAAGCAAATGCCTTTAGAAAAAGCCTTTCGCCAAACCATGACGCGCATCGTCGTGGGCTTCGGACAGCTCATGTCAGAACCGAGCATTCCCAATGATTTTGAAATGCAGCTCTGGTATCGAATTCAAGGATAAAATAAATGGGGGCATGAAGATATGCAGCATTATCAGAAACGATTTTCTTTTATAATGTTATTCTTGTGCATGATTCTTTTACTTGCTGGTTGCGGCAATACGGCAGATAATGCAAAAAAAGAACTACATGAGATGAATATTGAGTACACAGCCGATGCTTTTATCGATGCCATCGAGAACGGAAATGACAAAGTGGTTGATTTATTTGAAAAATCGGGCTTTGATATGACACTGTCTGGGAAAAATCATAAAACACCGCTCATGGCAGCGGCTCATACTGGAAAGGAGGACTTAATCGACAAAATTATCAGTGAACACGGAGATACCGTGAACGATGCCGATGATATCGGGTTGACCGCGTTATCTTATGCCGTTCAGGCCGGCCAGGCAGAAGCCGCCCATAAGCTCACCGATGCGGATTGGAAGATAGTGGATCACCAAGGTGATACATTGATTCATTTATTGGCTGTAGCTGGGAAAACAGATTGTCTGGATGATTGTCTACAGCATGGCGTTGATATCAATGCGACGAATAAGGCTGGAGAAACGGCCTTGGATTTGGCCATCAAGGCTCAAAATCAAGAGGTCATCGATAAGCTGAAAGAGGCCGGAGCAAAAACTGGTCAGCAAGAGGCTCCTCAATCTTCTTCGCAGAACAGTCCGGGTGCTGACAATTTCGTAATTACTTATCAGATCAGCACGCCTAAAGGGGCTGTCATGGTTTCTAATAACGACATTGTTTTACATCTTGGCCAAAGTGTCCATATTATGCCATCACAAGACAGCCTGGACCCGGGACAAGTCCGCTGGATGGGCAGCGCGAATGACAATATGGACGTTGTTTCTATGAAAGCAGCCGGTAAAAAGCATCCACGTGGTTCAACAGAAGCCATATTTACAGGGAAGAAATTGGGGACGACCCATCGGAAACTCGTTCCAGATTATGGTGATTGGAACCGGGCAGCCGTCTTGACCTTTACCGTCATCGAATAGAAATGAACAAAAAGGAGGAACCTAGACCCATGAATCAGAAAGAGTGGGACCGCATGATTGGCCAGGAGCTGTACGACCCGTTCAATGTCCACGATGACAGCTTCCAGCGGGTCCATGCGGCGCAGCGGAAATTCAATGCCTCTGACGATTTGAACGACCGTCAGGCTTTTGAAGAACTGAAACGCTGTTTTACCCAGGCGCCAGATGACATGGTGCTGTTGGCGCCGGTCTACTTCGACCATGGTGACCGCATCCGCTTTGGCCGTCATTTCTTTGCCAATACGGGGCTGACCATACTAGACGAAAATTACGTCACCTTTGGCGACAATGTATTTTTAGCACCTCACGTCAGTATCTATACGGCGGGTCATCCCATTGATGCGGAAGTCCGCAATACCAACCTGGAATACGCCAAACCGGTCACTATCGGTTCAGACGTCTGGATTGGCGGTAATGTCGTCATCAATCCCGGTGTCACTATTGGCGATGACGTTGTCATAGGTTCCGGTTCCGTCGTAACCCATGATATTCCCAGCCATGTCGTCGCAGCCGGGAATCCCTGCCGGGTCATCCGTCCCATTACACAAGCCGATGCAGACCTATGGCATTGTAAGTTATCGGAATATAAAAAATCAATATTATCCCACATAATCCCACAAAAACAACCAAGGAGAAGCCATATGCCCGAAAAACAAATCATTGCAAAAAAAATTAACGATTGGTTAAACGCTTGTGTTGATGAGAACGGTGCTTTCTTTTTGAATACCATAGAAGTTGGCCGCCCTAAATCGCGTCCTATCAGTTTCCACATGCTAAAGGATGAAGTGAACTATTTTGGCGTCGGCGCAATGAAAGAAGTCTATCGTCAAATGCAAGAAAATCCTTATGTAGAAATCTGTGGACTTATGGGAAAAGGAAAACTCTTTTTCCGGTATTATGGCAAAGCCATTTTTGAACAAGGGGATGAACTGGCACAAGAAGCACTGGCCCAACCAGGATATCCGGTCATGAAGAAAATTTATACTCCCGAAAGTGGCAACCGTTTCGCTGTTTTCCATTTAGAAGATGCGACGGCTGAAAAAAAGGCCATGATGTCCGTATTAGAAACATGGAATCTTTGAATTAAGAAAGGAAGTGTCCTTATGGCAACACACGCATTATGGAATCTCTTACAACAACTGAAATCCGATTACGAATGGGTAGAACTCAGCCATCGGCTGAACAACGACAGCCCGTATTGGTCAGGCATGCCTGAAGGCTCCGTAGAAATCGGGAAAACCGTCTTCGATTGGGGCAATCCCATGCTGGAATGTTTGATCCAGACATTCAAATTTCCCGGCCAATTCGGCACGCATATTGATTTCCCAGGTCATTTTGCCAAAGGGACAGCACTGTCAGATAGCTTCGGCGTCCAGCACATGGCCTATCCCTTAGTCGTCATTGACATCAGCGAAAAAGTAGCCAAAGACGTCCATTACGCCGTCACCGTCGACGACATCAAAGCCTATGAAGCCGCTTATGGCGACATCCCGGAAGGCGCCTTTGTCGCCCTGCGGACAGATTGGGCCAAGAACTGGCCGGACAATGACAAACTCTGCGGCTTCGATGAAGAGGGCAATGAAAATGCGCCAGGCTGGTCTTTGGAAGCCTTGAAATACATCTATGAAGTCCGCCACGCCGCAGCCAACGGCCACGAAACCTTTGACACCGATGCCTCTGCCGTCGCAGCTGAAGCAGGGGACCTCATCTGCGAACGCTACGTCCTCAGCCAGGGCCACGTCCAGATTGAGCTTTTGGATAACCTGGACAAGGTAGCTCCTGCTGGTGCCATCCTCCTGGCAGCCTGGCCCAATATCGAAGGCGCGACCGGACTGCCTGTCCGCGTCGTAGCCGTTACACCGAAATAGGGAATGTACCGCTTAATAGAACAAGAGGCTGTCTTACAACGACGGCCTCTTGAATTTTATCCGTCTAAGAAAAAATCAGTTGTCGACCGTACCTCCCAAAAGAGCGCTTCAATAGAAACGGGATATCTTGGGCCAATGTCATCGACAACTGATTCTATAGGAACAACTGTGGCAGTACCTCTACGGATTCACGCTCTAATGAGGTGACGCCTCCGTAGCCAATACCAGCAATTGCTTCTTCTATATTATAGATGTACTATACGGCTAAGTAAAGATCAAAATATCATAAAATAGAAAGGATGTGGTAACATGAAACGCCTTATTCTTAGCGTATTCTCATAGAACCGACACACATTTCGGATAAAATACCCAATGCTGAGGGCGGATATAGTTATAGCTATGCCTACGGGGCATCGTTTTTCATCAAATCATCAAAATTTTTCACAAAACTTCCCACTTTGAAATGGAAATATTACTTCCGATAATTTAACGTTGTCTGTTAATACCGTAAAAGCGCATAAAATAAGCGATTCCTTACAGCTCGTCAAAAATTCGTCAAAAATCATTTTGAGAATATCCGATTCACGCTGTCAGACGCCGCCCGTCTCATATCTTCCGTAAAGTCTAAGTATGTGTTAATGACCGTGTTGATTGTATCACCCAAAAGGGCCGCTACCGTCTGTACATCAACGCCGTTGGCGATTAGGTTTGTCGCGTATGAATGACGCATATCATGTATGGAGGTGTGCGGCAACGTTCGCTGTATCCACTGGTTGACATTATGTGTATATGGGGATGCGAGAGGGAATATCCTATCTGTTGTCCGTGCTGCCTTTTCCAGCGTTTCAACAAGGGGAAGGGGGATGGGGACTGTTCGGTATGAGTTTTGCGTTTTCAGCGGGCCGACTGCATATACAGGCTTATCGTCTGACGGCTGTTGCTTGATTTGCCTTGCTACCGTTAATGTGTGATGGCGATAATCTATATCTCCACATTCTAAGGCGATTATCTCCCCATATCTCAGCCCGCTATAGTAAGCGACCATCACAATATCTTTATAGTATTCACAGCCTTTGCGGACCTTGCTATCTATGAGCGATTGAAATTCCATGGCGGATATGGCCCGTATTTTCTTCGCTTCTTTCGGACGCGGTATCTGTATTCTTGATGCAGGATTAATGGATACAAGCCCGTAATTAGTTCGGGCATGGTTTAGGATGCTCCGCAACGTAGTAAGCCGTAGTTCCTTTGTTTTGGGGGCGTATTGGCTCTTTTCATTCAGTATAGCAATTATCCGTTGCCGTGTGATGCTACGTAGCGGCTTGTCGGCTAATTCATCGAAAAATACAGCTGTTTTCTTATACGCCTTTTGACTCGACAAAGCTAGTTCCTGCTTATCCCGTAGCATGATCGGGATAAAGTCGCGCAAGGTAATATCTGCCAATTCATTACTCGACGGCACGAACGTTCGCTGTAATTCTGCCAATAGTTTATTTCCGGCGTCCTTTGCCTGTTGCTTGGTTTTTAAGCCCTGTTTGCTCTTCTGACGCCATTTATCACCGTCCTTATATGAAAGTATGACCTGCCAGCCTTTATCCTTCTGACGGTATGTAAAGTTGTGGTTGATGTTATACATAGCTGCCTCCTGGATTGACCAGCCGTGAATGCGGAACGAATAGAACGAGTCTGCAACGGAAATAAATACGTTGCATTTTTGAAAAAGTGGTACTTGAAATGGTTCTTCCTGTCCTATTACTAGTGAAGGCGGAAAAATATTGCTGGAACCGTCAGATTCCATTGCCCGCCGTGGCTATATAGTGAAGGGAGAGATGAACCATGAAAATGTATTTGAAGATGAAAAAGAGTGGGAATCGGTACGCGATCAAACCGACAGACGACGAGGATGTATATGAATTTGTCGATACGCCCGAAAAGCGGAACATGATGCTGTACGAAAACGCGCGCTACTACTTAGATATGGGCTGGGATGAAACCGAAAAGGCATACCATGTGGAAGCCTGGACGCCGGAATTCGAGGCCCATATCAAGAGAGCTATCCTGCATCTGGAAGCGGCCGACAATTTTTATCGTGTGCTTTATATCATGCTCCGTGATGAACAGGGAGAAGATGTAGCGGCTGAAAAACTGCTCGATGAAATTTGTCGCGTAAAGAAAATCCTGCATTACGCAAGGGCACTAGATTCTGATTGTGAGGAATGATATAATGGAGAGAGGCCGGCTTGTGAAGGAACAAAGCTGGGTTCCCGGAATGGGAGTAGCCTTTTGCGAGTGCTGTCAGCTCTACGGGGCGCGGTGCGGGTTAGAATCCCCATGCTCCTGGGGCCGGCCAGATGACTTATGTTGTCCACCCCCTGTTGGAATCGGGAATAAGCCTGCATGGTAGCCATGTGGGCTTATTTTGGGTTCTAAAGTAATATCAGCTGGAACTAAATACAAATTTTACTGTTTCTTACTAAGGTCTACAGACTCGGCATGGGCGATAACCGGCATCAACAGCATCTTCGCGTGAATCAAAGTACACCTTGTTACTATCGTTCATTCTGTACACATATTGACAACTATCATAATGGAAAATACCAGACCTAGCGTTACCGATGTATGCAAAAGCCATTGCAGCTAAAGCAAATACAAACAACAATGTTAATGATATGACTCTTTTTACATTTTTCATAGAATTGCCTCCCGATGATTTTTTTAGTTCCAGCTGGTAACCCCGCTTATGATATTTGATTGAAAATTTTTTCTATACAATCTTTTATCATTTGTGGTATACTGTAATCATGAGGTGACAATATCATATTCAAGAATTGCAGAACAATGGCTATCCAAGAGATGACGTTCACTTTACTGGAGGGGTTGTTCCGTTCATAAGCATCCCTTCCGGCGATTGTGACTTCAACCATTTACCCACAGTGAGTACGTTCAATCATGCCTGTAGCAAGGAGATAACGGTATTCGGCGGAAAATTCACCTAAGTAGCTATTCAATTTGAGAAAAGGCGTGGGGCCTCTATCATAAAAGAACTGCAATGCTTTCAACGTTTTAGAATCCACGATAAAGTCCCTCCTTGTAAGCCTGTATGTCGTGATACAGGCTTATTTTTTTTGCCCGTAACTATGAGTTCATGGGGTATGCAAACATATATAGTTTTTCACCGATTGTATCTGGGTAGATTGTGTCTGGTACTGGGTATCTATCGGGCGCAGAATCGGTTATTCTTCCATCGCTGTCATAGTCCACAAATCCCAACAGAGCTATTGTCCGATTCTGATATACGTTTATGTGTTGAATCGACGAAGTACCATCCGTGTACTCTACTTGTAGCCATATACTTTTATATGGGACATTAATACCTTTATACCCCATTTGTTCTACGGCACGATTTTGGCCTTCTTCTAGAGGGGTTAACGTGTGCGTCGACACTCTGGAAATGTCTATTGAATATTCTGTACCATCTTCACCGGTTCCAAGAGGCATCCAATGCGAAGCGAATACAGGACAACTAAATGCAAATAAAGCGATTAGCGTTAGCAACAACTTTTTCATAATATTACCGCCTTTCCGTATAGGACAACTAATACGTTAGATTGCGGGACATGTGTCCTTTCAAAGCGAACCATGCAATCATGAGGACGATCGTAACAATCAGCAGTGCAAATCCTTTTGTTTTGCGGTTTTGTTTTATTTCTCCTATCGCGTATTTTCCAAGACCAATGAGAGCAAATAACACAACCCATAATATAAGATTCATTTTTTCATCGCTCCTTTATCCTTCGATACATCTGCACAATAATGAATGGGCTTCTTTGTATGTCATCACGTCCCGGTTCCTGGGTGCGGCCTGTAAGAGCCGTTCGTCTATATCGTAGCAGTAGGAGAGAAGATACAGCGCGAACATGTTAGCCTCGTATTCACTCCGTGCGTTGCAATAGTTCACGGTATCGGTGTGGAATGTCCCGGCCGCTCCGTGCATCAGCGCATGGCCTAACTCATGAGCAACGACAATCGGAATTTCCCGTTCGTCCAGTTTGTCGTTGAGCACGATTACCTTCCGGCGCAACGGCCTTGTAAGATACCCGCGGATACCTTTGGGCAGTTCGGCGTATACAATGGGTATCCTTATCATATCCGCTATTTGTAAGGGGCTGGCTGTCCCCATTTTCCGTACCAGGTTCTTGACGCGTAATTTTATATTTTTTCTGACCATAAGGCGACACCTCTATTTAGTAGGAGTGTCGCCTTTTTTGCGTTTGTTCGCTCGTTTTGCCGCTAAAAAGGCAACCTCAAGAGACTTCATAACTAAATCGCGGTCTTCGTCTGTAAGATTGTAGGTATCTCCGTCAAATATAATTTCTGATTGTTGCAAGAATTTATTTAAATCTTTGGGGCGTCGTTTCGAGCTATCAAAGCGATCATCCGTCCTGCCAACAAGATAATCCAGCGATACACCATAGTAATTGGCGATTTCGATTAAAATATCTGTTTTAGGTACGCGGCGATTGTTCTCGTAATTCGCAAGTGTACTTTGTTCAATATCCAATGCGTTGCAAACATCCTGTTGCATTGATCCTTTTTCTTCTCTTAGCTTCTTCATTCTGTCTCCAATTTTCATAGTGTCACCGCCTTTTAATTATTTCAGTATGTAATATTTCTCCATGAAATAATTATATTTCAAAATTGCCATTTTTTCAAATTTCTTTATGAAATAATTATTGACATTTATTTCGATTTGAAATATAATAATGGTGTAGCAAGAAAGGGGTGAGAGCCTTGAAACCGAAAAATAAAATAAAGGAGTTTAGAGATAAACGAGGTTTGACGCAAGTCGAACTGGGACAGCTGTTAGGCATGAGTCAGACGGCAATCTCTCTCTACGAATCCGGTGACAGAAAGCCAGATGTAGAGACAGCTAAAAACATAGCAAAGGTTTTGCATACGACATTGGACTCTATTTTTGCGCCTTAAACATTTCAAAAAGAAATGTTATATTTCAAAACGAAAGGATAAAACCATGAACGAATTACAGATTTTCAACAGCCCGGAATTCGGGCAGGTAAGAACAGTAACGATAGATGGAGAATAGTGGTTCATTGCAAAAGATGTGGCTACAGCTCTTGGCTATAGTAACACTCGTGATGCTATAGCAAAACATGTTGATGACGATGATAAGAATACTGTCGTGATTCGCGACGGTAAAGGAAATCCAAACCAAACCATCATCAACGAATCCGGCCTGTACAGTCTGGTACTATCCAGTAAGCTTCCGACAGCCAAAAAGTTTAAGCACTGGATTACGAGTGAAGTTCTCCCGGCAATCAGAAAGACCGGCGGGTACATCGCTAACGCCGAAACAATGACGGACGCGGAAATCATGTCTAAGGCCCTAATGATAGCTAAGCAGACGATAGAAAGCAGAGAACAACGTATCCACTCACTAGAAGCGGAAACGGAACGTATGAAGCCGAAAGAAATATTCGCCGACGCCGTCAGTGCTTCCAACTCTTCTATTTTGATTGGGGACTTAGCAAAAATCCTTCACGGCAACGGTATCAAGATAGGCTGCGGACGCTTATTCGCATGGATGCGCGAACATGGATACCTCATCAAGCAGAAAGGTACGAGTTACAACATGCCGACACAAAGAGCCATGGAATTAAAACTATTCAAAGTCAAGGAAGGCTCTTATGTTGACGGCAAGGGCAACAACGTCATCACCAAGACAACGAAAGTCACCGGAAAAGGGCAGCAGTATTTCATCAATAAGTTTCTGGCAGAAAAGGGTTGATATTAAAACAAGAAAAAAGATTGTTATACAACTTAAAAGGCGGTGACAACGTGTTTGGAATAAGACAAGAAAAAAGCCCTTGCAAAAGCAAAGGCCCTAACATGGTGAAATGGCTGTTCTCCAATCCGTACAATTTTTCGGATACAGAGAACGGCAGACAGATACAAAAGTGGTTGTGGGTGCTCATCCCATTGAGCGCTATTAATATAATCATCTGCTTAGTAAAAACATTACGACTGATACAGCTGTTGACCAAATAATGGCGATAGCGGCCAGAACAACAGAAAGGCGGTGACAACGTGACGGAAAAAGAAAAGCCCCGCAATAATGCAGAGCTTAAAAGCGAAAAGTTTAGACAAATTCTTCAGCTTCTCGACGGAGTTACATACGAAGAGTGGGACTTGTTTAAACGTCAAATAGACCGAATGTTTAGATTGGTACAGCTAAACCAAGAAATCCCCGTCAATAAGGATATGGTTGAGTATTTTGAAAGGGATATGAGCGACATCTTAAAGCATTGCTTTAATTCACGGCTTAGCAGTGCTTTCCAGGATATGAATCGCTAACTCTTTGATAACTGCCAGTGTACAGCTGGAACCAAGTTCTTCTACTTTGGATTTCACTTTATTCCAAACGGAGTTTTCACGGATGGATTCAAGAAAATCGAATCCGTCATTTGTTAGTCGGCTGAATTGGATAATTTTAGCGTTTGGATTGGCCCGGGGTGATGGGTCGAGAGTAATTAAACTGGCATCCGTCATCAATCTGAGATTGAAGTTTATTTCAGCCAGTGAATGGCCGTCCAACCTTATTTGACGGGCTGAATACGTGTGAACACCATCGCAGTTATCGTTAATCCACAAAAGTAAGAGCCTGATTAATTCAAGATCTCGCTTCATTGTATCACCTCACCTTTAAAAACGTATTCCTTATACAACATTATATCAAACGAGAGGCAAGTAAACAATGAAGAACAACATCAAAAAAGTCAGACAGCAGAAAGGAAAGTCACTGTACTGGCTGGCAAAAAACACCGGGCTGGCATACCGCAACTTGTGGGATGTAGAACACGGTGCAGACGTGAAACTTTCCACCTTGTACCGGATTGCAGAAGCGCTCCAATGCAAGGTCACAGATTTGATTTGAAAGGAGTAGAAACATGAACGAAATTTTGAATATCAACAACGTTCACGGATACCTGGATAAGGAAACCGGGACGGCCTATCTGAATGCCGGAGACGTGGCACGAGGATTTGGATTTATTCAACGACAAAATAAAGGCGGAAAAGAATATGTATCCATTCGTTGGGATAGAGTCAATCAATATCTCCATGATTTGGGCTTTCCCCCATAAGTGGGGAAAAATGATTTTCTCCCGGAAAACATGGTGTATCGGCTGGGATTTAAAGCCAGTAATGAAGTTGCTCAGAAGTTTCAAGCGGTTCTGGCCGACGAAGTTCTACCAGCAATCCGTAAACACGGCGCATACCTGACGCCAGAAAAGATAGAAGAAGCCCTGTTGAATCCAGACACGCTGATTAAGCTGGCCACGGAGCTAAAGGCTGAACGGGAAGCCCGAAAGAACGCCGAACTGGAAGCGGCCAGTGCAAAACAGGTAATTGGAGAATTAAAACCGAAAGCCGATTACACCGACCGCATCTTATCGAGCAAGGGAACCGTCACAACGACGGCCATTGCTAAAGACTACGGCATGAGTGCCACGGGGTTCAACAAACTGCTTCATGAGCTGCATGTCATCTATAAAATCGGAAAACAGTGGTTCCTGTATGCGAAGTATCAAGCTAAGGGATACACGCATAGCAAGACCTTTGATTTCATCCATTCGGATGGAAAACCAGACTGCAACATGCAAACAGAATGGACACAAAAAGGACGGTTATTCCTGTATGAATTCCTTAAAGGTCACGGCGTTCTGCCGATGATTGAGAGAAACCAGGAAGCCGGGCATTAGAAGAGGGCCGCGTATGAAAGTGACTTACAAAGTTATTGAATTTGAAGAGCAGGAACCGCATGAAACCATCAAGCGGTTGAAAGAACGAAACAAAGCCCTGGAAAAAGAGAACAGGGAATTGAAAGACACACTAAGCACGATACAAGACTGGTGCATGGTTCTGAGGAAGGTGGTAGAGCATGACGGATAAAGAAAAAGACACCAACAAAAAGGAAATAGAAAAAGCAGCCGAAAATCTGACGGAAATAGGAAAGGATATGTGGAAAGCTGTTGATTTTGGAGCTTTTTTCCGACATGACGATATAGACCACACAGAAATAGCTGCCATTGTATACAAATACTTTAGCGGCCATAGGTACGGGGAAATTGAATCATTTGTGAATGAGATAAAAAGGTTCAATTACGAGCGAATGAAAGAACATGTTTGCGATTATGACAAAGAAAGATGGTCATATAAAACCAACTTACAGAAGATGGGCGATATGCACGACATCATAGATTCACATCTTCGCAAGCAAAGGTTACTTGAAAAAATGGATGGCGAGAAAGTTGGACAGAGCAATGAGAACGCTGAGCAAAGCAATAAGAGCCATAACGTATTGGACAAGTTTAAGTCGTTTCTGGATTGAGTTATTTGATTGTTGGATTTGAACAGTAGATTCTTGAAGTTTTAGTAATTGCCGTTCCCGGCGTGACAATTCAACAATTTCACGCCCATATCTTGTAACGGTAATTGTCCCATCTCTGTTTGATTGATGAACGAAATTATTCGTCCGTAGAAAGTCTAAGGCGTCACGATCGTTTTCTCGAAGCTGTTGCTTCACTCGTTCATCAATAATTTTTATTCCATCATTGTTATAAAAAAATTCTAATAATTTCAATGTTTTGTTGTCCATAGTATCACCTCCTACAAGAAATTATACCAGATTAGAAAGGAGTGATGGCTATGAAATTGTGCTATAGCTCCGAAGAACTGCAAAGCCTTTTCCATTGCTCCCGGCAGACCATAAGCCGGATGGAATCAGACGGCAGGCTAAAACGCCTGTACGGCCTCCCAGGCACGTTCTACCGGGCGGCTGATGTGCTGGCCCTTTGTGAATACGAAGAGCCAGCGCACGGGCCGCTGGAATGGGAAAAGCTCGAAGACGAAAACAAGGCCCTGTCCGAAGAGAACAAGGCCTTGAAAGAAAAGTTGAGTCGAATTTGCGAAGCATTGAAAGGAGTGATGAACAATGAAAGCTATAGAAATCCGTGACCATGCGCCGGAAGGGAAGCGGCGTGACCGTAAGCTTTTCAAGCGGATTGTAAGCGCCGTTGCTTTCACACTAGCCTTTGCCACGGCTTGTGGCATTGGCTGGTACGCGGGCGCGAAACTGGCCTATGAGCAGAAAGCAGCGGAAATCTCCAAAGTCCACTACGTGGAAGAAGGGGAAACCCTATGGGATATAGCCGCCGGGCTGTCCAGCGATGAGCAGGATATTCGCGAAGTCATTTACGACCTTGCGAAGCTGAACAACATCGCGCCGGACGCCGACCTCAAAGTAGGTCAGAAAATTGTAATAGCAAAGTAGCTCTCCCGACGGTACGAGAGAGCTACAGAGGCTAGATGCTTGGATATTTAGTTAATTGCCTTAATTATAAGGCAGAAAAGCGAGGGCGTCAATGAAAAAGTATAATCCGTATCCAATTCATCCTTGGGTAGATCCGAAATATGACCTTTTAAGCGAACAATCAAAAGCTATCAGCGTAGAACTGGCTGATGATTGCGAAGCATTGGGAAAGAAGTTGCTTGAAATGTATCCCGATAAGCCGCACGAATGGACGCGGCCTGCCAACTGGGGGAAATCCCTTGTTAGTTTAGCCAATGAAGGTGACGGGTTCCGGGGAAATATCTCATTCCCGGAACTGACGGATACTTTGGAAGATGATGTTAATTATCTAGAAATCATCTTGGACGAAATGAAAGACTTTCGGGATGTGGACAAATTCGCTAATGAAATCGCAGAACTCCGTGATGACATTGACGAAGCCAGACATTGTATTATTTTCGACCGCTCGCGTTTCTATCGCGACTGTGGGGAAGGAGCATAAACCATGGCAAGCTTATATGAAATCAATCAATCTATTCTGAATTGCGTAGAAGTCGAACCGGGTACGACGGTCAACATGGAAACCGGGGAAGTCATCGACCTGGAAAAACTTTCACTTCTGAAAATGGAACGTAGCGAAAAAGTCCGTAACATCGCCTTGTGGGTCAAGAATCTGAAAGCCGACGCGAAGGCCCTTAAAGAAGAAAAAGAAGCCTTCTATAAACGACAGAAGGCGGCAGAAAACAAGGTCGCACAGCTGGAAAGCTACCTTGCCAACGTCCTTGACGGCGAAAAGGTCAAGGAAACGGAATTTTCCATCGGCTGGAGAAAGAGCAAAGCTGTTACGATTACGGACGACAAGAAGCTGCCGGAAACCTTCTTGATTGCACAGCCGCCGAAAGTCGATAAGACAGCCATCAGAAACGCCTTGACATGCGGGGAAGATGTTCCAGGTGCTGAGCTGGAAGAACGGGTAAACATTCAGATCAAGTGAGGTGTGACTCATGGAAAAGACAATTTACAAGAAACTCATGGCCGTACAGTCGGAGCTGAAAGCGCCGAAAGGCCAGTACAACAAATTCGGCGGCTACAGTTACCGCTCATGTGAAGATATTTTAGAGGCGGTCAAGCCTTTATTAAGCAATCATGGGCTGGTGCTGACCATCGCGGATGAAATCAAAACCGTTGGCGACCGCTTTTATGTACAGGCAGAAGCCCGATTAATCGACGCCGACAACGGCGACGAAATCAAGACTAGTGCTTATGCCCGTGAAGCGCTAGCTCGCAAGGGTATGGACGACAGCCAGGTAACGGGTAGCGCGTCCAGCTATGCCCGCAAGTATGCGTTGAATGGCCTGTTCTGTATCGACGACAACAAGGACGCCGATACATGGAATAATGCGCCTCAGAGCCGTTCTAACGTGCGAGACGATAGCTCTAAGGGTAATTACACCAAGGCAGGGCGACAGGCCGAAAAAAACGCGTCTAGCTCGTCTCAGATGCAAAAAAAGCCCACTTCCGTTGATGACTATTACCAGCTTGTCATTGACTGGGCCAGGGCGAACGAGGCCGTCATGTTTATCGGCCCATTACTTAAAGAAAAATTCAACAAAGGACATTTTAAAGAATTGTCCCTTGCAGAGGCAAAGGCTTTCTACGAAAACGTCGGCAAATTAGTCAATGCGGCGAAAGCCAAAGACGACGCCGCATTGATGGAAGGCGTATAGCATGAGATTCCATTCAAAAGGTGTCCAGGTGCTGAAAGGGAACGGCGGCTATATGCTGCTGATTCCCGCACCGCTCACCGAAGATTTGAATAATATCCGCATTGACGGTGATTACTCTATTGAAATCAAGCGTCATTCGGAAAAACGTTCGCTTAACGCCAATTCCTATTGTTGGCTGTTGTGCCAACGGATAGCAGAAAAGCTATCTGCCGACGGCCAATACGTCAGCAAAGAGGAAGTGTATAGAAGAGCCATCCAAGACTCCCAAGGCTTTACGCCGATATGCGTCCAGCAGAAGTTGGCGGCCAGCGTGTGCCGGGACTGGCGACACAACGGTATTGGATGGATTGCTATTGATACCGGAGTAAGTAAAGTGAAGAGCTGTACCGTCCTGCACTTATACGCCGGGTCCAGCGTGTACGACACGCACGATATGAGCCGACTGATTGACTGCCTTGTCGACGAGGCCAGCCAGATCGGCGCGAACGTCGAGGACCGCGAATGGGTCCAGGCGCTCATAGATGATTGGAGGCCTGAATGCGATGATTGACTTATACCCTCGTAAATGCAATATATGCGGCGGTCCTGTCCGACTCGTAGACAACAGCCGGGTATACTCCCCGGAATACGCCAGCCTTCATCCTGGAAAGGTATATATGTGTCAGCGATGTGGAGCGTACGTCGGACTGCATCCTCACTCGCACAGAGCGTTAGGGATTCTGGCAAGCCGGAAAATGCGACGGGCTAGGATGTACTGTCACGATTTATTCGACTCGTTCTGGCAGGGACGGCGGCACGCCCACCGCAAACGGGTACGGGCTTACACCGAACTGGCCAGGCGGCTAGGGATTCCCGTAGAAGAATGTCACTTCGGGTGGATGACTGTCCCGGAAATGCGGGTTGCCTACCGGCACTTGCTGGACATGAAGAAGGAGGGCTGGCGATGAATAAACGGAAACGCCGCGACGACGCGCTATATAAAAAGAACCGCCTTCCGGCTTATGAACGGGCGGGCGGCTTATGTGAGAGCTGCGGCGCACCGGCTGCGGAAATCCATCATATCGTGTTCCGTTCCCACTGCGGGACGAGCGATTTAGATAACCTCATCGTATTGTGTAGGGACTGCCACGAACGGGCGCACGGTCCCGATGCAAAAGCGATGAGAGAAAGATTTAGGGAGATAAGAAGAAATGGAAAGGAAGTTTAAAGGAATCTGGATTCCTGCCGCACTATGGGAATCAAAAGAACTAACCCTGCAAGAGAAATGCTTAATAGCAGAAATTGACAGCTTTACTGTATTTTTCATGAGCAATAAAGTGTTGGCTGATTTTATGGGCGTGTCTAAACGGCGAGTCCAACAAATCATCATGGGACTGAGTGAAAGAGGAATTGTTGATGTTAATACTATTAATGACCCGGATACAGGGCAAATCATCAAGCGAGTGATTCGGGTTACTGAATCATTCAAACGTACCCTTTTTGAAACATCTATGGACGATGAGAAACAAAGTTATTTCACCCCCCATGAAGAAAATTTCACCCCGGGGGGCGAAGAAAATTTCATCCCCCCCATGAAGAAAATTTCACCCAATATAACAAAGATAGATAACAAAGTTATAGATAATAAAAGAGAAGGGGCGGACAAGCCCGCCCCACCCCCTACGAAAACCAAACGGTTTGTAAAGCCTACTTTGGAGGACGTTCAAGCGTACTGCCAAGAACGTCAGAACAATGTAGATCCAGAAAGCTTCATCGATTTTTATGAAAGTAAAGGCTGGAAAGTCGGAAACCAACCCATGAAGGACTGGAAGGCAGCTGTACGTACCTGGGAACGGAGGGATAATAACCGCCCACGGTATAAGACCCGTGACGAACGGCTGCGGGAAAATGACAGGGAACTAGAAAGGAAGTGCAAGGAATATGACAGCCGAAACGGCCAGAAATATTATGAAGATTTTAAGAGGCTCCTATCCAAATGACGCCTGGAAGCTTGATGGACAGAACGCCGAAGAATTCATTGGCGCGATGATGCTCCAACTCGAACGCTACAGCGACGGCGACGTCCTGCGGGCCGTGGGGCGTGTGATTGACGGCGCCGACTCTATGCCGAGCGTGACGATGATTAAAAAAGAAGTCAAACGGAAAATCAACGCCGTGCTGGACTACCAGGCACTGCCGGAAGCGCCGGTCAATGAAGCCGGGCGCAAGCGCATCCACGGCATGATTGACAGCCTTAGAAGCAAATGGACGAAGCGGCCGAACAAGGAAAAGAAGCCGCCGTCGCTGGACGACGTGCCGAAAGAAATCATCGAATTCGCCCGCCGTGCCGTGCCGGGTATCCCGGACGAACTGATTATCAAGAACGTACCCGCCTTCAAAGAAGGGATGGCCTGTAACATGAGGATGGGAAACGAATACATGAGGTTCTGGTTGGACCAGAACACGGGGCTTGTGAGCATGACCGTTGTCATGAAGAGAGGAGTAGCGAAATGACGTGTATGATGTGCGGCAAGGAATTCAACCCGGACTATAAAGCACAGAAATTGTGCAAGGAATGTCTCGATAAATACACTAAGCGGTATTGGGACTGGAGGTATAACAGGGAAATTGGTCATACTCGACGGCCGACATGCATTGTATGCGATAAGACTATGACTAGCGGATTCAGCGTATGCCCGGATTGCCGGGCAGTATGGAAAAAGATTTACTACGAAATTATGCGTCCCCAAATACTTATCCAAGCCATGGCTAAACGTGACAGGAAGCGCATGAATAAGGCGCGAGACAATGCCGTGAAAACAGTATCCGAAAACCGACTTCAAGGAATCGATAATGACATTACGGCCGCCCGCAAAGCGGGAATGTCATACGGCCTTTACATAGCAAGAAAGAAGGGACTTGTAAAGTGAACGCTATCAGCCGCGCCCTGGCTAAACGTGACAGGGCGCGTACAGAGTTGCGACGTGAAGCCGGGGCCGAAAGCGGCACGGACTGGGCAACGACATTGTTGTTTAGCTGCCTTCACGACAAGTACGGGTTCGGGCGCAACAGGTTCGCCGCGATGAACGACATGTGGGCGCACCTCGACGAATTTCAAGAAGGTTTCATTTACGACTGGCGTGATGAATTGTGTGAACACGGATTCGACCGGTTCCTCAATGAGCGTATCGCCGAAAGGATGCAGAAGATGATAACCGGCCGGACGCGCGATCTGAAACTCATGGCAAAGACGCGTGACATGATAGCCGGGGTAGCTATCGTCATATTCTGGACGCTGTACACGAAGTACAAATGGCGTGACAAGCGTCTCAAGGATTTGCAGAACTACTACAAAGACAAGGTTTACGTACTGACTCACAATGAAGTGCCCATCTGGGAATTTATGAAATGCCTCAATGTAGAGTGCAACATAGATTACCCGGCACTGGAAGCTTACGAGAAGCAAAACGGGCCAGTCGATATATACCACGGCAACCGTGGGGAAAGATAACCATTATTAACTAGCTAAAAAGGAGAGCGATAAACATGAACACAATCACAGTAATTGGAAACATCGGTAAGGACCCGGAAAGCCGGGTCACGGCCAAAGGGATGCCCGTCGTGACGTTTTCGGTAGCGGATAACAAAAAGCTGCCGGGGACGAGCGGCAAGAGCAAGGAAGACTGGACAAGCCAGTGGTGGTACTGCACCGCCTTCAAAGAATTGGCAGAAGCCATTATCCAGGACGTCAAACGCGGCGATCGCGTAGAAGTGACAGGCAAGATAGATATGCATGAATACACCGCTAAAGACGGTACACAGAAAGTAGCGTATAACTTGCTTGTCAATCGCATTGCGAAGGTTGTACGGCCAGTGAGGGCCAATAACGGCGGTTTTAACAACATGGGTAGCGAAGTCGCCGACGAAGAAATCCCGTTCTAACTTGGGAGGCAGGCATATGGTATTTAAAGACAATTTGAAACGTCTAAGAGAAAATGCTGGATACAAACAGGCAAAAGATTTTGCAAAGGCCGCTGGTATTCCTTATTCCAGTTACGCTACATACGAAAGAGGAAGCTGGCCTAATGAAGCTAACTTAACGATGATTGCTTCAACCCTGCATGTATCTATTGATGAATTAATGGGGTACACGCCGAGTCCATTATCCACGATACAGCAGATAAAACAGGATTTTGCTAACGCTGGATATGAACTAAAAGAAGAAGGCTCGACATGGTGGCGTTACGAGATAACCGAACCGGGCGAGGAATATCCTTTTCATATCAAAACAGAGGATGACCTAAAGCAAATCTATCATCAAGTCAAACTGGACGTACTTCATGCTCAGAAAAAAGTTTGGAAAGACAATATTTACAAGTCTTTATTGAAATACGAAAGAAAAAAATACCACGAAAAAGAAAAGTATTTCATGTTTTTACAAAACAAGGAGAAATGAAAAATGAAGAATATCACGAAGAAACAGTTTATTGACACCGTGGCACAGCGGAGCGGTAAGACGAAGAGCACTTGTGCCCGCGTCGTTGATGAAGTATTAGGCACTATCGCCGACCTTGTGGCACAGGATTGCAAAATCACGTTCGTAGGATTCGGCACTTTTGAAAAGAAGTACGTCGCACCGCGGACGGCACGTAATCCCCAGACCGGGGAACCCATGGAAACGACGGGGCACAACAGCATGAAATTCAAGGCCGGAAGCATCTTGAAAGAACGGCTTAATCAGTAAGCGGTGATGCGATGTGACACGCTGCTATTACTGTCATAAGAAACTCACAGGCTACCGGCACTATGTGGTAACGGTAGAAGGGAAACTCATGCCGGTATGTGCAGATGATCGGGAATGTCGGCCACGGGCGATAAAATGCCACGGGCCGCGGCCCGGCGTCGCGCACCAGGCAAGAAATAAAGTGTTAGAAAGGAACAAGCATAAATGATGGACATTAAAATCAAGAAAATCCTCGACAATTACAGCAAGGACGACGTGAAACTGCCGCTCATCACGGAAGGGAACGCCTGCTATGACTTTTACGCGCCCGCGAAATTCGTCATCTATCCCGGCGAACACGGCGTCAAGATTCCGTCGGGTCTGGCCTTTGAAATCCCGGAAGGCTACTGCATGATGCTCTTCATGCGCTCCAGCTACGGCGCAAAGCGGGAACTGCGGCTGTCGAACGCCGTGGGGGTCATCGACAGCTCATACCGCGGCGAAGTCCAGGGCCTTTTCGACAATATCGGCGATAAACCAGAAATCATCGAAAAGGGCGAACGATTCATGCAGGGCAAGTTGGTACAGAATATCCCGATTCGCTGGAAAGAAGTGCAGACGCTGACCGACACACAGCGCGGTCAAGGCGGATTCGGCAGCACTGGCAGATAGGAAGGAGATGAACAACATGGGGGTTGTCTACGAACGCGATTACCCGAAACCTGGGGAAAAGTGGAAACACTTTAAAGGACACGTCTATGAAATCATCTGCATTGCAGGTGATACAGAGACAGATAAACTCGTCGTGGTGTACCAGGATACAGAAAAACCACACTTATACTGGGTACGGTCACTGCGCATGTTTATGAGCGAAGTGGACCACGAAAAATACCCGGACGTCACATGGAAATGGCGTTTTCAGAAGGTGGCTGATGCAGATGAATGAAGGTGATTCGATTGCTGAAAATATTGGAATTATTTGGTGGAATTGGCAGCCCTCGGGTCGCACTGCGAAACTTAGGGATTCCGGTTAAATCAATCGACTATGTCGAAATCGATGAAAAGGCTGTCAGGTCATACAATGCCATGTTTAAAAGCGAGCTTCCGTATAAAACACAAGACGTTAGGGGGTGGAACTTGAAGCCGGATATCTTGATCCACGGCAGTCCCTGTCAAGACTTCTCTATTGCAGGTCGTCAAAAAGGGGCAGACCCAGGGAGTGGCACTCGATCGTCACTCATGTGGGAGACGCTGAATATCGTTAAAAACATGGGATTGTGGCGCCCCAGAGTCATTATCTGGGAAAATGTGAAGAATGTAAGAAGCAAATATATGGTTCACAACCATGAGCGATATATGTACGAGCTGAAAAAGCTGGGCTACACAAGCAACTTTAGCATGTTGGATGCTAGAGACTTCGGCCTACCGCAAGCCAGACAGCGAATATTCACCATATCGGTATTGGGCGGTCAAGATTTTGACTTTAATGCACTTGAACGAAAGCCTATGCAACCCATTGCCAACTACTTAGAGAATGGACCGGTAGATGATTTTTATACCGTCAAAGCGCCCAGCATGTTACGAGCAATCGGGCAAACGGGGACCGTGCGCCGCCTGCCAATCATCAAAAATTACTGCTACACAATCACGGAGCGACCAGACAGAGCGCCGGGAAGTGGCTGTCTCCCTATAGGTAATGGCAAATACAGATACTTGACGGAAAAAGAATGTTGGAGATTACAAGGATACAGCGACAAGGATTTTGAAGCAGCCGCCGGTGTTAATTCTCGACGAGCGCTGTATAAGCAAGCTGGGAACTCCATCCCTGTACCGATTTTTGAAAGCATATTCAGCGAAATGCTATAGAAAGGAGTGATGCAGATGAATGACATACAGCACCCGAACCACTACACCTGGCGCGGTACGGAATGTACGAAGGCTATTGAAATCATGACCAGCGGGGCGACGGGAGCTGATGCAATGTACATCGGCAATATCGTCAAGTACCTGTACCGATACCCGGCCAAAGGGACGCCGCTAAAGGACCTCATGAAAGCCCGGCAGTATTTAGATTTTTTAATCACGAATGAAGAAGTTAAAGAAAAGGAGCATGAAAAACATGACTAAAGCAGAAAGAATCAACCTCGAAGCTACATTGGCAGCCATCTTGGGTATCAGCAGCCCGGACCAGAAATTCTCCATCACGATAGAAGGCTTTAACTACAAAGACATTACGATGCGGACACACCTGGCAGACGTGATGCTCATCGTAGCAAAGTCTGCACTCAATAGCGAACCGTTCCAGGTAACGACGGAACACATTATCGATATTGCCCCGGAATGCCCAGAAGAAGATCCGGACGATATGGACGACGAAGAAGATGATGAAATCATCGAAAACCCGGAACAACACCTCATCGACTTATTGCTCCGCACTTTCGGAGAAAAGGAATGACATACCGATTCGTGATTCATGGACGACCCATGACGAAGAAAAATTCACTACAAAAGACGCGCTACGGTCTTGTACAGGGTAAAGCCTACAGAGAATATGCCAAAGACGCTCTATGGAAGCTAAAAGCCCAAAGAAGGCCGATTCATCCGATTGACTGCGCCGTCAAGATGACCGCGAAGTATTACATGCCGAACCGCAAGGGCTGGCCCGATCTTTTCGGGCTGGTCCAAGCGACGGCAGATATACTTGAAAGCGCTGGCATCATCGAAGACGACGGGTACATTGCTGAAATGGGCGGCTCGATGATAGCTGGTATCGACGCCGAAGACCCGCGCGTAGAAATCACTGTGAGCGAAATAACGGACTTAAAACATCCACTCTATAAATTACACCCGAAGTTAAAGAAAAAGCTAGTAGAGGGAAAACTAAAACGATTAACCAAGGTAAGAAAGGATAAGTATGAAGCTGAGTAATATACTGACTGTCTACGTTGTCATATTGGATGCATTAGCCGTCGCTTTACTACTGACGGCAACCTGCATGGAACATAGCCTTATCGCTGCGGCAATCGGGACAATAGGCCTTGTGACCTTACATCTTGTCGGAGTACTCAAAAGCAGTGAAAGAGTCATAGCCAAGATACAGATATACGTAGACGAATCTTCACACAAAGAAAGGGAAAAGGGACATGAAGCTAATAAAGATAGATGATAGGACTTATATCAATCCGGAAAAAATTATAGCCATTAGCCTGCCACCGAATCCGAGCACTGGCCAATATTGGCTATCCATTGTTCTTGATAACAGGGTAAGTGCGGACCTGCACTTTAACACCCTGGAAGAAGGCAAACAATTTATTAAGGAGCTGATGAGCGATGAACGATAAAACAGAAAGAATCTACAAAGAGCTGCTAAAGCAGTATGCCGACGCCTTTACGCAGGCCGGGAAAGATGGCAGCGAAGAAAACGTCCGCCGCCTTCAAGTCACCCGTGATTTAGCGGCGGACCTGCTACAAGTAAAGTACAGCAAGAAACGAGTGTTGAGTCTGTTGGATGCAACCGCCGCCCGGGCGCTGAACCATGACGTGAATTATGAAAATATTGACGACTTTCGCGCGCTGGATGCTACCTATTATCTGTGGCAGTACTGCCGGCGACTAGGAGCAGGCACTGACTGCGAAGGTTGCAAAGCTTGCGCGATTATTTATTGGTGTATCGGGCTGGGGCCTAACAAATGCCCTGGCAATCTGATAACCGGAGAAGGAGAGGACGGCGAATAATATGGACCCTAAATGGATTAAGGCGACATTGTCGAAGTAACCCGCAAGTACATGAAAAAAAGGTTTGTCATAGACGATGAAATGGGGGTGCTACTGGCACGCTGCATAGAAGATGCCCCATACCCGTTCGTCGAATTTGACCTATCAATGCTTTTGGACGACGACGAGCGAATCAAAGTCATTGGCAATGCGTACGAAAACCCGGAATTACTGGAAACGAAAGAGGTGTAACCATGGATGAAGAAAAGATGATCAGCGACATAAGGAAAGTCCTGCTGGACTACTGCATCACCGACTTACGGAGTAATGAAGCTGCCCGGAACGGCCATAAAGACGACTACACCGTACTGGACTACGGGAAGTATGTCGGCGCGAAAACGCTGGCTATCACGGTGCTGGAACACATCCCGGAATACTGCAGGGACGACAAGAAGAAAATGAAGGAATTCTTCTTTGGTGTACACGAAGAAGCGATGAGCAAGGCCAGCCAGCGAATAATGACCGCCGAAGATGAGCGACGTTTAGCAATGTTAGCGCTACAAATGACTGGCCCGCTAAAAGAAGAACTTTGTACACAATATGACGAAGACAACCCTGTATGGGGACATTGCCGGACGCATCGAAGCTCGTCCGACGGGGCAAAACGCGTCCGCGTATGCCCGGCATGGGATGATAAAACCATGTCATGCATGTTGGATAAGCAAGAAATCCTATTTAGGAAAAAGAGGTGAGAAAAACGGACATTAGCACGAAACACATAGACGAAGTCATTGAACGCGCCTACCTTAGCGGAAAAAACTACGTCACGCTGGCTCTAACGGGCGATAACAATGTAGATAAGGCATTGACCCGCAAGCTCGACGAAGACGGCTATAAAGTGGCGCTTAACGACGACAATATCATGGTAAGCTGGGGATTCTGAAAGAGAGGCGAGCGGGATGACTAAAGAAGAAGACAAAAGGCTGAAAGAACTACTACTGAAAAAGCGCGAAGACTGGTGCAACATCTACGAAGAATACGACGGAAAAATGTGCTGCTACATTGGAAAGTATGGCAAAGTGCGTTGCCCTAGTAACATCGCCGATAATTGCGCCGTCGAAGAATTAGTCAGAGCTGTCAACAAAGAGATTGAAAAAAAAGGAGAGATTGAATATGAGTAAATATGTAAAGAAACCTGTTGTGATTGAAGCATATCAGACCAACAAGGAAGTTATCATCCATACCCTGGAAGGGGACATGAAAGCCAGCGTAGGCGATTACATCATCACGGGCGTACATGGTGAACAGTATCCGTGCAAGCCGGATATTTTTGAAGAAACATATGAACCCGCGAAATAGTGCGTTGATGACAGGTGGCGCCGGAACATGGCTGGCCCGGCGCCTTCCTGGAAAGGAGAATGACATGAACTATATCATAAACCCGTGGTGGTTCTATCTAGCAGGCGTGTTAAATGCATTACAGGGCGTAGCTCTTTGTGGGGCTATTTTGGGGGCGTTGTTGTGCTTGATATTGCTTGTTTTCTATTGTTCCCATGATTGCGATTATGGCTATGACGAAGCGTATGTAAAAAGAATAATAAGAATAGCGAAAAAGATAAGTATTGTACTCGGCGTATGCGCGGCGCTAATTATCATCGCCCCATCAGAAACCACGACAACGAAAATGATGATAGCCAACACATTGACAACGGAAAACATCAAAGGCGGCGCCGAATTTACGCAAGACCAAATAGGGCAAATCATCGACAAAATAGCAGACGCTGCCATTAAAGTCAAGCAGGCGGAAAATGGTGACAAATCATGAGTATCATGACACAAGGAACCTTACACTTACGGCCACTCGATGACAACGACAGAATGGCTATCGCCGCCAGTATCTGTAACATTCCGGACGCGACAACGAGAAAAGAAACTATGAAGGCATACGAATCAAGCTTACATAAGCAATTTGATGAAATTGAGCATAAAAGGATAGGTGATATACATGGAAAATTGGTATGCACCCGGAGAAGTAAGGACTCATCAGATGAGCGATGAGGAAAAACAGCTGTACGAAGAACAGCGTCGGAAGCGCTATCCGTGGGAAACGAAAGAAAGTAAGCGCGACCTGGACGCGCATCACATCGGCGCGCACCGTTCACCACTCTTCATGTGGAAAAGGAAGTGACAGGAAAATGGAAGTAACTTACACCACGACGGAAGCGGCTAGGGATACACTGGCGCTTATCCGCTATAAAGTGGAAGGCAACGACGAGAAATTTAAGGAAACGGCGCTAAACATCTCAAGGAAGCTGGATTCAGAAGGCAGGTGCGACGCGGCGCTGTTTATCCGTGCGCAATTAAACGAAATACCGACATTCATCCCCATGGGAATTAGTTATGTACACCCGCCTAAGGACGCGTACTATCTGGGCATAGCAAAAGCTGTAGCACAACGTGCCACGTGCTTACGGCGCATCTACGGGGCTGTCATCGTCAATAACGACGAGATTGTCAGTACCGGCTACAACGGCGCACCACGCGGTGAACGGAACTGCTGCGATATCGGCAAATGTTACCGCCGTCTGCATCAAGTACCGCACGGCCAGATGGTGGAAAAATGCGTAGCGGTACATGCAGAAGAAAATGCGATCATATCAGCCAGCCGCCGGGAAATGCAGGGAGCTACCCTGTACCTTTGGGGCATGGACGTAGAAACCGGGAAAGAGATGCCGAACCCGGAACCATGCTTACAGTGCTGGCGGCGTATCCATAACGCCGGAATAGTGAGAGTCGTAACGATGGGAGGGGATGCACATGCGCCACAATCAGCGCGCCGCGATTGACTCCACGACGCGACACATAGAGCTTATGTTTTATCGAGAACGAGAAATCAAGCGGGCCGTGCGACTGGCCAGGGAGAACGTCACGGGCGGCCATAGCGGCGGCAGTAACGGCCATGCCTTTGTATCGGACCCGACAGCCTTAGAAGGCATACGGCTGGCCACGGAGCTAAAGCAAGTCACGCTGAGCGACGGCGTCGTCATCAAGCGGCCCGAACGCTGGCTTAGACTCGTATCCGGGGTATACGAAGCCCTGGACGATATTTCACGGCGCGTGGCTACCTGCAAATACCATCGCCGGGAAAGCTGGAAGGCCACGACGGTAGAGCTGGGGATTGACCGCAATACTTACTATACGATAGTCAACGACGTGCGGACACTGGCTAAAATGGCCGCGTGCCAGCTGGGACTAATCAAAGTAATAGAATAAAAAAGAAGGGCGACTCATTGCGAGCCGTCCTTCTTTGTGTATACCGCATGGTTAACGTATTTGTGGGTGTTTTTAAATGGGGGTATCCCCATCTACCCACGTGACCCGCCACGGATACGGGCTGTCATTCGTGGCAGGGCTGAGACAGACGTCGTCAAAGTAGAGAGCCTGGAGTGGTTGAGCAAGGATATGCTTCCAAGCATCGTCAACAGCCTTTCTTTGCGCCTTATAGGCGGCACGGTCTTTCAAGTTGGCCTTCATGGCCGGAATTGTGTAAGTCATGGTATCCATCCTTTCTAGGGGCCTTTCGGCCCCCAACAATCAAGCTAATACACGTTCCAGCGCATGTGTTAGTGTTGATAACGTTTCACGGTCCAACATGGTTGATATGATTTTATTGCCCCGACGCAAGGAGTACCAGATTTTCGGGTTATCTTCCCCGATTTCCAGGCAATAGGTAACGTAAAATTCGTTGCCGCCGACAGCTTTGTTGAGCAAGTACGGCATAATTTCTCCGAACCGGAATGCCATGTTTGCCAGTGCTGCCTTCATGCGGCTTGCCAGTTCTTTTTTATCCGTTGCCGTGATAATCGGGCGGCTGATGGTTCCTATTTTCTGATAAACGGCGATTGTATGCGTTTCCCAGCCGACAGTCAACGGATCCGGCAACGTAGCAATGTAATAGCGATAGCCCGTAACATTTTTGATTAAATTGAGTTCGTTCATTTCTTCCATTGTTAATTTCATGATTTTATACTCCCTTTCTTGTATCCGGGAGCCTTTCGGCCCCCGTACAACCACTATCTAGCGATTTTCCATATTAATGCGCTACGGCGCTTGATTAATTCGTCGCGCTGAGCTTTAACCGCATAATATTTTGGCTTTTCGCTTTCGCCGTCGTCCTCAACTTTGAAAGTTTTTACAATGTCGTACATCTTTGTGCCAAGGGCGTCAATTTCGCCATCAAGGTAGCTGATTTGGTATCTGATGGTGTCATGTTCCGCCAAATCGGTAACGTAGTTAATCACCATTTGCGCTTCCACGCTGTCCAATCCCTGGATGCGAAACAGCTCTCCTAAAACTGCTACATTAGCCCTGTAATTAATGTAACAGTTTTCAGAATCGGACGAACCAGGTTCAGCTAACCGCCATTCGCGGTAATTATATTTAAGTGATTCAATTTCATTCGAGATTCTCTTCTGCAATTCTTCTCCGTCGATAGTGTAGGTGTTTTTCTTTAACATTGTCATGATGTTTTCTCCTTTCTGCAACTGCATTTCCTTTGTTGACTACATAATATCACGAGTATAACCACTTGTCAACAGTAAAAATAGAGTTATTTAAAAATTTTAAAAAGTTATTGACTTTTTAAACGTAGTTATATATACTATAGATAACAGAAGGGGAGTGCATAGAATGACGAAAGAAGAATTCAAGATTATGTGGAAAAAGTGGCTTGTCGAAATCGGCAAGTCGGAAACGGAGCTTTGCAAAGAACAGGGACTCAAACAGCAGACATTTAACGCAAAGACCAGGAACGCGACTATCAAATATATCGAATTAGACGATATTGTTAGCCAATACGGTTACACAATAGAAATCAGAAAGAAGTAGGAGGGAAATATCATGAAGCTGTATCACGGGAGTTATGACAAATTATCTGACATGACAGTCCGCGCCGGGAGCATGTTCAACGGCGTGTTCTTCTCCGATGACAAAGAAAGCGCGTTCGGGCCGGGAGCTGAACCGCGCTATTCATCGTAGATACAACGGGAGATAAACCCAAGAATATCTTTTTAAAAGAAGTAAACCAGTAGATTAATAGGGCCGATACCATGAGTACCGGCCCTATTTTTTGCCATTTTTGCTTATTCTAAGAATAACTGACACGAAAACCACGTATAATAATAGTGTAAGGTTTTAGCGTAAGGTTAGAATCTCCTATCGGACAAGGCGGCGAGAGGGTTAGTAGATGGCACTATGACACTCCGCCGCACACACTGTCCACACGCAAATCCTGTTACACCTCTGTAAAAGATTCACACAAACACATAGACATGGGCCGCCTTCCTGCTTTGGCGGCTCTTGTCGTATCACGGGAGAAGACTATGGAAGAAATCAAGCCAGCATTTGAACAGCAACGACTGAGCGCAATGAATCTCTTTGCTATCGCACAGCGCAAAATAGATGAAGCTACCCGTAGGGGGGCGGCCAGCGTGCAGATCATATTACCCACGGGTTACGATGACTGCGCAGTAGACTCTTTGATACGCTACTTGCGCATGTGGAAGTACAGCGTCAAGTGGTATCACGGCACGGACTGCCTGGAAATCTCCTGGAAGTGGAATGACGTGATGAACAGCAAGAAACAGTAATCAGACATACAGATACATGCAAGGCCTTGTAAAAGTCGCTTAGAACGGCATACAGGGCCTTAATTTTTTAAGTACAAGGTTAAAAGGTGGTGATACAGTGGCCAAAGGCAAATATCAAGAATGGTTGACAAAAGAAAGCTTGCTTAGATTGCAAGGATGGGCTAGGGACGGCCTTAGTGATGAGCAGATAGCGGCCAATATGGGTATTTCCAACGCTACACTGTATAACTGGAAACGCGACCATTTAGAGATTTTAGAGGCCCTAAAAGAAGGGAAGGACGCTGTAGACCGGCAGGTAGAGAACGCGCTGCTTAAATCGGCACTGGGATACAAGTACGACGAAATCACAGAAGAACGGCGCGACGACATGCTAGTAGTGACGAAAGTCGTACACAAAGAAGTACAGCCGAACACGACAGCGCAGATATTTTGGCTAAAGAACCGGAAGCGGCTTGAATGGCGTGACCGCGTGGAAAATGCCATTACAGGCGCGGATGGCGGGGCAGTCAAAGTCGAAACGCTCACAGACGCCGACGTAGACGCCCGCATCAAAGAGCTTGAAAGCAAGCTAAAGGGACTTGATAAGTAATAATTATGCACATTTGGCTGGCTTGACCCGGGGTTGATAGAATGAAGTCGACAAAAACAACGAATAAAACTAGCAAAAAGAGCTTGAAAGAGAAAGTCGAGCTGATGAGGCTGATGGAGTGGAAAGTATGGAAGAATGACCCGACGGCCTTTATCAATGACTGCTGCTTCACGGTCAATGAAGCGAAGAACGGTGCTGTCGAGCATTTCCCGAAGCTTGATTATCTAGCACGCGTAGATCAGATTATCCACGGCGAGCAGGTAGCGGCATTCCCGAAGAGCCGCCGCATGATGATGACGTGGCGGTGCCTTGCGAATCTTCTGCACTATGCGATGTTTGGTAAGAACCTGTCGATATTCGTGCAGTCGAAGAAATACGACGATAGCGCCTACCTGCTTGGGGACAGCCGCTTCATGTTTCTGTATGAGCATCTGCCGGAGAGCCACGAATGGCCAGCTGTCGAAAGAAAGACGCGCTCAAAGATGGGCTATGACTACATCAAGTTCTCCAACGGCGTAGAATTACGAGCCGTAGCAGAAGGCGCCGACCAGCTCCGTCAGTACACGGCGTCTGTCGTGTACTGCACAGAAATGGCATTCTGGGACTTTGCACAGGCCACTTGGAACTCATTGCGTCCGACCATCGAAGGCGGCGGCCGCATCTTCATCGACTCATCAGCTAACCCGGGCTTTTTCTGTCAGCTTGTGACTGGCCAGCTCAACGAGGACGAGCCGGAAGAAGAGCAGGAAGCGCACGACGTCATAGAGGGCGTACATGAGTACCGGCGCAACGGGGTATACATTGCCAGGATACACTATACGGCCGACCCTTCTAAACGCTCCGAAGAGTGGAAGACCAACGAACGAAAAGGGACTACCACTGAGGGCTGGGAACGAGAATACGAAATCAACTGGACAGTCAGCGCTGAGCCGAAGTACTACCCGGAATTTGATTACAACCGCCACGTAGCCAACGAGGAACTGCACCCGATTGAAGGGCGCCCGCTACTCTTGTCCTTTGACTACGGGCTTACTCCGGCGACCATTATTGCACAGACGACGGCTAAAGGGCAGTTGCTCATCTTGTCAGAATTGCAGTCCTGGGATTGCGGGATGCTGGCCCACGGTCGTGCCGTGCAAGCGGAATTACAGACGTTTTACAGCGGATACGAGTATACGGCAGTCGGCGACCCGGCAGGCAACCAGCGCGCACAGAGCGACGAGAAGACCGCGAACGAAATACTCCGCGACCGATACGGCATTATCGTCGAGCCAGGTGAACTCACGCAGACCGGGCGAAGCGAAGCTGTACGGTACTATCTCACGACGCTTACACCCGACGGGAAACCGCTCTTACAACTGGACCCGCGCTGTCAGATGCTCATCGAAGCGTTTACCGGCGGGTATCATCGTAAAGTCGTAGCCGGACGGACGCTGGATGAGCCGGAAAAGAACGAATACAGCCATCTAATGGACTGCCTGGCATACCTTTGTGCCAAGCTCTACCGGGACAATACGAGCATGGCGGACAAGTGGAAGCAGATGACCCGTGGCAAGATGCACCGGGCCGGGTACATGTAAATGCGTGGAGCGACGCCGCACCGGATAAGGGCGACTCCACGGTAACATGCTCCTTTCTATCATCGGCGGGGCTGACTACCCCGCCACCATGGCAATGTAGGTTAAGGAAAACCAGCTACAAAGCTATCGCGGTTCAAGCCCGCGCATTGCCCCATAGCCCTATTAAGGGCCTTATTTAGCTATCAATCGAGGTGATGAGATGGAGGATTTAAACCAGAGCTTGTCCGCCGCACAGGACACAGGCGGATTGTTCGGCCGGGACGCCCCGCAGCAGATGAGCGTTACCGACTGGCTGTTACAGCAGGCAGAGCCGGAAGAACAACCGGTATCCCTGGACACGCTCAAAGACGACGAAATCAAGAAGATCATGATGAGCGTCAAAGACGGCATTGACGTCGCAAAGAAATACTACGAGGGTACCGTAGAGCCGAAACTGATACACCGCCGCAAGCTCCGAAACGGCGACCAAGACTTGTACGAAAAGAAGCTGCCGAACCTCTCTAAAAAGAGCAAATTCGTCAGCATGGACTTCAACAATATTATTGAATGGATGAAGCCCAGCTTAGTAGAAGTCTTTATCGGCAATGAATCGCCGGTCACTATCGCCGGTAGTACCATCCAAAACGACGACACGGCCACGAATATACAGCACTTAGTCGAATACCAGCTTACCCGCAAGAACAACTATACGTCCCTTGTGAACGACGTCATTGACGACGCACTGGGGACGAATTTAGGCGTTGCTAAAGTGTGGTGGAAGCGGGATGAAGACCGTACGCGTTACAAGCTCATGTTTGACGTGAATGATATGCAACAAGCGATGATGCTCACACAGGCGTCTTTGTCGGGTGAAATCGAGATACAGAAAGTCAAGCAGCTGAAAGACGCGCCGGATCTGTATGAAGTGCAGTTCGACCACGTCAAAGTCACGGCCAACTATCCGGTTGTCGAGTATGTACCGCCCACGGAGTTACGCTTCACGCCGGAAGCCAGCACACTCCAAAAGTGCAAATTCGTGGCACACCGCAAGATTGTAAAGGGCGACTATCTCAAACGTAAAGAACAGGACGGCACCTATCAGAACGTCGACGAAGCGCTGGAAGCGGCCGGAGATACGAAGCATACCTCCGCCGATGAGTACATCAACAAAGAGCTGTCAGACGACCATATGAGGCCGAACGACGGCGACAACGCGTCTAAGGACGTCGAGCTGTACGAGTGCTATGTAGACGTGGACTATAACGACGACGGCATTTACGAGCATTTGATTGTCCATTGTGTCGGCGATACGCCGTTATCTATCCAAACCAACGAGTTCGACATTGCTCCCTTCTTTGCGATGGGGAGCGTACGCGAAAGCCGAAAGATATTCGCCGACATGGCCCTGGCAGAGCAAGTAGAAGGCTTACAGGACCTAAAGACGGCGCTTATCAAGCAGATTGTCATCAACGTTGCGAAAAACAACGACCAGCAGAAGTTTATCGACTATACGTTGGTGATGGATATGGATGCACTTCTCAATGGTGACGAGTACGTCCCGATTAAGGGCGACCCGAACGCGGCCATAGCGAACCCGCCGCCGGCGAATATCTCACCGCTCACGATGGATTTGGTTAACTACGCCGAAAGCGAGCTGGAAAACCGTACCGGCAGTACGAAGTACAACCAGGGCTTAGACGCCAACTCCCTAAACAGTACGGCCACGGGTATCACGGCCATTCTGGGGCAGGCAGATAAGCGCATACGGCTTGTTGCAAGGCTGTTCGCAGAAAACTGGATAGTACCTATGGTCCGCTTCCTCATCCTGCTCAACAAGAAGTACGGCGAACCGGTGCAAACATTCCGTTTCAAGGATGAAGAAGTCTCCGTTAAGAGTGAAGACCTTGATATCGACTACGACCTCATTATCAACGTCGGCAATGGCGCGGGTACGAAAGAAGCGCGGATACAGAGCTATATGATGCTCCTCAGCAACGTATACCCGGTATTATCACAGGCGGGCGTAGCGACTCCCAAGAGCTATTACGCCGCCGGAACAGCGCTCCTGGAAGAAATGGGCCTCAAGAATACGCAGGGCATTTTGCTGGACCCGGATTCACAGGAAGCCCAGCAGATGCAGGCACAGCAAGCTCAGCAGGCCGTACAGGCCGCACAGGCACAGGAAGCTATGGACCTGCAAAAACAACTGACCTTGAAGCAGGCCGACTACGAAGGCAAGGCCGCCGTGGCGTCTATTCCGTCTATCCGGGCGAACATGAACGACTTGCCGCTTGACGCGCAGGTGAATATCATCAATACCCGGACGGCAGGCAACACCAGCCCACAGGCTATGATCGAGAAGATTGCACGGGACCAGCTGGCACAGATGACGCCACAAGCCCCACCGGAACCGCAAGCCCCACAAGTACCCCAACAAGGAGGCTCGATGAATGGACAGTAAACTAAAAACCTTACTCGATACCATGCGGAGCGGCGATGAAGCGGCCAAGAAGCGATATTTAGCGGACCTCATCATGAAGGGCCAGCAGGCGGAAGACCTCAAAGCCTTCCTCGACGACTGGCTGAAAATCGAAGAGCAGACCGCACTCAAAGACCTGGACAGCCCCACGAAGCCCGCTGACGATGTAAAACGCGACTACCGGGCCGCTATAAGGCTGTACCACTACATGACAGGAATCATTGATATTGCAAAGCAAAAGCGCAACCAGAAAGGAGAATAGACGTGTTTGATTTTGACTTACAGTTGTTTGCAGAAGGAGAAACGACAGATGTATCCACGGCAACGACTACCAACGAAAACGTCTCGGGCGCCGCCCAGGAACCACAGCCGGAGTCTTTGTATCTCGTGACAGACCCGCGCACCGGCAGGAAGAGCATTTCCGCCGCCAAACCCGAACCGACGGAACCAGTAGAAACAAAGACAGACGAACCGCCCGTACGGGATGAGCCGGAATCCCAGCCCACGGAACCGACCGAACCGACAGAAACTAAACCCGCCGAACCGGCGGCAACCGAACCAGCTGCCGAACCAGCTGCCGAAAAACAGCCCGAACCGCTCATCCACACCGAACCGTACACGCTGGATGAACTGAATACCGCTATTGCACAGGGGAACGTCAACGAAAGCCGTATCCCCCAGCAGTATCAGCTGCAATACGCGCAGTATCAGCAGGAACAGGCACGCCGTCAACAGCAGTACCAGCAACAGCAGCAGGCCTTGCAGATGCAGGCCCAGCAACAGCAGTTGGAACAGCAGAAAAGGATGTTTGCCGATATTGATAAGGCCGCGACCGACCAGGCCATAAAGGCCCTTGGCATTACGCAGGACGATATTGATACCGCCGAATACTCCGACGACGACGCCGTGAAACAGAAAGTAGCGCATTTCAATACTGCTAAATCCTACTATAAAGAACAGCTTATTGGCGCTATCCAGCAACAGCAGATGCGGACGCAGGCCGCACAGAATGAACAGCGGGCCATTTATCAGAGCATTGTCGATTTTACGCAGCAGAAGCAGGCCGAAGAACCTCATTTTGCCGACATTAATCAGTTAATGGGTAGTTATTATCAGACAATGCCATATAAAGACGCCGCTGTTATCGGGGATGCTATCAAAGCCCTCCAGGGCGGTAATATCAACCCCACGCAGTGCAAGGTACTCGAAGGCTACTACGACAAATGCCGTGCGGCATACTACGCCAAAGCGAATGATCTGACGAAGCAGCCGAAGAAAGTACCGGTCCCGAAAGTCGAACAGCCTGGCACGGGCGCGAAAGCGCCGGCTAAACCCATTGATTTTACGCAGATGCGAAATATGACAGTCCGCGAACGCCGCGCGTTCATCGCAGGCCTCAGCGGCAGATAAAGGAGAGATGAAAACATATGGCATATGATGTACAGAGAAACTTGAATAAATCGGCCAACCAGTCGTATACCTATGACGCTATCGGCCATGCAGAGGATATCAGCCCTATCCTTACCAATATTACCCCGGAACTCACCTTGTTCTACTCCAAATTCGGCGATTCCGAACCGGCAAAGGCCATGAACTTCTCTTGGATGACGAAAGGCTTGTTCCCGCCGCAGGATAACGCCCACCTCGAAATGGAAGACTACAAGTTCCAGCCGGGCGGCTCCATCGAAGGCCTCTCGAATAACGTCCAGTTCTTCCAGAAGACCGGCATGGTATCCGATGCACAGAACAAAGTCCAGAAAGCGTATCAGAACGAACACGGCTCCGAACTGGCCGACCTCCGTTATGACGCTTACACGGGCCTGGCACAGGATATTGAATACATGCTCGTCAACTCCACGAAGAAAGTAGACGGCTCGGCTACGGTACAGCCCCGTTCCGGCGGCGTGCCGTTCTTCATGCAGCAGAATCTTATTGACGTCACCGTATCCACCACGGATAACACCGTCACGTCGTCCGAAGAAACGCACCTGGCTACCGGCGATATCTGCTACTTTGTCGCTGATACCATGCCGACGGGCCTCAAAGACGGCCTGTACTACTACGTACGCGTAGACAGCACCAACAGCAAGAAACTGACCATCTTTGATACGCAGAAAGGCGCTATCGAAAACATCAAAGACGACCAGGTAACATTGTCGGCCGCTGGCACGAACGTCAAGATCGTAACGAACAACGTCCTCTCTTTGGGCAAGAAACGCACGTACACACTCGACGACATCAATAACGCTATGGAAATGACGTCCAAACGCGGCGGTCATCCTACACAGGCGTATATGTCCTCGTCTAAGTACCGTGAATTCATCAAGCTCGTCCTGGCTACCATGACGGCTACCCGCAAAGGCAACGAAAAGGCTAATGCCACAGAATTCGCTACGTCTTACCAGGGTGCCTTTGGCCTCGTCAATGCTAACGTCCATCCTATCTATCCGGACAACCGTATCGACATCCTCGACCTGTCGTATTGGGATATGAAGTACCTCGTCAAACCGCACGAAGTACCGCCCGAAAAACTCAGTAAAGACGGCACGTATGAAAAATTCGTCATCGAAGCCAGCCTGGGCCTCAAAGGCACACAGCCGAAAGCGTCCTGCTCCATCGTTGACATTAAGCGATAGTCAATTCCATAAGAGAAGGGGTTCACGCCCCTTCTTTTTATATAAAAGGTGGTGACTCTGCATGATAACGAAACAGAAGATTTACCAGAACGGCGACGAAATCTGCTTGCGGAACACTGTCGACGTATCGAGTACCGTGGATGCGGCCCGGCGCGTCAATGAGATTGACAACGGCGGCTGGGCTGGCGATAAGAACGAACGGATTCAGCTCATGGGCTTCATCCCGCCGGAATTCTGGGGATTCGACCCGTGGCTCATCTGCGCGAAACGGGCTGAACTCGAAGGGAACCAGGCGAAATATCAGTACTACATCCAGAAATTCTTTAGCGTATGGAAGCAGTTCGCCGTCAACCACAAGAAACGCACGTGGCGTGGGGCGGTGTTGCTGGGATGATTACCGCCAAATCGCTCAAGCAGCTCATCCGCTACAAGCTGGGGGACAACAACGAAGTCCAATACAGCGACTATGATATCCTCCAGGCCATCAACGAAACCTTGCGCTACGTCAATCAGTATTACATCAACAGCGACTTCCTCGAGAAGGTCCAGCACTACCGGCAGGACGACATGAACCGGGCAATCGACGAGTACAATGCCAGCTTATCGACGGACCCGTCCGACGAAACGGCAGAGAAACCGACGCCGAAAGAGCATATCGACATGCCGATTACCGGCGTAGATCTACCCGACGACTTCCTTACTCTCGTCCGTATCGTTGACGGCCACGGGCACGACCTTCATCCAGGAGACGCTATCCGGCCGCCGCGCTGGGATGAATACAAGATATTCAACAACAAGCTCTATGCTGGGGTGAAAGACGTGGATATGCTCTATAACGCCGCGTTCCTTAGTATCACTGACCTTGATACCGGGAAAATCGACCTGCCAGCCGTCTTCCTTGATTCCTTGTGTAAGCTGGCCTGTATGGTCCTTACACAGACGCCAGACGGCGATACCATGCAACAGGCCGTGGAAGCGGCCCTGGCTAATGTCGTACCCATGCGGAAATACGCCAACACGGAAAAGCGTATGCCGTTCATCTGCTAGGGGGTGACTAAATGAAAGTAGAAGACGCCATTACCCGTATTCGGCAGGAGACACATGACATAAGCAAGGAATACAGTGACGAACGTTGCCTGCAATTCCTCAATACAGCTACACAGCAGGTAGCCAGCCTGCTCATTGGTGCCAAATGGCCGGTACTCGTAGAGGAAACGACCATGAGGGAAGGGGATTCCATTCCCAAGAATTATATGAGCGCTTGTGGGACGTATCCCCTGGCTATGACAGCCGGGACCGTGCATATCACCGACCCGGACATTACCGCCGTGAAATTAAGGTATTTTGCAACGCCTGCCCTCATCGACAGCGCGACGAAAGAGCTGCCGTTCAACCACGACGCCATTAACGATATCATCGTCAAGTCGGCGGTCCTCCTGGCACTCAATGAAAACGAGTACGACATAAGCCAGGATACGAATATCGTCAATGCCTTACAGCAGGCAATCAGTACAGGAATGAGTTGATGCTATGGCAGAATACAAGAAACAAGTACTGACATTCCCGGACCTTCCGACCGCTATCCAGGGCGACGGCAGACAACTTATATCCCTGTTGAGGAAGTATCTGAAATCCGTCAATGAGCAGGTCAACGTAGCCAATGGATTCACGGCAGACGATGTAGACGCCTCGAACAAAGGCGACTTCCCCATGCCGCGTAACTTCACGCTGACGTTCGACCGGCTGGGCGGGGTACTCAACTGGGACGCCGTCGACGACGCCGACCTGGCTTACTACGAAGTCCGCACCAATGCCGACGTCGGCAACAGCTATGGCCTGCTGGAAAAGACCATAGCCACGTCCAGCCTGGCCATACCGACAACGGCCAGCGGCAAGATATACCTGTTCGCCATCAGCAAGCACGGCAAGGTATCCAACGGCCGGACCATCACGTATAACAAACGGAGGCCGTCCGCACCGTCTGATATATCCTTCACTAAGAACAACGAAGGGACACTCATTACCTTCCTGGAGATACCGTCTAACTGTATCGGTGCCAACCTGTACATAGACGGCGTGAAGTATCAGACCGTGGATAACGTCTTCCTGTATCCGAACCCGGATATCAAAGAGCTGTATATAGCCTATTACGACCAATTCGGAGAAGGCGAACGTGCTTACCTATCCTGTTTTGTCCCGAACGTCACAGGCTTCTGGGTAGAAAAGAACGGGGCCAACCTGTATTTCTACTGGGATGCTTTATCTATCTACAATATCAAGTACGTCGTGAAAGTCGGGCAGACGCAGGAATGGGAACAAGGCACGGAAATCTTCCGCTCGAAGGTCAACAAATACCGCTATATCCGGCCGAACGAAGGGAACTATTACTTCATGATAAAGGCCGTCGACGACCACGGCAACTATTCCGTGGATGCGACCTGGTATTACCTCTCCAGCGACCCGGAAATCAATAAGAACGTCATCCTCGACTATAACCAATACAAGCTGGGCTATAGCGGGATAAAGACGAACATGTACTACAACGCGGCCATGGAAGGCTTGCGGCTGGAAAAGGAATCCTTTAACGGCGAATACCTCATGAAAGTATCGTTGCCGCAAAAAATTAAAGCCCGTAACTGGATTGACTGCAAAATCAACGCCGTTACGGAGCAGACGTTAAGGGTATGTGACATGACCTTCACCGTCGACAGCTACGAGGCGTCGCATATCCTGGTATGCGGTATCCTGGGCGACCTGGACGGCGTAGAGCTTAAAAAGCAGATAGCCAGGTATACCGGCAAGACTGAGGATACCTTTGATGCTATCATCGACGGCACGAGTAAGGCCACGGGCGGCACACTGCTGACAGAGAAGAACACAAGCTATGCTCCGGTACGCTGGAACGACGGCGCACTCATCACCGATGTGGGCCAGCTGGAATACTCGTGCAGTATCCCCGAAACGTTCTCTATCGGATTCTGGTTCAAGAAGACGGCCCCGCTTGCGGACTGCTTCATTGCAGAGATGCGCGGGAACAAGCCGAACCAAACGGACTATATCGCCGTTAAGGATATGACCTTTACCGTCGACAGCTACGAAGCACAGCATTTAGGCGCTGACGGCATATGGCGCGATATTACGCTGTACATCGGGTATGACAAGCGGACGGACTCGTTCTACGTACGGGATACTGTCAATGAACGGATACTCAGCTTACAAATTGATACCGCAGATATGGACTGGCTGTTTTTCGGACTCGCACAGAGCGCCGACAAGCGGCTTTTCTTCATCCGCGAATTCGACCTCGATACGACCAAATACATCAAGGCGTTCATTCCGCCGTGCACTGCATTTGATCGTATTTTCTTTAACCCAAAGGAGTAAAAGCACATGAATAAAGACGAAATGAAAATCAAAGGCTCTTTGAACGTTGTCATCCATCACGCCAACGGCGACGTAGAAACCCGCCATAAAGACAACCTTATCTTGAACGGCGGTTTTGACTATATCTGCGCCGCTATGGCCGACCCGACGCGCCCGGCCGTCATGGGCTATACGGCAGTTGGCACAGGCACGACCGCTGTTGCCGCCACACAGACGGCATTGGTTACAGAACTCAAGCGGAAAGCGGCCAGCTACGCTCATAGTACCGGCACGAAAGTCTTTACACTGACGACGACCTTTGCCGCCGGGGAAGCTACCGGCGCCATCACGGAAGCCGGTATCTGCAACGCCGCAAGCGGTGGCACGTTCCTCGACCGCGTCGTATTCGACGTCATCAACAAGGCCGCTGACGATACCATGACGACGACCTTCCAGTTCACCTTGTCGTAACGCCTATGGATATTGCCAAAACGTTCACGCTGTACAAGCTGGCAGATACCACGTTCACCCTATCTGACAGCCGTGCCAGTAGGACGCTTGATGCTTTTGGCAAAATGGCGTACAGCGCGACGAATAAGGAAACCGTCTGGCTGCTGGAAGAATACGATAGAAGGCATGGAAAGCCTAGAATTATATTCGACACCGCACTCAGATACTATAGAGCGTCCGAAATCAACGACAAGGTATCAACCATCACGACGCCTGTTGATGAGCTGTACCATTATCTCTTCAATACCCGGCCGCTGGAAAGCCTGCATACGGCAGACAAACGGAAGATTGCCAGTACCATCAGATTAAAGGACGCATGGGCCGTTCGGGAAACGTATTGGGATAACGTGTTGTTCAATATGCACTGTCTCGAAAGTCTGAAAGTACTGGAAATCAAGAAGAGCGGTATGGCATTGGGAACGAAAAGGGAGTCTTTTTCACTGAAAGACAACGAGAAAAACCAATTCGCCAAAAAACAGCGCTATTCGCTCCATATAGGCGATAAAAATTTTAAGCGGCTAACTATATCTAAACATGAGCTAACGAAGCTCACAGAGGCATATAGAAGGGCGAACATATGGAAGTGGACAGCGAAAGAGACAACTCTCGTCGCGGATAAGGAAAAATCGCAGACACGGAAGGAAACAGCCGAAGATATCGCCGTAAAGGAACGGCCTATCAAGGCTGTTTTCATCAATCCGTGGGAAGCGGTACTCATTGTCGACGATGCAACGGCCTTTTTCAACTGGTTCCGTTCGGTACAGGAAACGTTGTCCATTGCGGAGTGTCACAACAAGCTCATACACGCTACGAGGCCGGAATCGTTACGGATAACCCTGACACTACCAAGAAAATTGTCACGGGCCTTCCAGGAAACCATAACCGCTATAGAACGATATATGAGCCACGCACAACCGAAATACGATGAAATGGCAGTGACATTCACGGACGGCGAAAACAAAGCCCTTGAGGTTGTCCGTAGCGAAATGATTCATACGACGGAAATATACTGGGACAATGTGTTATTCCTCATCCATATTTCAGAGGATATCCGGACCACAGAAGCCGTGAAGAAGACGGCCGTCAAACAGCTGGACGACGCCTTTATCTTCATGGATTCATTGCGTAGGGCCTCCCGATTAAACAAAGGGGAAGACCTTGCTGTTATCGAGAATAAACGGCAGGCCATAGAACACGGACTGTATGACGGCCTGCATATCATGGATGAATGGCGCAGTGGTATGCAAAAACTGGCATGTGAACAGGTAAAAGCCTTGGACCATATCGCAAAGCATACCGTATCAGCACAGTTTGATGGATTCCATGTGCAGGAAAGCTATAAAAAGATATGGCAGACTTTGCAAGCCTTCCGGGAAGAGCTGAAAGCGCTCGATAAGGTGTACCGGAATATCTACGCTGTCCGTGATGATCGCATCGCCATTGCCGACAAGCGGCTGGTGAAACTAGAACGTACCTTACATGAAGCCGTGGATACCGATGAATCATTCAACCGCAACGTGGCGTTCGTCCGTGGGCTGGCTGAATTGGCCCGTATCGGCGATGGACTCACACGGGATATCGGGAAGAACCCGGCCGAAGATATTGCCCTGTACGACGCTTATGTAAGGGCCAGCAACTCCTATATCGAATCCGTTCAAGTTGTTTCTTCCTTTAAGGAAATGGACGACTTTATGGCCATGGCAGATACGCCACCTATGTATGAGCAGTTCACGGACTTCAACGTAGGGGATTACGAATACGAAAAAGCCCTCTTACGGCTCCGGGTGGTCAGTAAGGCAACGCAGGCGCAACCTTTGCTGTACGACGTATCGCCCCATGTGGATATTGACGATACAGACGACAAGGGCCAGCTGGAAATCAAGGATACGACAGCGGCCACGAAAGTCTATTACAACAAGCATTACTATAATGCCCCGGAGGTCAACGCCATGGTCAAAGGCGGTACAGGAGCCACAACGCCCGTCCCTAACATCCTGACGACAGATGGGCAGGACGATAAAGGACGGTACTTTGAAATCGAATTACTGAACAGTTCTGGCAACCGTACAACGGGCATCGTCTCGTGGGTTGCGAAAGGATGGTAATATGCAGGAATATAACGAACTGGTCACGACGGACGCCTGTAATACGTACCTGGAGAAAGCGGACAAGAACATTCAGTCCGTAGCCAGTACGTTCTCCGGCACGGCGTTCCCGACGACGAACCTTGCTGTCGGGATGCAGTGCATGCGTACCGACGACAGCAACAATATCTATAAATTGACGTCTACAAGCCCGGTAACGTGGGAATTAGTACCGTCTAAATCTTACGTCGATAACGCTGTCACTACCGGCGTGAAGAGCGTCACGAATTTCAAGGGGGCCACCTCGACCGCCGCCGGCGCGGCTGGTCTTGTACCGGCCCCGATTAAGGGCCAGCAGGATACCTATTACCTGTCGGCAGACGGAACCTGGAAACAGGTACAACAGCGGACGGAAAAGCAGGTCATTGATATTGTGTACCCGGTAGGCAGTATCTGGGAAACCACAACGAATGACGACCCCAATACCTTATGGGCTGGTACGACATGGGTCAAGATGGATGCAGGCCGTGTACTGGTATCGGCTGGCACGTACACCGAGGGCAGTGATACGTATACTTATACACTCGGCGACAAAGGCGGCGAGGCTAAACATCAACTCACTACCGAGGAACTAG